>Ga0256913_10001044_pt1 | contig 14395 bp, 9 predicted proteins | sample Axial_MatmetaG_FD_185970 | JGI IMG/M metagenome (GOLD analysis project Ga0256913, IMG submission 185970) | Deep-sea worm associated microbial mat communities from Axial Seamount, Juan de Fuca Ridge, Pacific Ocean - Axial_Mat | ecosystem: Environmental > Aquatic > Marine > Oceanic > Microbial...
AAGCATCTTTCAAAATTTCAATGCTTTCGATATCCTGAGGATTTACTCCTCCGGTGGTAGGAACCCCGTCAACTATCCATAACGGCGGAGAGCCGTTAATGGAGCTGATACCCCGAATGTTTATCTCTTCGGGTTTGCCCGGAGCACCACTGTTTGATGTTACGGTAACACCGGCAGCCCGTCCCTGAAGAATGGACTCGATGCCTTGCTGATGGGTTTCCTGCATCTCATCACCACTGATGGATACAAGCGCACCGGTAACATCACTTTTTTTCTGAACACCATAACCTACCACCACAACCTCATCCAGTTCTTTGGTGTCAATTTCCATCATAACCTCAAAAGAGGTCTGTCCGTTAACCGGAATATCGAGGGTTTTGTAACCCACGTATGAAAATTCCAGCGTTGCAGCAGGATCTGCTGTTAAATAAAACTTTCCGTCAAGGTCGGTAATGGTACCCTGTGAGGTTCCTTTAACCACAACCGTCACTCCCGGTAACGTTTCTTTGGAGTCTTTCGAATATACCGTACCCTTGATGGAGATCTGTGCCGTCAAAGATGCCGCCGAAAGAAATAAAAGAAACATTAAATAATATTTCTTCATTTTGCCTGGTTTAATAAAATGAATAATAAGCGCAATAATTTGCACACAAAAGTATATTAACTATTTCATACACGCAAACGTTTCCATTAATTAGTTTTTGTAACGTATCTGTAAAATATGCCTGTTTATAAAATTAAAAGTTGAACTTGTATATGTCTATTGTATTATTAATCTGTATGTTGCAATGCGTTGTTGTTAAATGGTTATTAATCGATATTTTATACAAAAAACAGTCAATTTATTTTATTTCTAAATAAAATATAAAATAGTGTATTAAAAAATTGCATTAAATAAACAAAATATGCGCAAATATTTGCATAATATAAATATGGGTAGTACTTTTACCTCCTCAAAAAAGAAAGGCTGATATTTGCAGTTATATAAATAAGGTATAATGAAGACTCGTTTAGTTGTTGTTTTTGGTTTATTGGTTTTACTGTTTACCGGTTTATTGATTGGCGGCTGCAGTGAAGCACAATCTCCACACTATTTTAAAAGAACACTTAAGGATAACTGGTTGGTTCAAAGTGCCGATTCGGTTACGGCTGACGGAAGCGCCATCAGTGTTGCCGGTTTTAACGGCAATAACTGGTATCGGGCTACGGTACCTTCCACCGTTTTACACGCTTTGGTATCCAACGGGGTTTATAAAAACATTTTTCTTGATGATAACCTGAATAAAATTTCGGACAAACCGTTTAAATCATCCTGGTGGTATCGCACCTCTTTTACCTTAGACAAAGTGCCGGAGGTTTTGCTTCTCGGATTCGACGGGGTTAACTATAAAGCCAATGTGTGGCTCAACGGAAAACAAATTGCCGGCAAAAACTCATTGATAAACGCGTTCAGACAGTTTAAATTCGACATTTCAAAACTGGTGCATAAGGGAAACAACGTACTTGCCGTTGAGGTTTTTCCGCCGGTGCCGGGCGATTTTACCATAGGATTTGTTGACTGGAACCCCGCCCCGCCCGACAACAACATGGGGTTGTTCAGGGAAGTGTATCTTGAAGGTAACGGAGGTACCGGCCTCGATAAACCGTTTATGGTCACCACACTTACCGATGATTTAACAACGGCCAGACTAACGGCTTCGGTTGAAGTTACCAACTACAATCCTGTTGTTCAGTATGGAGAGATTGTATTAAACGTTGACGGAAAAAAAATCATCAAAGTCATCGAACTGAAACCGGGCGAAAACAGAAAAGTGATCTTCAGTCCCGACGATTTTGACGAACTGGTGATAAAAAACCCAAAATTGTGGTGGCCTCATACATTGGGAGAGCCTCATCTGTATCATGCTTCGTTCGAGTTTCTCGAAAGCGGTAAAAAAATTGACAAAAAGGAGTTTGATTTCGGTATTCGTACCGTGTCGGACTATTTCAATCGTGACGGTTCACGCGGATTTAAAATTAACGGACAAAAAATATTGATCCGCGGTGGTGGCTGGGTTGACCGTTTGTTGCTTGACGATACGCCCGAAAGCGTTAAAAACCAGCTGGAATATGTAAAAGATATGAACCTGAACACCATTCGCCTGGAAGGTTTTTGGGGGAACGACCAAACCATTTACAACCTTTGCGACCGTATGGGTATTTTGATTATGGCGGGATGGAGTTGCCACTGGGAGTGGGAAGATTATCTTGGCGCTCCGTGCAGCGAAGAGTATGGCGGCATATTAAAACCCGAAGATATGGAAATGATGAGCCTTGCCTGGCAGGATCAGGTAATATGGCTCAGAAATCACCCTTCCGTTTTTACATGGCTGGCCGGATCGGATTGTGTTCCAAGGCCCGAACTTGAACAAAAATATTTTAACACTTTTAACGAATACGACAGCACGCGGGTTTATCTTGCTTCGGCCAAAGAGTGGGACATCTCACTGGCAGGCCCCACCGGTGTTAAAATGCGCGGGCCTTATGCTTATGTGCCCCCTGTGTATTGGTTTGCCGATACGCTGTACGGCGGCGCATTCGGCTTTAATACCGAAACCGGCCCGGGCGCACAGGTTCCTCCTTTGGAAAGCATCAAAAAAATGATCTCCCGTAAACATCTGTGGCCCGTTGATTCCGTTTGGGATTATCACTGCGGCCGCCACGAATTTAACGATTTGAGTCGCTATACCACGGCATTGGAAAAACGTTACGGAAAAGCCGTTTCGGTTGAAGACTATACCCGAAAAGCACAGCTGCTTAACTACGAACTGATGCGGCCCATGTTCGAGGCTTTTTCGGCTTACCGTTACAGGGCTACCGGAGTTATTCAATGGATGCTCAACTCGGCATGGCCCGAAATGTACTGGCAGCTTTACGATTATTATCTGATGCCCAACGGAGCATATTACGGGGCAAAAAAAGCATCGCAGCCTTTTCACGTTATTTATGACCCGTCTGACCATTCGGTTTACGTGGTGAACGACCGTTTGGAAAACAAAACCGGCTGCACCGTCAAAATCAAAGCCTACGATATCCATTCGACCCTTAAATATGAAAAAAAGATAAAAACCGATTTGGCGGCAAACGCTGCCAAACGGCTTATAAAACTTCCCGGATTTTCCTGGAATAAGAACGTCTGCTTTTTAGACTTGCGTCTTGCGGACCACAACGGTAAAACCATCGATATTAACTTTTACTGGCTTTCGGCAAAAAAAGATATACCTGACTACGAAGCCACACTCTCATCATGGTACTATCATACCCCTTCAAAACAGTATGCCGATTTTACCGCCGTTAACAACATGCCAAAAGTTAAAGTTACCTCCTCCTTTAAACAAAAAGCCGGACAAAACAACAAATCGTTGTTTGAAGTTGAGCTGACCAACAACAGTAATAAAATAGCCTTTTTTATCAATGTAAAAATAGTTGACGAAAAAACCGGAAACACCATTGTACCGGTACTTTGGTCGGACAACTATGTTTCGTTATTGCCGGGCGAAACAAGGGTGTTAACGGCGGCCATCAACAAAAAAGATTTAAAAAACATAACCCCCAAACTTATGGTGCGGGGATATAACGAATAAACATCAATTAATAATGAAAAGAAATAACACGATCGTTGTTCTGATTTTGATTACGTTTTTCGTAATCTCGTTTTTGACCAACATTCTCGGAGCACTCAATCCAAATGTTTCATCAAGCTACACGCTTACCGAAACCATGGCCGGTTTTCTTCCGTTTGCCTTTTTTATTGCTTACGGGGTGATGTCGGTTCCTTCGGGGTTTTTACTCGAGAAATGGGGCGAAAAGCGGATGATGGTGCTGGCATTTTCGCTGGCATTTGCCGGTGCGCTGATCTTTGCACTGTTTCCCCGGTTCAATGTATTTGTTGTTTCGCTTTTTACCATTGGAACCGGAATGGCTGTTTTACAGGTTGTTATTAACCCGCTGTTACGGGTAGCCGGTGGCGAAGAGCATTATGCCTTTAACTCGGTTCTGGCACAGCTTATTTTCGGACTTGCTTCGTTTGTAAGCCCGCAAATGTACTCCTATCTTGTAACAAATATCGATCAGGGAAATACCGATAAACCTTTTATCCGGCTGATGTCAAATCTGGTTCCCCAATCACTTTCGTGGGTTTCGATGTACTGGGTTTTTGCCGTGCTGAGTATTTTAATGATTGTAGTAATCGTATTCGTTAAATTCCCAAAAGTCGAATTACAGGAAGATGAAAAAGTGGGCTCAAAAGAGAGCTATATCGAGTTGTTTAAAAATAAATATGTTATTCTCTATTTCCTCGGCATCTTTATGTATGTGGGAACCGAACAGGGGATATCTTACTGGATGTCGAAATTCCTTAGTAACTATCACGGAATCAATCCCGACACAACGGGAGCCGATGCCGTATCCTATTTTTGGGGATTGATGACCGTCGGCGGAATATTAGGACTTGTATTGTTAAAACTGCTCGACAGCAAAATCGTGCTGCGATGGTTTACCCTTTTGGCCATGATCAGCCTTGCCGTGGCACTGTTCGGCAGCAGCGGATTATCACTGTGGGCATTTCCCGTTTCGGGATTCTTCCTTTCGGTAATGTATCCGGTAATCGTTTCGCTGGGACTTAATTCGGTGGCGAAACATCATGGGTCGTTTGCCGGTATTTTAATGACCGGAATCGCCGGAGGGGCAATTGTGCAAATACTGATAGGAGGCATCAGCGATATTACCACCCTGAAAACAGGAATGCTCTTCCTGTTTGTAACCCTCGGCTATATTCTGAGCATCAGCTTTTGGGCAAAACCCATCATCAACAATAAAACCGTAAGTTTAAAAGAAATATTCAAATAGAAATGATACTGACAGATAACGGAGCTTTAATAGGTGTTGACCTTGGCGGAACCAAGGTTGCAGCCGGCAGAATTGACAACAACGAACCGGGCGACATTGTATATAAACTTATCCCTGCAAAAAGCGATGACCCGCGCGACATTATAAACGTAGTGGAAGAGGTAATCGGTCAACTGTTCGACGACCGTGTTTCGGGCATCGGCATCGGCATTCCGGGACTGGTTGATCGAAATGAGGGTATTGTAAACGATGTTCAAAACATCCCCTCATGGAAGGAGGTTCATCTGAAAAATATTTTGGAAAACCGCTTTGGAGTTCCCGTTTATCTTGATAACGATGCCAACTGCTTTGCGCTGGGCGAAGCACGTTTCGGCCGCGGAAAAGGAGTTGATGACTTTGTGGGACTGACCCTCGGAACCGGAATGGGCGGCGGTATCATTAAAGAGGGTTTTTTAATGTCGGATGCCCACTGCAGCTCGGGAGAATTTGGAAACATCCCCTACCTCGACTCCATTTACGAAGATTACTGCAGCGGAAAATTCTTTGTAAAAAAATATGGTTTTAAAGGAGAAGAGCTGGCTCAGGCTGCTTCGGAAGGTGATAAACTGGCGTTAAAAGCATTTGAAGAGTTTGGAACACACCTTGCCAATGCCATTAAAACCATCAAACTGTCGGTTGACCCCAAAAAAGTAATCATCGGCGGATCGGTAGCCAAAGCCGGTAAATATTTTGAAACCAGCATGTGGAAATCGTTGTTGGATTTTCCCTTCCCCAGGGCATTGCGCGATTTTGATGTTATCTTCTCAGATGTTAAAAACATCGCTATATTAGGTGCCGCTTCTCTTTATCTCGACAGAACATCGCGTAAAGTGACGGAAGAGAATATAATGTAAACAACCAAAACCATAAGACTATGAAAAAAGCAGTTGTCGGAGTTTCAATAGGAGGGAAAACTTTAATAGCCGGAAAGGTAAAAAACGGAATCATCGAAAAAAGCATTACCCGTAAAATTAACAATAAAGCACCCGAAGATGAGATAATTGCCGAAGTTTTTGATATCATAAACGAAGTTAAAGATGATGAAGTTGCCGGAATCGGTATAGGCGTTCCCAGCCTGGTAGATGTTGAAAAAGGTATAGTCTATCGTGTGATGAACATCCCTTCGTGGCGCGAGGTTCATATAAAAGAGCTGCTGACCAACCAATTCGGACTTGAGGTTTATGTTAACAACGATGCCAACTGTTTTGCCATCGGCGAAATGTATTTCGGAAAAACAAAAGGCATCGAAAACAGCGTGGGGCTGATTCTCGGGTCAGGCGTGGGAGCAGGAGTGATTTTTAAAGGACACCTCTATTCGGGAACCAACTGCGGAGCCGGCGAATTTGGCGAAATTCCTTTTCGCGATTTTAATTACGAATACTACTTGAACGATGCCTATTTTGATTATAAATACGGCGTTTCGGCCTACACCTTTTTAAATCGTGCCAACAAAAAAGATAAAATTGCCCGCGCCATTTTTGAACACTACGGCAACGATTTGGGAAACCTCATAAAAACCATTCTTTTTACCGTCGATCCCGAAATGATCGTTATCGGCGGCCCGCTGTCCAAAGCATTCCGGTGGTTCGAAAAAGGGATGTGGGATAAAATAAACACCTTCCCTTACAAACATGCGCTGGGAAAATTAAAGATCGTTGAATCGGGACAGGAAGATATTGCCGTGCTTGGTGCGGCAGCACTATATTTTGATGCACAAAACCAAAGTTTAAAAAAATAAAAATGACAGAACAATTAGCCAACCTTGAAGTAGTTGACCGTCTTGAACGAAAATATGAAAAACTGTTTACCAGTGTTTATGACGATGCCGGAACCGCTTCGGTAAAAGTTGCACGGGAAATTGCCGAACTGATAAAGGCCAAAAACAGCCGGGGCGAAACTTTTGTCCTTGGACTGGCCACCGGTTCCAGTCCCATAGGTATCTATCGCGAGTGGGTACGTATGCACAAAGAAGAGGGGTTAAGCTTTAAAAACGTAGTCTCCTTTAATCTGGACGAATACTATCCCATCGAACGCGATAACGTACAGAGTTACTGGTACTTTATGCACGAACACCTGTTCGACCATATCGACATGCCGGAAGAAAACATTCACATTCCCGACGGTACGGTGGACGAAAGCAGGGTTTTTGAGTTTTGTCAGCAATACGAAACAGCCATTAAAGAAGCCGGTGGCATCGACCTGCAAATACTGGGCATCGGGCGTACCGGCCATATCGGTTTTAACGAGCCCGGTTCGGGCATCAACTCACCAACACGCATGGTAACCCTCGACTCGTTAACCATTGCCGATGCCGCAGGCGATTTTCATTCGGAAGAAAATGTTCCGCGCAAAGCCATTACCATGGGTGTGGGTACCATTATGCAGTCGCGAAAAATTGTCTTGGTTGCATGGGGCGAAAAAAAGGCATCCATCATTCAAAAAGCCGTTGAAGGCCCGGTGGTTGATTCGGTACCGGCAACATACCTGCAGCAACATCCCAATACCGAAATTGTTTTGGATAAAGAGGCTGCCGCCGATTTGGTACGGTTTAAAACGCCCTGGCTTGTACGCAATGTTGAATGGAACGACAAACTTATCCGTAAAGCAACCCTGTGGCTTTGCCATAAGCTGGAAAAACCGATTCTTAAACTTACCAACCGCGATTACAGCGACAACAGTCTTGGCGATATGGTGGTTTCGCACGGCCCTGCTTACGATATCAACCTTAAGGTTTTTAATATGCTTCAAAAAAGCATCACCGGATGGCCGGGCGGCAAACCCAATGCCGATGATTCACAACGCCCCGAGCGTGCCAAACCCTATCCGAAACGGGTACTTATTTTCAGTCCGCATCCGGGCGACGACATGCTGGCAATGGGCGGAACCATCAACCGCCTGGTGGAACAAAATCATGAAGTCTATATCGCCTATCAAACCTCCGGGAATATTGCCGTTGACGATAACATGGTTTTCAAATACCTCTATTTTACCGAAAATGTTGCCGGCAATTTCAAAATAGACCTTGCAGCGGTACACCATGATTTACAAAATAAAAAAACAGGCGATATAGACGGTGAAGAAACCAGAAAACTGAAAACCTATATTCGCCAGTCGGAAGCCATCTCAGCCTGCCGTTTTCTCGGTATCGACGAGGAACATATCCGGTTTTTGAGAATGCCGTTCTACGAAACAGGCACCATCAAAAAGGCATCAATAACCGATGATGATATAAGCATAGTGGCCGAAACCATGCGCCTTATAAAACCGCATCAAATTTATGCTGCCGGCGACCTGACCGACCCGCACGGCACTCACAGAAAATGTTTCGATGCAATTGCAAAGGCGCTGAACGTGGTTAAACAAGACAACTGGATAAACGATTGCCGCACATGGCTTTACCACGGAACATGGAAAGAGTGGGATATTGCGGATGTGGAAATGGCGGTTCCGGTAAGCCCCGAAGAGTTAAAGAAAAAACGGTCGGCAATTTTCCGCCACTCCAGCCAGAAAGAGGTGATGTTTCCGGGCTCCGACGATACGGAAATCTGGCGCTTCGCCATCGAACGAAATCGCGAAACCGCAAAAAAATACGACAAACTCGGAATGGCCGAGTACGAAGCCATTGAGCTTTTTGTGGAATATGATTTATCGAAATAACGATGGTTTAAAATTTTTTTCATAAACAAATTTTGGTTAATTGAGTTGAAATCCGCTGACAGTAACATGCAGCGGATTTTTTTATGTCATAAATAAAATCTAATTTACAAACTTTTCTTTACGAGGTAAAAGTCAACTTTCTCTTCATAATCACCATCAATACGCTCTTGCATCTCCTCCAGATTTTTTGGCGGAGGTACAATAACTTTTTCGCCTTCTACCCAGTTAAGCGGTAAAGCAACTCCGTTTTTATCGGAAACCTGCAATGCTTTCAGCGAACGTAAAATCTCGTCCATGTTACGGCCCACATTCAACGGGTAATACATTACCAGTCTGATTTTTTTATTCGGGTCTATAAAAAATACTGCTCTTACGGCAGCGGTTTCACTCTCGTTGGGCTGTAACATTCCGTAAAGTTTTGAAACCTTCATGTCGATGTCGGCAATGATTGGGAAATCAAAATATACGCCGGTATTTTCTCTTACATTGTTTACCCAAGCAAGGTGCGCATGAATGCTATCGATACTCAAACCGATGAGTTCGGTATTCAGTGCGTCAAACTCAGGTTTCCTTTGGGCAAAGCCCGTCATTTCGGTTGTACATACCGGTGTAAAATCGGCAGGATGCGAAAACAGGATAATCCATTTGTCTTTGGCATATTCCGATAACCTGATGTTTCCTTTGGTGGTTACCGCTTCAAAATCGGGAGCTGTATCGCCGATACGCGGCATCTGATTTACTGTGTTGTTTAATTCTTGTTCCATTGTTTTAATGTTTTGGTTTATTAATTTATTTGATGGGGCAAAAATAGAGTGATTAAAATCATAAATCAAATCAATTGTTTTTATGATGTCATAGTTTTTGTCTATATTTGCAGACGGGATATAGGGAGTGTGGAGTGCCTGGAGTACTTGAAGTTTGAAGTGCCTAAAATTTGGAGTGCCTAGAGTAAATTCCAAATCACAAGCACCAAATCACAATTAAATTTCAAATACTAAAAACAAAAACCCAAAACTACGTCGTTCATTTATATTACCCCGTCATTTCGAGGGAGGAACGACCGAGAAATCCCCTGCTTTGAATGACCGGCCCCTCTTTTATCTTAGAGGCAGGATGATGCCTGGGAGATTCCTCAGTCGTGCCTCCTTCGGAATGACGATGGGGCTTGCGGGGGGAACGAGCAACCCCGCCTGTTCTTATCAGAACATTCGGGCAGGCAGCAACCAGCAACGAGCAACCAGCAACTAGCAACCAGCAACCAGATTCAAACCTTAAAAACCATGATAACACTTATCCAGCTTGAATACATCATTGCAGTTGACACATACCGTCATTTTGCAACAGCTGCCGAAAAATGTTTTGTAACCCAGCCTACCCTTAGTATGCAGATTAAAAAACTGGAAGAGCAACTGGATGTCGTTATATTCGACCGAACCAGGCAGCCGGTAATTCCCACCGAGCAGGGCAAACAAATTATTGAGCAGGCAAGAATCGCGCTTCAGGAGGCAAAAAAAATCGATCAAATTGTTAAAGATGTAAAAAACGAAGTTAGCGGCGAACTGCGTATAGCCGTTATTCCCACCATTGCCCCCTATCTGTTGCCTTTGTTTACAGGCGATTTTAAAAGGAATCATCCCAACATTAAACTTAAAATAGAAGAACAGGTAACGGATAAAATTGTTGAAAATTTAGAAAAAGATTTATTGGATGTAGGAATTTTGGTTACTCCCCTGCACGAAAAACAGATATTGGAAAAGCCGCTTTATTACGAAGAGATGTTGATCTACTCCAACAAAAACCATCCGTTGGTAAAAAAACCCGTAATTCAGGTTGGCGATATAGCCACTTCCGAGATATGGTTGTTAAACGACGGCCACTGTTTTAGGCATCAGGTGGTAAACCTGTGCGACCTTCACGACCTTGAAAGCGATGATTTGCCTTTTGAATTTGAAGGAGGATCGTTGGAAACACTAATGAGAATCATCGACAAAGAAGGGGGCTATACCCTTATTCCCGAACTGGCCGAAGAGGTAATTCCGGATGACCGTAAAAAACAAATTCGTCATTTCAGCAATATGGTTCCCCTGCGCGAAGTGGCCCTGGTTTTTACCCGTCGTTTTGCCAAAACGAAAATGATTGACCGCCTGGCGGATGCCGTTAAAGCATCCGTACCGAAACATTACCCCGACTCAAAAAGAGGAACCGTGGTGGAGTGGAAATAAATACCAAACCTTACCCGATCATTCGTATTCTCAATTTTCGGTTTAAAAAGGTAACGGCAATTTAGTATCTTTGATTTTTCCATTTTAAAACAAATCATGATGAAACTTATTAAACGCTTTTTCATTGCTTTGATTATTGTATTGATTATCATTGCCGCCGGCCTTTGGTTTTGGCTTAAAAGTACCGCCCCCGATTACTCGGGAGAAATCGATATAAAAGGATTACATCAGCCGGTAAAGGTAACCTTCGACCGGTTTGGGGTTCCGCACATTGAAGCTAAAAACGCCCACGATGCCTATATGGCGCTGGGTTATCTGCAGGCACAGGAAAGATTGTTTCAAATGGAAATGATACGCCGTGTGGCCGGGGGAACACTGTCGGAAATTCTTGGGGAATCATTGGTTTCAACCGATAAAAAACTCCGAAATCTCGACCTGTACAAAATGGCCGAAAAAAGTAAAACCGTATGGTTTAACTCAAACGATAAGCCCTGGCAAAAAGAAACCCGCGCTTTTCTTGACGGAGTCAATGCCTTTATCGACAAAGACCACTTACCCGTTGAGTTTACATTAATAGGTTTTAAACCACGACATTTCGGGGTGGAGGATGTTTATGCCACCATCGGCTATATGGCTTTTACCTTTACATCGGCTTTAACGCAGGATCCTGCAGTAACGCAGGTTAAAAATAAGTATGGCGATCAATATCTTAAACTGTTCCGTTTAGATTCGGCTTCCGTGGCCGCCTTACATCAAAACAGCGATCCCGTTGCACAGCTGTTTCCCGATTTTACGGAATTTCAGGAGTATATTCCCGTTCCCATTTGGGAGGGTTCCAACAACTGGGTGGTAAGTAAAGATCGTTCCAAATCGGGTCATCCCGTTTTAGCCAACGATACCCATATCAAATATTCACAGCCGGCCGTGTGGTACGAAGCGGTTTTAAATTATCCGGGGCATCTTATTTCGGGCTATTACCTTGCCGGAGTACCGTATGCCGTGGTTGGAAACACAGGTCAGCATGCCTGGGGTGTAACCATCTTCCCGTTCGATAATATGGATTTATACAAGGAAAAGGTTAATCCCGAAAACCCGAATCAGGTATGGGAAAACGACCATTGGCAGGAGATGACCGTCGAAAAGCAGATTATCAAAGTAAAAGATGGTGAAGATGTGGCTTATAACCTCAAATTTACACGCCACGGACCTGTTATGAACGAGGCATATCCGAACATGGTTCCCGAAGATAAACAGCCTGTTTCGTTATGGTGGGGGCTGCAGCATCTTGATGCTACGGTAATGCAGGCGCTTTGGTATATCAATAACGCACAGTCTGTTGATGAGTTTCGTAAAGGATGTTCATTTATTGATATTCTCGGGCTGAATGTGGTTTATGCCGATACCGACGACAATATTGCCTGGTGGGCTTCGGGCAGGCTGCCCAAAAGAGCTCCGCATGTTAATTCATCGGAGATTCTTGATGGTGCATCGGGAAAAGATGAGGTGTTGGGTTTTTATCCCTTTGAGCTTAACCCTCAGGTGGAAAATCCCGAAGACGGACTGCTTGAAACCTCAAACGACCATCCTCCCGCTGTTAACGGCGAAGATTATCCGGGTTACTATTCACCGGGATACCGGCACGAAAGAGCTTTGTTCTTGCTAAACTCACAAAATAAATGGAGCGCGGGTGAGATGAAAAAAATACAATCAGACAACTATTCGGCCCGCGATGTCAAGCTGGTTAAACTGGTACTCAGCAAGGTTGATGCTGATAAAATTTCAAATAAAAATGCCGTTTTTGCACAGGCAATTAAAGCACTTCAAAACTGGGATGGTAAATCGGATATAAACAATATCGGTGTAACAATCTACACCAAAATGCTTTATTACATTCTTGAACAGGCCATGGCCGATGAGTTGGGAAATAACGGATTTAAAAAAGCCGTAAGCTCCAATCTGATACGATCAGGCATCGAACGTTTATTTACCAACCCCGATTGTATATGGTGGGATAATGTTAACACCCCTGAAAAAGAAACCCGTTTACAGGCATTCAGGCTGGGCATTGATAAAGCTGTTGTTTCGTTGCAGCAGCAGCTTGGCGACGATGTTACCTCATGGCGCTGGGGCAGGGTTCATACTTTAACCCATGTACATCCCATCGGGCGCAAAGAACCGTTCGACAAAGTGTTTAATGTGGGGCCGTTTGAAATGGCGGGCACCAACGAGGTGGTTGATAAAGAGGGCTTCTCCTATAACGTAACGGGAGTATATCCTGTTGCCACAGGTCCTGCCCTCAGGTTTATTATTGACATGGCCGATCCGACTTCAAAACTTACTATTATTCCAACCGGACAATCGGGCAATGTTATGAGTCCCCATTATGCCGACCAGGCACAGATGTTTGTTAACGGAGAATACAGAACGCTGGAAAGCAGTGTTGCCAAAATTAAAAAGAGTACGGTACTGCTGCTGGAACCTGAAGACTGACGGGAAATTTTATAAATCAACCGTTACTTACCAGCCAAAACAAGCCTACAACCACGGCAGCCACTCCTCCGTAAAAACGCAAATTTCCCAACAGCTTTTTACTATTGGAGAAACGTTCCATTGTGTTCAGTTTGCCTATCAATACGGTATATATAACCATGGCGGCAATAATGCCTGCCCCGAACCCCACAATATACTGAACCGATTCAAATTTTGATTCGTAACCCAAAACCGGAAGCATCAGCAAAAAATGAGATATGCCTGCAAAACCGTGGATAATACCAACAAACAGAGCCATCATATTGTTTTGTCGGGCGGTTTTTTTATGAAGATGAGTATGTTCCGAAGGGTGTTTCTCCTCACTGTGTTCATGGCTGTGAATATGCACATATTCCTCGTCGTTTTCTTTATGCTTATGCGGATGAACGTGATGTTTTTTATCGTGCCCAATGCGATAGAAAGCCCATAACCCTATACCTATCAAAATTACTCCTACCAATTGCTCTCCATATTCCGATATTTTTTCAACGGGGATATACTCTTTAAACCAATAAAACAAAATACCGATGAGCAACATTCCCATTACATGTCCGGTTCCCCAAAAAAAACCGATTTGCCACTGTTTTTTCTTCGTATCAAATACAATGGGGGTAACCGCCGCAAGGTGGTCGGGTCCACTCAATACATGAACAATGGCTGCCGTAAGCCCCATAAGCCAGGGAAAAAGGTGAATTAATGATTCCATGTTTAATTTATTTTAAATCAGCCGGTCAGTTCCGAATAATTTTTTATCGTTCTTTAAAACTACATCATAATTTTATCGACTTATAATACTGTTCCGAAAAACCTTTCCTGAATATCGGCAATTGTGTTTTAACATATTCTCGGCAACTGTTCGCCAACGGGCATGTGCACAACACGTGTTCCTCCCATTTGATTGGTGATAAGCACCTTTCCGTGATGATTGTCCACCACTTCGCCAATAACAGCGGCATAAGCCGATTCATCGTGTTTTTTTAACAGCTTAACCGTTTCGTCGGCAATTTCGGCGGGTACAAAAGCCATAAACACCCCTTCGTTGGCAGCATATAACGGATCAA
>Ga0256913_10001045_pt1 | contig 14383 bp, 11 predicted proteins | sample Axial_MatmetaG_FD_185970 | JGI IMG/M metagenome (GOLD analysis project Ga0256913, IMG submission 185970) | Deep-sea worm associated microbial mat communities from Axial Seamount, Juan de Fuca Ridge, Pacific Ocean - Axial_Mat | ecosystem: Environmental > Aquatic > Marine > Oceanic > Microbial...
ATTTTATGTAAGCAAGGATTTACCGTTATACGAACAAAAGGCAGTCATAATTTTCTACGTCATAATGACGGTCGGGTTACGACAGTGCCAACTCATGCCAATGAAACTATTGGAACGGGCCTTTTATTAAAAATCTTAAAAGACTGTGACATAGATAAAGAAGATTTCATAAAAATGGTATAAATCCTTAGGGACAAGCCAATAGTCAACTGTGCCCTCCCCCCCTCTATGAGAGAAAATATTTAATTGCGAACTTCGCAATTTTTTCAATAAACAAGCCCACCGTTTGATTTGGCAATGCGCCCTTTGGGCTTGCGTCTTGTCGGTTGGTGACTTTGGACGTTATGATGAAATACAGAATAATTTTAATCGCGCTCATATTCATTATTGGACCTTTTCTTTGCACAGCAAAGGATGCCAGAAGCTTTGCCCTTAATATTGATGACGATGGGAAGATATATATTGGAGAAGTAGAGATCTCTGTAAAATCGTTCAAAGCAATCTGCAAAGATGCTTTATCAGAATATGGAAGCGATATTCCTTTTGGGTTACGAGTAGATAAAGACTGTTCCTTTTCTAATATTTTTCCTGTTCTAAATATACTTTCTGATTTTTCAGCATATAACACTTATTTTTTATCTAAAATGGGACGAACATGTAATGGACACGGATTTTTGCAATTTACATTTATTAAGGACAAAAGAATTGCCACCCTTAAAGATGATAATAATAAATATATAAAGATTATAACTAAGAATGGTATATATAAGGTAAATGGGAAAGAAATAACGTTACAACAGATTGATAAAGTAATCTCCTCATTTTATAAAAAGGATAAATCTGTTTATGACAATCTCAAGGATTATCTCTACTCAATCCCACTACCCCAAAAAGCGATAATCCACGAAGGATTATTACCTAAAACTGATGATCATGGAGATAAGGATACAGCAGAAAAAAAGAGAAAAACGATTGTAGTTAAGGTGCAAGAAATCAAACCTCAAGAAATAGAAGAGATTCCTTGCCCTTTAGATACAGAGGATATTGAGTCTGATAGTGATAGAGAAGAAAATATAACTGCAGAGCAGAATCATGATGTTTTTATTTATTGCTCCGATGATACGAAATTTTCAAAATTTATTGAATTGCTGTACCTGATAAGGCAATACAATTTAACTCCTGTAATCATAAAATTAAATCATAACAAAAAAGATGTAATTAACCCTCCTTTGTCGGGCAAGTAATCTGAGGACGTTAGGGGGATAATAAAATGAAAACAATGATTTTACTTATCACTATCGTTTGTTTTATTTCAGGATGTAATAATTCTATAGAGAATAAAATGAATGTAATTACCATAGGGATGCCATATTCAGAAGCATCTGCGTTATTAAGTAAGAATGGTTTTAAAGAAGAAAGTTCAGAATGGGATATGGTAATTCCTGAAGAGATCAAGTTACACACATTTTTTATTGAAGAAAGTACAGCTCTTCTTATAGATGAATATAAACAAGATGGGAAAATAGTTGGAATAGAAATCTATAATAATTGTAATAGACCTAAGATATACAGAACCTCAAGAACTATAAAAGAATTTAAAATCCCAACAAAATAAATCGTGTGGACCTCGTACTCTGGCCGCACGCTTAAATCGTTAGGAAACAATATCATCCAAAGTTGGTTGCCCTTTGAGGAGAGATGGCCCCCATTATCGGAGCAAAACTAACTGTTTTTAAGCTAGGGCTTGCTGAAAAAGTCGGAAACGCTCCGGGCATTAGGCGACCAAGCGAGCTTGGGTTACCGGCCGCGCGAGGCGCGGCTAGTAGTCCGAGCCCGCTTGTAGGCATCGCTATCGTAATCGGACTTTTTCCTCTTCTTTTCTTGCCTAAAACCTAACACCTAAAACCCGTATTTTACTCTTCAAGGCGCTAGATAGTTTCTCAGCGGGCCCTACTTCGCGGGAACCGCGTCGAAGACCAACACCTCGAAGGGTTTCATCTTGATCGGCACCGGTTTCCCGGCGACGGTCTCGAGGCGCCGGACGCTCTGGTCGGAATACGGGGAGACCAGCGTGTATTTCACGGGAGCTCCCTTGGGCAGCTCGAACGCCTTCCCGATATCCAGCTTGAACGTGGCGGGCTTGTCGTCGGGATTGCGCAGCGTCAGCGTTCCCTTTCCGCGGTTCCATGAGGCGAACCCGTAGATTTCCAACGCGCCGGGGTCTCCCCCGATGAAATGGGTGTCCACCAGCACCGACTCGTTTTTCTTCGCCCAAAGCGCGGCCTCCGCGATTATGTCCCAATGCTCCTTCGTGAGGATGTGGGGATTGAGATACAGCTCCTGGAGGGCGTATCCGCCGCCGAAATAGGAGCGCGCCTCGTTTCTGAAATCCTGTATCGAGTCGCCTTTCAAGACGCGCTTGGGAAAGGAGTGTCCGTCGGAATATATGAGCCCGTGGTTCATCAGCGCGTTGAGCGGATACATGAACGCCGACTTGGCTATAGCCTTATACGAAAAGGCGTCCCTGTAGGTGATCCATTTCTCGCGCTCGCATCCCTTTCCGGTGTATCCCATATCGCCACCGCCGCGCCAGGTGCAATCGACGTAATTCAGCCAGAAGGGGGACTGCCAGGTTCCGACCGTGGCGTTGAGGAAAAGCTCCGGATTCAATTTCCTCAACTTCCGCGCGATGTCCATCAACCCCATGAAATGGCCGCTGACGCCTCCACCGAGGTTGTCCCACTTGAAGTAGTTGACCTGGTTGGCCTTTATAAGCTCGATATGGTATTTCAGAAACCAGTCGTAGTATTTGTCGTTGGACAAATCCAGTTGAGGGAATCCCAGCTTCGCCGCCTGGCCGCGTCTTATTCTCCGATCCTTTCCGTATCCGCCGGAAGGCGACAGCCAGACACCGAGATGCGACCCCACCTCGGCCAGCCTTTTCGCCAACGGGGCGAACCCGTTCGGAAACTTTTTCCTGTCGAAGGCCCAAAACCCCTGGGTCGAGTCGTCGTAGCCGTCGTCGACCACATAGGACGTGACCTTGATATGGCGCTTGACCGTCAGCTCATCGTTGATCATGTTGATACGGTCGAGCATTTTCTCCTCCGATAGGTTCCTGCAAAGGTCGAACCAGCAGTTGTATTGGAGGAACTGGCGGTAGGAACGCGCCCTGGAGAGCTCCAAGTAGTGGAGGAGCGCCCTGCGCGACTGTCCTTCCGGATACACTCCGATGACGGAGGCGAACGGGTATTTGACGCCTTGTTTCAAGGAGAAGGCGCATTTGAAGCCCGATGATAGGACGCCGCCCTTGATCGCGTTTTCGGCGAACGGCGCCTCGACACCGAAAAACATCCCGTCGGAGACGACGATGGAGCCTTTCACCTCTCCCTTTTGTTTGGGATCGGAGAGGGCGACATTGTTGAGAAGGTTGATTTTGGTTATCCGTTTGGGCGGGGCTCCGGGAACCGCCGAGATGGTCAGCATGGAGCGTATGAATCCCGCCCCGTCGCGGCATTTGGCCGTCCACGACACGGCTATTCCGGTTTTCCGCGAGCGCAACTTGACCGCGACCCCTTTCCCGGAAATCCTCCGTCCCAGGGAGGAGCTGGAGGAGTCGGTCTTCAATGAACCCGCGGCGGGAGGGTTGACGGCTTTCCAGTCGGAGACCTTTCCGTCGCCTTCCACCCATATTTCAAACGCGGGGGAGGATTGTTTCAAGGTTTTCCCGGTTAGTTTGTTCGTGATGGAGGTTATCTCCACGCCCTTGTCGGATAGTTTCCAGGCGATGGAGATCACGGCGTTCCCCAGACGCATCGTCCCGCCGGCGCCTTTCCCCGCCACGGCGGGTCCCGGCTTCGGCCCTGGAAACGCGACATACGCGCCGCCCGCGGAGGCGGCGTAGGCCAGCGATACGGATAACAGCGCGGCGGCGCACGACAACGCGGTTTTGATGCGGGAAATGTTCATCTCTCGGCTTCCTCCTCTTTTCTCTGGTTATGGCGTTCGATATATAAACGTCGCACGCGTCTACTATAGTATGCTAAAATGGAAAAATCCCTAAAAAACACAAATAAGCCTCCCGAAGGCCTACGGGAGGCTGGAAAACGGAGGCGGCCGTTTCTGGCCGTTCCTACTTGTCGTAGGGGTTCCATGTGTCGGTGCGGAAAGGATACGCCGGCAGCCCGGCTCCGTTCACCAGGTTCAAGGTCGGTTTCGCCGCGAAGGCGTAGCGGCAGGCCGCCGGGTTCGGCACCTTGTCGGAGGTCAGCTCGACGATATCACCGATGATCCTCGCCTTGGCGGGAAACCATTCCTTGTGCTCCTTGTCCGTCAACCAGAACCCCTTCGGAGGCTCTCCGTCGCTGGTCTTGAGGCCTTCGGCGTGCGTGAATTTGATGTAGAGCTTGTTCCCCTTGACTTTGTATTTGGAGAAGATCGGTCCGACGGCGACGATCTTCTGTCCGTACACATAGCGCGCCGCGATTAGCGCCAGCCGCTCGCAAAGGGGTTTCTTGTCGTGCGGATGGATGTTTCTGGCGTCTCCAAGATCGACGGTGTTGGCGATGCCGGTATGCGGCAGGGAGAGGAGTTTCATTTGCGACTCGCGCATATAGGCCCAGGTGATGTTGCCAGGATACTCCATCTCCTTGGGTTTGGGAGATCCCCCCATCATCTTTCCGAATCCGGGGAGCATGACTCCGAGCATGTGGAAGTTCTCGTTTTTCCAGATTTTCCTAAGCGCCTTGGTCCATAGCTGGAGGCTTTCCGCGTATTGCGTGGCGTCCTTCCAGTTCTCCGCGTTGGCCTCCCCCTGGTACCACACCATTCCCCGGACCGCGTACGGAATGACCGGATGGAGCATGGCGTTGTAGAGCAGGTTCGGCTGGGTTCTGGCGAAGACATTGGCGTTGTCGGTGTACCCTGGCTTGTGGGCCAGGGTCTTCTTAAACGCCTCGTCCTTCTTGGGGTCGTCGTAATATTTGCTATCTATTCTTCCGTGTTTCTCGAACTGCTCGACGACCAGGCTGACCGCCTTCATAATATCCTTGTCGGACCTCACCCTGTCCATCCATTTCTTGAAATGGGGGAGCTGTTTCGTCAGCTCGATGGGCATCCATCCCTCGATATACGCGCTGCCCCAGGAGGTTTGGATAATGCCGATGGGAACGTCGATCTTTTTATTCAGGAAATACGCGAATCCAAACGCCACGGCGCTCGAGGGAGGCTCCGCCCGCCACTCCCCCTCGCATTTGTCGGATGGCTCCAGCGTTATGTGGTCCTTTATGACGAACGAATGTATGGGCATCTTCTTGGCCTCGGGCATCAACTTCATCAGATCACCGATCGCGCCGACCCCCAACTCCATGTTGCTCTGCCCGCAACAAACCCATACCTCGCCAACCAAGACGTCCTTGAATTTCACCGTGTTTTTGCCGGAGATCGTCATCTCGCTCCCTTTCGCGGAAGCCTTGAGCGGTTTCAGCGTCAATCTCCATTTGCCGTTCCCACCCGCTACGACGCTTTTCTTCTGTCCCGCGAAAGAAACGGTGACCTTCTCGCCTGGATCGGCCTTGCCCCACACGGGCACCGGCATATCTCTTTGGAGAACCATGTGGTCGCCGAATATTTTGGAGGGCTTGACGTCGGCCCGGACGAAAGGCGCGGCGAGAATCAACAACGCGGACATCAGAACGGGAAGCGAACTCTTCATTTCAAATCTCATGGCGAAATATCCTTTTGTTGGCTTTTACGTCTTCACTCACCGCACCATAAGACATCGTCGTGTCGGAAAGCGCGTCGACGGGTCTCGTGGGCTTGAACCTGAAGGTTAGAATAATACGATTCATTAGATAATCAAGAATGTGTTTTTTCACATATTGGCAAATCGAAAGTCGACACAACACCTCGGTAAATATCACCGTTTTAGCGAAAAAACACGTTGGGATGTCAGGAACGCTCCTCGATGAAACGGACGGGTTTCCGTTTGCCCGCCGGGAAGACGCGGCGCGTCATCTCCTCCAACGGAAACGTTCTCACCTCCACCCCCACGCGGAGCGCGGCCCTCAGGATTTCGGAGACTCGCTCCCGGGACGCGTCATCCCGCAGCGCGACCAGAACGGAAACGGTGTCGGAAAGGTTGTCGCGCCTAGCGACGACTTGATGTTCGAGGACTTCGTCCAACGCGGCGAGCGCGGCGTGTATCGCGTTCGGATAGAAGGCAGTGCCTTTGTGTTTGAGGAGTTGGTGTTTTCTGCCGATTACGGGGCCCAGGCGCGGGGTGTTTCTTCCGCACGGACATGGGTCGTCGATTATGAACGAGACGTCTCCCGTTCTGAAGCGGAGGAGCGGAGCGGCTCCGTCTCCGAGCGGGGTCAGGGCCACCTCGCCGGTCTCGCCTGGCGGAAGGGGGTTTCCGTCATCGTCGAGGATCTCGACCACGGCGAGTTCCGGGAGGAGGTGCCCCCCTTTTCTGGCCTCGCACTCGCAAAACGCGGCGCAGATCTCGGTGGACGCGTATGTCGAAAACGCTTTGGCGTTCCACAGTTCTTCGATTTTTTTTGTAAGCGGCAACGGCTCGGCGCGTTCGTCGCGCAACGGCTCCCCTATGCAGACGAGCTTGGAGACTCCCGATTCCGCGGGATCCGCGCCGAAACCGGCGGCGGCCTCCGCGAGTTTCGCTAGGAACGACGGGACCCCCACGATGACCGAGGGGCGGTTTCCGCGTATCGCGTTCCAGTGGACGCCCAGGGGAGCGGCTCCGACTCGGATGGCGGCGGAGCCGATGGCGCGGCATCCGAGCTGGTACGCGAGCCCCGCGATGAAGCATCGGTCCATGGTGCAGGAGAGAAGGACGGTGTCCGTTTTCTCCACTCCGCAGATGGAAAGCGCCCGGAACTCGTTCCACTCCAACCGTTTCAATCCCTTCTCGGTGAAGGGGATACGGAGCGGGGAGCCCGTGGTTCCGGAGGAGTACGCTATCTCCACCACCTCCTCCGCCGGGGGCTCCAGCTCCACCCGCGCCTCCTCGAGGACGCGTTTGTCCATCGTGGGGAGCGCCGCCAATCCGGAAAGCCCGAAATCCGCGGGATCCGCGCCGGCCAGACGCCGGGCGTGGAACGGATAGGTTTTTTTGAGCATGGCTATCCGACGCGCGAGGGCGTCGTTTTGGAAACGCAGTATCTCCTCCCGGCCGGAGCGCTCCAAGCGCTCCAGGGACTCCACGTCTCCTATGGTTTCCTCAGTCTTGGACATAGCCTCTCCCGTTATTCCTCCAACCGTTCCGCGGATTCCGCGGAGCGGATCATTTCGTTTCGAACAGCAGATCGCATCCGCCTTTAGCCGTTTCCCTGAGCTCCTTGTCCAGGCGCTCCATTATCTCTTTGTATTCCGGATTTTTCGAGAAATCGACGGTCTCAAGAGGATCCTTCTCGTAGTCGTACAGTTCCCTGGAGACGATCTTTTTGGTCTTGTGGTTTATCCACACCACGTATCGGTAGCGCTTGTCCCGGAAGGAGTATCCGAAGCCTTTCCTGTGGAAATTCGTTATCGCTCCCGGCTTGACCATCGCCTCCGGGTTTTTCATAATTGGAACCAGGCTTCTCCCCTCCAGCTGTTTTGGGATCGGAAGCCCGACCAGATCGCAGAGCGTCGGAAACACATCTATGAATTCCGTCGGAGACGTGGTCTTCTTCCCCTCCGTCCCGCCCGGGGCGCGTATGATCAACGGGGCGCGGGCGGCCTGCTCCAAGGTAGTGTGCTTGCCCCACATGCCGTGGTCGCCAAGGTGCCATCCGTGGTCGCCCCAGAGACAGATGATCGTGTTGTCGTAAACGCCTTGGTTTTTCAACGCGTCGATCAATTTCCCGATCTGCGCGTCGATATAGGAGGAGCACGCGTAATATCCGCGCAGGAGCTCGCGTTGCAGCTCCGCTGGAATCGCGCCGGTTTTCGGGATTCCGTCGTAGCTCCGAAGCTCCGGGCTGTTGTGGTAGTTGTGGGAGGGATCGACTCCGGCCGCGGGTTTCTGGAACTTCGCCACGGGCATCTTGGACTTGTCGTAGATGTCCCAGTACTTTTTCGGGGCGATGAACGGAAGGTGCGGCTTTTTGAAGCCCACCGCGATGAAAAACGGTTTCTCCTTGTTGGACAGCTCGCCGATGAGCCTAACGCCCTCCTTCGCGATCTTTCCATCGGTGAGCGCGTCGTCCGCGACCTCGGGAGCGGCGAACGCCGGTTTCCCCTGGATTTCGACATGCCCGTACGGACATTTGTACGGAATGGACCACGATTTCGGATCGTCGGTTTTCCGCCCCCCCTCGACGCACCGCGGGTCGAATATCTTGCCGCGTCCGACCGTCACATAGCCGTTCTCCTTGAAATATTGGGGGATCGTGAGGATCTCCGGATGGACGGAGCGCATCTTGGTTTTCAAGTTCATCACGCCGGTGTGTTCCGGCCGCAGGCCGGTCATTATGCTGGCGCGGCTCGGGCCGCAGACCGGCCACTGGCACTGGTTGTTCAGAAACACCACGCTCCGCGATGCCAGTTTGTCGATATTCGGCGTGACGGCGGTCTTGTCGCCGTAGCATCCCATCAACGGTTTCATGTCGTCTATGGCGATGAAAAGCACGTTTGGCTTTTCCTTCCTCTCCGCCGCCGCCCCCTGGCACGCCGCCGCCAGCGCCGTAGCGGCTAGGGCGGCCTCCACCAGGTTGTTCCTTCTCATTTCGATGCTTCCTTTTCCGTTGTCGAACCGTTCGCGGCGTACGCGTCCAATATGGACTGGCGCGACGCCGTCTCTGGCAGTTCCATTGAGAGGCGCTCCGCGATCGCCGCGAGGGAATCGGCGAACCGTCCTATCTCTTTTTCCCGCTCCGCGTCTCCCGCGGGAGCGCCGCGGAAGCGGCAACTAAGCAGATCCCAAAGCCCGAAGGCGTAACAATCAACGGTCTTCGCCGCGAAAAAATTGCTGCATTTGGCGTCGCCGTGTATGACGCCGGCGTCATGCATCCTGGCGAGAAAACCCGCGACTGCGGAGACGTATTCGGACGCCAGAGCCTCATCAGAGAACGCCGCGCGGAGGAAATCGAGCGTCGGCACGGCGCCCTCCACCGCCTCGGCCACGAAGTAGGAGGGCCCCGGAAACAGGCCCGCCCTCCGCTTGGTGGCGAGCGCCGCCAAGGGCCGCGGAGTGGGAAGGCCGAGCGCCTCGATCCTGGCCGACGCGCGGAACTCGCGGAACGCGCGCGGCGTCCGGAACGCGTATTTCGCGGCGTGGATCCGGCTTTTGATGTTGTGGCGTTTCACGAATAGGCGCGGTTTCCGCGCCGGATCTCCGGGCCACGTGGCGACCCCGGCTTTCGTCGAGCGGGAATCCTTGAGTATCGACGCGGAGGCGAGCAACGCCTCCGGATCCCGCAGCGCGTCCGCGAGCTCCGCGGCGTCGGAGCGCATGACGCCGCGCCCCGAGGGCGTTTTCAACGCGGTTATGTCGGTCGCCGTTTCCATATACGACAAAGATACACTCGGAACCCGGGAATGGAAAGTCCCGCCTCCGGGGCTCCTCGGATGTTGCGCGAACCGCGGATTCGTGGTATCTTCGTCCAGGTTTTTCAAAGAGCGAGGAGGTGGCCGGTGTCTAGATATTCGATGATAGCCGCGGCGGGGGGAGCGATGGCCGCGTTGTTTTTGGCTTCGTGCCAGTCCGCGCCTAGCGCGGGGAACGCGTCGTGGGGGCGTCCGGAGTCGGTTGTCAATCGGGTGGACGAATGGTATCTCCCCGCCCGTTTCGGCATGTTCTACCATTGGGGGATGTTCACCGGCGGCGACGGGGCGTCGTTCACCGGGAGCAAGAAACCGCCCAGGTTCAGGACGGTCGAGGCGTTCGAGAAGGCCGCGCCCCCTCCCGAGGTCCTCGCCAAGAACCTTGTGGGGCTGACCAAAAGGGTCGGAGCCAAATATCTCATTCTGACCATCGAGCACTCTTGCGGACAGCACATGGTCATATTCCCGACCAAGGTGCCGGAGTTCCTCTACAAGACGAAACGCGACTATTTCGGCGCGGTGCTGAGGGAGGCGCACGCGAACGGGATCAAAGTCGTCGGCTACTTCTCCGCCAGGCCGCACCATTACAAATCCTTCGGCAAGATCTATATAGCGGGCATCGAGGGGGATCCGAACTCCAAGGAGTCGGTGGCCAAATTCTCCGAAATCCTCACGCGTCTTTTCGCCGACATGCGGGAGCGGTATGGAAAGGACTCGATCGACGGGTTCTGGATGGATGGATTCTCCAGTTGGGAGCCGGTCATAAAATCGTTCCCCAACGCGGTGAGAATAGGAAACAACCATCTGACCTTCCAAAGCATGCCCCCGCCATCCGACATCTGCGCCAAGGAGTTCACCTCCGGGCCTTGCGATCCGGCGTATTGCCGTCCCAGCGGGATGGTCAAACCGCTCCTCCGCTGGGGCGACGACCATCTAGCGCCCAGAAAGGACTACATGGAGGACATCCCCCACTGCGGAGGATGGTGGTACCACGGACATCCGATAGACAACCAATACACCAAGGACAAGACTTTCGCGGTCAAGGAGATGGTTTGCTCCCTCGGCGTCAGGAGGAAGTGGAATTTCGCCCTCGGCATAGGCCCGACGCTTGACGGGACTCCGCCGAAAAGCCTGGAGCCGGTGATGGACACGTTGGCGGCCTTCATGAAATGGGCCGCTCCGGCGATCCACGGCACCATCGGCGGCGAGGGCGCCCCGATACAGGGCGGATGGCTGAACAGCGGAGCCTACGGCGTGGTCACCGTGCCGCGCGGGGAGGAGAACACCTATTACCTGATCGTGACGGAACCGCCTACGAAATACACGAAAAACTATCTGCGCGTCCAGCACGACTGGGTCAAGGTCAAATCGATCACCGACCTGCGCACCGGAAAGCCGGTCGGATTCGATATGAAGGGCTCGCTCAACATACACAACGGCGATTGGAGCGACATCAAAAACTACGGCGCCAAGATTTTCAAGATAGTCATCGAATAACGGGAAAAGCGAAATGATAGGGAAAGAGGAGAAATTCTTCTACAAGGAGAAAAGCGACGAGTTTATCAGCTACGAGGTCTCCGGCGACGGCGAGATCCCGCTGATTCTCATACACGGATTCGGCTCCTCGCGGCGGAACTGGGACGACCTGGTGGCGCGTCTGAACGCCATCTCCCCCGCGCCATACACCATTTACGCCATAGACTGTAAAGGAACGGGCGCCTCCTCGAAGCCGGAAAAGTCCGATTACTCCATAAACGGACACGCGAAGATAATCGTCGAGTTCATCAGAAAGAAAAAACTCGACAAACACGTGATGGCCGGACACTCGATGGGCGGAGGGATCGCCTTGATGGCCACCTTGATCCTGAACCGGTTCGCGGACGCCCCAAAACAGGGCGGATTGATTCTCCTGGACACCGCGTGCTATCCCACGAGGATACCCGATTTCATCAGGGTCCTAAGCAATCCATGGACCAGATGGTATCCGCTCTATTTCATGTCGGCCCAGAAAAAGGCGGAGAACGCCTTGGGCAGCGTATTCCACGACCAATCGAAAATCACCCCGGAGATTTTCGACCGATACGCCAACCTATGGAAAATCAAAGGCTTCAAACGCGCCGCCGCCGCGACGGCGGAAAGCATCGTGCCTAAAAACGCGAAGGAGCTGACGGCGAAATTCCCCGCGATCGAATGTCCGGCGCTCGTGATATGGGGACGCGAGGACCGCGTCCTCCGTCTGGAGCTGGGAGAACGCCTGGCGGAGGACCTCCCGAACGCCGAATTGGCCGTCCTGGACGGTTGCGGCCATTCCCCGATGGAGGAGCTTCCCGACGAGACCGCCGCGCTGGTCGCGGGATTCGCCGACAAAATACGCGGGCGCTTCGGAAAGGTGAAGCTCGAAATCGCCGATAAAATAGGGCTCTGAAAAAGTCGGAAACGTTCCGAATAAAAGGGGACAGATTAATTATGGCCCACGGAGTGATGAACGGTGTTCGGTAAACCGTAATCGGTAAGCGGTGGGAAATAAGAGGTATTCGGGGTTGGCGCGGTTTTCCGGCTGGACAGACACTGCACAGGAGTGGAGACGGCCAGCTCTTGACACGAAGTTTTGGAAGGGCGCCGAGGCGCTGCGGGCAAAGAGCACGAAGGTCGCGTTTGGCCCGCCAGCGAAGCGGGAGCGGAAACCAGGCTTGCCTGGTCTAGTGAACGGAGCGAACGGGTGGTGAGAAAAAAAGACCGTCATTCCGCGATGCCGTGCCGCAATAGGTGAGTGGACGCATTTAACCTGTCCCCTTTTACCCGAACACGCATCCAACGCCGCGATCGTTTTCCGGAAAACGCTCAGCGTTTTTTGGGCTTCGGTATTTTGGGAACGGATTTCGTTTTGGGGACGATGGGCCGTTTTTTCTTCGGGAGCGGTGGTTTGACGCCCATAGCGCCGCGCGCGACTTTCGCGCTCAACCTGCCGTCCCGGCGTCCGTCCAGGACGTCGATCTGGTCTATCTTCTCCAACAGATCTTTTTGGGATATGACGCCATCGTCAACGAGCTTCTCCACGAGGGCACACAGAATCAACGCGATAGAATCCACGTCCCTCGCCAGGGCGCCTATCCTCCCCGCGGCGGCGACACGGGTCCGCATCGACCTTAACTCATTGGTCTTCAATGTGGAAGAGATATTCCTGAGATGCTCGGCTTCCATAATTTCGGGGAAAAACACTTCCATCACGCCCATGGCATCCTCCTTGTCTCTCGTTGTTTCTCTTTCAATCCGTATCCTGGTGGCGAAGCGAACACGCCGTATTCCCTATTGTCCCTCGAATTTTCCGCGGATCTCGCGCAACGACGGCGCGGAGGCGATGAATCCGCGCCAATCATCGTCCATTTCCAGCACCGAGGCCGCGGGCCTCCGTTTCTTGTCCTCGCCGGGGACGAGGCGTTGCGATACGACCCCGGAGACGGCGGCGGCGACAAGAAAGGGCTCGAACCCCTGGTGCAGCAAACGGGCGAATACCGACGGAACGTCTCCAGCGTGGTATGTGGTGATTACGCGGTGCCCGGTGAGGGCCGCGTCCAGGGCCACGCGGACCACCTCCCTGTCGCGCATCTCCCCTATGACGAGGGTTTTCACGTCCTGCCGCAGAGCGGCCCTCAACGCGTCGGCGTAGCTCCATTCGTTCGTGATGGAGGATTGCGACACCCCCTCGATGGTCCGCTCCACCGGATCCTCTATGGTTATGATTGAGGCCGGATCGCGCTCCGTCTCGACGAGCGATCTGATCATCGCGTATATGGTGGTGGTTTTTCCGCTTCCCGTCGGGCCAGTGAGTATGGCCAGGCCCTCCGGGCGAAGGGCCACCCGGCGCAACGCCGCTTCCGTTCCAGAGTCGAAACCGAGCTCGTCCAGGGGCATAGGGGCGTCGGATCCCCGAAATATCCTTATGGCCGCGCGTTCTCCGCGGATCGTCGGCATGGTGGCGACTCTGAATTCGGCTTCGGCGCGGATCACGCCGTCCTGCGCCACGCTCGTCCGGTAGGAGAGCATCCCCGCGAGCGCCTTGATTCTGGCGACGCATCTTTCCCCGAACTCGATAGGCAGGCCGTCTATCTCCCTTTGAATCCCCTCCACCCTGATTCTGACGCTGTACGAGGAGCTGAGCGGGACCAGATATATGTCGCTGGCGTTCTCCGCGATAGCCGTTTCGAGTATTCCATCCACGAAGGCCACGGGATCGCGTTTCATCGTTTCTCCTCCGGATAGACCACGATCCTCTCCGGAAGGGAGAGGGAGAAACGCGTCGAATCCTCATCCGGTCTCACCGATATTTTTCCCCCGTGCGACTCGATGACGTGTCCCACGATAGAAAGGTCTATTCCCCCTCCCCGCCCATGGCGGGCGACATCGTTGGCGTGGAACACCGAGAACTCCTTGGGAATCTCGGTTTCGGTGATGGGATCGCCCTCCGCGGTGACCTCCAACCGGAGTTCGGGCTTGGAACCGTCCACGTCGATGGAGACCACAGTCCCCCTTCCCGCCAACCGTACCGCCTTGTCGAGCAGGCACGCCAAAGCCGTGATCATAAGGTTCTCATCCACCTCGACCACGATCTCGGGAATATCCCCCACATCGATAGAGACGCCGTTGTAGTTCAGTTCCGCCTCGACCCTTTCCACCGCCATGCCGACCACCCGTTTAAGGAGGATTTTGTGGTGTTTCATTTCGTTTTTGCCGTCGCGGAGGTTGGAGAGCAGAATGGTTTTATCCACGAGCTTCAGCATCTCCTCCCCGTTTTTCCTTATGTGCGTGAGGGCCTCCTTTTCGGTTTGCGACAAATCCT
>Ga0256913_10001046_pt1 | contig 14382 bp, 15 predicted proteins | sample Axial_MatmetaG_FD_185970 | JGI IMG/M metagenome (GOLD analysis project Ga0256913, IMG submission 185970) | Deep-sea worm associated microbial mat communities from Axial Seamount, Juan de Fuca Ridge, Pacific Ocean - Axial_Mat | ecosystem: Environmental > Aquatic > Marine > Oceanic > Microbial...
AAAGCTCACCAAAGAACTGATCAAAAAGCAGGAAGTCGCATTCGTTGAGCAGATCAACCAGATTGTTCCTTCAAAAAATTATTTGAAATTCCTCAAATATTTTATCGGATGGTTCAACCGCGATATTGACCGGCATATCCCCGAAGAGTATCTTGACGAGATTTACGGTATCTCTTTCTCCTGTTCACACGAATTTGATTTTATCAGTCCGCCTTACGAACGCATGCTGAATTATCATGCTGCCCACGATATCGGTCATGCGCTGAAAGACCTGGCGCTGGTGGGCTGCACCTCCTTTGCCGTGAACATGAACAGCGACAGCAACAACCTGCTGATCGGGCGTAACTTCGACTTTTACATCAACGATGACTTTGCCGAAAACAAAATCGTTGTTTTTGTACAGCCCGACAGCGGATACCGCTTTATGTACGTTACCTGGGCCAGTATGATGGGCGTGGTGAGCGGCATGAACGAAAAAGGACTGACTGTTACTATCAACGCTGCTAAATCCGACATTCCGACCAAAGCGGCCACGCCGATTTCCATACTTACCCGCGAAATTCTGCAATACGCTTCCAACTTCGACGAAGCTATTGCCATTGCCAACAAAAGGCAGACCTTTGTTTCAGAGTCTATTCTGGTGGGATCGGCTGAAAACAACTCGGCATTGGTTATTGAGAAGTCGCCGACAAAAACAGGTATTTACAAAACTCCGAATGACTATTTGGTGTCTTCCAACCACTTCCAGAGCGAAACTTTTGCCCGGGATAAATCCAATCTGGAAAACATAGCGCAATCGGCATCATTTTACCGGGAACAGAGATGCGAGCAACTGATCCTCGGTTTCGACACCCTCAACTATCCTCAAGCGGCTTTCGTATTAAGAAATCCATACGGGCTCGACAACAGAAATATTGGTATCGGCAACGAAAAGGCCATGGCTCAGATGATCTCGCACCACAGTATTATTTTCGAGCCGGAGAAACTGACTGTCTGGGTATCCACGCACCCCTGGCAACTCGGTAAATATGTAGCTTATCATCTGGATCAGATTTTTCAACTGGACACGGTGCCCGGCGAAAACACATGTCTGAACGACACTTCCCTGACAATCCCTGACGATCCGTTCATGCAGACAACCTCCTTTGATAATTTTCTGCTTTTCCGTAAGTGGAAAAAAGTGATTACCACATATATCAAAAAGAAAGAAACCATTCAAAATGCCGATCCGTTTTTGCAGGATTTTGTCATGCTTAATCCTGAATATTATTATGGTTATAAGCTGGCCGGTGATTATTTTGCCATGAAAGGAAAACCGGAAGCAGCCCTGAAATATTATCGCAAAGCCCTGACAAAAGTGGTGGATACGAAACCCAATGCGGAAAATATCAAGAAACAGATCAGGAAAATGGAACACGACATTTCACATTAATATAATTTACGTACTTTGTTTATCAAATAACCAACCCTTTCTATGAAAACAGATATACTTATTATCGGCGCCGGTCCTTCGGGAACCATGGCCGCTTCCATGATCCGGCAGGCCGGACTGAACGCAATCATTATCGAAAAAGAACAATTTCCCCGCTATGTTATCGGCGAAAGCCTGCTGCCCCGCTGCATGAACCTGCTCGACGAGGGCGGTTTCCTGAAAGCTGTCGAAAAACAAAACTTTCAGAAAAAATACGGCGCCGTTTTTATCCGTAACGGTAATGTTTGTGAGTTTAATTTCAACGAACAATACACCCAGGAGTGCTGGACCTGGACCTGGCAGGTACCACGCGATGAATTTGACAAAGTACTGGCAGATGAGGCAGAGAAAAAGGGAGTTGAGATACGGTACAAAACCGAAGTAACAGGCATTGATTTCCTTAACGACAAACAACTGGTACACACAAAAAACGCCGATGGCAACGAACAGACCATCGAAGCACAGTTTGTGATAGATGCCAGCGGCTACGGCAGGGTTATTCCGCGACTTCTGGATCTGGATCTCCCTTCCAGCCTGGCTCCGCGCAGCAGCCTGTTCACTCAGGTAGAAGACATCCACCGCCCCGGTGGCACTGCCGGTGATCGGATCACAATCGTGGAAGTGGAACAAGGAGTATGGATATGGATCATTCCGTTCTCCAACGGCAAGACATCCGTAGGCGTTGTGGCACCTCCTGAGTTTTACAATCGTTACGAAGGAAATTACACTGAGAAACTCAGAAAGATTCTGGACGATGAGCCTAACACAACAGGCCGCTTCAAAGACGTTCCTTATGCGTTTGACTCTGTTTTCATCGAAAGCTATTCCATTGCTGTCAAGCAACTGTACGGCAACGGCTGGGTACTGACCGGCAACGCCAGCGAGTTTCTGGATCCGGTGTTCTCTTCCGGGGTTACTTTTGCCATGGAATCGGGATGGAAAGCCGGAATGCTGGCCGCCCGCCAGTTAAAAGGAGAAACTGTTGACTGGGATAAAGAATATGTAAAACACATTTTGCAGGGCGTAGAAGTTTTCAGAACATACGTTAATGCCTGGTATGACGATACCCTGCAAACTATTTTCTTTACTGACAATGTAAGCCCTAAAATCAAGTCACAAATATGTTCCGTGCTGGCCGGATACGTTTGGGACAAAAGCAACCCTTTTGTCCGCAATCATCACAAAACAGTTTATACACTGGCCGGAATGCTGAAAGAAGGAAAAGTTTAAGCGGGCAAGTCTGATTAAGGCTATCCCGAAACAAATATGCGTTAAATTTGCCGGTAATAAAAAACGGGCTTATGCACATCCCTGACATAGAAACCAAACCGCTTGAAGAGATAAAAAAATACCAGGAAAAGAAACTGGCGGAACTTTTAACATATCTTCAGGAACATTCAAAGTTTTACAAAGAACTTTTTGCACAACACAAGATAGATATCAGGCAGATAAAAACCCTGGAAGACCTGACACAAATTCCGGTAACCACCAAAGACGACCTGCAAAAACGGACCGAGGACTTTTTGTGCGTACCTAAAAACAAAATTGTGGACTTCATCACCACTTCCGGAACCATGGGAGAGCCTGTTACGTTTGCCATGACCGACAGCGACCTCGACCGGCTGGCTTATAACGAATACATTTCCTTTTCGTGCGCCGACACCACCCCCGATGATATTTTCCAGCTTATGGTCACCCTCGACAAGCGTTTTATGGCTGGTATGGCGTACTTTTTAGGATTGCGTAAACTCGGGGCTGGCATCATCCGTATCGGGCCCGGATTGCAGGAGTTGCAGTTTGAATCCATACAACGGTTTTCCCCTACCGGACTGGTGACGGTACCGTCGTTTATTCCGAAACTGATAGATTATGCCGAAAAAAACGGTGTTGATTATAAAAATTCTTCGGTTAAAAAAGCCGTTTGTATCGGCGAAGCCATCCGTAATCCCGACTTTACACTGAACACTCTCGGCAAACGGATTGCCGATAAATGGGATATAAAATTATACTCCACCTACGCTTCCACGGAGATGGGAACAGCCTTCACCGAATGCGAAGCCGGCAGAGGCGGTCATCACCACCCGGAGATGATCATTGTGGAATTTCTGGACGAGAACGACCAGCCGGTGAAAGATGATGAACCCGGTGAAGTAACCGTTACCACCCTGGGTGTGGAAGGCATGCCTTTGTTGCGATTTAAAACCGGGGATATTTGTTACCACCATACGGAAGCCTGTTCGTGCGGCAGGACTACTATGCGTCTGGGACCCGTGATCGGAAGAAAACAGCAGATGATTAAGTTCAAAGGCACTACCCTCTACCCGCCTGCTATTTATGACGTACTGAACGAAATTGAATGGATAGAGAATTATATCGTGGAGGTATCCACCAACCAACTGGGAACAGATGAGATTTTGGTAAAGATAGGCTGTGATGAACGTTATTTCAATTCGGAAAAAACCATCAAAGACCATTTCAGGGCGAAGCTCAGAGTGGCTCCGGAAATTACTTTTTATTCACCCGCTGAAATTTATCAAATTCAAATGCCCGCCAAAAACAGAAAACCTGTTATTTTTGTGGACAATCGAAACCATTAAATTAAAAACTATGAAAAACATTATTTTGATTTTTACAGCAGCTCTGTTGATGAGTATATCCTCATTCGGGCAGGACTCCGAGATTTATAAAACCCGTGAAATTTACTGGCTGGGGATTGACTATAATCACTGCTATTTTATCACTTCCTATGATTTCCCCTCTCCCTCTGAACTGTACAACAGATTAGGAGCCTGGAATGTTCTGATCTTTAATGAAAGAGATAAATACCTCGACAAAAGCTTTCCTAATAAACATGTTACAATTGCATCGAACTTCATCAATCAGCTGAACACAGATGTAAACATAAAAAGTCAGATAGTGGACGACTTGTCGAAAACTAACCACTTGACGGAAACAGACATTCCCGATATCGTAAAAAAGTATAACATCCCTTCGGACCTTACTGGTATCGGGCTCATTCTCATTGCCGAAAGTTACAGCAAACCCGATGAAAAAGGGTATTATTACATTGCTTTTATTGATCTCAAAAGCAAAAAAGTGCTGGCTACGGAAAAAATGAGCGGAAAAGTTGGCGGGTTTAGTTTTCGCAATTACTGGGCAAGAACCTATTATAATGTACTAAAACAAGTCGGTAAAAGATATTAAGCACTTCAGGTGATTCGGAAATTATTAATAATAACATTGATATTGGTTTCAGGTCAGATGGCAGGCTTCGGCCAGACATCTGACCTGACGGTTATTATTTACGGAGCAAAAAACAATCATGGTAAATTTCGTATCGGATTATTCTCCGATGCGGATGATTTTAAATTAAAGGTCAACCCGGTTGATTCGGCGGTCGTTTCGATCAATGAAAAAGGAAAAGCAATCTACACTTTTCACAAACTGCCTCAGGGCATTTATGCCGTTGCCGTTTATCACGATGAAAACAATGACGGAACACTCAACAAACGACAACTGGGTATCCCTGTTGAAGGGATAGGTTTCTCAAATTTTCCCGAGTTCAAACGCAGGCCGCCTGATTTTGATGAGATTGCTTTTGAGCTAAAAGAGAAAGACATGACCGTTGAAATACCATTGTTCTATAATAAAAACAAACCGGAAAATTGAAAAAAGTATTAGTCATCACATATTCCCAGTCGGGTCAACTGGACGAAATTGTTTCGAATGTAACAAGCGAATTTACACAGGATCCGTCTGTACATATCCATTTTGAAAAACTTGTTCCGGAACCTTCATTTCCTTTTCCGTGGACTGATATCAGCTTTTGGGATGCTATGCCCGAATCCGTCAAAATGATCCCGGCAAAGATCCGTCCCGTTAGTTTTGATACTGACGAAAAGTATGACCTGATTATTCTGGGATATCCCATCTGGTTTTTAAGCCCGCCTGTTCCGCTGACCACCTTTTTAAAATCGGAAGAAGCCCGGAAAGTGATGGACGGCACACCCGTTGTCACGGTAATTGGGGCCCGCAATATGTGGGTAAGCGCTCAGGAAGATATCAAAAAGATGATCGCAGAAAACGGCGGAAAACTTGCAGGCAACATCGCTCTGCACGATCGTCATCAGAACCTGTTGAGTGTTATAACAATAATCTACTGGATGCTGACGGCCAGAAAAGACCGTTATCTGGGCATTTTCCCCAAACCCGGCATCTCCGATGAAGACATACTGGGGGCAAAACGTTTTGGACAGCCAATTCTTGAAGCGCTTCGTTCGAATACATACACTGACTTACAACAAAAACTAATTGATCTGGGGGCCGTGGATCTGTCTTTCGATATTGTGGCCACCGAAACACGGGCTAAAAAAATCTTCCATGCCTGGGCTGCCTTCATCCGCAAAAAAGGAGGTCCCAAAGCCAAAGAAAGAACAGGTCGGTTGAAAATGTTCAAATGGTATTTATTGTTTGTTATCTTTGCCGTTTCGCCTTTGGCTTCACTGGTTTTTTACCTGACATATCCGTTGTTTTTTGTGAAAATCAGGAAAAACCTGAAGTACTACAAAGGGGTTACACTCAGATAAACTGTGTGATACATGAAGGAAGTTTACATTAACAAAATAGAAAAGTTTTTACCGAACGATCCTGTCTCCAACGAAGAGATGGAAGAACGGCTGGGATTGGTTAATGGAAATGAATCGATTAACAGGGGACTGATCCTGCGCAGTAACCAGATCAAAACAAGGTATTATGCGCTGGACAAAAACGGAAATACCACACACACCAACACCCAGCTGGCAGCCATCGCCGTTAAAAAACTTTTCGACGACAGTTTTTCACTTGACGATGTTGAACTTTTAACTGCCGGGACTTCCTCTCCCGATGCCATTCAGCCATCACACGCCCTCATGCTTCACGGTGAATTAGGTGGAAAAAAAGACATGGAAGTTATGTCGGCACACGGCACCTGCAATGCGGCCATGCTATCGCTTAAATACGCCTTCATGTCTGTCAAATCGGAACAAACAGCCAACGCCGTTTGTGTAGGCTCGGAAACTTTCGGCCCCTGGATGCATGCCCGGAATTTTGAAGCGGAAATAGACCGAAGAAGCGAGATTGAGAAAAACCCTTACATCGCTTTCGAAAAAGACTTCCTCCGCTGGATGCTTTCCGACGGTGCATCTGCTCTGAAGCTGGAGAACAAGCCCAATGATAAAGGTATTTCACTGAAAATAGACTGGATAGAAGTCACTTCTTTTGCCCATGAGCTGGAAACCTGTATGTATGCCGGAGGAGAAAAAGACAAAGATGGAAATCTGAGAGGATGGAAAGAAATGAACGAACGTGAAAGAGACGAGTTGTCGGTTTTCAGTTTGAAACAGGATGCCCGCCTTTTACAAAACAACATTGTGGAGCGTGGCGGAGAGTTTCTGCGGAAACTGGTTAAAAAACACAATATTGACATTTCCGCAATAGATTATTTCCTGCCGCACCTCTCTTCTATGTTTTTCAAAAAGAAAATTTATCAGGCCCTGCTGGACATGGGCATGGAGATACCTTATGAAAAATGGTTTTACAACCTGCCTAAAGTAGGCAATATCGGAGCAGCATCCGCCTTTTTTATGATAGAAGAATTGTTTAACTCGGGTAATCTGAAAAAAGGTCAGAAGATACTGGTGATGGTTCCTGAGAGCGCCCGCTTCTCATATACATTCATACATCTGACTGTGGTATAGTAAATAAGGGGCAATCTTCGTCCGATAGGTCTAAATTTGTATTTTTGGCATTCAATTAACGCAACAGTTTATGCTGGCAGGTAAAGCAGAAGTATATGATATGATCCCCCAGGCACCTCCTATGGCTATGGTGGACGGGCTGATATCAAGCGATGAGAGGTTAACAGTTTCGCAACTATCGGTAAACTGCCAGAATATTTTCTGTAAAGACGGTTTTTTTCATGAACCGGGACTGATCGAGAACATCGCCCAGACAGCTGCTTTAAGAGCCGGATACATAGCCAGACAGAATAATGAAGAAGTTATAAAGGGCTATATAGGTTCTGTTAAAAAGCTGAAAATATATGCCCTTCCGAAAGATACCGACACATTGCAGACGAAGATCACTGTTCAGCACGAACTGTTAAATGCCAGCGTGATCAAAGGTGAGATTTTTGTCAATGATAAAATGATAGCGGAAGGAGAAATGACCATTTTCAAACAAAACTAATTTTCCTGATTGATGAAAACAAAAGAAGTACCTCAGGACGATGCCAATATGATGCGTGGAAAATGGAAAGATCCTATTTACACATTGGACGAGGACGGCAACTACACCACTTCATACAGCCTGGGCTGGGAAGTGAAGAATGCCGTGATGCAGCAGGCATGGGATAATATAAATGAGAAAGTGGAAGAGACCAAAAGAAAGGTCGTTAACGGTGAGTTAAGCCCCATAGCCTATTATATGGAAAAAAATATCATGGACGTGGCTTTGCTGGCCAAATACATGGGCTTGTGGCGATGGACGGTTAAAAAGCATCTGAAACCAAAACATTTCAACAAATTGCCACAGAAAACGATGGAACAATATGCCGACATTTTCAACATCACAGCCGAACAGCTGAAAGATATTGAGGCATTAAAAAGAACGGAAAACGACAACGAATGAATCCTGAAATAAATTTTGAACACAGGCAGGCGGCACATTGTGAGAACGGGGTAGTATCCAACCTGCTCAGATATTATGGTGTGGACTTAAGCGAGCCCATGATCTTCGGGATTGGCTCCGGATTGTTTTTCTCGCATATGCCGTTTCTGAAAGTGGACGGTATACCGGTTACCTCTTTCAGGCCGTTACCGGGCATCATCTTCAGCCGGATAGCCCACCGCCTGCACATCGACTTTGCCAAAAGAAAGTTCCGCAGAAGTCCGCGAAAAGCCATGGAAGAGCTGGACAAAAACCTGATCAAAGGCATTCCGACGGGAATGCTGGTGGGCGTTTATCATCTCTCCTATTTTCCGAAACCTTACCGTTTTCATTTCAATGCCCATAATATTGTTGTGTACGGTAAGGAAAATGACACTTATAAAATCAGTGACCCAATCATGGAAAATGTTTCGGAGCTCAAATACAAGGAGTTGATGCGTGTGAGGTACGCCAAAGGTGTTTTTGCCCCCAAAGGACACATGTACTGGGTAAATAAAATGCCGGAAACCATTGACTTGCCGAAAGCCATCCACAAAGGCATCACACAAACATGCAAACACATGCTGACGATTCCCGTTCCGCTTTTCGGCGTAAAAGGGATCAGGTATATGGCTAAGCAGGTACGTAATTATCCTCATAAGTTAAACCCGAAGAAAGCGGCTTTATTCACCGGTCAGATCGTCAGGGCACAGGAAGAAATAGGTACCGGCGGAGCGGGATTCAGATATATGTATGCTGCATTTCTTCAGGAAGCCGCTAATGTTACAGGCAACGATAAACTCAGGGAACTTTCATTCGAGATGACAGCCATCGGCGACAGCTGGCGCGAATTTGCAACCATTACCGGGCGGATCGTGAAAAACAGAAACAAAGCCGACGAAAGTTATGACCACGCTGCCGATAAACTGTTGAAAATCGCCGACAAGGAAGAAAAATTTTTTAAAGAACTTCAGAACAGCATACGCTAATGCCTGCCACTCCCATCATCGAAATAAAACACCTGACTAAAAGGTATCATCATGGCGACGAACCTGCAGTAAAAAGTCTCGACCTGACGGTCAACAAAGGAGAGATTTTCGGACTGCTCGGCCCTAACGGAGCAGGAAAAACAACGACTATTTCCATCCTTTGCAGTCAGATCAATGCCGATGAAGGGGACATCTTAATTGATGGAAAGAATCTGTCAACAGAAGCCGGGCAGATCAAAAAAATTATCGGTGTGGTTCCACAGGAGATCGCCCTGTACCAGAAACTTACGGCTTACGAAAACCTGCGTTTTTTTGGAAACATGTACGGACTGAAAGGCGAAGAACTTAAAGAACGTATTATCAGCCGGGCGGCCGCTTTCGGACTTGAGCAAAAACTTCACCGGAGAGTGAACACTTTTTCCGGGGGAATGAAACGAAGGGTCAATCTGATAGCCGGCATACTGCACCGTCCCCGTATTCTGATCCTGGACGAGCCAACCGTAGGCATTGATGTACAGTCGAAAAACGTGATCATTGAATATCTGCAGCAATTAAACAAAAACGAAGGCACCACCATTGTTTACACTTCCCACATGATGGATGAAGCTGAACGTTTTTGTTCCCATATCGCCATTCTGGATATGGGACAAATTGTCACCGAAGGGAAACCGACCGAATTGATCGGGGCTTATCCTTCCTGTAATAATCTGGAGGATATATTCCTCCTGCTGACGGGAAGAAGTTTAAGAGATTAAGAACAAAGTTATGTGGCTAAAATATAAAGCATCTACAGTAAAAGAAACGCTCCTGCTTATGCGCGACAAGGCAGGCCTGGCGATGCTGTTCATTATGCCTATGGCTTTAATTCTTATCATGTCGATGCTGCAGGAATCCACGCTGAAAAAGCTGGAAGAACGGCACACACCAATTTTGGTTATCAATCAGGACCAAGATTCGCTGGGAGCACACATTGTGGAAGGACTGACGGAAACGGATTTCTTTGAACTCCATCAGTCCATTGACGGGAAACCGGTGAGTATCGGACAATTAAAAGAACTTGTAAAAGACGGTGATTACCGTGTCGGTATTGTCATCAACAAAGGAGCATCGGATGCTTTACGGAATAAAATCAAATTTGAAATCCAGCAACAGTTTCCTGCTGAAGAAGGTGAATTATTCTCTCCCCCACCCGATCCCGGCAAACCCCTGCCCAAAATAGATGTTTATTTCGACCCTGTTACGCAGTCGGCATTCAAACAGGCTGTGATGAGTGCTCTGAATGAATTTTTCTATGCCGTGGAAGCCAAAATGGTGATGGAGATATATGCAGGTATGATGAACGACATCATCGGTATTAATCTCCGGCAGGCTGCCAATTTCAAGAATATGATCAATCTGACAGAAAAGTCATCCGTAGGCAAAGAGGAAAAACTGATCATTCCCAATCCGGCGCAACATAATGTTCCGGCATGGACCATTTTTGCCATGTTTTTTATCGTCATTCCGCTGGCCGGCAATATCATCAAAGAACGCGAAAGCGGCATGTCGCTCCGGCTGCGCACACTTCCGGGTTCCAACCTGGCGGTCATACTCGGAAAAGCCAGCGTTTATTTTGTCGTGGGTATGATCCAGGCTGCCAGTATGCTGTTGCTGGGTATGTATGTACTGCCTTTGCTTGGTATGCCGGCTCTGACAATCGGCTCCGGACTTCCTGCTTTGTTCCTTGTCACACTGGCGATCTCTCTGGCAGCAACAGGATATGGAATCCTGATAGGCACTGTCTCCACAACACAGGAACAATCATCTATTTTCGGCTCTATTTCCGTGGTCATTCTGGCTGCTCTCGGAGGTATCTGGGTGCCTGTCTTCATGATGTCGGAAACGATGGTGAAAATCAGCAGGATTTCCCCGCTTAACTGGGGGCTAAATGCCTATTATGATATTTTTCTGAGGAATGAATCTGTTTCAGGAATTTTTCATTACGTATTGTACCTGCTGGCTTTTGCTTTAGTGTGTATCGTATCGGCATGGTTTTATAACCGCTATAAAAACCCGCGTTAGAATTATTTCTTTTTTCTCCGTTTCAGCGTTCTCTCCCACACATGAGAATACACTCTCAGGATTAAGATTTTAAAATAAATTCGCGTACATTTGCCCTCTTATTTAAGCGTCATTTCATGACTAAAACATTAAAAGAAAGAACTGAAGTTAAGGTACGTTTCGGTGAAGTGGATTCGATGGGTATTGTGTGGCACGGAAACTATGTGAAATACATTGAAGAAGGGCGTGAATCGTTCGGTCACAAATACGGTATTTCTTACCTTGATATTTATGCCCACAACGTGATGGCACCGGTTGTCCACATGAGCATTGACTTTAAACGGCAGGTCCATTACGGTGATATATTGATAGTGGAAACAGAATATATTGACCAGGAAGCGGCCAAGATTATTTTTCATTTTAACATCTACCGTAAATCGGATAACGAATTGGTAGCCACTGCCGAAAGCACACAGGTATTCATTGATCTGAATCGGGAAATGCTGCTGTACACACCGGAATTTGTCATTGAATGGAAAAAAAAGTACGGTTTAATTGATTAGTTCGGATGGTTTATTTTATCGCTGATAATATTGTTTCTCCCCTCGGTTTCAGTACAACTGAAAACTTTGACAGCTTACTCCGTGCTAACACAGGCATCAGAATAATTTCTGACGGCAATCTATACCCGGAACCCTTTCCGGCTTCCATGATTGAGACAGACATACTGGAAAAAGCATTTACCGGAATACCGGCAGAAGCTTCTTTTACCCGTTTGGAGAAAATGCTCATCCTCTCCATAAAGGATACTTTGAGCAAAACGGACATTGATATCCGTTCGGAAAGAACAGGTATCGTTCTATCCACTACCAAAGGAAATATTGATTTGCTAGACCCTGAGAAATCCCCCGAAATTGAAAGAGACCGGATACATCTCTGGAAACTAGGGCGGTTGATTACTGATTATTTCGGCAACCCCAACGAGCCTGTTATTCTTTCCAATGCCTGCATATCCGGCGTCCTGGCCATCAACCTGGCGGCAGGACTTATTCAACAGGGAAAATATGATCATGTGATTGTGACAGGTGGTGACATTGTTTCCCGTTTTGTCGTCAGCGGTTTTATGTCGTTTATGTCGCTCAGCCCAGCAGCCTGCAAGCCTTTCGACAAAGATCGCGACGGTCTTTCGCTGGGAGAAGCAGCAAGCACGATTATTCTCAGTAAGCATAAAACAGAACAGACAAACCTTATTTTCAAAGGAGGCGCTTCAGCCAACGATGCCAACCATATATCGGGGCCTTCCCGTACAGGTGAAGGGTCTTTCATTGCCATTAAAAAAGCACTGGCGGAAGCCGGTATTGGTGCGACGTCCATCGATCATATCTCTGCCCATGGAACCGCCACGGTTTACAACGATGAAATGGAAAGCATTGCTATTGACCGCCTCGGAATGAACAAGGTTCCGGTAAGCAGTTTCAAAGGAAATTTCGGACACACACTCGGAGCTGCAGGACTGGTGGAAACAGCCATTTTGCTGACGGAAATGAAATGCAACCTCATGATAAAAACAACGGGATTCAACGAATTGGGTGTCAGCAGAGATATAAATGTTGTGAGCGAAACAACAAATAAAGCGTTAAACACCTGCCTGAAAATGGCTTCCGGTTTCGGTGGAAGTAATGCGGCACTGATCATACAAAAAGCATGATGGAACAGCTGAAGATCAAAACATATTGCCATATTAAAAACCATCAGATTTTTGTTGATGGGCGGATGGTTTTTGAAGTTCCTGAAGCGGGGAGCCTGAAAGAGTTCCTGAAACTGACCTTCAAACATTTTAAACCGGGCTATGCCAAGTTTTACAAGATGGATGAAATCAGCAAGCTCGGATTTATGGCTGCCGAAATCCTGCTGCAGGACAAACCATACAGCAAACGGCAACCCGAAGACACCGGAGTAGTTCTGAGCAATGCCCATTCAACACTGGTAACCGACAACCAGTTCCAGGAATCCATCAGGGATGATCAGAATTTTTATCCTAGCCCGTCCGTTTTTGTATATACCCTGCCCAACATCATGATAGGCGAAATATGTATCCGTCATGGCTTCAGAGGTGAGCAGGCTTTTTTTATTTTTGAAAACTTTTCGGCAAATTTCATGGCTGATTATATCAATCAGTTATTTTTGTCGCACAAAATCAAAACCTGTATCGGCGGATGGGTAGATCAGACACAGGAAAGTTATGAAGCTTTTTTGTATCTGGCTGACGGTTCGGAGGAAGAGGGACAGCAATACAAACCCCATACGGGCAACGAAATTGAACGCTTATACAATTTAATAAAATAGCACATGGAAGAATTGATGCAAAAGCTAAAAGAACAGATCATTGAGCAATTGAACCTGGAAGATATGGAGCCGGATGATATCGGTGTGGACGATCCTTTATTCGGAGATGACGGTCTGGGACTGGATTCAATTGATGCGCTGGAACTGATTGTGCTCCTGGAAAAAGAATACGGTATCAAGATTGAAAATCCTAAAGACGGCCAGAAGATATTTTTTTCCATACGTACCATGGCCGAATTTATAGAAGAGCATAAAAAATAAATCTTATCTGATGTCTGTTCCTGTTGTTGTTACCGGTATTGGGATTATTTCATCCATCGGCACGGGTTATGAACAGACCAGGCAATCGCTGCTGGCCAAAAAAACCGGTATAACACCTGTTTCCATACTGAAAACACGCCACAAAGATTTTGTGCTCGGGGAAATTAAAAAGACACAACAAGAATTACATCAACTGGCCGGGACCGATCCCGAAGAAGCCTGGACACGCACCGCCCTGCTGGCGATTATTGCTGCTTCGGAAGCATTTTCCGACGCTGCTTTAGACCTCGACAACACTCATAAAACAGGCATCGTCTCGGCTTCGACGGTTGGCGGAATGGACAAAAGTGAACAGTATTATAAAGATTTCATCAGCTCAACGGAACACAAAAAATACATTGACACCCACCATGCCGGAAATCATACGGAAAAAATTGCAGAAAGACTGGGTATCAAAGATTATCTGACGACTATCAGCACGGCCTGCTCCTCTTCGCTCAACAGTATCATGTTCGGAGCCAGGCTGATCAGCAATGGAATACTCGACCGGGTGCTGGCAGGAGGAGCCGATCCGCTTTCCAAATTCAC
>Ga0256913_10001047_pt1 | contig 14380 bp, 16 predicted proteins | sample Axial_MatmetaG_FD_185970 | JGI IMG/M metagenome (GOLD analysis project Ga0256913, IMG submission 185970) | Deep-sea worm associated microbial mat communities from Axial Seamount, Juan de Fuca Ridge, Pacific Ocean - Axial_Mat | ecosystem: Environmental > Aquatic > Marine > Oceanic > Microbial...
ATCAAAATCATAAATACAAATGTTTGAAGTAGTGCTGAGAATGTTAGTAGCAAATACGCTGGTAGTGGAGCGATAAGTGGAACTAGCATCAAAAGTACCCATAGGAACAAATCATCACCTTTGATGTTACCAAACAAACGGAAAGACAATGAGATAATTCTTGAGATATGAGAAACAATCTCGATAGGGAACATCAATGGAGCTAGTGCTTTAACTGGTCCTGCAAAGTGTGCAAAATAGTGTACAAAACCACTTTTTTTGATACCTTCGTAGTTATAATATACAAATACCATAATTGCTAATGGCAATGTAACATTGATATTTGATGTAGGAGATTCAAATCCAGGGATAATACCAATAACATTTGATACGAAGATAAACAAACCAACAGCAGCTACAAGTGGCAAATATTTTCTAGCCAACTCTTCACCTATCACATCCTTACCCATAGCGATAACGCCACCTAAGTAAGCCTCCATAACATTTTGTGCACCAGTTGGTACAGCCTTGAAACTTTTTGTTGCAGCTTTTGCTACAAAAATCATAATTGCAGATACCACAATCAAGTGTGCAATAAGCACAGCAGAGTGATTGTGTTCACCCAACATACCACCAAGGTAAGTAAATACGCCTTCCATAAATCATCCTCATAATAGAATTTGTCAGTATTTTACAAAAAAGGTGCTAAATAGATGATTAATTATCCTATAAAATTGAATAATTATATACTATTTAACTGTAGGCTTATTAAATTTAAGCCATCCATTCACAATCCCACCATCTAATTCATATATATTTGTAAAACCTAACTGCTCTAAAGCATTTCCTAAAACCTTTGTTCTATTTGCATGAGCACAATATATAATAAAAGGTTTATTTTTATCATAAATTAAATGACCCAAATTAAAAAACCAATTTGCTACATCAGCCTGTCCTTTGGAATCAAAAAACATTATTTTATAAGCCCCTTTGATTATACCTGTTTGTTGCCATTCAAGTGGCATCCTGATATCTATCACCGGCACACCTTTTGCTTGTAACTCAACTAGTTTATCTGCCTTAATAGCTTCAAACTTTGCAAACAAACTAATATTTAAACATAAAATTAAGAATATTTTTCGCATTAATAACTCCTACTAACTTTAATTTTTTTATCATCTATATATATAGTTGATAGACTATGAATATTGGACACTTTAACTGTATTGCCATCTATAAAATCCAATTTTATATCACCACTAAATTTAACCTTTTTTATGATGTCTTTTCTGTTTTTTGGTTTAATATAGAGGATTATACTATCTTCATTGACCATAAGTTTAGTATAGTTTCTCGCTATAGTATAGACTTGTTCTTTAAAACTTCTTGTATGAAAACTCCATTTGAGTTTCACTTTACCTTGGTTGGTAATAGCTTCAAAATATGCAATATAATCAGAATCATAATCTAATCTATGAATAGGAATAATAGTAAACTCATAATCTCTTAGTTTGTGATTAAAATCATTAGTTGATTTAAATAGCTTAGCCCTTATCATTCTATTCTTTGAGTTATATAATCTAAATTTTTTTAGTCTTATATTATCAAAATATACTGGATTTAATGAAACAGATATAGGATATCCACTCACCTTATATCCTGGCATTGGATTTGGATTTTCATTGAAAAAAGCAGGTAGAATATTTTTAGCTCCTTTAGGTGGATACATAATAATTTTAGAATTTTTTATCTCTACTTGATGCTGGGCTTTTTGATATTCACTTTCTGGAATATATTTGGTAGAATCTCTACATAAATCTTTAATATAAGAGATACCATCTAATGTCAAATACTCATTTTTACAAAGTTGAGCAATATTTGATAATCCAAGATCATAAACATAGACATTTTTAATATTTTTTTTCTTTGATGACATTGATACACCTACACCAATCTCATCAATATCAAATGATAAAAAAACAAACCTATGATATATAGCTGAAAATAAAATATCAATAGCCTCTTTATCATTTTTGACATTTGTTGCTATATTCTCTTTAATATATCTAGAAGAGTAACCACTTTTTATAGCTCTTAGGGATGGCGTAGTAGCATAAAAACCTTTTTGCTTTTTTTCATAATGAGAATTTAATGAATTTATCAAAAGATATTGAGAGTGTTTTTTAGCTGCATCCCCTAGATATCCATTTTCTTTTAGGGGAATCAACCCAACAGTCTGCCTAATATGGTTGAGATATGATATACTATTTGCATATATATGTAATGGTAATAGTATATTTACTAATAAAATAAGTTTTTTCATATTAAAATAATATAATAAAAACACTTATAGGCTAAAGACTATTGTGTTAAAATACACTAAAAATAGGATATAAAATATTATGTATATATCAAAAAATAGAAGTTTAATAGATAGCTTTTTGCTATTGGCCTCTATATCTATGGTATTGGCATCACTAAAAACTGCCTCTGTTATAATTGTACCATTTTTGATATCTTTGGCATTTGCTATTATGTTATCTCCACTACTCAACAAACTTAGAACTTTTCATATACCAAAAGTCTTTTCTATAGTTATCATCATACTTATAGCTGTCATTCCTATTATATCACTTATAACTCATGCAGGAACCCAAGCTCATCAGCTACTACTACATATAGATGATTTAAAAATACAAATGCTAAATAGTGTGAATAGGTTTATAGACTTTACTACAAAATTTGGTTTTAATATCAAAAAAGAAGATATTATACTAGCAATAGACCAAAGCAATATAACAGAAATTATCAAAAACCTTATCAAACAGACAGGAAATCAATTTTCTAATATCTTTATTATTTTATTTACTATCATTTTTATGTTATTAGAGTCTGATTCATTTTATCATAAAATAATCTATATACAACAAAAGTACCACACCGATACTACAAGCTTATTGCAAAATATTGAAAAAATAAAATCATATTTTCTTATCAAAGCAAAAACAAGCCTTTTGACAGCTCTTTGGATATTGACTGTTTTGTATTTTTATGATATCAAATACTTTTATCTATGGGCTACATTGGCATTTTTTTTCAATTTCATTCCAGTAATAGGTTCAATCTTCGCAGCAATCCCACCTATACTACTGACTCTACTTTCCCAAGAATGGCTAAATGCATTCTATATAACTATATGGTATATTATTATCAATATTACAATAGGTAATATCTTAGAGCCAAAGATTATGGGTAAAGGATTAGGTCTATCTGCACTAGTTATATTTTTGTCTATGAACTTTTGGGGATGGATGTTTGGTCCTGCTGGTATGATACTATCTGTACCACTTACTATGAGTATGCAATTTATGTTTGCTAAATATGAAACCACACAGTGGTTTTCACTTTTACTGAGTGATTATCCTAATACAAAACAAGAGCAATAGATATGAATAAAACCAAAAAAATACTACATTTTAGTGATATACATATAGGACTTAGTTTCAAAAAGCTTCGTCCCCATAAGATGCTTAATAAAAGAGCTATAGGACTTATCAATCTACTTAGAGGTAGAGCTAAATATTTTGATGATGCTGATATCAAAATCAAAGCACTTGCCAGATTTAAACAAAAGCATGGTATTGATATAGTCATCAACACAGGTGATTATACAGCACTAGGATTAGAACTAGAACTTGAAATAGCTAGAGAGTTAGTAGATGAATTTATGCATCCTTTACACAATTATATAACAGTACCAGGCAATCATGACATATATGTTCTTGAAGGTGATAGTCACTATAGATTTAACTCAAACTTCTGCAATGTACTTCATAGCGATATGCCTCAATATTGTCAAAAAGGTCCTTGGCCATTAGTCAGGCTTATAGAGAATGACATAGCTATCATAGCACTCAATAGTTCCAAACCCAATCCATACCCTTGGAGATCAGATGGCCATATACCTACCATCCAGCTAAATACACTCAAAAAAATACTTCAAGATGAACAAATCAAACATAGATTTATATTTGTCATCACTCATTATGCACCAAGACTTGCAAATGGATTGCCAGATAAAAAGCTACATGGTCTTCATAATGCCGATGAGTTTTTAGATATATGCCAAGATATAAACCAAGGTGCAATACTCTTTGGTCATATACACCACACATACAGACTCAAACTAGATAATCTAAAAAGTGAACTCTTTTGTGCTGGTAGTGCTACTATGGATGGTAAAGAGGGGGCTTGGGTATTTGAGATAGATAACGATAAAAATATAAAAGCCAAAAAGTTATATTGGGATGGAGAAGATTTTTGTATAGAAGAGTAACCAAAGAGACAAAGTCTCTTTGAGATTTGGATTATTTTCCAAATTTGTCAGCTATCTCTTGGATATCAGCATCGCTTAGACCTTTAGCTTGTCCAGCCATAGAAGCTTTCATTGCAGAGTGTCCAAAACCAGCTGTATCTCTATAACCTTTAAGTGCAGTTACGATATCAGCTTTGCTCATTTCATTAACAACTTTTGATTGTCCAAGTGCTTTTTTCTCAAAGTTTGCTCCGTGACATCCTGCACATGCTGCTAGGTTTGCACCTGCAAATAGTGAAGTTGTAGCAAGAACTGTTGCTGCGATTACGATTTTTTTCATTATATACTCCTGTATTTTTTTGAATTGGTATTATATAGCAAAATTATTAAATTTAGTTAGGCAACTATAGATGTGATATATAGTTTGCCACCGCTTTTATATCAGAATTGCTTAGATGTGCTACATTTTTCTTCATTACTGCACCCATACCATGTAGGTTTAGAGTACCTATTTTGTATGCTTTTAACTGTTTGATAGTTATTGAAGGGTTTTGTTTAGCAATAATTGCAGAACGACCAATCGCATTTTTTTTACCATCTTTTCCATGGCATCCTGCACACTGTTTGTAAATTTCAGCACCACTTTTCGCAAAAAGCAAACATGACAATATCAATGAAGATAAAAGCAACTTTTTCATAACAAATCTTTTTAGTTTAATTTAGATAGAGATACCAAGGCATAAGCCTTGATATAAGAGTTAAGAACTCTTAGCAAGATGGAACATTTCCTGAATCTGAAGCAAATTTATATACAAAATCATATAGATTGTTTTCATATTTAGACTTGATTTTTGCTCCGTGACAAATATTTGATACTTCATCAGCAAATTTTCCAGCACCTTTAATTTGCTCCCACTCATCTTGAGTATGTTTAGCAGCAAATTTTGCACCATTCATTCCACAAGCTTTCTTAAGCTTTTTAGAATAGATTTTTTGTCCTTTGGCAGCATCTGCTGAAGCTGTTGTTGAAACTACTGCTACTCCTAAAAGTGCAGCGATTGCTAGTTTTGTAAATTTTGTCATCTTTAATCCTTTATTTTTAAGATATTGAATGATAACATACAATTGTGTATTAATTGTGTAATTATTTTGCTACTCTCAAATCTTCAAGATTATATATCATCTCTATCCCATCTAGTAGGGTCCAAGAATGTATCATCGTGGATATGCTTGAATGATGCTTTTATCATCTTAAAAAGGTTGTTGTTCTCTTGCTCCATACTCTCTAGCCACTCTTTTGTTTTGGCTCTAGCATATGGCATTTTGACATTTTTGAGCATCGCTGGACACGCTTCATCGCCTATGGTTTGTAGGGCATTTTCTGTAGCGAAATCTCTTAGCTGTCTCTCTCTTACTTGTATGAGTGGACGAATGAGATGGAAACCTTTGCCTGTTTTATATATAGGTGCTAGTGTTCTTAGACTACCATTGTAAAACATATTCATAAAAAAGCTCTCAACTGCATCATCGAAGTGATGACCAAGTGCTACTTTGTTGAACCCATGCTCACTTGCATAACTATACAACGCTCCTCTTCTCATACGAGAAAAATAGCTACAGTATGATGAATTTTCTCTAATGGTATCTTGAGATATCTCAAATATATTTGTCTCATAGATTGTATGTTTGATACCATACTCTTTGCAGTGAGAGATTAGATAGTCATAATGCTCATCTGGCATACCATACTTGATAGTACAAGCTTCAAACTCAAAATCAAAAGGAGCGTTTCTTTGGATATGTTTGAGTGCGTGTATGAGTGCAAGAGAGTCTTTACCGCCACTTAATCCTACCAAGACTCTATCTCCACCTTGGATGAGCCTAAATTCTACATTGGTTTTGCCTATGAGCTTGAGTAGTTTTTTACTCATAGGTATATTTTTGTATTGGTTTGATTTGCTCATATATTATAACTCATCCACCATTGATAGTATAAAATCAGCACTAATTTTAGCTGAACTCTCCAAAAATTCATCAAAACTAAAACTAGCATCCATATCAGCAGCATCTGAGATGGCTCTAAGTATAAAATACTCAATATCCAATGCATTGCACACAACTGCTACACTAGCTCCTTCCATCTCCAATGCATCTGCTTTGAATGTATCGCAAATCCAGTTTTTCTTATCGCTACAGGCTATAAATTGATCACCTGTTGCTATGATACCTTCTTTGAGATTTATCCCTTTTTGTGAAGCTACTTTTTTGGCAATCTCTCTTAATCTTGGAGTAGTTGGTATGCACACTTCACCTTCTGGTACATACCCATATGGATGACCAAAAGCTGTGATATCCAAATCGTGCTGACAAAGTCCATCAGCTATAATCAAATCTCCAATCTTAAGCTCATCGCTGATAGCTCCTGCTACTCCACTAAAAAGCACTACACCACATCCAAACTTCTCTATAAGTATGGTAGCTGTAAGAGTTGCAAACACTTTTCCTATCTTGGAGTATGCTACAACTACATCTTTGCCATTGAAACTACCTTCATAATACTTGTTTGCTGCATATTCAACTACATTTAGATTATCAAGCTTAGATATGATTGGTTCTATCTCTTCGGGCATTGCACCCATTATAGCTATCTTCATCTACTCTCCTGATAGCTCTTTGATAGCTTCAATAGTTGATTCTAGTGAAGCCATATCAGATACTACAAAGTGTGGTTTTTTGGTAGCTTTACGATTAAGTCCCTTCAAAACTCCACCGTGACCAAACTCTACATAGCAATCCACCTCATCATCAAAATTTGCAATAGATTGTTTATATAGTACAGGTGAGACTAGTTGCTTTGGCAACAGTTCAAGTGCTTTGGCTTTTGTGTCATACTTTTGTGCTGTTACATTTGATACTACTGGTGAGATAAACTCATCTTTGATTACTTCATTTAACTTCTGCTCTAATGGTGCAACTGCATCTTGAAGCAGTGGACAGTGAGATGCTATAGACATATTTAAAAGCATCGCTCGTCTAGCTTTTGCCTCTTTGAGTATTGGTTCAAGTTTTTGCAAATCTGATTTTACTCCAGCTATGACTATCTGACCTTGTGCATTGTAGTTTGCTGCCCATACTTTTAGCCCTGCATCTCTTTGCTCTTGAGTGATTTTCTCTACTGTCTCATCATCAAGTCCCAAAGAGACCAACATACCCACATCTTGACCTTCACAAGCTTGAGCCATCTGTTTACCACGAAGATTGACTAGCTCTACTCCATCTACAAAATCAAGTGCTTTTACACTAACCAATGCTGAAAACTCCCCTAATGAGTGTCCCAAAGCAAAGATTGGTTTGATTGGTAATCTATCTTCAAATAGCTTGTGTGCTATCGATGAGACTAACAAAATAGCCGGTTGAGTAAATTCAGTCTGTTCAAGATTATCATTCTCTTCAAACAAAAGCTCTTTGAAATCAAAACCTACTCTAGCACTAGCTAGTTCTATCATCTCTCTTGCAACTTCAGAGTTATCAAAAAAATCTTTTCCCATACCAACAGCTTGTGAGCCTTGACCAGGGAATAAAAATGCACATTTTACAGACATTGTTGTATCCTTTGTTTTATTTTTGATATTTTAACATTAAATATATAGATACTCTCTTATCTCTTTGAGTAGTTTCTCCAACTCAAGATGATACCTTCCTGGATATATAGGCAAATAATCAAATCTCTTATACTCAAATACAAGTTCCAAAGTCTCTGCAAAATGATACATACTTTTTGCCCCTATCAAATTTGTGCTTCTTTTAAGGTCTTTACAAAACTCTTCTATTTCATCATATGATTTAGAACTAATCAATTCTTTAAAATACAAATCAGACTTTTCAAACTTCTCTAAAAACTCTTCTAAAATATCGCTATACGCTTTATCAGTTCTCCTTGCTCTTTGTAGTCCAGATATACTATCTAATACCTGTTGATAGTGTGATTTTTTCTTATTTAATATCATTTCAAACTCATCTTTGGATATACTAGAATCTGTATCACTTTCATGTTCCAAACCACCGATATTAATATCTCCGTGAGTAAACATAGACACTATAAGTTCAAAAACACTTTCTTGAGTTACTGGTTTATATAAATAACCTGATGCTACATTTACTTTGTAGCTACTATTTTGATTTTTAAAGATAACTAATTTAAGATTTTTATTACTCTGTACACTCTCAATAAGTTCTAAAAATCTATTTTCAATTAAATGATCTTCAATGACTACCAAATCATAATCTGCCAAATTATACTTATCTTCTCTAAATTTTTTTAAGCTAATATCTACATTATATGGAAAATATTTAAACATTTTAGTAATACTAAAGGTAACATTTTGACTATATATAATCAATAATATATTTTTATGCAAAAGAGACTTAGATGGTAATCGATAATATCTTCTACATCCCAAATTAACTATCACCAAAGGTATCCCTATCTCAATAGTGCCGTTACATGAGAAAGTGAAAGTACCATCTAAGCTAACCAATTCTTTACTGATACTATTTTCAATCTCTTCAAATAATAGTTGATTATTTATAGGAATATGTGTTATTTTAAACAAAACTGTCTCTTCATATACGAAGTCATCTTTTGCCTCTATAACCATAACAATTTCAACATCCTGACACTCTTGAAATATTTTTGACAAGACCTTCAGTAAAACTATTTCTATTGTTTTATAATCACCTTTTAATTCTTTAGGTACATTTTTAGACATATTAAAAATCAACTCAATATTATTGTGAGTACAATTGTCTTGTAGCTTAAAATATATATCTCGTAACAATTTATTGATATCAAAAATATTTTTATCCATAATAAGTAGTTTCCCCCTCTCTACTTGCTAATGTAGTTATTATTACTTTTATACTATATTGTTTATTAACTTTATTAATTCATTAATATTAATCAGAAAAATTTTTTTATTTTTTGCAAAATCGTAACTATCTTTTGTAAAACCACTAGTAGTTACAATATAAACTTCATCTACTCCATACTCGTATTTTAGCCCATACATCTCTCTAACAACAGAAACTCCTACATAAGTATTGGCATATCTTTTACACTGAACAATTGCTTTTGTTTTAAAAAAGAACAATCTTCTTTTATACATCCATATATCTACACCACCATCCGCACCAGTTTGGTCATGTCCCTTTACGGACCAACCATAATGACTAAATAATTCCATACATAAATGCTCAAATTTTTGCCAAGGCATTCTTTTTAATTTATTAATCGTATTATAGTGTTTTATTAAAGAGCTTTTGGAAGAAAAAAATGAAGTTATCAATAATATAAATTCTATACCAATATATAGTATCAATACAAAAGCTAGTACTTTATATAATATTTCATTCATTATTGATAGCAGTCTTAGTCTCAATAGATTAAACTATTAAGACTATAATACTTTATACAAATTTTAGTGTCCACATCCGCAGCTTCCACTATGGCAGTGTTCATCATCACCACCAACCATTCCGCTTTGTGCTTCATCTTCTGTTGCATCTCTTTCGCTTAGAACTGTTACACTAAACATCAAATCTTTACCAGCTAGAGGGTGGTTAAAATCGATTGTTACATCATTGTCAGTAAAGCTTTTTACTACTACTTGTACAGTCTGCCCCTCTTCACCTTGACCATATAGTGTCATACCCTCAGTTAGATCAATACCTTCAAACTGCTCTCTTGGAAGTGTTTGTACTGCTTCTGGATTTACCTCACCATATGCATCTGCTGCTTTTACCAATATATCGGCACTTTCACCTTCACTCATACCAACAAGTGCATTTTCAAGTCCTGGGATGATATGACCTTTACCTGTAATAAACTCTAGTGGTTGAGCACCTTTGTTTGTATCCACTACTTCGTTTTTTCCTGCTTCTTTTACTTCGTACTCGATGCCTACTACACTATTTTCTGCTTTGATCGCCATTAATTTTCCTTAATTTAAATTAGTCTTTCATTCTACCAAATTTTACTTTAGTGGTGCTGATTTTATTATATTTTTTCACCTATTTTAGTTGTGTCCGTGAAATTGATCAAAATTTTGTGGTGTGATTTGTGGATATTTACCCTCTTGAAACTCTTTGACCGCCTCTAGTAGCAATTTTCTCTCATCTCCACAATAATACATATCAATCCCAAGCTCCATTGAAGCTCTCACAGCTCCAGGACCAGCGTGTGGAGTAAGTACTACTGATACTCCTTTAGCTTTTAGGTCCATAAAAAACGCTGGACCTCCTGGGTTTTCATTTACCATAACCTCTACTTCATTTGTCTCATCATCATAGATACCAAAATATTTTGCTTTACCTAATACCTTAGTGATAGCACTATCAGGCTTATTCATCTTAAATGGTGCTGCATATTTCATAACTTATACTCCTAAATTTTTTTGAAAGTTTAGCCAAAGTTTATTAATACTACTTTCTTATCTGCCCTGAACCATAGATTTTGAACTTATAAGTTGTAAGTCCCTCTATGCCCATAGGACCTCTAGCGTGAAGCTTGTTGGTACTTATACCCACCTCTGCTCCAAATCCAAATGCACCACCATCAGTAAATCTAGTAGATGCATTTAGATACACGGCTGCTGCATCTATAGAGTTTAGAAACTTCTCTGCCGTAGTTACATCTTGGGTGATGATAGCCTCTGAGTGTCCTGAGCCATATTTTCTGATGTGAGATATAGCCTCATCTACACCATCAACCACTTTGATACTCAAGATATTGGCTAAGTATTCTGTATCATAATCACTATCATTTGCTTCTTGGACATCTATGATATCTTGGGTATTTTTACATCCTTTTAGCTGAGTGTTGGCTTTGTCAAATGCCTCTTTGAGTCTAGGCAATACATCTTTGGCGATGCTACTATCAACCAAAAGTGTCTCCATAGCATTACACACTCCTGGTCTTTGTACTTTGGCATTGATAGAGATTTTGATAGCATCATCTATGTTGGCATCTTTATCTATATATGTATGACATAACCCTTTGTCGTGTTTGACCACTGGCACTGTTGCATTAGAGCTTACATACTTTATAAGCCCCTCCCCACCTCTTGGTACTATCAAATCCACATACTCATCCATCTTTATAAGCTTACTTACAGCTTCTCTTGAACTATCTGGCAAGAGTGAAATTATAGCTTTTGGCAAATTGTTTGCCTCAAGCACATCTTGAAGCACTTTAGCTATGGCTTCGTTGGAGTGTTGGGCTTCTTTTCCACCTTTGAGTACACACACATTTGAGCTTTTAAAAGACAAAGCTGCTGTATCGCTTGTAACATTTGGTCTTGATTCATAAATGATACCAATAACCCCTATAGGGATAGAGACTTTTTCTATCTTTAGCCCATCATCTGTAATCCACCCCTCAATCACTTTGCCAACTGGCTCTTTGAGTGCAGCAATCTCTTCAATAGCAACTGCCATAGCCTCTATACGACTATCATCTAAAAGCAGTCTATCTTTGAGTGCCGGTGTTAGGTTGTTTTTATCAGCATCATCCATATCTAGTTTATTTGCCTTTAGTATCTGCTCTTTGTTCTCTCTCAATGCTTGTGCCATCTCTCTTAGCACTCTATTTTTTGTAGCTCCATCTAGTTGAGATACTACAAATGTCGCCTCTTTTGATTGCTTTAGAAATGTTTCCATACACTATACTCCATATTTAAATAATAACTATTGTACCAAACAACTGCTAAACAATCAATGTAGATTAGTAAAATAGTAAAATCCAAAACCAAAAAATACTATAAATGGCAATAACAAAAATAGATACAACCCCATCCCACCAATAAGTAAAAACCCATTTGGCTTTTTCATACTTAGCACACTCCACACCATTGACGCGATATTAGCTTTTTTATCTATCGAATAATTAGGATATCTATTTAGTATAAATGATGCCACTTGCTCTTTTGTAGATATAGTTTTATCTTTAAGCACTTGAGACAAAGTAGAAGCAATAGCTTTGTGCTGATAAAACCCAACTGCCATCACAAAGAGTAAAATTCCCAAAATATAATCTCTTAGCAATACTATCTCAACTACCAAAATAGCCATCGATACCACATAAAAATAAAACTGCCCTTTGGGGTATTTGTGTAGTAACAATGCGTGTAAAATCCTACTACCATCTAGCGGATAAATAGGCAAAAGGTTTATATAATTCATAGCCAAACTAATAAAAGCATAAGACTGCAAAACCAGCATCAATTGATCATTTATCATAAGATTTGTACTCAGATATACCCATATCCCAATTGAGAGCAATATACCAGGCAATGGACCCATCAAAGCCACAACAAACTCTTCTAAAGCTGTTTTATTCTCTTTGTACCCTATAGTAACTGCACCAATAGGTGTAAACATTATCCCCACATCCTCATAGCCAAAAAACTTCATAGCCACCAAATGCCCAACCTCATGCACAACCAACACAACAACCAACATCAAAATAGTAAAGATATCTAACCCAAGCACTAAATAAAGCACCCCGAACATAAAAACACTACCAACAAACCAAGTTTTTTTATCTTTTTTTGGCTTATAAAACTTCTGCATCTGTTTTAGTAAAATTTCTAAATTATTATCTTCTTGCATATATATCCTTAATAAGCTTCAAGCTGTACGCTAAAAGCCAAAAGCACATCATTTGATGCAACCAAAGTCGCATAATCTTTCTGAACGCTACACACTAAACGCTGAACGCTAATAACCAAGTCGCACACACTACCCCATAATCACTAGAACTTAATCACTAACCACTAGAACCTAACCACTCATTATTAACTACTCACTACTAACTATTCACCCTCTCATAAGCAAAATGGCTAATATTCCTCTCATCCTCATCAAAATTTATCCCAACTAGATATATCTCTTTATCTTGATTGAGATACTTTTGATGATAGTTTTTCTCTTTGATTTGAGAGAGTGCATTCTCATCTCCTACTTTGAACTCTATGATATAGATTTTATCTTTGATAAGTAGTGTTATATCTATACGACCTTTGTTTGTTACATCTTCAGCTATGATTTCTACTCCAAGAGATGCTAGGTATGCATATACTACACTTGCGTAGTATCCTTCAAAGTTGGATATATTGTTTTTAACATAATTGTTATATGGTATAGAGGCAAAGAGGCTTATTAGGGTATTTTTAAACTCTTCTAGGTTTGCATCTCTTAGTGCTATGAGGCTATCTTTTTTATATCCATTTGGATAGTTGTTGGTTAAGTATTTATACATCAACTCATTGAGTGATATTTGTACCTCTTTATTTGGTACTTTGAGATAGTATTCTGTAAGTTCTAGCTCATCATCTATCTCAACTCTATCTATAGTTAGATATCCAGCTTGAAATAGAAGTGATTCTAGTTGGATATTTTCTATATCAAAAGAGTTTAAAAGTGTCTCATTTGTTTGTAGATTTTCTAGTTTTGGCAGATAATACTCTTTTTGTTTCAATATCTCTATCAAACTAAAAGGATTACCACTCTCCCACCAGTAGTTTTTAAATTTAAACTTTTTTTTTATAAAAAGCAATATATCAAATGGATTATATACACTATCTCCTAAAAAATTATACCCATTGTACCATTCTTTGACTCTATCCATATCTACATCTTTGAGGTATGGAATAAAAGATGTCTCTATATCGTTTTGTGTATATCCACAAATGGTTGCATAATCTTCATCGAGGCTAATATCTGTGATATTGTTTAATCCACTAAATATACTAGCTTTTGTAAATTTGGTGATACCTGTTAGGAAGGCAAAGCGGATATAGGCATCGTTTTCTTTAAAGACTGAGTAAAACTCTCTTAGAAAATCTCTATGGTTGTTTGCTTGAGTTATATTATCTATACTATCAAGGATTGGTTTATCATATTCATCTATAAGAATAACAACTTGTTTATTATATTTTTTATATGTTTTTTGTATAAGGTATTCCAAACATCCAGAGTATGACATATCATCTTTGCACTCTACACCTAATCTCTCTTGATTTTGCAAAA
>Ga0256913_10001048_pt1 | contig 14378 bp, 11 predicted proteins | sample Axial_MatmetaG_FD_185970 | JGI IMG/M metagenome (GOLD analysis project Ga0256913, IMG submission 185970) | Deep-sea worm associated microbial mat communities from Axial Seamount, Juan de Fuca Ridge, Pacific Ocean - Axial_Mat | ecosystem: Environmental > Aquatic > Marine > Oceanic > Microbial...
TGACATACGGATGTTTCAACGATAGTTTATAATTTCCAAGCGGCTCCTCCGGAATATTCAGATCATAAATATCCTGTTCGGAGATCAACCCCAGAAATACTTCATTATTAACAATCGGCAGATGCGTCACTTTCAACTCTTCCATCAAACTCAGGGCTTCTTTTCCCGTGCTGGAGGTTTTAAGTGGTATTATTTCTTCCGATATCAGATGTCGTGCGATCATACGTTTTTGCTATTTCCCTTGTTCAGTCTGATACAAAGTGCAAAGATACTAAGAAACGGGAATACTTTTCCGATTATTGTGTTTAAGCTGTGTCCAGGGTTTCCAGCATATTCAGGTAATTCATATACCGGAATTCGGCTATTTCCCCCTCTTCCAGCGCTTTTACAACAGCGCATCCGGGTTCGTCAACATGCAGGCAGTTGTTAAAACGGCATTCGTGCATGCGCTGCCTCATTTCCGGAAACCTCTGGCCCAGTTCGGCTTTATCAAAACCCACAAGACCAAACTCCTTAATACCGGGTGTATCTATTATGGCTCCTCCGAAATCAAGCGGAAACATCTCGGCAAAAGTTGTCGTATGTCTTCCCTTCTCATGGATCTTAGAAATCTGCCCCTCTTTCAAGTTAAGTTTTGGGTCAATGGCATTGATCAGCGCTGATTTACCCACACCGGAATGTCCTGCCAGCAGGTTCATTTTGTCGCGTAATAATGCTCTGAACTCGTCTAAGTGCAGGCTGTCGGGCACAGAAGTTACCAGACAATTATAACCGATTTCACTATAAACGGCAACATAATATTCAAGTTGCTGTTTCACTTCTTCGTCGTACAGATCGAATTTATTGAAAATAATGGAGACAGGGATATGATAAGCTTCCGCCGTTACCAGGAACCGGTCAATAAAGCCTGTTGAAGTACGCGGCTTTACCAGCGACACGATGACGATGGCCTGATCAATATTGGAAGCTATGATATGGGTAGCTTTGGAAAGTTTGGTAGCTTTCCGGATAATATAGTTTTTCCGTTCATGAATTTTTGTGATCACGGCATATCCGGCATCCGACATCTGGAAATCTACCATATCACCGACGGCAACAGGGTTGGTTGTCCTGATACCTTCAATGCGGAACCTGCCTTTTATCTTACAATCCACTTTCTCCCCGTCACCTGTAAGCACGGTATACCAGCTTCCGGTTGACCGGGTAACAACACCCTGTTTTGTGACCATTATGGAAAATTATAATGTTTCTTAACCGGTTTTTTGATGTCCCATGTGCATTTCAGCCCGTCTTTAAAGGTTACGAAATCACCGGGTTTAACATGTACTGTCCCTTCTTCGGTCTCCACGTCAAATTCTCCTTCGAGGATATAACATTCTTCGTCACCCATATATTCCCAGTCAAATCTCGACACCTCCTTCGTCCACACAGGCCATGAAAAAACCCCCTTGTTTTCCAGTTTTTCACGTTCCGGTTGTTCAACAGTAATCTTTTTCATTTCTGATTATTTAATAATTCGGTTCAAAATGAACTTTAAAAATACAAACTATTCTTATATTTGGACTTTAATTACCAAAAAGCACGCATGGAACCGGCAATTTATTTTTCATTTCTGGTAAGTCCCGTTATTCTGATTGTTGCCTTCATTTTTGTTTATTATTACTACAAGCCTGGCAACTGGAAGAATATCAGGAATGCTGTTTTGCTCGGTATGCTCAGCACGGTCGTTATTCTTGCTGCTAATCTGATCACAAATTCTGTATGGCACGGCCATTTGTTTAATCTCAGACGTGTAACATTTTTTGTGTTTGTGACTATTGCCTTCAGTGCCGAATTAGGAAAATTTATCCCACTCCGCTATGTTTTTTATCAAAAACCCGGTTTTCGCGGGCCGCTTGAGGGCATTCGTTATTCAGTTATTATTTCTTTAGGGTATTCTCTGGTAGCCGTTATCCTTTTTGCTTTTAACATAATCGGGACTGATTTACTGAAAACGCCCTGGCTGTTTTTATTTACCTATCCACTGGCCAATTTCTTTTTCGGAATTGTCATGGGATTTTTCCTTGGTTTGGGGAAATTCCGGAAAAATTTACTGATTATTGACGAAGCTGTAGCCATATTCGCTACTACCTTTTTTCACGGTATCTACTATTTCTGTTTTATTTCCTCAGATATTCGCTTGTTCTTTGTAATGACCATCGGATTTATCATTATCGGGATTATGTTACTGATGAAGTCTATGTCGTTTAACCCTGAGGACAATTAAACCGAATACAGTTTACCCGGCAAACTTTTCACCAATCCTTCAAACTCCAGATTTAATAAAGAAGCCGCTACTTTTGATGTATTTAGCCTGGTCAGTAATGTGATTTTGTCAATCGGCAGTTCGCCATGTTCTTTGATCGTTTCAAGGATCAGTTTTTCTTCGCCGGAAAGGTCCACAAACAATTCTTTCTGTGCTTTTTTGTTCATTTCCACCTTTTCCCAGCCCATCATATAGGCAATATCAGCACCGGTTTCCACAAGGGCAGCCCGGTTTGTTTTAATCAGGAAATGACACCCGCGCGACATATCGTCGCCCACCCTTCCCGGAACAGCAAAAACATCCCGGTTATAGGAATTGGCGATCTCCGCCGTGATCAGTGCGCCGCCTTTTCTGTCTGATTCAACCACCAGCACGGCATCTGCCATTCCGGCCACAATTCTGTTGCGTCGCGGAAAATTTTCCCTGTCGGGATTGGTACCCGACATAAATTCGGTCAGTAAGCCGCCATGCCGCAACATCTTTTCTGCCAGTTTTTTATTTTGTGCCGGATAAATACGATCCAGCCCATGCCCCAGTACCCCAACCGTTTCCAGACCCATATCCACCGAACGGCGATGGGCACAACTGTCAATCCCGTATGCCAGACCGCTGACCACAAGTACATTCAGCGGTTCCAGTTCTTTCAGTATCTCTTCACAACGGGCTTTCCCATAGTTTGTCGCCCGTCGTGTACCCACAACAGCTATCACTTTCGGGTTATCCAAATCAGCAGTGCCTTTGTAATAAAGCATCAGCGGGCTGTCTTCACAATTCAGCAACCTGGCAGGATATCCCTTATCTGTATAGAAAAGCGGACGGATATCATATTTTTCAAGGAATTCAATCTCCTGTTCGGCCCTTTTCAATACTTTTTGGTTCTTAATCATGGCAGCCCTGGTCCTGCCAATACCCGGAATTTTTTCAAGCGCAGAAATCTTTTCTCTGAAAACAGCTTCGGGACCACCGCAATAAGCCACCAGCTTTTTGCCATTGACAGCCCCTATATTTTTAATCAGGGTAATGCCTATCTGATATAAAAGTTCCTCTCCGGACATGGGTTCAAAAATAAAACTTTTAAAAGACTTTCCGATATTTTAGGTATGTGACGATATAAGCATACAAATTGGTAGTTTTGCGACAGATGTCACAGCAAAAAACAGTACTTGTAGCTCCGATGAACTGGGGATTGGGTCATGCCACTCGGCTGGTACCGGTTATTGAAGCGTTGATGGAACATAAGACAAAAGTCATACTGGCTGCCGACAAAAGGCCTTATGATTTTCTCCGGCTAAGGTTTCCGGAATGTGACATCGTACGACTTCCGGGTTTTGAACCCGTATATCCCGGCAACAGGTCTCTGGCCGTTCAGATGCTGCTCTCCTTCCCAAAGATGATGAAATGCGCCCGCACAGCCCGGCGGGCACTACAAAAGATCATTGAGGATTACAGAATTGACATGGTGATCTCCGACAATCGTTATGAACTATATTCGCCCAAAGCATACAGCGTTTTCATTACGCATCAATTAAACATTCAGACCCGAAACCGGCAAAAGATCTTTAAACCGTTGATTACCCGTTTTATCAATCGTTTCATCCGCAAATATGATGAACTGTGGATACCGGATTATGAAGATTTGCAACGGAATTTGTCGGGAGCACTCTCGCATTTAAGCAAATACCCCCTGAAAAATTATCATTTCACAGGGCCGTTGAGCAGATTTAAGCTAAAGGACATTCCGGAAACAGAACATTTCGACTTGCTGGTTATTCTTTCAGGGCCCGAACCTCAACGTACTATTTTCGAGAAAATAATCCTTGATCAGGTTTCAGAAACTGATCTGAAAACTGTCGTCCTGCAAGGGAAGCCCGAAAAGAAGGGAAAGCAGAAACACGGAAATGTCACACTCATACCCCACACAGGTGACAGGGAAATGGCAGGATTTATTCAATCGGCACCGCTGATTATCAGCCGGCCGGGGTATTCCACCGTTATGGACATGACTGTTTTTGGAAAAAAAGCCATTTTTATCCCTACACCCGGACAGACGGAACAGGAATATCTTGCCAGACAACTTGAGCAGGCCGGATATGCTTATTTTGAAGAACAAAAATCATTTAACCTGAAGCGAGCCGTCGAAAAAGCACAAGGGTATAAAGGGCTGCCTAAAATGCCGGCTAATAATCGTTTGAAAATATTGACAGGTGATTTACCCGGTAAGATTCAGACAAAGTCAGCTGATTAAAATTCAATATTACATTATATGTAAATTAGCACTTAAAAATCGGAGCCATGCGCATTGAAAAAGATATGAAACTGGCCGATGTAATCCATCACGATTATCACCTGATACCTGTGATCAACCGGTTCAATATTCATCTGGGCTTTGGTGACAGCACTATCGAACAGCTTTGCCGGAAACAGGAAATTAATACGGAATTTTTCCTGACCATCGTCAACACTTACCACGACCCTCAGTATTTTCCGAAAAAACATCTGCAAAGTTTTCCTGTCAGTTCCCTGATCGGCTACCTCGGCAAGGCCCATCAATACTACCTGGAACAGAAAATCCCGGAAATCAAAAGATTGATCATTGAGCTGATTGAAGCCGCTGACGATACACAGAAAAAGAATTTTGAACTGGCACTTGGCTTTTTTGAAGAATATCAGTCTGAACTCGTCAGCCATATCGAAAGAGAGGAAAATTCCGTGTATCCTTATGCCCTCGAAATGGAAAAAGTGCTGGAAAAGGAAACGGACACGAGTGACATCATCCTTAAAATGGAAAACTATTCCATCACGGATTATGAGAAAGAACATGATAATGTGGAAGAAAAACTGTTCGATCTGAAAAACCTGATCATCAAATATCTGCCTTCAGTCGAAAACGACACTATCAGCTACGGGATATTACTGGAACTTTTCGATCTGGAGAAAGACCTGCGCGATCATGCCCGCATTGAAGATATGATCCTGGTACCCAAGGTTGAAGCTATGGAATTTACCATCAAAAAAATGAACCGCTAACGTGAATGGAAAAACAACCATAGTACTGATCGAAAACTCATATCTCCTCAGGGCAGGTATGGAGGATCTACTGAAAGAATTACCGGGTGTCAGGTTGTCGGAAGTTTTTGACGGGTCGGAAAAACGGCTTTCCGAAAAAGTCAGCGCATCGAAACCCGATCTTATTATTATTGATCCTCAGGCTCTGGCAGGGACACTTAATACTTTCCTGCACTCTTTAAACAACAAAATTATCCTGGTTGGTCTTGTTGATGAGCACACTCCTCCGACGATAAGCAGCAAATTTTCGTACACAATCAATATCAGAGAAAGTAAATTCGGTTTATTGGATACTTTTAACAAAATACCGGGAATAAATCCCGGAAAAGCAGCTGAGCATGATGAAAACAAACCGCTCAGTGCAAGGGAGACCACTATCTTAAAACATATAACCCTTGGCCTGACCAATCAGGAGATAGCTGAAAAATTGTTTTTAAGTGTTCATACGGTTACCACACACCGGAAAAACATTACTAAAAAGCTGGGGATTAAAACTGTTTCGGGTCTTACCGTCTATGCCCTGCTGAACAAGATCATCAAGATGGATGATTTGCAGCCATAAACAAATTATCAGGGAACCATTATAAGGGTCTCTCCGTTTTTCTATATTTGCTGTACTCATAAAACAATAAAACTATGTTAAATTATATTGTCTGGCGCGTTAATCCCGATATATTCAGCATTCCTTCCGATGTATGGCTCGTCGGCGGCCTGGAAGTAAGATGGTATGGCTTACTTTTTGCCTTTTCGTTCATTTTCGGATATTACTTCATGCAGAAGATGTTCCGTCATGAAGGGGTGAGCGATAAAGTGCTGGACCAACTGACAACCTACATGATTATTTTCACCATTGTAGGTGCCCGGCTGGGGCATTGCTTCTTCTACGAACCGTCTTACTATCTGGCTCATCCGGTCGAGATACTGCAAATCTGGAAAGGTGGTCTGGCCAGTCACGGAGCGGCTGTGGGCATCTTGCTCGGGTTATACTTCTTCGCACGAAAAAATCACAAGACATATTTATGGACACTTGACAGAGTGGTTATTGTTGTAGCTCTTGCCGGGTTTTTTATCAGAACAGGAAACCTGATGAATTCTGAAATCTTCGGAGATGTAACTACTTTACCGTGGGGATTTTATTTTGTGAAATATTATGAGCCTCAATACACCACTGACCCGCGTCATCCGACACAAATTTATGAAGCACTGAGTTATCTCATTTTATTTTTCTTCCTTTACCGCTATTACTGGAAACACGACGGTCACCCGAAGGAAGGCATGATTTTCGGCTATTTCCTGACTATTTTATTTTCCGTCCGGTTCCTGATTGAGTTCATTAAAATCCCTCAGGTAGGATTTGAAGAAAATATGGTTTTGAATATGGGACAGTGGCTTAGTATACCGTTCATATTAGCCGGTATATTTCTCCTTTACTGGTCGAGCAAGAAGGACAAACCGATACCATCCCCTAAGAAATAGCAGATTTATCAGGGGACATTCAGTTTATCCACCTGATCATACAAATACGTTCTGATCTCATCACTCAGATCATTCTGATTGTTTTCTTTGGCCAGTTCACTTAATCGTTGCAACACGGCAAAAGATTCCTGAATATCATCCGTATAAAACTGCATAAACTTCTTGTCAAGGGACGTGTAATAATCCAAATCTTCTTTATACCTGTTGTAAAGAAGATTTACCAGATCGTTTCCTTTTTCAACAGCTCCGGCTTTATAATACATATCAGCCCATGGGATCATGAAATAATCAAAATGAATTTTATTGTCAGGGAAGAAATAAATACCTCTGTCGAGAACAGCCACCGCCGAATCATTCTTCTTCTCATTGACCATTGCTTGTGCCAGCCTGAGATAATCCTGCTTGATCATGTTTGAATTGCGGTCACTTTCTCTGTCCACCGTAACATCGGGTTCGTTCAAACGTCCCCAGCGCACATCATCTGCCATCAATATTTCGTATGTCCTTTCAGGGTTTACACCGCCAACCCGCTTAATATAATCTTTAGCTACTGTTGGTTTGAATCTGTAAACAATACCTTCCAGATGACAATATTTATCAATATTCAGCACCTTGCTGACACTACTCGGGTTAGCAAAATAAATAGGGCGTTCCCAGTTGTTGGTAGCTATCAGATCGAGCAACATCAGATCGTTACGATAGAGGTATCCCTGCGATATCTGCCAGGATATTTTATCCACAATCTGTGCTGAATCTTCAGGGGCAACTGTTCCTGATTCAAGAACAGCAGCTTTATCAACCGTCAACTCCAGTTTTCTGGCCGGAACATAATTAATCCATTCACCTTCGTAATTAATTTGTGTCCTTGTATCATCACTGCCAACAAAATTTACCAGATCTTTCAATTCAACCGTGCCTTCAACACGTTCGAACACCGGCATATAGTTCTGGGACCCCTTAGCATAGAATTTTCTGCTGTTCGATAAAGGCAAGGGGTCGGATTCATAAACTTTCCGGAACATCTGGTCTACATACCAGTCTCCCGAAGCCAGCATAAAGTTTACTACACGCACATCCGTTCTGATTCCTTCTACTTCCTGAACATACCATAACGGGAAAGTGTCATTATCACCGTTCGTAAATAAAATAGCATTGGGTTCACACGATTCGAGATACATTCTGGCAAAATCCCTCGCTGCATATTTTCCGGAACGGTCATGCGATTTCCAGCCTTCTTTAGCCATAATACCGGGGACTAACACCAGAGAGGCCAAAGTAATAGCCAGGGCTATCACCGTTTTATTTTTGATTTTATCTTTTAAAGCATCATATATAGCCAGCACACCGAACCCAATCCAGATGGCAAAAGCATAGAATGAACCGGCATAAGCATAATCCCGCTCACGCGGCTGTAACGGTGTCTGGTTCAGGTAAATGATGATGGCTATTCCGGTCATAAAAAACAACAGGAAGACAACCCATGTATCCTTTTTACTTTTTGACAAATGGAATAAAAATCCCAGCAGGCCTAACAACAAGGGTAAGAAATAAAACCTTGTCCTGGCCGGATTTTCCATACTTGCGGGCAAATCTGTCTGGTTGCCAAGCCGCCAGTTGTCAATAAAACCAATGCCACTGATCCAGTTTCCGTGGTTGATTTCACCCTGGCTCTCTATATTATTCTGGCGTCCTACGAAGTTCCACATAAAATACCGGACATACATATGCCCGATTTGATAACTAAAGAAAAATCTCAGGTTTTCACCGAAAGTCGGTCTATACCTGATTTCCGTCGAACCGTCAGGCTTAGTGACTTTCAGAGGAATCCCTTTAATCTTTCCATATTGTTTGTACAAATCAATATGCTCCGGTTTTGTATTGCTCCACATACGTGGAAAAATAGTTTCGAATCTCGGATCGTAAACAGGCATTGTTCCTTTCTTGTCATCAACAATAACATATTTGCCTTTCTGAGCATCCTTAGCATAAACCGGTTTACCGTCTTTAACATCAACACTTGGCGCATTGTAATACTGCCCGTACAGTAACGGCCAGCTTCCGTATTGCTCTCTGTTGAGATACGATAATAAACTGATCGCATCTTTAGGATCGTTTTCGTTAATCGGCGGATTGGCGTTAGCTCTGATAACCAACATAAAAAATGAAGAATACCCGATCAGAATAAGTGTCAGGGCCAGAATGGCTGTATTCCAAACAATTTTCCCTTTCTTTCTGGTATAACGGAGCCCTCCGATAATCAGAGCAATAATCAAAAGGAAATAGATAATGGTTCCCGAATTGAACGGCATGCCGATTGTGTTGACAAAGAAAAGTTCAAATTTGCCGGCCAGCTGCACAATTCCAGGAATGATCATATACATAATGACGGCCAGAATCAGTACCGAAATAATACCGGCTGCAAAAAAGCCTTTCCACGAAAACTTATATTTCTTGAAATAATAAACGTAAACAATCGCAGGAATAGCCAGCAGATTAAGCAGGTGGACACCTATGGAGAGCCCGATGATATAAGAAATCAGCAGCACCCACCTGAAACCGTGACGGTGATCAGCCACTTCCTCCCAGCGAAGAATGGCCCAGAAAACCACCGCTGTCAGAAATGATGACATAGCATAAACCTCGCCTTCAACAGCTGAGAACCAGAAAGAGTCCGTGAAAGTGTAAGCCAGTGAACCAACGATACCGGCACCCAATACTGCCCAGCCGTCTCCTTTACTCAGTTTACCCTCTCCATTGATAAAAAGCTTTTTTGCCAGCATGGTAATAGACCAGAACAGGAATAAAATCGTCAAACTACTGGAAAGGGCCGACATGATATTTACCATCATAGCAACATGCTGCTCATCCCCGAAAGAAAACAAAGAGAAGAAACGCCCCAGCAGCTGGAACAGGGGAGCTCCGGGAGGATGGCCTACCTGAAGTTTATATGCCGTGGCAATATATTCACCACAGTCCCACCAACTTGCGGTTGGTTCAATCGTTAAAAAATAAACCATTGTGGCTATGGCAAAAATGACCCAGCCGATGATGTTATTCAGTTTTTTAAAGTTTTCCATTTCAGGCATCCTTTTAGGCTATATTAAAAAAGCGAAAATAAGACTTTTCATAAAACCATTTTTCCAATCAGATTATATTTTAACAGAATTTAATAATCGTTTGACCGCCAAACCGTTTTGAAAACATTACCCTGATCTCTGGCGAAAAAATTTTTAAGAAACACATTTGTCAGAAATAAAAAATAGAGTATCTTTGCACCCCGATTGTCCGATGGTGTAATGGCAGCACTGCAGATTTTGGTTCTGCCTGTCCAGGTTCGAATCCTGGTCGGACAACAAAAATGAACAGATTTGACAGATTGAGGGGGCGAACAGTCCCCTCTTTTTATGGTTGATGATAAAGAAAGATCACATAGCAGTTTTGACTGACGAATTTCTGTCAGGAACGGATATGTTCCGGGTTAAGGTCAGTGTGGGACAACAAAATAAAATCAATGTTTACATTGACGGAGATAGCGGTGTAGGAATTGACAATTGTGTTGCCCTGAGCCGTTTTATTGAATCTCACCTTGACCGGGATAAAGAAGATTTTGAGCTGAACGTATCGTCGGCAGGCATTGGAGAACCTCTGCTGCTTGCCCGTCAGTACAAAAACAAGCTGAACAAAACCGTTGAGATACTGCTGAATGAAGGCAATAAATTCAAAGCTGTTCTGCTGGACATTGACGGAGATGAAATTAAAATAGCCAGAGAAGTGAAAAGCAAGCAAAAGAAAAAAGGGAGCAAACTGGTAACGGGAGAACCTGAAACTATTGCCCTAAAAGACGTGAAATACACAAAAGAACTAATCAATATTTAAAAGAATACATAAAACTGGATCATGGATACAATTAATTTGGTCGAAACCTTTTCTGAGTTTAAAGAATTTAAAAATATCGACAGAGAAACTATGATGCGCATCATCGAAGATGTGTTTCATAACCTGCTGATCAAAAAATACGGCGAGGAAGCCAAATTCGATATCATTGTCAATATTGACAACGGTGACTTTGAGATCTGGCGCTACCGCGAAATTGTAGAAGACGGAGCTGTAGAAGACGAAAACCTTCAGATTCCTTTCTCTGAAGCTATTAAAGTGGAACCAGACTTTGAAGTTGGTGAAGATTTTTCGGAACAAGTCGGCTTAAAAGATTTCGGCAGAAGAGAAATTCTGGCCATCAGACAGAATCTTGTTTCGAAGATCCTGGAATATGAAAAGGACAATATCTATAAAAAATACAAAGAAAAAGTCGGTGATATTGTTACGGGAGAAGTTTACCAGGTTTGGAAAAAAGAAATCCTGTTACTTGACGACGAAGGCATTGAGTTGCTTCTGCCCAAATCGGAACAAATCCCATCGGATTATTTCCGCAAAGGAGATAATGTCCGTGCCGTTGTTGCTTCTGTAGAACTGAGGAACAACTCGCCGGTCATTATTTTATCACGTACTTCGCCGGTTTTCCTTGAACGTCTTTTCGAAGCTGAGGTTCCGGAGGTTTATGACGGACTGATCACTATTAAGAAGATCGTCAGAATTCCCGGTGAAAGAGCCAAAATCGCCGTTGAATCATACGACGACAGGATTGATCCTGTTGGAGCCTGCGTAGGAATGAAAGGTTCGCGTATCCACGGGATCGTCAGAGAACTGAAGAATGAAAATATTGATGTAATTAATTACACAACTAACGAAACGCTGTACATCCAGCGAGCCCTGTCGCCGGCCAAAATCACTTCTATTAAACTTGACAAGGAAAACGGAAGAGCGGAAGTGTATATGAAACCTGACCAGGTATCGCTGGCTATTGGCAAAGGCGGATTTAACATCAAGCTGGCCGGACAACTGACCGGTTATGAAATAGATGTTTACCGCGACATTGAAGTGGAAGCAGAGGATGTGGATCTGGACGAATTTACAGATGAAATTGATGAGTGGATCATCAACGAACTTAAAAATATCGGTTGCGACACGGCTTTGAGCGTACTTGAGCTGGAGCCAGCCGATCTGGTAGCGCGTACAGACCTGGAAGAAGAGACCATTCTTGAGGTTATCCGCATACTTAAAGCTGAGTTTGAATAAATATTCTATATTTACACTTATCCGGAGTTGTAATAATAGAGAGTACAATTAATAAGAGTATATGACAGAACAAAAAAAAGTTGTCAGGCTGAGTAAAGCTGCGAAAGAGTTCAACATCGGACGGGATACCATTGTTGAGTTCCTTTTGGAGAAAGGGTTTACCGTTGATAAAAACCCTAACACAAAACTTACGCCTGAAATGTATGATCTTCTTCTGGATGAATTTCAGGAAGACAAACATGTCCGTGAAGTTGCCCAGCAAAAAGAAATCGGAACTTTTAAAGAAAAGGAATCCATCTCTATTGAAGACAAAAAGAAAGAGACTGTTGAAAAAGACACTCTGGACGATTATGACAAAGAACTCTTTATAAAAGGTGTAGGCGTTGATTATCCCGGTCTGGAAAAAACAGACAAGAAAGAAGTTAAAAAAGAAGAGCCTGCAGAGAAAAAAGAAGAAAAAAACACTAAAACAAAAAAAGAGGAATCTGTTGTCGGGGAAGCTGAGAAAGAAAGTGAAGAAACCGGCAAACCAAAAGTTATTGGAAAAATTGACCTCGATAAAATAGACACTTCTACCAGACCTAAGAAAAAAACTAAAAAAGAAAAAGAAGAGAAGAAAAAGGAAAAAGAAGCCAAACCGGAAGTAAAAAAAGAAGACGTAACAAAGGAAACTGCTGAAAAGGAAGAGTTACCGAAACCTGAGAAAGAAGCACCCGCTTCAGAACCGGTAGTGGAAAAAGAAACCGAACCGGTCGCCGAAAAACCTGTTGAAGAAGTTAAAGAAGAGGAAAAAGAAAAACCGGCAGAAAAAGATGATAATTTCATTCCGACAAAGGTCGAAAAACTGAGCGGCCCGGTAATTCTGGACAAAATCGAACTTAGCGAGAAAGACACGAAATCCAAAAAGGACAAAAAGCCCGTGGCTTCTTCTTCAGACGACAAAGTAGGCCAGAGAAAGAAAAAGAGAAAAAGGATCAGAAAGCAACCTACGGATGTTCGTAAAGAAATCTCTAATCAACAGGGGAAGAAAAGAGCACAGAAGAAAAAAGAGCAGAAACACGAACCTACTGAAGAAGAAATCCAGCAAAAAATTAAGGAAACGCTGGCAAGACTTGCTCCTGCAGGTAAATCGAAAGCTTCTAAATACAGAAGATTAAAAAGGGATTCCGTCTCTCAGACCATGCAGAAAGAGATGGAACAGCAGGAAATGGAAAAGTCAACTTTAAAAGTTACGGAATTCCTGACTGCCAACGAACTGGCCAATATGATGGATGTGAATGTGAACGAAGTGATCAAATCGTGTATGCAACTCGGTTTGTTCGTATCCATCAACCAGCGGCTTGATGCCGAAACTATTGTTCTGGTTGCCGAAGAGTTCGGTTATCAGGTAAATTTTGTAGATGTCGACGATTCGGAAAGCCTTGACGTTATTGAAGAAGAAGACAATCCGGAAGATCTCGTGGAAAGAGCACCTATTGTTACCGTGATGGGACATGTTGACCACGGGAAAACGAAATTGCTTGACTATATCCGTAAAAGTAATGTGGTAGCCGGTGAAGCGGGAGGTATTACCCAGCACATCGGTGCTTATGAGGTAACTATGGAGAATGGAAAGAAAATCACTTTCCTTGACACACCGGGGCACGAAGCTTTTACAGCCATGCGTGCCAGAGGAGCCAAAGTTACGGACGTGGCCATCATTGTTATTGCTGCTGACGACAGCGTGATGCCCCAAACCAAAGAAGCTATTAACCATGCCCTGGCAGCTAGTGTTCCCATTGTGTTCGCTTTTAACAAAATGGACAAACCGGGAGCCAACGCCGACAAGATCAGAGAACAACTCTCTACCATGAACATTCTCGTCGAAGAATGGGGCGGAAAATACCAGTCGCAGGAAATTTCGGCTATCAACGGAATGGGTATCAGCGAGCTGCTCGAGAAAGTACTCCTGGAAGCTGAAATGCTGGAATTAAAAGCTAACCCGAACAAACCCGGGAAAGGTACTGTTATTGAATCAGCCCTGGACAAAGGACGTGGTTATGTAGCTACGGTTCTGGTACAGGACGGAACCATGAAACAGGGCGACATTATCCTGGCCGGACCGATATTCGGAAAAGTCAGGGCTTTATATAACGAAAGAAATATGAGGATTGAGAAGGCCGGCCCTTCGCAACCGGCTGTTGTCCTCGGACTGAATGGTGCACCACAGGCCGGTGACCTGTTTAACATCATGCTGGATGAGAAATCTGCTAAAGGACTGGCTTCCAAGCGCCAGCAGCTATTACGCGAACAGGAACAACGCTCCAAAAAACATATTACTCTTGACGAGATCGGCAGAAGGATTGCCATTGGCGATTTCAAAGAGTTGAATATCATTGTCAAAGGAGACGTGAACGGT
>Ga0256913_10001049_pt1 | contig 14372 bp, 13 predicted proteins | sample Axial_MatmetaG_FD_185970 | JGI IMG/M metagenome (GOLD analysis project Ga0256913, IMG submission 185970) | Deep-sea worm associated microbial mat communities from Axial Seamount, Juan de Fuca Ridge, Pacific Ocean - Axial_Mat | ecosystem: Environmental > Aquatic > Marine > Oceanic > Microbial...
ATGCGAATCCCTAGCGCCGGCCAAACGGTTCATCAAATGATAGTAACACCCCCTCCCCGACACTTTCTCCCGAGCCCTCCTCATCACCGCACCTCCTTGAAAGCAAAAAAATCATAAATAGAAAATAATGCGTCCCAAGCACGAAAAAACGATATCACGAAAAAGAGGAATCGTCAAATCAACTAATAACCTGTCCCCTTTTTTTGCCCCTCCCTTTTTGGCTTTGGGATTACCCGCGATTCTTCCGTTGGGTTCGTTATAAATGTTCCGCGGCGGCGGCGGATAGGGAGCTGCGTTCGCTTTTTTTCAAAGTCACGTGTCCGTGGAGTTGAAGTGTTTTCAAGCGTTCGACCGCGTATATCAATCCGTTGCTTTCGGAGTCGAGGTAGGGGCTATCGATTTGGTTCGGGTCTCCAGTCAGGACTATTTTCGTTTCTTCCCCGGCACGGCTGATTATCGTTTTTATCTCGTGTGGGGTCAAATTCTGCGCCTCATCGACGATGATATATTGCCTTGGGATACTTCGGCCTCGGATATAGGTCAAAGCCTCTAGTTCGATAAGGTCGTTGCGCACCATATCGTCCAAGTTTTTCTTAACTCCGTTGGAGGCTTTTTTCTCGGACTGTAGCAGGTAGTCCAGGTTGTCGAATATCGGTTGCATCCAGTTGAAGAGTTTCTCGTCTTTGTCACCTGGAAGATATCCGATATCTTTGCCCAATGGCACAATTGGGCGCGAGACCAAGATTTTTTTGTATTTTCTAAGTTCCACGACGGCTTCCAGCGCGGCGGCCAGCGCCAGAAGCGTTTTCCCCGTTCCAGCCTTTCCCACCAGTGTCACCAACATCACTTTCGGGTCGAGCAGCAATTCCAACGCGACGCGTTGTTCTTTGCTTCTGGGAAATATGTTCCAAGCCTTTTCGGAATCCAGAGACAAGGCTCTCACCGTTTCCGGTCCATCGGAGCGTCCCAGGGCCGCTCGTTTGGGATCGGACTCGTCGACTAGGAGGAGGAATTCGTTAGGGAGGAGTCCGGTCTCTGGTAGCGAGACGCGTCCTTTAGCTAGAAACGCGTCCAGCACCGATGCGGTGACCGCGCGTTCCGAGCATCCCGGGTAGAGGTCACTGAAATGGACTTTTTCCTTTTCGAAGTCCATCACCTTCATTCCCAGAGCGTCGGCTTTTATACGTACGTTTATATCCTTCGAGACGAAGATCACGTTTTCGCCTCCGGCATGCAGCTGATAGGCTACGCGGAGGATTCGGTTATCCGGCATATCCATGTCCAACCGCGCTCCACCGAGCCCCCCTTTGCCTGTGATTATGCGCAAAAACCCTGAATTTTTCTCATCGCCACGGCGTGCGTTATCCAATGCGACGCCCTCTTTCAGGGAGCCCTTTTCCCTTAGGAGATCGAGTTTTCTGATTACCCAGCGCGCGTTTCTCCCGAGTTCGTCGTGGCGCGATTTAAATTTGTCCAGTTCCTCAATCACCGCCATCGGCAGGATTACGTTATTGTCTTCGAAAGACTCAATGGATTCGGGATTGTGAAGCAACACGTTGGTGTCTAAAACGTAGGTTTTTATCATTTACCCATCTCACTATCGGAACGGTCCCGCGTATTCCGCGGCCGGATTCCACGCGTTTGTTTTTGTGTCATAAGGCGGCGTATTTCCGCCATTCCAGCGTTAGCGGGAGCGATAAAACGCCATCGGTTTGTTCCGCCGCACGATTGCTCACAAGCGTCCTACGAACATATTTTTGTAAAGGCTTCTAGCTTGTGGTTCCGCGCCCAATGCTGTAGCCAACGCCAAAGCGAAGTCGAACGCCGCGCCCGGTCCCTTGCCGGTAACGACGTTGCCGTCTATCTCCACCGGCGAGCGCGTGTAGTTGGCGTTCGCCAAAGCTTGTTCAACAAGTTCCATGGGATATCCTGTGCAACGTTTTCCCGCGATTATTCCCGCCTCCGCCAAGGCGATAGGCGCCGCGCATATCGCGGCGACAATTTTTCCTGAGGAGTAAAGTGTCCGAATCAAATCCAATACTTCCGGATCGTCTCGCAGGTTGGTTGATCCAGGCATTCCTCCCGGGAGCATAACCGCGTCCAAGTTGGAAGCGTCCATTTCCGCCATAGTCGCGTCGGTGGCGATCTCCACGCCATGCGCCCCCGCCACCCGTTCCGAATCGCCGACGAGAATCACCTCGAAATCCAGTCTCCTCAGGACATCAATCGGGACGATGGCCTCGACCTCCTCGAAACCATCCTTCAACAACACGGCGATCCTTTTCATAGGCACTCCCAGCGGGGTTCAAAGACGAACGCGCGCGGCATTCTCAAGAGAAGAGAACAAGGGTCATCCGCGCTTTGATCGTCCGTCGAACTGTCGTTCTAAGCGTTCGATTCGTCGGGATTGGAATCTTCCGAATCTCCCGTATTTTTCTTCTCGGCCCCGGATTCCGCGACGCTAGGGTTCTCTTTTCCGGGAGCCGCCGCTTCCGCGATGTTAGCGTTAACGGCGCCACCATCCGCGTTTTCGGCGTCCTCTCCAGAGGATTCCCCGTCATCGCCGTCGGCTTCGACTTTCACCACTTTCGCGACACCGGTTATCTCGTCGCCATTTTTCTTGAATCGCATTATTCTAACGCCTTTCGAGGCGCGTCCGACCGTCCGGACCTCGTCGACGGGAATCCTCACCGTCTGCGCCAGCGTCGTAGTTATTATCAACTCGTCTCCCGGTTCCACCAACAACGCCGCGACCACCGATTCGCCCTCGGCCAAATTGATATTCCTCACGCCTTTCGCGCCACGTCGCGTCTTACGGTATTTGCTTACAAACGAGCGTTTTCCCATTCCCCCGTTTGAAACGACCAAAAGCTCGGGTCCCACGCCCGTGCTGCCGTCGTCCTCATCCGTGTCTTCCGGCAGGGATGGCACCACGGCCATACCGACCACGTAATCGCCATCCAGTTTGAATTTAACGCCCGTGACACCGGAAGCGACTCGCCCCATAGAGCGGACATCCGTCTCGGCGAATCTACAAGCCAACCCTTTCGCGGTTGAAAGTATTATTTCGTCGTCTCCGGTCGTGACCGACGCCTCGACCAAATCGTCCTCGTCTCGAATTTTCAAGGCCCTGATTCCGGCTCGTCTCAGATTTTTGAATGCGGAAAGCGCGGTTTTCTTCACGATTCCTTTCCGAGTGGCCATTGTCAGGAACAAATCGTCCCGCTCCAGATCCTCCTTGCAAACCGTCAACATCGCCCGAATCGATTCTCCGGGCTGGACTTTCACCATGTTGATTATCGCCTTGCCTTTTCCAGTCCTCGCCCCCTCCGGGATCTCGAACACGTTCAGCCAATGCATCACGCCTCGGTCCGTTATGAAGAATATAATGTCGTGGCTATCGGCGTTGAATAGATGCTCGACGTAATCCTCGTCCTTCGTTTCCATGCCGATAACGCCCTTGCCCCCGCGGTGCTGTGTCCGGAACTCCGCCGTCGGCACTCGTTTCAAGTATCCCGTGTTAGTGACCGTTATCACGCACGAATGGCGCGGGATCAAATCCGCGATGTTGATATCGCTGTCATCGATCGTCAACTCGGTGCGTCGCTCGTCGCCATATTTGTCTCGAATCTCGATCAGTTCATCCCTCACGACCCCCAGAAGGGCCTCACGGCTAGCCAGCAAGGCCTTCAGTCTATCGACGAGCTCCGAGACCTCGCGGTGTTCTCGCTCCAAGGTTTCGATGGCCAAACCGGTCAACTGATGCAGGCGCATGTCCAAAATCGCGCTAGTCTGTATATCGCTCAGATCGAATCTCGACTTCAACGCTGCCGCCGCGTCCTCGCGGTTCCGCGCGCCTCTGATAATTTTCACGACCTCATCGATATTGGCTACGGCTATAAGCAAACCCTCTAGGATATGAAGGCGCGCCTCCGCCTTTTCCAGTTCGAAACGCGTTCGACGCGTCACGACCTCCAGGCGATGTTCGATATAGGCCTGTAAAACCATGCGCAAATTCATGATTCGCGGGCGTTTGCCATCGACAACCATCATCACGCAACCGAATGCGTTTTCCAGGGACGTGTGAGCGTAGAGCTGGTTCAGCACTACGTTCCCCATCGCGTTACGCTTCACGTCCACGACGATTCTGATCCCCGTCCTTCTGCTAGTCTCGTCTCGCAGGGCCGATATTCCCGTTATTTTTTTCTCGTTGACCAGGTCGGCTATTTTTTTAACGAGATTCTCCTTGTTGACGGCGTACGGGATCTCGGTGATGATTATCCGTTCCTTGCCGTCCTTATCCTCGATATCGGCTTTCGCTCGGATGCGCAGGACGCCTCGTCCCGTCTCGTAAAGCCTCCGGATTTCGGTAAGGCCTCTGATGATCGCCCCCGTGGGGAAATCCGGACCTGGAAGGTGGACCATCAGTTCCGACACCGTCGCGGCCGGATTGTCCATCAGGCAAATCGTGGCGTTTATCACCTCCGTCAGGTTGTGAGGAGGGATATTGGTCGCCATTCCGACACCGATTCCCATCGTGCCGTTGACGAGCAAATTGGGGAAACGTGCTGGGAGGACCGCTGGTTCGAGTGTAGACTCGTCGAATGTCGGAAGCATGTCCACCGTACGTTTGTTGATATCCGACAACAGCTCCTCGGCCAAGCGTTCCATGCGGCACTCGGTGTAACGGTATGCCGCCGCCGGATCGCCGTCTATGCTACCGAAGTTCCCCTGCCCGTCGATCAACGGCGCTCGCATCGCGAAATCCTGCGCCATCCGCACCAAGGTGTCGTAAACCGAAGAGTCTCCATGGGGGTGGTAGTTACCGATGACCTCTCCAACAACCTTAGCGCTCTTCGTGAACGAATGCCCCTTGGTGAGTCCCAACTGGTGCATAGCGTAGAGAATCCGACGGTTGCCGGGCTTCAATCCGTCCCGCACATCCGGTATGGCGCGGCCGACATTCACGCTCAAAGAATACTGCAAGTACGCGGTGTGCATTATGTCTTCTATATTGACCGGGATGTCGTTTAACTGAACGTCGCTCATAAGCCTCCTGACGGTATTGTTGCAAACTCTCGTTTCCCAACGAATTCCCATCCCAAGGATGGAAAAGAGTAACCTACTTCGTAGACAGCGTTTGACAAGCCTCCAAAACGCCAAAAAAACGTCAATAGTCCGGATTTTCCTCGAAGCCGGCGCTCGTGATGGAAATTCGCGGGAATGGTCCCCATCTCGAATCGCGTTTTTTTAAAACAGAGATACCCGTTTGAGAGTTAGTGTATTAAGTTCGATTCTCCAAAATCAGACATATTGTCCGGGATAGACTGATCCGGACGCTCCCTCCTTGACAAATCGAGGGAGTTGATGTAGGTTTTGGGTGTGCGATATTCCCCTTTTTTTTGGGGGGTACGTGGGCGGACGTTTGGGCACAGACTTGCGACTCCCGCGCGAACGTAAAAGGAGGCCATACGTGGGGAAATGCCTGTCCAACAGAAAATTCGGACTCCCGGGGGTGTTCGTTTTATGCTACGCCGCGATTGTCGTAGCCTATGGTTTTTTTTCCTACAGGGCATCCACCAAAGACGAACTCGAGAATATCGACGACAGTTTAAAGCTCGTGGCGTCCCAAATCAAGAACATCCTTCCGAAAGACTTCCACGACAGGGCGATTAGCTCCAAAGCGATATCGAAGGAGGAGGACGCCGCCAACGTCAAGGCCCTGTCGCTATACGTCATGAAGACCACCGCCGGTTACGGAGTGGAAAGAGTATATACGATGCTAGTCGACGACGGTGCCCTGTATCTCACGTCGTCGAGTCACGCTAGCGGTGGCGACGCCTTGGAAAAGACCGAGACCCCTTATTTCCTCCCTCTCGGGTCCCCACCGAAAGCGGCATTGCGCGCCTTGAAGTCCGGGTGTCCCACGTATTCCAACGGTGGTTCCACGGGAAGGACAGTGTTTCTTCCGGGGCAATCCTCGAATAAGAAGCGCCATTATCTAGTGTGCGCCGACATGTCCGCGGCGGAGATCGAGCGGCGTTTGGACCATCCCATGTGGCGTTCCTTCGCCACTTCCGGAGCGTTTCTCCTTCTTCTCGTCCCCCTTATTCTCATTTTCCGTAAAAGCGACAAGGAACGCGTCGAGCAATTCGAGACTCTCAGAGAGGTTCTACACGACAAAACGCTAAACCGCACCTCAGTCATAGAACGCAAGATCAAGGAATTCATCGAAAAGCATTGATTTTCCGAATGGCACGGGCACATTCATCCCCTATGGAAGATCAAGGAGACATAGTCTGCGTCGACGCCTTGGACGTGTCGACGAACCACGCGGTTGCGGAGGAGGTTGTCAACGCCACCGGAATTCCTTTCAGCGTTCTGACCGACTCCGAAACAAAAACCGTCACGTTGCGCCTCTATCCCCCCACCCCCGACGGCGTCTCGGAAGCCGCTAGGATGCTGGAGGATCCGCCAATGGAATGGAGGGGATTGGGTGTCCGCTTCGAGAACGTCGAGATTAAAACGATCCAGCGCGAGGACTGGACGGAATCTTGGAAAAAACATTTTCCGGTTCAGCACCCGGCTCCTGGGATAGCGATCAAGCCATCTTGGCTAGAATACGCTCCGGACGAAGAGGAGATAGTCGTCGAACTAGACCCCGGCATGTGTTTCGGCACTGGACGACATCCCACCACCACCTTTTGCATCGAAGCGCTCGCGGAGACCGCGGAAATCCTCGACGGACGGGAAAACGCTCCGAAATCGTCTTTGGAAGCCGGTTGTGGTTCCGGCATTCTCTCTCTCGTGGCTTGGAAACTAGGATTCAGCCCCGTAGCCGCCTTCGACAAGGACCAAGAAGCCGTCGACAACGCCAGGGAGAACCTTCTACGCAACGGAATATCGACGGACGACGTCCAACTCGAGACCGCCGATTCCGCGAATTTCACCGCCTCCGGACGCCAATACGGCGTCGTTGCGGCGAACATGCTTTCTCCCGGACTCGTGGCGGGAAAAAACAAACTCGCCAACGCCGTAGCGCGAAACGGGTTCCTGATTATCGCCGGAACGACATCGAAAGAATACCACGCCATCGAGAAACTCTTTCTAGACCTCGGGTTCCAAACGATTAGAACAAAAACCGAGGCCGAGTGGACCTCCGGGATACTGGAAAAAATCTAGGTCCTCTATAATAGTCCCCTCCCTTCAAGCGTGGAGCAAACGCTCCCAGAGCCCTCATCGAACGAAATTCCGCCACGCGCCCCCGCGCTCATTCCGGGCCAGCCAGTGCTTGGAACACGCGTTTTCGCACGCTTCGACGCTTGACTTTGGAATAAAATGGATTATTTTGGATAAAATTGGACTAATTCGGAGCGGGATCATGCTTCCATTCAGAGGACAAGAGAGATGCTCTGTCGATAGAAACGGCAGGGTCAAATTCAGCCCCAAAACCCTACGTGGTTTTCAAGACGAATGCGGGTGCGAGGTGGTGTTGCACTGTCTTCCGGAGGGGGCGTTGGCGGTGTATCCCGAGGAAGTTTACGAGCGGATGCGCTCCAACGAGCCTCGAGCCGCGGAACGCGCTGGGGAGAGTCTCGTATTCCGCAGGACATTGCGTCGGTTCGGAGCGTTGAGCTCCACGGAGAAGATATCAACGCAGGGACGCGTAACCATTCCCCAAGGCTACAGGGATATGCTCGGGATCGGCCCCGGTCAAGACGTTGTAGTCATCGGAGTCGAAATAGGCGTCGAGATTTGGAACGCGGAGAATTGGAAAGCGGAACTGGAGAGGATAAACACCCACGTGACGGAAAAAGGCGAGCGGGAAATGGCCGCGGACCTACACCCCGCGGAGGAAAGCGGGACGTCCGGATAATCTGGATGATCCGGATGAAGGAAGATGGATAATGAGTGGCGAAACGAAAAAAAACACAATGGCGGCGCTCTACGTGGCGGGAGCTTCCCTCGCGCTCATCGCGCTCGGTTCCGGAGCGATGAAGGTTTCCGAAGGGAAAAGCGAGAGGACGCGGGCGAGAAAGGCCGAACGGACGCAATGGCTCGAAATAATCTCGTCCGTGACCGCGGGCACGCCCGAAGGCGCGTCGGAAAATCCCGAAGCGATAATGAGGATCATCTCCAAGCGCGTCCGCTGAACGAATCTAACGCTTTCCCGCGGAAAACGCGTCGCGTATGGCATCCACTATATCCGTGTTGATCTTCCGGCAACAATTCCGCCAGTTCCGCGAAGTCCCGCAACCGCCCGAGGAGGATAGAACGCACTTCCCCCCGCGCGAGAGTTTGTATTCCACGTCCAAGGACGTTCCCATGTAGCGCCACCTGTAGTCTTTGATCGTTATTTTCAGGAAATAGCGGGTCGCGTCGCCGGAGGGCGTCCCCGAAGAGGCCAGCGACGCCGCGCAACCACCTCTGGCGAGGATATCCACGCAATCCCCCGCCATCCAAGCCCCCACTTCGCTCCTCCGCTTCTTCTGAACCGGATCGGAGACTCCGGAAACACCGGGGTCCACGTACACCTCGAAAACGGGTTTCGAGCCGTCGGTGGCCACAGGTGGGACCGAACGGCATCCAACGAACAACCCCAGCCCGGCGAACACGACGATGAGCATACGAAATCCAGACACCCTCACACCTCCATTTTCCATAATTTCCCGAAATCCGCACCCGTCCCCCTCCTCTCCCCGGGGTGTACGGTAAACGACATTTGCCCACCAGTCAAGCTCTCTCCCGATGGACCTGGAACGCAAACGCACTTGAAAAATCCCCCAGGTGGGGTGGATTAAGTCATCGCGGAAAGTTGAAGAGCGGAGCCGACGCGGCTTTGTGAAACAAACGCTAACGGGACACGAGAGCCATGAGCGTCAAACCGGACACGAACAAAAGAGCGAAGCTTCTTCTGGGAGGACTTCTCGTATGGGCGGCTCTCGCCACGATTCTACTTTTCAACAAAACGATCGTATCGGGAAACGAAACTCTGAAAAAAGGGTTGGCGGCGGCACGGCGGGCGTATCTAATTCCCGCGCGGAGGGGAACGATAACGGATTCGGACGGACGTCCTCTGGTATGGAGCGAAACAAGGGCGTGGATATTTCTCAAACGCCCTCCCCTCTCCGACGCCGAGGGGGAAAACGCGCGTAAAGCGCTCTCGCGGGTCTTCGGAAAACTCAATTCCCAAGCGTTCTCATCATTTCCGGCGCGACGCCCGCTCGTGGAAAATATTTCTCCGGACGACTTCCGCAAAATCCCTCCGCTCCTCGCCAAATTCCCGTTTCTGGAAACGGTGTCGCGCGAGATACGCGTCAAGCGCCCCGGCATCCTCCCCGAAACACTGGCGGAGATAGGCGCCGTGAAACCGGAAAACGGGAAACTCAAAGGCGTGAGTGGATTAGAGATGGAACGCGACGCCGAACTACGCGGGCGCGACGGAATGTTCGAGGTGATGGTCGACAAACAAGGCCGTTGGATACCCGGGACATGGATGGAAATCCTCAAACCGAAACCAGGCAACGACTTGCGTCTACCCCTCCCGGGAAGCGCTCCCACCGAGGACAAACAGTCCGTCCCCAAAACAAAAAAATATCCGAAAAAAACGCGGCCGACGGCTTGCAAAAAAACTTCTGGAGGGCTATCGTTCAGACCATAGGAAGCAGGGTGAACCTCTGAACAATATCGCATCAAAGCCGCTAGGCTTTAAAGTTCTTAGAACGTGCGGAGAACCTCCCTGCTTCCTTTTTTGTCGCCAACGCCGAAAACGGGAGGAACCGACAATGCAAACCTTCCCAAAATCCGCTGGAATAATTCCACGCCATCTACGCTTGAAACTCATTTCAACGGTCATCGCCATCGCGGCGGCAATGACAACCCACACGGCCGCTGCCAGAGTCTATTCCGGACTCGAACTTTTCCTCGCTAAACACACAAATCTCGTCAAGGGAAAGCGCGTGGGACTGCTCACGAATCCCACGGGTGTCGACGCCAATCTGCAATCCACCGCGGATCTCCTAAAAAGAAACCCCGACGTCAACCTCGTGGCTCTTTTCGCGCCGGAACACGGGATCAGAGGCGACCACAAGGCGGGAGACGCCGTTTCGGGAAGCGTCGACGCTAAAACCGGACTCCCCGTATACTCCCTCTACGGGAGGAACGGGCACAAACCCTCCAAAGAAGCGCTATCTAAAATCGATGTTCTCATATACGACATACAGGATGTTGGGAGCCGGGCTTACACGTACATCTGGCATCTCGCCGAATGTATGAAAGCGGCTGCGCTAGCCAATAAGACGATTATAGTGCTCGACCGCCCCGACGTATTCGGCGGCATGGTGGTGGACGGTCCAGTCACCGAGAAAAAACACCTTTCCTTCATCGGGCTCTATCCCATTCCCCGCGTATACGGCATGACCGTCGGGGAGCTAGCGCGCTATCTCAACCACGAGGAGGAGATCGGATGCAGCCTTAAAATCGTCCCTATGCTAAACTACCGCCGCGGAACGCCATGGAAACGAACGGGGCTCCCTTGGGTCCCCACATCGCCCCACGTTCCGACCCCTGACGCCGCATGTTGCTTCGCGGCCACGGGAACTCTCGGCGAAACGGGGGTCCTCAACATCGGCATCGGGTACACCATACCGTTTCAAGCCGTCGCGGCCCCTTGGATAGACGCCGAAAGAACCACCGCCGCTCTAAACGCGTTGAAGCTACCAGGCGTCCGTTTCCGTCCAATACACTACAAACCGTTTTACGGAGCCTACGCAAAACAAATGGTCCACGGCGTCCAAATACACGTCATAGATCCCGCGAGGTTCCTCCCCGCCACCACGGAAACCGCCATTCTCTGCCATCTCCAGAAACACTATCCCGGACCTGGACGCTTCCACTGGCGCTCCGATAAAACCGCCACCTTCGACAAGGCGATGGGCACCGACACCGTCAGGCGACGCGTCGCCGCCGGCTGGAGCTACCAAGCCATCGTCAAAGCCTGGCGAAGAGACCTCCTGATATTCAAAGCGAAAAGAGCGAAATACCTCATATACAGATAATGGATTCGAGTTCGTTCAAAATCGACGCTAAAGTCGCCCCGTCGGCATCGAAAAACAACGTATCCATCGACGCCGACGGGACATTGAGAATACGCGTCACCGCTCCACCGGACAAAGGGAAAGCCAACAAAGCGGTGGAAAAACTGTTGGCGAAAACCCTCGGGCTCCCCAAAAGCGCCATATCCATCGCCGCCGGACACGCGTCAAGAAAAAAAACCATTGCGATCCGCGGAAACCGCGGAGATATCACGCGGAAATTACAAGCCCGGAATTGAGTTCGACTCCCCCCTGCCCCGGAAAAACACAAACAAGGGAAAAATAGAGGAAAACCCCCATCCGAAAACGCGCGAGGACATAAAATGTCCCGCCCCCATTGGTATAATCACGTCAGAGACGCGAAAGATGGAGGCGGCGGATGAAAAGGAAAAAACAAGCTACGGCCCATGCGGGGAAAAACGTTGGATGGAAAACGGCCATAGCCGCGCTTTCCGCGGTTATCCTCCATGGCACTCCCGCGGGGGCTCAATCCCTCAACGACGGAGAACCTTCAGTCCCCTCTTTGGGACGACGCGCCCCCTCCTCGTACCGACAGGGAACGTATCACGGAAAAAAGGCTCCCGACTGGCGACGGATTGGGATTCCCGACAATCCCGGCGGCGCGCCACTTCCGCCGCAAAAATCCCCAGCCGCAAAAAAACACACGAGAATAACCCCTTGGCGAATTTCTATAAATCCACACGCCACGGCGGCGCAATACGAAGTGACGCGCTTGGACACCGCCAACGCCCTTCCTTTGTTATCGCAAAACGGAGATGGAAAGGAAACCGCGGTGCTGCGAATCGAGGAGATACACAGGGAAGGCCCAATCATCGGGAAAACAGCCCTCTACTCCGCGGTTTGCCGCGGAAACAACGGAAAAACGTTCAAATGTTTCATTTCCACCTCGAAACGCGACACTAGATTGGTTTTGGAAATCGCGAAAAACAAACTGGTGAAAAGAGAGATCAAACGCATATCCATTCTCGTGTCGCGCTCGGGACGCATCAAAGACAGTTCCCGAAACATCATCCCGTTAGCCCGTATGGACGCCACCTTCTATCTAGCCCCTCCACGCGAACGGAGAAAGACGATCGCTCGCTTGAAGCGAATAGCAAAAGCCACCGTCCCTCCCATATCCAGTCCAGGCGCCGCTACGGAAAAACAACAAACCAGAGATCCAAACGCCTTGGAACGTTCCAGGACGACACGCCTCCCAACGCCTTCCCCAACGACGGGGAAAGCGGAAAGCGGCGAATGGCCACTGGAAACCCTGCTGGAATATGTGACGCGGTTCGAAAACTCTTCGCCTGAACTGGACGGCGAGATATTCTTCCCCTCCGAATACGACAAGATAACGGAACGCGACGTCCGCGACTCCTTGAGGATATTGCGTAGCTACGCTAAAACGTCGCGCGGGAAACGCGGAACTCTCGGGAAATCGGCGGAATGGGGCGAATCGGGAACCCTGAGGATCATAGGCATATCACGCGTAAACAACGCCACGGACGGGAATGCGTCCGTCTTCGCAAAATGCGTGGACAAACACGGAAACAAATTCGGATGCGTGATCGAATCGACCGCGAGGATATTGGTCGGCGTATTTGAGCAAACGAGCAAAGAACTATCGATGAATCCACTCGAACCAGTCCCGGTGATGGTCCTGAAAATCGGAACATACCTCAGGAGGAACGGCCGCGTTAAATACCCCCTATTCTTCCTGTCAACCTATGCGTACTCTGGAAACGCGTATTCTGAAACTCCGAAAACTAAACGAACGAGAAAAAGACGATAACGGGAAGGACGAAGAGGAATGGCCAATATCCACTTGAAAAAAGGGGGCCGAAAAAGGGGACAGGTTAATAGTGTTTTTTTATATATCTATTTGGCATTCAAGATGTTTAATCGTTTCTCAACATAAAAAACGGGAACAGGTTAATAATATTTGCAACGGGGGAGGAGGTTTGAAAAATCGCCATCGCCATCGTTGTCGTAATTGAAATTCCCAATCTCACTCGATTACGATAGCGACGACAATTGCAATATTACGGGCAAGATTGAGCCGAGCTATTTCCTTTGTCAACGTCTTTCCCACGCCCGTTTTTTGGCTGCGCTTCTAAGATAGCTTCTGATTAAAACTCCGGAAGGTCTCAATCCGTTCACCGGCCATCCACCTTTCGGGTCGGCTCTCAGACGCAACGCCGACGCAGTCTCGTCCTTGTCATTCAGCGACCAATTACACCAACCTATTTTCCGTTCGCCCATGAATTTCATCCACTTGGAGACCGAGACCGCGTCCAACTTGCCGCTACCGGTGTATTCGCAAGTTCCAAATTCCGTGAGGAACACCGGATATCCCGCGTCCAAGGTTTTCTGTATATCGTTGCGCAGGCCCTGTTTGTGTGTCGCCGCGTAACAATGGGCGACATAGACGATGTTTTTGAATTTCAACGGGTCGGCGATCACATGCGATGGGTGGAGACAAAAGTCGGGAGTCCCCACCATTACGAGGTTGTCGGGGTCCATGGATCGTATAAGCCCGATAACGGCGTCCTGGTAAGGCTTCACGCCTTCGCTCCAAGTCAAGGTGGTTCCCTTTTTCCCGTAAGGCTCGTTGTAGGTTTCATATATCAGGTTTGGAGTTTTCCCATATTTCTCAGCCAGTCTTTTGAAAAACTTCTTTGCCTGCGCCAAGTGTGGCAAGGGGGGGCCACCCCCATGGTAGTCCACGATAAAATACAAGCCGAACTCTATGCAAGCGTCACCAACGGTCACCACCCGATTCCAGACAGCCTCGGGTTCGTTGGCCCAGGAATTGGGCCATGAGAAATCGGTCATAATCGCGATGCGGACGACATCGCATTTCCAATCGTCGCGGAGCCATTTCACACATTCGCGGTTGTAATACTTCTTCCCGTCCATGCAATGGAAAAGACTCATCCCCCGCAAAACAACCGGCTTCCCCTCCTCGTCGACGATTGTGTTGCCCTTCACGCTCAACATTCCATATCTTTCCAGCGGCGTTCCGCCAACGCGCCTTAGCTTCGGCTTCGGAGGGACTGATTTTGGCGTTGACGACAGGCTCTGATCCCGCGAAGTCGATGCGTCTTGGGGAACGTCGAGAGAAAGCGGAGGTTTGGGCGCTCCGGATTTTTTCTTGTTGTAAAAAACGAATCCAGCAGCACCAACGACAAGCAGAAACAATAGCGATAGAAAAACGAAAGCTCCCGATGAGGACTTTTTACGTACGGGAGGGACGTGTCGACGTGGCATTCCGGA
>Ga0256913_10001050_pt1 | contig 14359 bp, 12 predicted proteins | sample Axial_MatmetaG_FD_185970 | JGI IMG/M metagenome (GOLD analysis project Ga0256913, IMG submission 185970) | Deep-sea worm associated microbial mat communities from Axial Seamount, Juan de Fuca Ridge, Pacific Ocean - Axial_Mat | ecosystem: Environmental > Aquatic > Marine > Oceanic > Microbial...
CGGTTTTTTTCTGATGAGGGATATCGGTTCGGAAGCGTTCATACTGGGTTTGCTCAGTTTCCCCTTTTTGGCGACTCTCACCGCATCCACGGTGTACTCCGCCATCTCTTGCGCATCGTCCACATCTATGATATAGATATCCGAAGGCAGGTCGTCATGCGGTGCCGTGGTTATCAGGCATACATCGGCCCCCTTCAGATAGAGGGCGGTGGCGATGGCGTTGGCCATCTTTCCGCTGGACCTGTTGCCGATATACCTCACCGTGTCTATCGCCTCTCTGGTACCCCCTCCGGTCACTACGACTTTTCTGTCGTTCCAGAAGTCGTCTCTGTAGAGTTCACGGCATATCTGCATATATATCTCATCCACTTCCGCCAGGGCTCCATACCCTTCGGTCCCGCAGGCGAGTCTCTTTTTCTGTGCATCGACTATCGTCACATCGTCCACGCTCAGCATCTTGAGCGAACCGGCGGTATAGTGGTTTTTCAACATACCGGTATTGGCGGCAGGAGCGATGAGCTTCTTCCCTCCAAATGCCAGAAACGCCTGGAGGACGGGAGTGTCCGCTATACCTTTGGCCATCTTGTTTATGCTGTTCGCGGTCGCGGGGGCCACGACGAAGATATCGGCTCTCTCTATGATGGATATATGGTTTACGCCTCCACTCCAGTTTTCGGACGACGAGGTGAGTACTTCGTTTGCGCTGAGGGCTTCGAAAGTGAGAGCGGAGACGAATTTTTCAGCCGATTCGGATAGGACGACATGCACATCCGCTCCCGAACGCACGAGCGACCTACAGAGTTCGCACGCTTTGTATGCCGATATGCTACCCGTTACACCGAGAATCACTCTTCTGCCGTGCAGGTCGATTCTGTTCATCTGTCACCGCCTCTCTTTTTCGTGGAGAAAAATCTATAGTAGAAACCTTCCACTATCTTCATGGGGATTCTCGTCACGGCGAGAGCGCCTCGGGGGACATTCGAAGTGATGGTGCTTCCGGCGCCTACCATCGTATCGTCCGATATCTCGACCGGGGCGACGAGCTGTGTATCGCTACCTATGAAGACATTTTTCCCGATTACCGTTTTGTGTTTGGATTTGCCGTCGTAGTTGCATGTGATGGTGCCTGCGCCTATATTCGTACCCTCTCCTATATCGCAATCTCCGAGATAGGAGAGGTGTCCGGCTTTGACTCCGTCGAGATTGCCCTTTTTCACCTCGACGAAATTTCCGATATGGCTATTTTCTATATGGCATCCGGGCCGTATGTGCGCCATGGGACCCGCGTCGCTATGGACGATATGCGAATCTTCCACGACGGTATGGGCTTTGATATGCGAAGAGACTATGAGAGTTTCGCCCTCTATCCTGACACCGTTTTCCACTATGCACTCCCCCTCGAAACGGGCTCTGCAATCTATATAGACGGTATCTGGAAGCTCTATCGTGACTCCCGATAGCATCCAATCCTTTTTGATGCGCTTTTGCATTCTCTCTTCGGCTATGGAGAGTTCATATCTGGAGTTGACCCCCATGAACTCCTCTTCGTCCACATAGACGGGGACTATGTGTCCGCCTTCGTCGGCGCTCATCGTCACGATATCGGTGATGTAGTACTCCTTTTGGGCATTGTCGTCGGTGAGGTGCGGGAGATATCTCTCCAATATATCTCTATCGAAGCAGTAAACCCCGGCATTTACCGTCTGTATCTCCTTTTGCGAATCGGAGCAATCTTTCTCTTCCACGATGGCTTTCACCTCGCCCTCTTCGATGACGACCCTTCCGTATCCCGACGGATTCTCCATCTCTATGACGCTCATCGATATCTCTCCACCCGCAGAGACTATCTTTTCGAGAGAGGATTGTCTCAGCAGAGGCATATCGGCATTGAGTACGAGTACCCTGTCTCTCTCGAATGGGATACCCATCAGCGCGCCACCGGTACCGGGAAAGTTTTCGGCATCCTGTCTCCGTATCTTTATACCGTCGAAATTCTCTTCGATGGCACTCTTTACCATATCGTAACGGTGGTTGAGTACGACCGTTATATCGTCGCTTGTACGAAGAGCCGCCTCTATGGTGTGAAATAGCATAGGCTTGCCGCTTATTTCGTGCAATACCTTCGGTTTCAGGGATTTCATTCTCGTACCCTGACCGGCGGCGAGGATGACAATGGAAACGGACATATGAAACTACCTTGATGAAAAGATGGCGGTCCGGCAACTCTCCTCCACCGGAGACGAAATCGGACTATATGGCTATATTATAACAAAATAGTCGGTTCTCATATCGATTCGTACTCTACAACGAAATCGTATTGCGGGAAAACGGAGTGGAGACTCTTTTCGATTTTTGCTATTTTTTCGGCGCTTTCTTTGGGAGAGTGTGAGAGAAACGCAAAGGCTATATCGGCCTCTCTCGTTTCACCGGGCCCTATATCGAGCAGAGATATGTTTCGTGAAGAGAGTCTGGATTTTATGGAGGAGACTATCCGTCTCCTGCCTTTGATGGTCTCTATATCGTAGAGTTCCGCATGGATGATTCCGCTGGTCAGTACCATGAGTATCCCTTATCCGGGAGGTCGGTCAGAATACATCGGTTGCGCCGTCGGAAGAGTGGATATCACCACCGGCCGAGATATTGCCATCCATCTTTTCTCTCGTCTCGTCAGGTGTGACGGGTTTCATCTCTTTCAGATACGCTTTTATGTGGGCGGGTGTCTTGTCCGTCTCTCTATATCCGCTCTTTATCAGGTCGTGATATACGAAAGGCAGATAGTGTTTTCTCGTCACGACGATACCCGTTTTGTAGTTCGCCCAGTCGAACATGGCTGATGCTCCCTTTTCACCGACATGGATACAGCCGTGGGACATGGCGTTTGTATTGCCCATATGCAGTGCGTGGCCACCTTCGGTGAAAAAGAGTGAAAAGTCCATATTGTTCACACCCTTGGGGTCGGGATGCTGTTTGGACATATGGTGTCTCTCTTTTCTGATGACCCTGAATATACCGGATGGAGTTTCGTAACCTTTCGCCCCCGAAGAGATGGGTGACGCCCACCATACCACACCGTCTCTATCGATGGCGTATGCGGCTCCGTCGGCACCCTTCTCTCTGAGAGAGATGACGATGAAGTCTTTTCCGGCCATATCGACGACATTTTCCGAACCATTGGCGTCGATGACGGAAAAACGGCTCTTGCTCAGAGGCGACACATCGCCCCTGAGACCTGTATAGCCGGCTTCGAGAGTGAGAAAACAGACGAGCAGAATGGATGAAAATCTGAGGAGAAGATCTCCGTTTCTCATTTCGAGAGTCCGAACATCCTGGCTATTTTCGAACCTATCGCATCTTCATCTTCACTATCTCCGGCCGTTTCTGAAGAGTTCACCTTGGCGGAGGGTGCGGGCTCTTCGAGGTCCGATGCGTGTCTTTCGGGCTGATATTTGCCCTCTATGGTAAATCTGAGGGCGTTGAGTCTGATGAAGCCTTCGGCATCTGCCTGATTGTACACTTCATCCTCTTCGAAGGTGGAGTGTTCGGGAGAGTAGAGAGATTTCATCGAGTTTCTCCCCACGACCATCACATTGCCTTTGTATAGCTTGAGCCTCACCTCTCCCTCGACGAATCTCTGGGTTCTGTCGATGGCGGCCTGGAGCATCTCCCTCTCGGGCGACCACCAGTAGCCGTTGTATATGAGACTGGCGTATCTGGGCATCAACTCATCTTTCATATGAGCCTCTTCCCTGTCGAGAGTGATCGATTCGATGGCTCTGTGGGCTTTGAGCATGATCGTTCCGCCCGGAGTTTCGTAGCATCCTCTCGCCTTCATTCCCACATATCTGTTTTCGACGATATCTATTCTGCCGATTCCATGTTTGTTTCCATACTGGTTGAGAGTTCTCAATATCGTGGCGGGACTCATCTTTTCGCCGTTGATAGCTATCGGGTCTCCGTTTTTATACTCGATGGTGATATATTCGGGATGGTCGGGAGCCTCTTCGGGAGAGTTGGTCCAGAGCCACATATCCTCTTCGGGTTCGGCATTGGGGTCTTCGAGTATCTGCCCTTCGTATGAGATATGAAGTAGGTTGGCATCCATGGAGTATGGAGATTTTTTCCCTTTCGTATCGATGGAGATACCGTGCTCTTTGGCATATGCGAGGAGCTTCTCCCTACTGTTGAGATCCCACTCTCTCCATGGGGCTATGACCGCTATGTTGGGATCGAGACTCAGATATCCGAGTTCGAATCGCACCTGGTCGTTTCCTTTGCCCGTGGCTCCGTGGGATACCGCATCGGCTCCTGTTTTGTGGGCTATCTCTATCTGCTTTTTGGATATGAGAGGTCTCGCTATGGATGTACCGAGCAGATATTCGCCTTCGTAGATGGTATTGGCACGGAACATCGGAAATACGAAATCTCTGACAAACTCTTCCTGAAGGTCGAGAATGAAGATGTTTTCCGGCTTTATACCGAGCGCTATGGCCTTTTCACGAGCCGGTTCGACCTCTTCGCCCTGACCGAGGTCGGCGGTGAATGTAACCACTTCGCATCCATATTCGTCCTGCAGCCATTTGAGGATGATACTCGTATCCAGACCTCCCGAATATGCCAGAACTGCCTTTTTGATATCTCTTTTAGCCATTTTCAATCCTTGGTTTGGTTGTATCGATTTGGAGGGGATTTTATCACAAAAGTGGTAAAGACGCAGTAGTCACGCTCTCCATCCGATATATTGAGTCGGCGAATCAGGGTATAATCCCATATATCCGAAAGTATCAATAGAGAGGAGTCCAATCAGCCCATGAAGAGAAAAAGCATCGCATTGGGAGTCAATATAGACCATATAGCCGTTTTGAGAGAGGCGCGCAGAGTCAACGATCCGGATCCGCTTCAGGCGGTGGGTATATGCCATAGAGCGGGTGCGCATCAGATAACGATACATCTGAGAGAGGATAGAAGACATATAAACGACGACGATGCGGTTTCGATCATACGCCATTCACCGCTTCCGGTCAATCTGGAGTGCGCCATGAGTGAGGATATCGTGGAGTTCGTCTGCAGGCACAAGCCTCTGAGGGCGACTATAGTCCCCGAAAAGAGGGAGGAGGTGACTACCGAAGGCGGACTCAGCGTCACCGGAGAGTACGATAGAGTCAAAGAGACCATATCCAGATTCCACGAAGCGGGTGTAGAGGTCTCTCTATTCATCGATCCGGTTCCCGAAGCCGTACTCGCCTCCAGGGAGCTGGGTAGCGACTGGGTGGAGTTCCATACAGGCTCGTATGCCAATATACACTCCATGCTATATGGCAATCTATCCCGTACGAGACACTCCATACCGGAGTTGGAGAGAAGCAGAAAAGATCTCGCCGATATGCTGAAAGAGTCGCTTATGGAGATAGAGAGGATGAGCGAACACGCATCCAGCCTGCATATGAGGGTCGCGGCTGGGCACGGTCTGAACTACGGCAATGTCTCCAGTATCGCGGGGATACCCTATATAGAGGAGCTCAATATCGGTCAGAGTATCGTGGCGAGATCGGTATTTTGCGGATTGGAGAGAGCCATAACCGATATGCTGGAGTCGATGAGGAGGGGAGATGCCTCCTAAGGTGGCGATATCGATAGGAGATGTCAACGGTATCGGACCGCGACTGGCGATAGGGGCTCACGATAGAGTCCGCCAATCGGTAGAGCCTCTCTATCTTGTCGATAGGGAGCTTATCGAAGAGTCCGCGAAACTTATGGGGGTGGATATCCCCGACGACTTCACGACACTCTCTCCGGGAGCCGAAATCCCAACTCTCTCTCCGGGTGAAGTGGATGCGGGTAGCGGAGCATACGGTTTCGCTTCGTTCCGAATGGCGGTGGAGATGGCCGATAGAGGAGAGGTCGATGCCGTATGCACACTCCCGATACACAAAAAAGGGTGGGAGATGGCGGGTATCCCTTATCACGGGCATACGGAGTTTCTGAGAGACTACTTTTCGCAGGATGCGATAATGATGCTCGGATGCAGTCGGATGTTCGTAGCCCTCTATACCGAGCATATCCCCCTGCGCGCCGTTGCCGACGAGATAGAGGAGGAGAGACTGACCCGTTTTCTCGTCTCGTTCGCCTCACATAGCGGGGCTGAATCCGTAGCCGTACTGGGGCTCAACCCCCATGCGGGGGATGACGGGGTGATAGGTGACGAGGAGAGGGTGATATCGAGAGCCATATCCCGGGCGGGGGAGGAGAGCGTGGCTCGCTTTTACGGCCCCATAGTGCCGGATGTGGCGTTCACTCCCGGATTTAGAGAGAGGTTCACCCACTATGTCGCGTTATATCACGATCAGGGGCTGGCTCCTCTGAAAGCTCTCTATTTCGACGAGAGTATCAATGTCTCTCTGGGGCTTCCCATCCTCCGTACATCCGTAGATCACGGTACGGCGATGGATATCGCATATCGCATGGATGTGGAGGTGAACGAGAAGAGTTATATAAACGCTATAGAGTATATAGCTCGAAGGGCTCGAGATACCGACTCGTGAGTATCCGTCGAAATTTTCCGGATTATCGGTGAAGCGGAGAGCTACCCGCCACCGATAGTGGGTCGGAGCCGTCTCAGTATCGGGCCGGTATGGAGATATGGTTCCCTTCGAAGATATCGAATCTATTCTTCGGCTACATATCTTCCTGAAAATCTATCTGTCGTTATAGCCGATTGCGACTCTATCTTTTGCAAAAGTGGACCATTTTGAATTTGTCGCCCATTATGGTCGGAGAGAGCAGGGTTTTGATCTTGTCCGCCTCTCTCAGATAGGATGGATAGTCGGCTATCGACGCGTACTCCTGAAGTATATCGACGATACCGAACCTCACCAGAGCCCGTGCCTGCGTCTCGTAACTCTCCAGCCTCAATCCGGCTTTTTCGAACGATTCGATCACATGGGCGAAGTTGACATCGTAGGTGATATCGCTATTGGCGAAAGCCGTCGAGATATCCAGCTCTTCGTCGAATAGAGGGTATGTCTCGTGGTTGTCGTAGACTCTTATGGAAAAGTCGTTTCGGACATACTTTTCTCCATAATCGAAAGAGATGAAATCGCACCTTTTGGCCGATGCGTATATCTCCGAAGCGAACTCTTCGTATCCCGTGGCTATCTCCCCTCTGATTAGAGAGTGTTTAGAGGCGAACCCGACGATATCGGGGTCTGCCTCTCTCCAGACTATTTCGCCATCTTCGACGAAGGCCATCTCCCCATCTCTATACAGGTCGCACGCGAATGCGTCGAATATTTCGTTGGATATGAAACATGCATCTTCGAAAAGCGGACTCTCTCCACCCAGACGATAGTGTTTCAGAACGATATCGCTACCGAATCTGTCGGCGAAATATCTCTTCTGTACCTCTATCAGCTCATCTTGCCTCTCTATTATCGCGAACTCGAGATTCTCTATGGAGGATGGATCTCTGTGGTAGAACCACTCTATCATATCCGCCAGCAGATAGCCTCGATGGGCTCCTATCTCCACTATCGAGCATCTGCGCGATATCTCTTCGTTTTGCATCTTTTTCCATATGAATTCGGCTATCGAAGCTCCGAAAAAGCGACTCGCGCTGACGGCGGTATAGAAGTCTCCCTCTCTTCCGATATCCCGAAATTTGGTGTAATAACCATCTTTTCCGTAGAGCCAAAGGTGCATATATCGTGAAAATCTCATCTGTCTCGTACCTTTTCGTAGAGTTTCAATAGCTGTATCTGCTTTTCGATTCTATAGACCTGGGCATCTATCTCCGCCATTTTCAACGAATTTTCCAGCACTTCGGCATCGAGTTTCGTTTTGGACCCCGCTTCTATCCTCTCTCTCGTGGAGCGCAGTAGTCTCCGGTAGAGTTTGGCGTCCGAATTGGCGAGAGCTATCTTTTCATCGATGAGTTTCAGTGTCTTCATCAACATATCGTATTCGTTTTCCACCCTCTTGCGGTCATCCTGGAGTTTGACCGCCGATTTGAGATAGTTCACCTTGCCCTCTTCGATATCTTCGGGCGAATTGACACTCAGAGGCATCGATATTCTCACACCGAAATTGGTGAAATCGTCACGATATCTCTTCATATTGGCGAAGTCGTGCTCCTGGTCGTTGTAGCTGGCATACAGAGAGAGGGTAGGCAGATATTTCGCCCATCTCATCTTGCTGTCGTAGGAGTCTTTCAATAGGTTGTATCGGGAGTTTTCGAGCTCCAGATTGGATGCGATATAGTCTCTTTTCTCTATCAGTTCGAGTGTGGGCAGCTCCAACTCGTCCGGATTTTCGTCACTGAGCAGTCTAAAGGACTCTCTCAGCTTCTCTTCGTTCAGCTCCAAAGCCAGCAGACTCGTACGGTCTCTGTTTCTCTGTATGATGGCCTGGTCGAGAAAACTGCTGTCTATCAGTCCCGCTTCGTACTGCTCCTCTTTTCGGCGAATATCTATCGAATCGTTCTCTATCAGGAGTTGGAGTTGTCTCTTCTGCAGACGGACCTTTTCGATACTGTATAGTATGGAGAGAGCATCTGCCATCATCTTTTTCTTTTCCAGTACTATAGTGCCCAGATTCGCTTTTTCCGAAGCGTTGGCGTACCTTATGGCGTAGTAGATACCGCCGGATTTGAATATGGGCTGGTCTATCCCTATCCTGAAGAGTTTTTCATCGTAGTCTCCGGAGATGGAACCCTCCGCGTAATTTAGCGTATATGAGATATTTATGGGATTTATCCAGCTTTTTCTGAGCATGGAGCTTCGCAGGGAGTTGATCTTCGACTCGTAGTCGAAGATCAGATTTTTCTCCTCGCTCAGATAGTTGGAGATAGTGGGCCCGGCTCCCCAGCCTGTGGAGATGACGAGAAGACTATATAGATGCCAGAGCTTTTTCAAAGCGCATGAACCCCTCGTCTATCTCCTCTTCGGCGATGGTGAGAGGAGGCAGGAATCTCACCGTGTTTCTGCCGGCTTTGAGCAGGATGAGCCCCTCTTCGAAAGCTCTCTCCACGATTTTGCTCTGAGTCTGGGCATCTACGGCTCTCAAGCCTCTCATGAGTCCTACTCCGACACTCTTTTCGAACATCTCCGGTATATTTTCGGCGATGGAGTCGAGATATGAGCCGAACTTCTCTATCCTCTGGGAGAGTCTGCCCGAGAGATGCTCTTCGCGGAGTATATCGACCACCGTCATTCCCGCTCTCGAGCTGAGGTAGTTTCCGCCGAATGTACTGCCGTGGTCGCCTGGCGAAAAGATATCTTTCAGTCTCGTCATGGCGACCCCTATCGGGACACCGCCTCCCAGACCTTTCGCCAGAGTCACGATATCTGGCTCTATGCCGTAGAGGTTGGATGCCAGAAACTCACCCGTACGGAAGACACCCGTCTGCACTTCGTCCACGATGAGAAGCAGGTTCTCCTTTTTCAGATGGCGAGCGAGCATCTTCACATCTTCGGAGGGCAGGGGCTCCACACCGCCTTCGCCCTGTACCAGCTCTATCATCACCGCTACGGTCTCGTCGTCTATGGCGTCGTAGACCGCATCCACGCTATCGACATAGGCGAATCCGTCGGGATATGGAGAGAAGTCGGGTTTGTGCATCTGCTCCTGACCCGTAGCCTTGACCGTAGTGATGGTACGGCCGTGAAACGAGTTTTTGAGGGTGATTACCTTGTATCTCTTTTCATCGAAGTGCCTCTCTCCATATTTTCTGGCTATCTTTATCGCCGCTTCGTTGGCTTCGGCCCCGGAGTTGGCGAAGAAGCATCTCATATCCATACCGGATAGCTCGACGACCTTTCGTGCGAGTCTCGCCTGTGGCTCTATCACCTGCAGGTTGGAGATATGTATGATTCTGGATGCCTGTTCGCATATCGCACCCGTCAATCTCTCATCCGCGTGTCCGACGCTGTTGACACCTATGCCACTGGCGAAATCTATGAACTCTCTTCCGTTTTCGTCGTAGAGCTTCGCGCCTTCTCCTCTGACGAAATTGGTATAGTTTCTGGCGTAAGAGCCCAGTACATACTCTCTGTCGATCTCTTCGAGATTCATATCGTCTTCTCCCATCTATTACGATTGGCGCTATTATAGCAGTTTTGAAAAGATACGGAAAAGGGCCGTTGCCGGATTTTTGATGAGAATCGGTGTGATTGGCGACAGGTGAGGGATATTCTCTCACCTCCGGTATGGTATGACGCTGTGTCATCTATCGTGAGGGGGATGGCCCGATATGATATAATATCTATTCGTAGGAGTCCGCTTCGACTCCGTTTGCGGGTCTCTCCCGCATATGGAGAGTCTCCTTCCAGCCGTTTCGTGCTGATGTACGGGAGCGGGATGGAGTGCCGGGGGATCGGACACTTTCCGTCAAATATATTTCTATCATTCGTCATATCAAGGAGTGATCTGTGAAGATTGCAGTCATCGTCGTTACCGTATTGATCGTGTATGGAGCCTTTTCCACGCTTTTTCACGACGCTTCGATCGTGGGTGAGATCGGGAGGGATATAGGTACGGCGAATCTCGAAATGTTCGGCTATATGGCATATATCGATTTTCCTCTGCTGATGCTTTTGCTGTATGGTCTGTTTAAAAATGGCAGCGGAGTCCGCAGAGTCGAAATCGTCGTAGGGTGGTTTCTCTCGATACTCTCCATCGTGATCGTTCAGTCTCTCCTCTTCGGAGGGGCCGACGCCGGCACTATCGGTATGATGATATACCGCTCCATGGTACCTCTCATCGGCAAAGCCGGTCTATGGCTTTTGTGGATACTCTCCGTGTCGCTCTCTGTGGTACTGCTCTTCGAGAGGATGCAGAATCCGGCTTCGTTTCTATCCATATTTTCCGATATCGGAAAGTTTTTCGGTGGGGAGTCCCGTACCTCCGATAGAGATATGTCCGCCACCTCCTCCACGCCACCGGCGGATATTACCGTCTCCGACGGCAGAGGTTTTTCAGATACGGCGAAAGAGTTTTTCGCGGATGGCCTGGAGTGGCTCTACAGTATCGTACGGCCATCTCGGAAACGGGAGCTCGAGAGAATCATGCGTATGCCTCTGGACCCGGTGGACGATACGACTCGCGGAGCCGATATCGGAGTCCCCCGTACGAGGGTGAGAGAGAACGGTTATGAAGAGTACAGACACCATATGGCCGAAGGTATCGAGAGAGATGAGATGATTCTCCATTCGAGAGTCTCATCGGGAGATATCGGCAGAGAATATGCCGATGCCGTCTCTTCCGAAAGCCCGATGGAGTCGCGGGTGGCTATGGCGGACAGTCGGGAGAGTGACATATCGGTACTCCGTGAAGAGCCGGAGGATATCGATATCGCATACGATGACGATTCGATGAGCCGTCCGGACGATACCGCGGAGTTGTACGGCGATGGGATACGGAGTGCAGGTGACGACTCCGTATGGGAGTACGAAGATGCCGTCGAAGAGCGTATCGGGAGATTTCCCGAAAAAAGCGACGAAGAGATGGAGACGAGAGGAGGGGTCGATGTCGGTTCTCTCATAGTGGACGAACTCGAAGAGAACTCCAGACTGCTGGCCGACATCGAGAGGGGCGAGCCTGAAAAACCCGAAAATTTCCTCCTCCCAAGTCTCGATTTTCTCCAGGTTCCCTCCAAAAGCTCCAAAAAGATAAACGAAGCCGAGATAGACAGGAAGATAGGGGAGCTTCTGGATAAATTGGCGAGATTCAAGGTCGAAGGGGATGTGATACGGACATATAGCGGTCCTCTCGTCACTACATTCGAGTTCAAACCCGCGCCAAATGTGAAGATATCGAAAATCCTCGGTCTGCAGGACGATCTGGCGATGGCTCTTCAGGCGGAGACGATCAGAATACAGGCTCCGATACCGGGTAGGGATGTCGTGGGTATAGAGATACCAAACAGGGAGTTCGAGACAATCTATCTCAGAGAGATACTCGAAAGCGACCTCTTCAGAAATTCGGCATCTCCTCTCACCGTCGCTCTGGGCAAGGATATAGTGGGAAATCCATTTATCACCGATTTGAAGAAACTGCCTCACCTGCTGATAGCCGGTACCACGGGAAGCGGAAAGTCGGTCGGTATCAACGCCATGCTTCTCTCTCTGCTGTATCGCAACGATCCCAATAGCCTCAAGCTGATTCTCATAGACCCCAAGATGCTGGAGTTTTCGATATACAACGATATTCCGCATCTGCTCGCTCCGGTCATAACCGAACCCAAAAAGGCGATTTCCGCCCTCTCCAATGTGGTGGCGGAGATGGAGAGGAGATATAGACTGCTGTCGGAAAACAGGGTCAAAAATATAGATTCTTTCAACGACAAAATCAGGAGAGAGGGGGGAAACCCCCTGCCCTATATCGTCATAGTCATAGATGAGCTGGCGGATTTGATGATGACGGGAGGCAAGGAGGTGGAGTACTCCATAGCCAGACTCGCCCAGATGGCGAGAGCCGCCGGTATACACCTGATAGTGGCTACCCAGAGACCGAGTGTGGATGTGGTCACGGGATTGATCAAAGCCAACCTCCCCTCCAAGCTCAGTTATAGAGTGGGGCAGAAGATCGATTCGAAAGTGATTCTCGATCAGATGGGAGCCGATAGCCTGCTCGGCAGGGGAGACGCTCTCTTCACGCCTCCGGGATCTCCGGGACTCGTCAGACTGCACGCGCCCTGGAATACCGAAGAGGAGATAGAGAGGGTGGTCGAGTTTCTAAAAGATCAGGAAGCGCCGGATTACGACCCGGCCTTTATGGGAGAGGATACGGCGGAGGAGGGTGACAGCACTCTCGTGGACGGTATAGAGCTCGACCCTCTCTACGAACAGGCAAAAGAGATAGTCCTGAGCGACAGGAAGACATCGATATCGTATATGCAGAGAAAACTGCAGATAGGGTACAACAGATCGGCCAATATCATGGATCAGCTCGAGCAGATGGGTGTCCTGAGTCCGCCCAACTCCAAGGGCGCACGAGAGATTTTGGTGTGAAAGAGCGCATATGGCCGAAGGGTTCGAGAGTATGGCCGAAGATATAGAAGAGGAACCGCCCAACGGCAAAGGCCGCCTCTCGTCGATGATATCCAATATCAAAAGAGGCTTGAAGCAGGAGTTGAAAGAGACGAGAGATATCCCCGGTCACATATCGAGAGGAGATTTCGTCAGTGCGGCTCGACAGGTGGCCGATATCATCAGGATGATAGTGCTGGCTGTGGTGTGGATACTCCCCGGCGGAATGGTCGTGAGTACATTTCTCGTGAAGTTTTGGAAAAACATCAGACCGAGCGCGTTTAGAGACGAGGATGGCCCCGACGAAGAGGGCAGTCGTGAAGAGGATGGAGAGAGCGGGGAGAAGAGTTAGTGGAGTTGGATCCCGTTACGATATCCTTTCTGACTCTGATAGCCCTTTTCGCCGGTTTCGTGGATTCGATAGCGGGAGGAGGGGGGATAGTCACTCTACCCGCTCTCATGGCGGTGGGTATCCCTCCACATCAAGCCCTCGCCACCAATAAACTGCAGAGCAGTTTCGGCAGTCTGACCGCCACTCTGAACTATTCGAGACTCGGTATGATGAATATACGGGATTTGCTGTTGGGAGTGGTGACGACTCTCATAGGCGCTTTGGCGGGTTCGATAGCGGTACAGAGATTTCGTGCCGATTCTCTACAGCATCTCATACTCCTGATGCTGGTCGTGATATTTGTATATACCCTCTTTTCTCCTCGTCTGGGTGTCGAACCCACGGCAGGTCGTGTGGGAGATATCCCCCTATACAGCGGGGCCGGTCTCGCCATAGGATTTTATGACGGATTTTTCGGCCCGGGTACGGGCAGTTTCTGGACTATGGCGCTCGTATTGGGACTGGGACTCGACCTGAAAAGCGCCACTGCCCAGACGAAACTTTTCAACTTCATATCGAATATCGTATCTCTATGCGTCTTCATCCATGCGGGGCTCGTTTTGTGGATGGTAGGCATAGCTATGGGTGCGGGGCAGATGGCAGGAGCCTATATCGGCTCGACTATGGTGCATAGAAGAGATGTGAGATTCGTGAGGATATTTTTCCTCATCGTCGTATCGGCGACGATTTTCAAACTGATATTTTTCGGCTGAAATTCGCAAAGAGGAGTAGGGACTTCACTCCCGTCGAAACAGTTTGAATCGTCGAGAAATCGTAGGGTCGGCGACTTCAGTCGCCGGAAGAGTTCTATATACAGTGTCGGTGAGATTTCGTCATCTCGATATGAAGTGCGAGAAAACAAGGAATCGGAGGCTTCAGCCCCGTCGAAACGGTAATATCGGCGAGTATCATGATATGACGGGCCTGAAGTCCCTGCTCCATGTCTCTC
>Ga0256913_10001052_pt1 | contig 14345 bp, 12 predicted proteins | sample Axial_MatmetaG_FD_185970 | JGI IMG/M metagenome (GOLD analysis project Ga0256913, IMG submission 185970) | Deep-sea worm associated microbial mat communities from Axial Seamount, Juan de Fuca Ridge, Pacific Ocean - Axial_Mat | ecosystem: Environmental > Aquatic > Marine > Oceanic > Microbial...
TAATATAATTATTTGATACCTATTGAAGAAATTTTATGGTTATAACTACAGATGGTGAGAACAGCGTTAATATTTTCTGGACAGGTGGATGGGATTCAACTTTTCAATTATTGAAATTGTTGCTTGTTTATAAAGTTCCGGTGATCCCATACTATATAATTGATCATGAACGTCGTTCTACCGGTAGAGAAATAAAGGCGATGAAAAATATTAAGCTTATGCTTCTTAACAAATATCCCGAAACTAAAAAGCTTTTTTATCCGACAAGATATTTTTCAGTGATGGATATTGCTCCCGATCAAGAATTAGAAGATGCTTTTCATGCAATTAAGAAAGAGTATCATATTGGAGATCAATATAACTGGCTAGCACGGTTCTGCAAAGAACAAAATATTTCGGACGTGCAAGTGTGTATAGAATTACATCCAACTCAAGATGCTAGCCATTTTGATGTTGAGCCAATGCTTAAGGAGAGTAAAGTTGGTGAACAAACTATTTTACGTGTTGACCCACAATATAAAGACACAAATGAATATACATTATTCCAATATTTTTCCTTCCCAATAATAAGAACAACAAAACATGAAATGGTAGCATTTGCAAAAGAACAAGGGTGGATGGAAATAATGAATAAAACATGGTTCTGCCATACTCCAACTTGTCGGAATAAACCTTGTGGCAAATGCAATCCATGTCTTAGGGTAATTGAAGAAGGGATGGGTAGGCGAATACCTTTTGAGAGAAGAGTAGTATCATATTTTTATACGAATGTTTCGCTCCCGGTTAGAAAGTTTTTAAAGAACCCAAAATAAGTGGTTAAGTATTAAATTTATGAAGTGCTATTATTTATTAATTTAAGTATTTCATTGGCAGCGCGTTTACCGGCTTTGCCGTCAAGTGCTAGATACATTATTTTATTTGCTTTTTCTCGTTCTGCTTTCTTTGCATTTGGATTTTTCAAGCTTTCTTCCAGTGCTGAATGAATTTCATCAAACGTATTGATTTGGATGCTAATACTCGATATCATATCTCGAACTTCTTTAATTGAGCGTGGTGATTCCGGTACTCGAAAAGTAATTATCGGTTTATCCAATGCACATGCTTCACCAATTAATGAATTGTAGTCACCAATAAAAACATCAGAGATCATTATATAAGTAGTAACATCAAATTTATCTAAGAAGAAAGCATTCTTGATAGCTTTCAATTTCTCAACTTTACTCTTTTCTGTCCAAGTATGTACGGTGATAAGCACATTATATTTTTCTGTTAATTCTTCTACTCTATCAATCCACCTATCAAGCGCTGAAAGTCCATCTACATTCCAAGTTGAAGTAAAAATAATAGTTGGCTTTGTCTTATCAAGTTTTAACTCATTCTTGATTTTATTAAGATAACTTTCATTATAAGTACCGTTAAATACATTATCTAATTTTGGATAACCAATTGCTTTTGTTGTAGTGATACCAAGGGATTTAGCAATTTTGACTTGTTCTGGACTACTAACAAAATAGATATTAAAACGATTATAATTTTCTGGTTTAGTCCATCTCTTAAATTGATAAAGTCCATGATCAAAACCAATTTTTACAATTTGCTTTACAGAAAACTTATAAGGAGCATGTCTTGCCATAATAACAGCTTTGGGGAAAACAGGCATACGCAAGTAAGCAATACCTTTGCTATCAAGGTAATCACGGGTTTTACCATTCTTAGCGATTATCTGAACTTCTGGTAAGTACTTTTGGATTGGAAGGAACATTTCATAATCGAGAGGATCAGCGCAATAAAAAACTAGGTCATGTTGTTTTCCTAAGAGTTTAGCAATGTACCAACCAAGTTTGTATGGATATTTATATATGTAATATGCCGGTGTCATTGATCCTCAAATTTTTCAATTACTTTATTAAAAACTTCATCGGGAAGAATTTTTTTCATACAATCAAAATGTTTCAACGGACAAGTTTTACCACCATGACTGCCACACGGGCGGCATTCCATTTCAAGCTCAAATACAAAGTCGTTTTCTCTGAAAGGGAAATATCCTATTGACTGTACTGTGGGTCCAAAAAAAGCGAATACATCTGTCTGTACTGCGTTTGCAATATGTAATGCACCGCTATCGTTACAGATCATCAAATCGCATTTAGAAATTACTGCAGCCGATTCCAATAACGATAGTTCTCCTACAAGGTTTATTCCGTTTTTATTCGGAAGAACTTCGTCACAAATCGCTTTTTCATCTTTGCTGCCAATTAGTACAATTCCAAAATTGTTGTTTGTTAATTTATCCGATAGCGTTTTGTAGTATTCCGTTGGCCAGCGCTTGGTAAACCAAATAGAACCCGGCGCAATTGCAATTAGTCGTTTTGTGTTTGTCTTTATTTTCCCGATTAGTTCGTTGGCTTTTATCAGCATGTCTTCGGTAGGATAAAGCTCTGTTTGGTTCGAAAATTTTTTATCCGATAAGATCGTAAGTAAAGATAAATTCTTTTTGGTTTTATGAATCCCTTTCGGGTGAGGAACTTTGTGCGTTAAATATTTTGCCGCTTTCCATCTGTCAAAACCGATACGCATGGGAATACCGGCGTAATAAAGCAACAGTGCCGTTGTCATAGAGCTATGAGGAGTAATGGCAATGTTGTATTTGTTTTTCCTTAATTGTAATAAGGTTTTAATGAAAGATAATACTTTGTTTTCCCGTTTGTCGAATAAAATTATCTTGTCAATATTAGGATTATTTTTCAACACGCCGGCAGTTTGCGGAATTACCATTACATCTAATTCAGCAGAAGGATATAGTTCCCTTACTGCTTTTATTAGCGGAGTAATTAAAATTACATCGCCGATGAATGCTGTTTGAACTATTAATATTTTGTTCTTTTCGTTTCCCAAAAAAATATCATTAATTGAAATTATAAAATACCAATATAAGCAAATTTTGCTATTGCTATTAAATGATGGGTACTTTTACTATTTTTGTATAATAAATCGTTTTCAACGGAGTTTATTTAATGTCGCAAAAAGTATTACTTATTCCCGATGCTCCAAACTGGGCACTTGATAAAAACGCAAGAGATTTGGTTAAGTATAATAAATCCAATCTGGAATTGGATATTGTTTACTTTGATAAATTCATAAATGATTGGGAAAAATATTATAATGAGTATGATCTGTTATTTCCAATGTTCAAAGGATTGTTTTTCCAAATGCTTGACGCGAAGATACCGGAAGATAAAGTTATCACGGGAATAAGGTCGTACCATTTTTGGGATAAAAGAAAAACACGTCCGCCCGGATATAATGTTAAACCACCCGGGAAAGTTATTAAGAAGATGCGGAAGGCGTTACTGGTAAATACGCATTGTAAAAAATTATGGTATATATTCTCGCAGTATTTCCCTGTTGTTCATACGAAATACACATGCGATCTTAAAAAGTTTTATCCCGAAAATAGGAAACAGAACGATAAGGTTGTAATCGGGTGGACAGGTAGTTTGAGTAACCATCCGGGTAAGCGTGGCTATCACGAATTCATAAAACCTATTACGGATGAACTTGACGGAATTGAACTTAAGGTGCAGGATGGCTCTGTAAATCCCATTACCAATGACAATGAAATGCGTGAATTTTATAATTCGTTGGATTTGTATATTGTTGCTTCGCGATCGGAAGGGACGCCAAGACCGGCAATTGAAGCTGCCGCATGCGGTGTGCCTATTATATCAACCGATGTGGGGATAATCCCGGAGTTAATTGAGGAAGGAGTGAATGGGTTTGTAGTTGATAGAACTTATGATGCAATAAAAAATAAATTGCAGTGGATTGTTAACAATAGAGAAGTGCTTTCTGAACTTGGGAAGAATATTAGGCAAAAAATGGAAAACGAATTTAATTGGGAGACTCTCATTTATCAGTGGACCGATTTTATGCAGTATGCACTTGAGCTAAAAAAATTAAAAGAGAATAAACAATTATAAAATAACTGAAACATCAAATTGGCAAAGGATAATAAAAAGACATTTCTTGATAGATTAAAGAAGAATTTCAATAGAGAAAGAAAAGCGCTTCTAAACAAAATAGAGCGATTTTCATATTCCTTAAAGTTTCCCAAACCTGTAAAAGGTAGTGCGAAATGGTTAGTTCAAGCGGAGATGAAGTATGGTGGATTTGTAACAGGAGTTAGACGAAATAAAGTCAGTTCGGATGATCCTCGCTCGAAAGAAGAAGTATTGAAAGGTGGAATGACGGGTGGCGATAGGATGTATCATCATTTGTATGCCAGGAAATACGCACAATATCTTAAACCGCTTGTTGAGAAAGAAAAATCAATTACACTTGTTGAAGTGGGAATATTAAAAGGCACCGGTTTAGCAATGTGGTGTGAACTTTTTCCAAGCAGTCGGATTATTGGATTTGATATTGATCTTAGTCATACCAAGAGCAATATGGATTTTTTAACAAGTAGGGGAGCTTTTGAAAATAATAAACCTGAGCTTTACGAATTTGATCAGTTTAAAGATAATCGAGAAATGGTTGGGAAAATACTTAATGGAAACAAAATCGATGTATTAATAGATGACGGTTTCCATTCAGTTGAATCAATTTTGACTACAATAAAAAGTGTACTTCCTTATTTGTCTGAGAAATTTATTTATATTATTGAGGATAACGAGGAAGTGCATGATCATTTAAAGAAGCTATATCCTAAATACTTTATTGATTATTCAAATAGATTAACAGTTATGACTTCTAAATGAATTATAATTTGAGAGAATTTTGAAACGAATTGCTTTAATAAAAGATTTAACCGACCTGTGGACGATTTATAAACCTGAATTAGAAAAATACGGTTATGAAGTTGTTTTATTGGAAGTCTTTAAAAAGCAAGACTATGATCGTTTATTAAATGAAAAATGGGATGCCCTTATTTGGAGAGCGAAGCACGATCCTAAAATTAGAACTTTAGCAAAAAGATTACTATACTTTTTTGATTATGAATTAAAAGTAAAAACTTTCCCTTCATGGAATTGCTATTGGCACTATGACGATAAGATCGCTCAGAGCCAAATATTTATAAAATATAATATTCCAGGTCCTAATACCTATTTGTTTTTTGATAGGAATGAAGCACTAGACTTTGTAACAAATAAAGCTACTTATCCAATTGTTTATAAATCATCATCCGGAGCAGGTAGCTCGAATGTTGAATTATTGAAAAATAGCTTTTCAGCAAAATTATATGTTAAAAAGGTTTTTGGAAAAGGAAAAGAAACATTTTTTAAAGAAGATTTGCACAGAGGATATGTTTATTTTCAAGAATATCTGAAAAATAACGAAGGTGATTATAGAATTGTTTGTTTTGGCAAAGAAAGGATATTTGGTTTTTTCAGAGCAAATAGACCAAATAATAAATTTGCAAGTGGTAGTGGGATAATTGAATACAGAACAATCCCGAATGATTTGTTGGAGTTTGTTTACAGTGTTCACGGTAAATTAAATTTCCCAACGGTTATGTCGTATGATATTATGAAAGATAATAATAATAATTGGGTAATGGAAGAGATGAGTGTGATTTATGGAGACCTTACCAGCGAGGAAAGGTATAAACAATCGCATCATTATTATGTTAACGATGGTCAATTTATTGAGAGTGAAGTTACCGACGATATACAACGTTATTTTATTTCAAGTTTGTTAAAAAGTTGGGGTTGGATTGGTTAAAACATCCCTTATAATTACAGTATTCAATCGTAGTGCATCGCTTAGAAAAGCGTTACTCTCTTTAAATAATCAGTCGATAAAACCTGACGAGTTGATTTTATCCGACGATGGTTCGGAAGAAGATATAGTTAGTGCGATTTCCGGTATCGTAAGGAAATTTAATTTTCCCGTTAAATATGTGAAGCAAGCAAACAAAGGATTTCGTCTTGCCAAAGCAAGGAACAACGGTGTAAGGAATGCAGAAGGGAATTTAATAATATTTCTCGATCAAGATCTCATTCACACTAAAGGACTGATAAAGACCTTTATAACAAATTGGAAAGAGAAAAGATTTATTACCGGCATGCCGGTTTGGTTGGGTGAAGAGCAAACTCTGAAAATAACGGAACAAAAAATTATTGATAATGATTTTCTCCATCTTATTGATGAAAACCTAATTGATGGAATTGTTAAACAGTTCAAAAAAGATAGGACTTATTATTATCTTCATAAATTAAAATTAACTAATCAACCGCGGCTGCGTGGTGGAATTTGTGCAATAAACCGGGAAGATTTTGAAAAGATAAACGGTTACGATGAGAAATTTATTGGATGGGGTGCCGAAGATGATGACCTTGGAAAAAGATTGTATAAAATTGGTATTGAAGGATTTAATCCTTTTCTTGATGAATATGCAATACATCTTTTCCACCCGAAGGCTGTAATCTTGGATAAGGGAGTAAAGGAACAAGCCAATTATCAATACTACCAAAAGAAAAAGCATGAAATTCAAAAAGGTAATTACCGTGCTGAGTTTGGTTTGGATAATCCCTATGACGAAGATAAATTTACAGTAGTAAAACTTAATTAGAATTTAAAATGCATGTTGAAAAGCACATAAAGACTCAGAGTGAAGACCTAAAGTATTCTATAATTATTCCCACGTGGAATAACTTGGAATACTTAAAATTGTGCATTAACAGCATAAGAAAGAATTCCCATTTCAAACATCAAATAATTGTTCATATTAATGAAGGCAATGACGGGACAGTAGATTGGCTTAAAGAACAAACGGATGTTGATTACACTTACAGCAAAGAGAACATAGGAATTTGCTATGCGTTAAACATAGCACGCTCATTGCTTAAAACCGATTATCTTGTTTATATGAACGACGATATGTACGTTTGCCCCAATTGGGATCGATTTATTGCCAATAATATTGAATCAATTGGTCATAACCGATTCTTTATTTCGTCAACAATGATTGAACCGCATACAACCAATCCGGCGGCAATAGAATTTAATTGCGGAACAAGTATTGAAAAATTTAACGAAGAAAAATTATTGAGTGAATTTGAAAGTATTAAGAAGGAAGATTGGAACGGGGCAACCTGGCCGCCTAATATTGTTCATAAAGATAATTGGGACTTGGTTGGCGGATACAGTAGTGAGTTTTCTCCGGGTATGTACTCCGATCCGGATTTTTCAATGAAGTTATGGCAGTTGGGAATTAGGTATTTTAAAGGTATTGGTAAAAGTCGTGTTTATCATTTTGCCGGAAAAACAACAAGGAAAATTTCCAAAACCAAAAGTGACGGCTACTATAAGTTTATTGACAAATGGGGAATTACTTCAAAAACATTTACCGATAAATATCTTTTGCGAGGTAAACCGTTTAGCGGGGAACTTACAGAACCAAAATTAGATTTTGCAGTTAAACTAAATAGTAGAATTAAGAGAATAACAAACAGTTTAAGTTGATAATTAATGAGTGACGGAAATAAAATATCGGCTGTAATAATAACCAAAAACGAAGAACGAAACATTGAACGATGTTTGAAATCATTACATTGGGTTGATGAAATTGTAGTAGTCGATTCCGGCTCGACTGATAGAACGCTCGAAATTTGCAAGCAGTATAATTGTAAAATTGTTGAAACTGAATGGCTTGGTTATGGTAAAACAAAACAGCTTGCTGTTAATTCGGCAAGTAATGATTGGATTTTATCCATTGACTCCGATGAACAAGTAGCGTCCGAATCAGTTGATATAATAAAAAGAACATTAGCAAACCCGACTTATAATGCATATAAAGTGCAGATAAAATCTTTCTATCTCGGAAGATTGATAAAGCATTCCGGTTGGGGAAATGAGTTTAAACTCAGAATATTCAATAAAACCGCCGGCAACTATAATGATAATGAAGTTCACGAAACTGTTTTGATAAGTGGTGAAAAGCCTAAATTAGATGTCGTTTTTTTCCATTACACCTATCCGACTTTGGAAAAGCATATCGAAAAGATGAACAGATATAGTACATTGCAAGCGAAAGATCTTCATGATAAAGGGAAGAATTACTCGGTTTTACTTATCCCTGTTTTTGTGATAAATAAATTTCTTAGTATGTATTTATTAAAACTTGGCTTTTTAGATGGAAGGGAAGGCTTTGTCCTTGCAGCAATTTCATCGTTCGGAGTTTTTCTTAAATATACAAAGCTGTGGAAATTAAATAAAAAATAAATCCGTTTTTATTAACGTTAACTTCTTTTATTTTTATAACTCATATAATAATTTTTATCTATATAAATGAAAATATTCTTAAGAATTTTATCATACGTAAAGCCGTTTTGGAAACACTTAACAATTGCTATTGTTAGTATTTTCTTTTTCGCTTTAATGAATGGGTTATCGATATACTTAACAATGCCTTTGTTGGATACACTTTTCCAACAAGGACCAACTGAAGCGGCAACTAAAACTGCCGATACCGGTTCGACTTCAAGTTTAATGCCCGATTGGATTCATCAAGCGGTTAATAATATTTCGGCTTCATTTCAGAACTATATATTAAGTGGCGATACTTCCGATATTTTATTAAAGGTATCGCTTTTAATTGTTATCGCTTTTGTATTGAAAAATTTGTTCAGTTATATCTCTTCATATTTTATTGCTTATGTTGAGCAAGGAATTATTCGTGACATTCGAAATGACCTTTATCAGCATCTTCACAAACTTCCGATGAGTTTCTTTAAAAATGAAAAAACCGGCGATTTGATTTCACGAATCACAAGCGATGTAAATCTGATACAGCAAAGTGTAACTTCGGTATTCTTAAACATTTTCCGAGATCCGATAACGGTTATTGTTTTATTTGTTATTGCATTTTCCATAAGCTGGAAACTTACTTTATTCTCGTTACTCATTGTTCCGCTCTCAATTATAATTATCGGTTGGATTGGTTCTTTGTTGCGTAAACAAAGCTATTTGCTTCAAAAAAGATTGGGGAGTATTACTACTATTCTGCATGAAACAATTTCCGGCGTTAAAATTGTAAAAGCATTCGGGGCGGAAGAGTATGAAAACAAAAGATTCAAGGATGATACACAACTGTTTTTCCGGAATGTCTTAAAGAAAATACGAATAAGAAATATATCAAGTCCTACAACGGAAATCATTGCTGTTCTTCTTGGCGCTGTAATCATTTATTATGGTGGAAGACTTGTGCTTATCGATCATGAGATAAAAGCAAGTGAGTTTATGGTTTTTCTCTTTTCTATTTTCCAAATGATGCCTCCGATGAAACAGATGAGCACACTTAATAACAGAATCCAAGAATCTATTGGGGCGGGCAAACGCGTTTTTGAAATTTTGGATACGAAACCGAATATCTACAACATTGAAAATCCCAAACCTCTCGATTCTTTTGAAGATGAAATCAGATTTGAGAATGTTTCATTCCATTATTCCGATTCTCCGGAAAAGATACTTGATAATGTTAATCTGGTGGCAAAGAAAGGAGAGATAGTTGCGTTTGTAGGTAGTTCCGGTGCGGGTAAAACGACTTTGGTCGATTTGATTCCTCGGTTTTATGACCCGACGGAAGGGCGTGTTTTGATTGACGGAAAAGATTTAAGGGAAGTACGTATTGAAGATTTGAGAAAGTTGATGGGCATTGTAACGCAAGAAACCGTATTGTTCAATGAATCGGTTTATAATAATATTGCGTATGGTTTAACGAATATCCCAAAAGAAAGAGTGATTGAAGTAGCAAAAATTGCTAATGCACATAATTTTATTCTGGAGTTGCCCAATGGCTACGATACGGTTATTGGTGAGAAAGGGACAAAAATTTCCGGAGGTCAGCGCCAAAGAATTTCGATTGCAAGAGCGCTGCTGAAGAATCCACCGATAATGATTTTTGATGAAGCTACTTCAGCGTTGGATAATGAATCGGAAGTTTTAGTGCAAGAGGCAATTGAACATTTAATGCAAGAACGAACAACTTTTGTAATTGCTCATCGATTAAGTACAATCAGAAATGCTGATAAAATTTATGTTCTTGATAAGGGTAGGATAGTTCAAGAAGGAAAGCACGAGGAACTTCTGCTTGATGAAAAGGGAATATATAAAAAGCTCTATGAACTTCAGTTCAGATCTCAGGCGACAAAAGAAAATAAAAATAAGTGAGGCATTATGACCCATGAAGTGAAAAATTATTTGGTTACCGGGGGTGCAGGATTTATCGGAAGTCATCTGGTCGATTCGTTATTAAGTGAAGGGAACAATGTTATAACGGTTGATAACTTTGACGAGTTTTACGACAAAGAAGTTAAGTTAAACAACATCTCTTCTGCTCTTACTTTTGACACATTCCAATTGATTGAAGGTGACATTCGAGATAAAAATTTACTTGATGAACTTTTCAATAATAATCATATTGATATTGTTGTTCATCTTGCTGCCAAAGCCGGTGTGCGCCCTTCTATTGAAAACACTGTTGAATATTTTGACGTTAATATGAATGGTACGTTAAACATTTTGGAAGCAATGAAAAAATTTGATGTAAAAAATATGATCTTTGCTTCCTCGTCGTCTGTTTACGGGAATAATAAGAAAGTACCTTTCTCGGAAAGCGATATTGTTGACTATCCGATTTCTCCTTATGCGGCAACAAAAAAAAGCGGCGAGCTTCTTTGCCATACTTATCATCATCTTTATGATTTCAAAATAAATTGTCTGAGATTTTTTACTGTTTACGGTCCTCGCCAGCGTCCTGACTTGGCAATTCATAAATTCAGTAAAAAAATTCTAAACGATGAAACAATTCCAATGTTTGGTGACGGAACAACCAAAAGGGATTACACGTATATTGATGATATTATTCAAGGGATAAAACTTGCGATAGAAAATCTTAATGGGTATGAAGTTTTTAATCTTGGTGAATCTCGCACAATTATGTTGAAAGAGTTAATTGCACTTATCGAAAAAGAGATTGGTAAAAAAGCGAATATAGAAAAATTACCGTTACAACCTGGCGATGTTGAACAAACTTATGCTGATATTTCCAAAGCCAAAGAGATGTTAGGCTATAATCCGCAATATGATATAGAGGAAGGTATGAAAAATTTTATTAATTGGTTGAAAAAATAAAAATGAAAAGGGTAGCATTAGTTCGTGATATAACAAAACTATGGACTGTCTATAAACCAGAATTAGAAAAGAATAATATTGATGTTGTTACTTTAGATATTTTTAATACTAAAGATCGTAAAAAATTGTTTGAAGAAAATTGGGACGGTTTTATTTGGCGCGCTAAACATGATCCCCCTATAAGAAATCTAGCCAAAAGGATAATTTATCTATTTGATAAAGAATTAAAAGTCAAGACATTCCCCGGTTGGGATAGTTATTGGTTGTATGATGATAAAATTGCTCAGTCATTTTTACTCGAAAAACACAATATAAATACTCCTCAAACATTTATCTTTTTTAAAAGAGAAGAAGCCCTCGATTTTATTACAAAGAGAACAGACTTTCCAATTGTTTATAAATCCTCTTCCGGAGCAGGGAGTTCTAATGTTGGTTTGCTAAAGAATAAATTCCAAGCAAAACAATTTGTAAAAAAAGCTTTTGGAAAAGGAATAGACACATTTTTTAAAGAAGATCCAATTAAGAAGTATGTTTATTTTCAAGAATATCTGAGAAATAATTCCGGCGATTATAGGTTTATGTGTTACAGAAATGAACGAATAGCCGGATATTTTAGAGAGAATAGCAAAGAGGGGTTTGCTAGTGGTAGTGGTAAATATAATTTTAATGATCCTCCGAATGACCTTTTGACTTTTGTTTATGATGCCCACAAAAAGTTAGGTAGTAAATTAGTTATGTCTTATGATATTCTGAAAAATAATGAAGATGAATGGGTTATTACCGAAATGAGTGTAGTCTTTGCTGATTTGGACACTTGGAGTGGAGATAGTCCAACTCCAACTTACAAAATTGATAAGAACGGTACTTTCAATAGAGTTGATAACAAAGAAAATGATCACAAATATTTTATTGATTTATTACTGAGAGATTGGGGCTTTAAATAAGGAGGTTAGTTGTTATAAGAATAGAAAAAATCCCGACTTAAAAAAGAGGGGATTTTTTTTACAACTTTTTAGGATTTTTTTAACGTAGCAGCATCATTTTCATGGTTTTGGTATAGTTTGGAGTTACCAATCGATATAGGTATAAACCACTTGCAAAAGTTGACCCGTCGAAATTAATATTATGATAACCCGCGCTCATTTGTTCGTCTAACAATTGTACTACCTTTTGTCCAAGAGAATTATAAACTGTCAATTTAACATTTGAAGCTTCTTGCAAAGAAAACCGAATAACGGTTGACGGATTAAATGGATTCGGATAATTTTGGAATAGTTGATAATTAGAGACAGCAATAGTTGGTTTAACGGAAACAGGGTTTTCATCCTCTTCATGGTTGCCCAAACCGTCAAATGTATCTATTGGAAATCCAATCCATTCAATCGAAGGATCAAAGGAATCACTTCCATCCGAATCGCCAATTGTAACAGAAAATTTTCGTCTTATCGTATTATCCATAGTAGAAATATCACCTGTACCCCATTCTTCACCCGGGTCAAATCCTATCTGCCCGATAACATCAATAATTTCTTCTCCCTTTGCTAATGCAACCGCATCGTTTCCGTTAAAGTTAATGCTTCCGCTTGTTTGATTGGCTACGGCAATAATTATAGAATCTGCAGAAGAATTGGCAATCACATAAACATTTTCGTTGGTTATTGTTCCGGTAAGACTCACCGTGTAATATGGTTCGGTTGCTCCGTTTGTATAAATTACTATTTTATAATCTTCATCTGCCAAATCAATGTTAATGCCTGTATTGTTATAAATTTCCAAAGCTTTATTGTTGGAACTTCCTTCAACATATTCTGAAAAAAACAAGCTATGTGGAATATATTCAATTTTATAAAAATCAATATAATTAACATATTCAGGATGATCTACAAACGGGTTTCTATTGCCCTGTATAGATTCTACATAATCATTTCTTTCCAATTCTCTTGCATCGGGTGGGTCTTGTTTGTGCCAAGCAAGTAGAACATCCACATCCTGAGGATCTACTCCCGAATTAGCGTTTACCCAATCGAAACCCCAATCATATCCATCAATATCGTCATATCGAACTGTCATATATAAAATTGCTCTGGCGGCATCTCCTTTATGTTCGTCTCTTGGTTCATAAACAGTGTAGCCGTTTTCATCCGTTCCGAACTTCGACTCCAGAAAAGTATAAGTAACATTTTCTACGTTTCCCAACGGATAATTACTTCTTACGGCATTGGCATTATCCTGATGTGTTGGGAAAAGGTGATGTTGATCAGCATATTCGTCACGTTCCGGCGAATCGGCTGGGTTTGTAGGCATCCAACTATGAGGGAATGTATGCTCACGGCTTAAAGGAATCCAAGTAAAAGTTCCAGAATAAACATATTCGTAATTTGAATAAACACAGAAAACTGATTTTGTCCCGTCACTATTATCTATTGATGCAAAGTTTGCAATATTGGTTTCATCAAATTGTGAATATAAAACATGTGTATATGGATCGCGAATTCTATTTTTTAAGTCGTCAACAAATGTTGGTTGATTTGGGTCAATATTATCATAATAATCTCCTGTAGATGGTTCAACAATGGTCAAATCGAACTGTGACAGAGTACCGGCTATTGCAGAGTTACCGCCGCTAATATTTTGAAGTTCAAAAGTCAAAGTTTCATTTCCCTCTATTACATTATCGTTTGTAATTGTAAGGGTAAGAGTTTGATTATCGGGACTGCCGGCAGGAAAAGAAATTGTTTGAGTTGTGTAATTATCGATATCGGTTGAATCCCCTGAAATTAGTACCACATCAGCATAGGTTGTATTATTAGAGTCGGGGTTGATAATTGATATAAGCAAATCGTAAGTATTACTATCTTCTAAAACCGATTCCGAGCTACTATTAAATTGAACTGTTGTTATTGTTGAAATATCGATAGTTGTTAAAGAAATAGTATTGGAATTTTCAGAAGTTCCAGCGCTGTTATTAGCGCGAACTCTATAATAATAATCGGTATTAGAATTTAATCCGGTTATTGAAATGTATATGACATTTCCTACATTTAGGTTTTCGTAACCTGTAACAAACGATGAAAAATCGGAGGACAGTGAAACATCAATAAAATAAGCTGATGCTCCGTTAGATGCATTCCAATTAGCGGTAAAACTTTCGTGAGTAATATTGGTGGCACCTATTGCTATGGGAGCATCTGGTATTGTTGGTACGCCGA
>Ga0256913_10001053_pt1 | contig 14342 bp, 10 predicted proteins | sample Axial_MatmetaG_FD_185970 | JGI IMG/M metagenome (GOLD analysis project Ga0256913, IMG submission 185970) | Deep-sea worm associated microbial mat communities from Axial Seamount, Juan de Fuca Ridge, Pacific Ocean - Axial_Mat | ecosystem: Environmental > Aquatic > Marine > Oceanic > Microbial...
CTTCGGTGAGCCTTCAAAAGTTTATCTTGATCCGCGTGGCAGCAAACAATACACAGGTAAAGTTATGTTCCTGACAAACAGAGGCTCATTCAGCGCAACATCATTTTTCAGTGTTATTATGAAAGCACTTCCAAATGTAACACAAATAGGGGATACAACAGGCGGCGGACTTGGTGCCCCGACAGGCTTTGAACTTCCCAACGGCTGGGCTTACCGATTCTCTTGCTCACAAACACTTACACCTGCCGGTGAGAATTTTGAAAATGGCGTTCCGCCCGACATAACTGTCTGGATGAACCCTGAACACGAATTACAGGGTATTGACGATATTATAGAGAGGGCTATTGAGGAGATTTTGAAATAGAATATCAAATAAGGTTCGACACAATCTAATACTGTTTTATCACTATTTTATTGCTATTTACAGTGCCGTCAGCATAACGTACTCTCACAATATACATTCCGGATTCCAAGTTCTTGATATCAACTTTGAATTTACCATCGCTATTTTCAAACGTAGTATTTAAAACCCGGCTACCTGTCATATCAGAAATTGAAATATCAAATGGCGATACCTGATTATCAGATATTCGGATGAAGATGAAGTCTTTTGCAGAATTCGGAAATATAACAGGTTCGCTGTATCCGGCAAATTGCACATTTGTATTGGTTGAAACCTGAATATAATCCGTTTTAATCACGGTATCTTCAAGTGTTCCGTTGCTTATTTTCAAAAATACGGTATAGCTCCCTGCATCCTGATACACGAAAGATGGATTTTTGATCATAACTGTCAGTTATTCCGTCATTGTCAAAATCCCATTCCCAGCTTGTTATTGTGGAATTTATCCCGACAGATTTATCCGTAAAACTAACAGTAAAGGGAGCAATCCCGAAAGTTGAGTCTGCTGAAAAGTCCTCACTAAAACTTTGGGTTATCTCTGCTGTTGTCTGCCAGATGATCTCTTCCGTAAAGATATCAAGAGCATACATTACGGACTCATTTGCCGGGCCTCCGGCTCTGGTGCAATAGACCTGTCCGTCACGAACACCTTTAACCTGACTGAAATTCTCAATATCAGGATTTATAACCGGCAGTTCAGTTGTCCACAAAGTATCCCCCGAATGAATATCGTGTGCAACAATTTTTGCCCCGTGAAGAGTGTTGTTATAATCGTGGCGGCGACTTGTAACAACAATATCACCCTCAATGAAAGTCTGGTAACCGCGTTTTGCATAAAGTCCGCCTTCCCATAAAACAGTCGGTTGCTGTGGGCCGTTCATAGTTACAAGTGAGTTCCTTGCAGGATTACCTCCGACACCAACATTCCAGTGAGTAATTTGCTATGACTCGGATGATAATGAAATTATCATAACAAAAAGCATAAGATAAAAGTGCTTCATATTACGTGGATTTTTAATTCATTTACAAGTATAGTTCTTTTTTAACGAGACAGTGAATAATTCCGGTGTTATATTGTTAAATTTAAATATATAAAAACCAAAACCAAATCTAAAAATTACAGTATAACATATTTTATTTGTGAATCCTTGATTAGAAATGTTTAAGATTAACAAAATAATTCCAATATTCGGAATTTTGCTTTTGGCCTGCTATTCGTATGCACAGCGAAGCATCTTTACAAATTATTCCATTGATGAAGGTTTGGTTCAATCAAGTGTGATATCCGTTTATCAGGATTTTAATGCTAATATCTGGTTAGGGACACAAGCCGGACTAAGTAAATATAACGGACGGACATTTAAAACTTACGACACACGATACGGCCTTGCCGACAACCATGTTTCATCAATTCTTCAGGATAGTAAAAAGAGATATTGGTTTGGGCATCGGTACAAGGGAATAACGTTAATGTTTAATAATAAAATATCAGTAATTAATCTGACAGATCAAAGGGTTAACGTTATTAAGGAGGATAAAAACGGAAATATTTGGATTGGAACGGATGGTAAAGGAATTTTCATCCTGCCTTCCGACAAGACACCGAGTAAAGAAAATTTCATCCACCTGCAGTCCGATTCTGTTAATTATCCGGTATTTGTTTATGATATTATTTTTGACAAACAAAAAACTGCTCTTGTCGGAGCAAGAACCGGGTTCTGGCTAATTGAATTTGATTCCAAAAGTCATAAAGCTATGGCCACTTTCAAAAATCGCCATAACAGCAAAGTTCCGTTTAACACTATATTCTCTCTTGTTTTTGATAAACAAGGGGATTTGTGGTTCCTTGGAGAATCAGGAATTTCGGAAGTTGAAGGTAAAGACTTTTCCATTTTGGACAATATTAAAACATTCTATTTTGACAAATCTCTTTCTGTTATATTTCTAAACAATATTGTCGTTGATAATGAAAGCAACATTTGGGGAACCTCAGAGTCTGGAATATTTACTTTAAAAAATGGCAGATACAAATATTTCACTTCAAAAACGGGTTTTCCGGCCCAAGAAACCAATAAAGTAATGGTTGACAGGGAAGGTAATATTTGGTTTGGTACGATGAATCAAGGAGTTTACAAATATACCGGTAATAAGTTTACAATTGTAGATAAACAGACCGGTTTGAGTAATAATATGATACTTAGCATAACTGAAGGCTTAGCAGGTGATATGTGGATTGCAACCCAAAACGGATTAAATAGATTTGATGGTAATAATTTCAAAATTTATACTACAAGTGATGGGCTCCCTATAAATCAGGTTGATGTTGTCTTTGCCGACTCCCATGGATATTTATGGCTGGGTTTTTTTGGCGGAGGACTTATACAACTTAATCCCAAAACCGACAAAATGCGTCACTTTACCGAAAAAGACGGGCTGATAACAACATCGGTTATCTCAATAGCTGAAGATAAAAACGGGGATATATGGTTTGCAACACTTGGTATTGGTGTTTCAAAATATGTATATCCCAAAAAAGGTAAAAGTGAAAAAATAGTAACCTTCACAAAAAAAGACGGCCTGTGCAGCAATAATTTATGGACGATTCACAGTGATAAAAGGGGAAATATCTGGTTTGGCAGCGACAACTTCGGAATGACAAAATATGACGGAAACAAATTTACAACTTATAACGAAAGTGATGGATTGGCTGATCTTAGTGTCGGAGCAATCTGTCATGATAATGAAAATAATATCTGGATAGCATCTATTGGAAGTGGAATATTTAAATTTGACGGTAGAGAATTCAAAAATTATTGTGTTAAAGAAGGGCTTAGCTCCGATAATCCATTCAGCATTATTTGTGATGACAAAGGATACATCTGGATTGGCACAAATACAGGTATCGACAGATTTGACCCAGTAAATGAGACATTTAAGCATTATGGAAAATCCGACGGATTCCTCGGAATTGAAAATAACCAAAATGCCATTTACAAAACCAGGGATGGAATGATTTGGTTTGGCACAATTAACGGAGTTGTGATCTTTGATCCTTCAAAAGATTTTCTAAACATCACGCCCCCTGTAACGACCATCGAAGATGTTCAGCTATTCAATAATAGCTTTAATTATAAAAAATATGCAAAATCAATTGATCCGGCCACTTTCCTCCCTGTCGGGCTGAAGCTTCCGTATAATAAAAATCACCTGACATTTAATTTTATAGGAATCAGTCTTATTGCACCCGAGAAAGTCAGATATCAGTATATGCTTGAGAATTTTGATGATAACTGGAACCCACCTACAACTGCTACCCAGGCAACATATACCAATATCCCTCCGGGAGACTACACCTTTAAAGTAAAAGCTTGTAATAATGATGATATCTGGAGTGAAAATGCCATGGCAATATCATTTACTGTATTACCTCCTTTTTGGATGACCTGGTGGTTTATTTCTATTGCTATTCTGTTTGTCGTAACTGTAATATATTCAGCATACTGGTTCAGAGTAAGGGTTATACGTGTTAAGAATATTGAACTTGCTAAACTTGTTGATGAAAAAACTTATGAGATCAAGATGGAAGTGCTTGAAAGAAAAAAGGCTCAGGAGAAAGCCGAAGAGGCCGACAGACTGAAAACAGCTTTTCTTGCAAATATGTCGCACGAAATCAGAACTCCGCTAAATGCAATTATAGGTTTCTCAGAATTATTAAAAGATAACGGGCTTGAAGAGGAGGATAAAAATCTTTACATTAAACACATTACTGCTTCGGGAAAAAGCTTGTTAAATCTTATTAATGATATTATTGACATCTCAAAAATTGAAGCAGGACAGTTAACCATTAGTAAAGAAGAGTGCAAAGTTAACTCAATACTCTATGAACTTTATGCTACTTTTCTGACAGAATTAAAAAGACAGGATAAAAGCAATGTTGAATTAAAGATTGACTTAGCTTTTAAACCTGATGAGTTTATTTGCAAAACCGACCCTTTCCGCTTGCAGCAGGTTCTCACAAACCTTTTGAGCAATGCCTCCAAGTTTACGGAAGAAGGATTTATTGAGTTTGGTTACAGACCCGAATCAAATGACAAATTACTGTTTTTTGTAAAAGACACCGGCACCGGCATACCTAAAGATAAACAAAAAATTGTTTTTGAAAGATTCAGACAAGTTGCCGACAAAAACTCGGCTAAAAGAAAAGGAACAGGTTTAGGTCTTGCCATCTCTAAAAAATTAATTAATTTGCTTGACGGTGACATCTGGGTTGATTCAATAAAAGGAGAGGGGTCTACATTTTATTTCACAATTCCGCTTGACACTCCTATCCCACAGGAAAAAATTGAGGAATATCTCAGCAATAAAGATGACTCCGACATTTCGTTTGACGAAAAAACAATTATGATCGTTGAGGATGAAGAATCGAATTTTGTTTTGTTAAACACGATTCTCAAAAAGCATAATGCAAATATCCTGTATGCTAAAAACGGGAAAGTGGCTGTTGATTATATCAGAAAGAACAGTCGTGTAATAGATTTGATAATGATGGATATTCAAATGCCGGAAATGGACGGGTACGAAGCGACCAAATTGATAAAAGAACTGAAAAACGAAATCCCGGTAATTGCACACACAGCATACACAATGGAAACGGAAAAAGAGAAATGTATCGCATCCGGTTGTGACTATTATATTTCAAAACCCTGTGACGTTAACGAGCTGCTCAGAATAATAAAGAAATTTATTGGCGAGGTAAAACATTAGCTTTATCATTCATTATCTGCACCTTACAATATCCGCACCATATCTTTTCAACAAATAATTCGGCAATATTTATATTAACAATCGCCGGTTAGTAAATTCGGCCCCACTTAACATTTTTGAATTAAACTTATTCATTTCTTTGAGGTTAAGTATAATACTTGGCAAATCAGTACAGATCCGGATTCTGTAACAGGTAAGGTCCATTAAGGACTCAAAGTTAATTCAGGTTTAAATTTTAATTGGATATTCTTATGAAATTATTCAAACAAAACCGGTATGTCCGCAAAAATCACGTTCAGGAATTCATTATTTTAACCGGAATCCTGCTACTGTTTACCATCAAATCGGAGTTGCACTTAAACGGTTTAACCGGTTCACATCTGACTGTCGTGAAAAATGAATTGTCGGCATCAAAGAAAACAAAGAAAAAAAGAACATCAAAAAAACCGCCGGTTAAAGACCTTATAAGCATTAAAAAGGAAGAATTCAGAAAACTGGAGGTGAGGATTTTGGAGAAAGAAACCAAGCTGAAAAGCTATGAATCAATTGCTCCGGATGTACATTTTTCCATACAAATATTTGCATCCAGAAAAGAGATAAAAACGAGTGAACTTCAGGCAAGGTTCGGATTAAGCAATGAAATTAAGGTGGAGTTTGTCAACGGCTGGTTCAAGTACACAACCGGATACTTTATAAAATACTGGAAAGCCCGTGAATATCGGAAAAAACTCATATCAAAACATTTTATTTATGATGCATTTGTAGTTGCTTTTCAGGCAGGAAAGCGTATTGCTTTAAATACTCTCGTGTCTCCCGAAGAGTGGAAAAATGAAAATATTAAAATATTGTCCGGAAAACTTTTACCGGTAAAGGCAGGTAAATACAGCATACGTTTTCTCAGAATCAATAATCTGAAAATCCCGGTTGATACGATTAAAGAAATTTACGGGTTGGATGAGGAAATTTACTGCCAGTATGCAAACGGCACATATCATTATATTTCAGGAATATATGACAGTTACAGCGAAGCGGCAAAGGTCAGGAACAAAATGCGAATCGAAGGTAACAGGGACGCTCTTGTTATAGGCAAAAATCTTTTCCTTCAGAATCCCGGAGATGATGACTTTTTGAGTGAGGATTTCAAGAGATAATTAACTGTTTTTGGAATTATTGTACAATATTCATTATCTTTGCAATTTTAAAATATAAAAATACTAAAAGATGAAAAAAACATTGATTTATTTATTTCTGGCAGGCATTTTATTGTCATCATGCTCATCACTTACCATAACAACCGATTATGACAAATCAGTTGATTTTACCAAGTATAAAACATTTGAATATTACGGATGGGCGAAGGAGAGTGACAAAATCCTGAACGACCTTGACAAAAAACGTATTGAGACCGCCTTTTCCGATGAACTTTATAAAAGAGGATTATCTTATGTGAAAGAGAACGGCGATCTTATCGTTACACTTTTTATTGTTGTTGATGAAAAAACCGAAACAACTGCCAACACCACAACAGCAGGCGGATATTACGGCTATGGCGGATATTACGGCTACGGACCCGGTTGGGGATGGGGCCCGGGTATGGGATATTCCTATACAACATATTCGACTTACAACTATAAAGTGGGTACTCTTGTAATTGACATTTATGACAAAAAGGAGAAACGTCTGATATTTGAATCCGTCGGGTCAAAAACCCTTGATACAAATACCGACAAAAAAGAAGCAAACATCCGCTATATTGCCGAAAGGATGATGAAGGACTACCCTGTTCAACCTTCAGAAGAGTAAAGCACGTTTATAATAAATACAAAAGCCGGAATTATTTGCATTCCGGCTTTTTTTGTATCTTTACGCCAACTATTTATTACATTTTTAAACATTATGAAAAAATTATCGAAAGGAAAAAAGATTCTTGCAGGAATAGTCGCGGGGGTTGTGGTTCTGGTAATGATAATGTTATTTAGTGCAGATATTTACATATCCCACATATTACATAATAAAATTGAAACGAAAGTTAATGAAAACCCTGAAGTTCCATATACTTTGGAAGTGAGCAAAATTAATGTCGGCATTTTCTCGGGGTCACTTAAATTAAAGGGTATAACCATTACACCGAAACAATCATTAACCGACAGCCTCGCTTCAGGAGCTGTGAAATCGGTTGTTAAAGGAAACATTAAGGTTGTTAAAATCACAGGTGCCAATATTATCAGATTCCTGAAAGAAAAAGAATTGATTATAAGAAAAGTCACAATACGCGGGGCTGACCTTACGGCACTTAAAAATAGAAATGCAGGAAAACCGGAAAATAATAAACCGGACTCAACGGATATTAAGAAAAGCCCTTTTTCGGATAATTTCAACGGACTGATAATTAAAAAGTTTTTACTTGATGATATTAACTACACCGAACTCGATTTTGAAAAGCAACAAGATACTCTGCTTGTTTTCCGGTCACTAACAGTTGGTATTAATGATATTGTTTTCAACAGACAGACATATTCCAATCCGGTACCGGTTTCATTTGTCGGAATAACGGTTGGTATTGAACATTTGTCGGAAAAATCAATGAAATTTTATGAGATAAGCACTACCGGAATTGATTTGAATATGACCGATACAATAATTGTTATTAAGAATTTCCGTTTTTCACCAAAATTCAGCAGAAAGGAGTACAACAAAAGGTTGAAACATGAAAACGACCTTTTTTCCATAACAACAAAAAGTGTGACTTTTAACGGGCTGGATTTGCAAAAATTACTTAGTCTCAAAAGCGGTATTAAATTGAGTTCCATTGTTGTACAAAGCCCTGATATTGTAATTTACAGGGATAAAAATTTGCCTGACCCACCTTACAAATATCATCCGTTGCTTGCCGGACTGATAAAAAAAATTCCGGTTCCTTTCATCGCCGATTCCGTTTTCATAAAAAATGGAAACCTCGTTTATGCCGAAAAACAAAAACATACCGAAAAACCGGGAGAGGTTAGTTTTACAAATCTTAATATTACTATCGGAAATGTTACTAATAACCCTGACAGGCTTGCCGAAAACCATTTTATGCCTGTTGATATTAAAGCAAAACTCTATGGAAAAGGGAAAATAAACGCAAGACTGGATATTGATCTCACTTCAGATAACGAATCATTTAATGCAAAAGGCAGCCTGGGGCCGATAAAAGCATCTGCGTTTAATAAAATGACAAAAGAGCTTCTGCTTGTTAAAATAACTTCGGGGAAAATTAAAGGAGCATTGTTTAACTTTAGTGCCGACGACGACGTTTCAAACGGAGAAATAATCGTTAATTATGAGAACCTCAAGGTTAATCTTATAAAAGGAAAAGATACTACTAAAAAAGCAAAATTTATGTCTTTCGTAGCAGGTGGTGCACTGAAGAAAAATAATATGCCGGGAGACAAAAAGTATAAGACGGGAATAATAAATTTTGAAAGAGCCAAAGGAAAAGGATTCCCAAACTATTTGTGGAAAAGCATTCTGTCGGGACTGGTTTCGACGATAGCACCCATCGGCGAGAATAGAAATCAAAGAGCAAAGAGCAAAGCTATTAAAAAGGGACGCAGGAACAATAATAAAGAATCAAAAAAGAAAAAAAGAAAGAATAAAAAGAAAGGTAGAGGATAAATCCTTAACCGGTTTCGGTATTTTATTTCACGGCAACAGCACATTCCAATCAACAACTAACCAGGACATAAAAAATTTGGAATGAGCTACTTATATCTGTTATTACTCCTCCCAAACAATTTATCAATCAAATCGGGCCTTCGCATACTTTTCAAAAGGGATTTTATCCTGTTACGGTTTTCGGGTTTATACCAAAAGAAAAAGAGTTGTTGTAGTTTTTTATCTTTCAACGACCTTGCCCTGAATATTTTTTTTCCGGTATAAGGATTTATTCCGGTATAATACATAACCGTTGCCAGAGTCATCGGTGTCGGTGTAAAATCCTGAACCTGCTCCAGCCTCAGCCCCAGCTTAGATGTTTCAACGGCAAGTTCGGCCATATCTTCTGTTTTGCAACCCGGATGACTTGAGATAAAATATGGAATTATCTGCCGCTTTGCATTATCTTTTCTGTTCAGATTATCAAATAATTTCTTCAACTCCAGAAAATAGCCGAACGAAGGTTTGCGCATAACTTTCAACACTCCGTCATTAGTATGCTCGGGTGCCACTTTCAATCTGCCGGAGACATGATGTCTGATCAGTTGCTCTGCATATTCGGTATAACCGTTTGCTTTATCTTCCTCTTCGGGTCTTCCGATAAACAAATCGTACCTGACCCCGCTACCGACAAAAACTTTCTTAACACCGGGATGATTCTGTGCTTTTTTATAAATCCGGGTCAGCGGTTTGTGATTTGTAGCCAGATTGTTACAGATCTTAGGAAAAATGCAGCTTGCACGCCTGCAAGTATCGCAAATTGATAAATCAATGCCCTGCATCTTGTACATATTTGCAGAAGGTCCTCCGAGGTCGGTAATTACGCCGTTAAAACCGGGTGTTTTAGTAATTGCATCCACCTCTTTCAAAATTGATTTTTCGGAACGGCTGCTGATGAACTTTCCCTGATGAGCCGAGATGGTACAGAAGCTGCATCCTCCGAAACAACCTCTGTGAAGCGTAACGGAATCCTTAATCATTGCGTACGCCGGAATCGGTTTTTTCTTGTTGTATTTCGGATGCGGCAACCGTGTAAAAGGCAAATCGTAAACAGCATCCAGGTCCTTCTCTTTCGTCAAAGGATAAGGAGGGTTAACAACAACATATCTATCACCGGACTGCTGAATAAGAGTTTTTGGAAATACAAGATTTGATTCGGTCTCAATATGAGCAAAATTCTTTGCAAAATCCATTTTGCTTTTCAGGCATCTTTCGTGCGAATTCAGTACGATAGCCTCATTCTCATTAAATTCCGGTTTTTCTGTTGCTATATATGCTGTTTGCCTTATTGAATAAAGCGATTCGAAAGGTTCGCCATTACCGAGTTTGTGCAATATCTCTTTAACAACCTGTTCGCCCATTCCGTAAATCAGCAGGTCGGCATTGCTGTCGGCAAGTATTGAGGGTTTAAGCCGGTCAGACCAGTAATCATAATGGGTCAGACGTCTGAGCGAGGCTTCGATTCCGCCTAAAATTACCGGAACATCAGGAAAGAGTTGTTTCAGGATTTTAGAGTAAACCGTAGCTGCATAATCGGGTCTTGCACCCGCCCTGCCTGCCGGAGTATAGGCATCATTCGAACGCAAACGTTTTTGAGCAGTGTAATGATTAACCATTGAGTCCATATTGCCGGCAGTGACACCAAAGAAAAGTCTCGGCTTGCCCAGCTTCCTGAAATCACGCAGGTCATCCTGCCAGTTCGGTTGGGGCACAATAGCAACCTTAAAACCCTCATGCTCAATTACCCTCGCAATAACGGCAGCTCCGAATGAGGGATGATCAACGTAGGCATCGCCTGAAATAAGAATTACATCCAGCTTATCCCAGCCACGCTGCTCAACCTCCTTTTTTGTAACGGGAATCCAGTTCGATATGTGAAGCTGTTTATCCAAAGTATTGAAAATTAGTGCACAAAAATAAAAAAAAACATCTACGACTCATTCCACTGTCCTATCATTCCACTTTCTCGTCTCTGATTATCCTTACAAATTCTTTCAGGTGCAAAAGTCTTAAAAGTATGGCAACGATACCCGAAACCACAATCATTATCAGCAGATTCACTTTCCATTCATAAGGTAATTGTACTGATAAATAACCTATCGACAAAACAACAACAAAAAAAATAACGAGAACCGAAAGAAACTTTTTGTCCGGCTTTAGTTTGAATATCACCCAGGCAGCAATAACCTGAGCTCCGGCGGTCATAAACTGTGCACTGAGGCTGGCATAAGCCGAACCCACCGACTGAAACTGAGGTATCAGCAAATAATTAACCGCAAGACTCACCACTACACCCGCTCCTGCTATTATGTTAAGCTGTCTGAGACTCCCGTTAGCAGTCAGCAGCGTTCCGAAAACGTATGTTGTTGAAATTGCAATAAAAGCAAACATCAGCAGACCGAACGATTTAGCCGACTGGTGTATCCTTAATGTGTATTCGGCAATTGTTTCCGCATTATGTTTCGGATATAGCCAACTCATTATTTCAGTACTGTAAAAATATGAGCTGAAAGCGGCAATAACACTTATGGTAAACAAAAGCGAAAAAGAAAGCTTTATCATTTTCTCTACCGGCTCCTTCTCTTTTATCATTTTTGAAAATATCGGCAATAGCAGTACGGCAAACAAAAAAGCAATCATATTGGTTGCATCAAGCAGCCGGTAAGCCTGTGCATAAACACCAACCTGCTGACTTCCGGTATCTTCAGGCAACAGCCTCTCAATCAGCACGGTATCAATCCGGTTATACTGCATCATTAATAAGATAAGCAGTGCATAAGGCAGACTCTTTTTTATTATCATCAGGAAAAACGGGTAGTTCCAGTTAAACCTTTTAAATGAAGCCTTATGCATCACAATTGCCAAAGCCGTTAGAGCAGTCAGCCCGTAAGCTGCAGTCTGCGCATAAACAAACCACTCAATTTTGAATTCCGATTCCGTTACATTGCCCCACAGCAGAATGCTCATAAACAGTATCATCAACAATCTATCAAGAACCGACAACATACTGTCGGTTTTAAAAATTAACAGCCCTGAGATATTAGACCGCAGATAAAGAATGAACGAAAGCAGAAACTGATTTAATACTACCCACGATAACAGTATCATTTGCGATTTATCATATCCTATTATTATTCCGACACCAAATGTGACAATGGCATAAACACCTGCAAGCAGAAACCGCAAAATGACTATACCGGAAAAATGTTTATTCAGAAGATGATTGTTTTGAGCAATATTCCTGTTGTTAAAATTTGTTATCCCCATATCAAGGATAATATTAAACAGGAATGAAAAGTTGAGTATTGAAAAATAAAAACCGTACTGCTCAGCACCTACAACATTTTGTACTGACCTGTCAATCCCCAAAACATAGAATGGCTTAACCAAAAGATTAAGAAAAATCAGTAAGCCCAGGTTTGTAAGGAATTTTTTACGCATATCGGTTTAGTACTTTCTGTAAAAATCTATTAACAGCCTTATTTTTTGCCAGGTATAAAAAAGAAATTTTGTGTAATGTGGGTCTCAGGGTTATAATCCACAAGTTTCTCTCCTATAATAACTTTGACATTGTATCCCAGTTCTCTGATTAATTTCAAACAGTTATTCCTGTTTTCGTTTTCCCAGAGTTCAGTATAGATTAATGGTCTGTGTTTCCTTATCAGATCTTTTGCACCATCCAGAACAAAAAACTCAAAATTCTCCACATCCATCTTTATTGCAGTTATTCTTTTATTGCCTTCCGTTAGTTCTTTCAAATTATCCAGTTTTTTCACCGGAACATCGAACCTTGTTCCTTCATTAAACTCCTCAATACTTTCGTGAACAACATGGCTAAGCCCCTGCATCTTCACTGAATCAACAACAGGCATCACCATTTCTACGGAACCTTCCTTATTGCCAAGAGCAAAATCCATTACCCTTGCATTTCTAAGATGAAAAAAACGGATGATACGTTGCAAAGCTTTCAGATTATTCGGCATCGGCTCGAATGCAAATACCGTAACTTTATCAAGTTTACGGCAAAGATGAGCAGTCATAATCCCTATGTTGGCACCGATGTCGAGCACAATCCCTTCGTTGGGTATCAGTTTAAGGAAAAAGAGAAAATCCTTCTCGTTTTTATTCCATTTAAGCGTATAGATAGTGAAAAGGGAGAAGATATACAGATAGTTATCAAAGCCCAAAATACGCTGAAGTATTTTTTTTATTAATGCCTTCATTAATTTTTTCGGATATTTGCGGCAAAGTTATACTAATTCTTAACAGGTTTGTAAAACAAACCTGTTAAGAATTAGTTATTGTCCCGATAAACGAAGACTCTTGACAAAGTCAGAGCCCGAGGAAAATCAGGTTTTTGCATTAATATATATGATTCCATTCAGTTGAGAATACTTTATGTAGTTTGATGAAATATTCATAAAAGCGAGCCAACAAAACCTCCACACTATAGCTATGGAGGGCAGAAGATGATTAAAAGAGGTACTCCAGCGGAGTACAATATTATTAGCCACGGGCTTAAGCCCGTGGAAAAAATAGAAGTAACGTATCGGTTTTGGCGGAATTTTCGATGGCGTAGCCGAAAATCCTGACAAAACCAAACAAATAGAGAATCAATGAATTATAATATTCTAATGGCATGAAAATTGCGGTAAACACACGGCTTCTGTTAAAAAACAGGCTTGAAGGGATCGGATGGTTCAGCTATGAAACCCTGAAAAGGATAACTTCGCAGCATCCGGAACATGAGTTTATTTTTATTTTCGACCGCAAATATGACGAAAGTTTCATCTTTTCAGACAATATAACTCCCGTGGTTACCGGACCTCAGGCAAGACATCCGGTGCTTTTTTATTTATGGTTTGAGTTTGCAATACCCCGTATCTTAAAAAAGACCGGTGCGGATATCTTTGTTTCCCCCGACGGTTATTTGTCACTTTCGACAGATGTACCCTCACTTGCAGTCATTCACGACCTCAATTTCGAGTATTATCCGAAAGACCTCCCGTGGGCACCGAGAAAACATTTCAGATACTATTTTCCGAAATATGCACGAAAGGCAAAAAGGATTGCAACGGTTTCGGAGTACTCGAAAAATGATATTGCCAAACGTTACGGAGTTGAACCTGATAAAATTGACGTGGTTTACAACGGAGCAAATCCAATGTTCAAACCTCTGAATGATACGGAGAAAAAAACTATTCGCGAAAAACATACAAACGGCTCACCCTATTTTATTTTTGTGGGAGCTTTACATCCCCGCAAAAATCTTGTCAACCTGTTTCCTGCTTTTGACCTGTTTAAAAAGTCGGATAATAACGATACAAAACTTTTAATAGTAGGAGAAAAGCAATACTGGACAGATGAGATAAAAACAACTTACGAGAAAATGACTTTCCGTAATGATGTTATTTTTTCGGGCAGGCTCGGACTTGATGAACTGACAAAAGTTGTCGGCTCTGCTCTTGCATTAACCTAT
>Ga0256913_10001054_pt1 | contig 14339 bp, 10 predicted proteins | sample Axial_MatmetaG_FD_185970 | JGI IMG/M metagenome (GOLD analysis project Ga0256913, IMG submission 185970) | Deep-sea worm associated microbial mat communities from Axial Seamount, Juan de Fuca Ridge, Pacific Ocean - Axial_Mat | ecosystem: Environmental > Aquatic > Marine > Oceanic > Microbial...
AAGATAATTTGGTAAAGTTTAGGAGCTAATTTACTGCTTAGAACAAAATTTTTCTATTAATTCATAAGCTTTAGTTAAGCCAAGTTCTCCTGCTCTGCTAAAATCCAAGCATGCTTTTTCGTTAAGTTTAATCTTTATATTATTTAAACCACGATTAAAATATGCATAAGATAAATCTTTGTTATTTTCTATTGCTTTGTTAAAATAAAATATTGCTGTATATGGCTGATTTAATTCGGAATATAGATTGCCTAAGTTGTAATTTACAATTTCGTTTTTGTCAGATATTTTACTGTAAGCATCAACAATAGAAGTATAGTAACCTTCCTTGTCTTTTGTATTATATTCGCTGTTTATTCCGGCAATTTCAACATTTATTTTGCAATCGGATATAATATTATTTAAATCGCGTTTTTGATGTAAAATATTAGCATAACAAATTTCAGCAGGAGCAAAATTTTTATTAGAAATTAACAAAATATCTAAATTTTCTACTGCTTGATTATAGTTTTTAAGTTCTTTTTCTATAATTGCTTTTACAAAATAAATATATCCGCGTTTATCAATAGGTATTTTATTTATATTTTGCTTTATTTCTTGTAGTTTTTTATCGTTAAAATTATTAGTTTTTGTAGATATAACTAGTTTGTATTCTTTTGGAATTAAGTGATTTATATCTTCAAGGAAATCATAGTAATATTTTTTAAATTCTTGCTCCTCTTGGTAGTCTTTATCAACTAAAGTAAAAACAATATCGCCATATAAAATATCTACTTTTTCATGAGCTTTTGTAGAATAAAAATCTTCGTTAAATTCTAATAATTTTTTAAAATTATTTGTGTCTAACTTAGATTCTGCATCAGACATTTTTTCAGCCATTCTATTGTCTATAAAAGCACCTTTATCATCACCAATTTTAGATTTTGCATAAGCACGCATTTCGTATGCTTGCGAAAATTCCGGAAAAACTGCAATAGCATCAGATAAATCTTTAATTGCTTCATTAAATTGTTTATTATTCATGTTTATTGATGCTTTGTTGTAATATGGTATTACATTTTCAGGGTTTAACTCAATTACTTTATTGTAGTCGGCAATTGCATCGTTATACAAGCCAATATCTGCTCTAATAACAGCACGGTTAAAATAAACCAAAGCATTATTGGGATTCATTTCAATAACCTTATTATAGTCGGCAATTGCATTGTCAAATTCCATGTTTTCGTAATAAACATGAGCTCTCCAATAATAAAAAACAGTATTCTTGCTATCTAATTTTAGAGCATGTGTTAAATCTTTTATTGCAGCATCTTTATCTTTTAGTTCCATTTGTGCAATTCCTCTACGGGCAAAAGCATCAGCAAAAAAAACATTTAATTTTATTGCTTTGTTAAACTGAGTAATTGCATCTTCATATTTATCTTGTATCATAAAAGCAATACCCTTATTAAGATATAACTCAGGTAGTTGGTTGTTAAGTTTTATTGCTGCATTAAAATCTTCTATAGCTGCATCAATATTTTTCATTTGCATTCTTGTGATACCTCTACTCATAAAAATTGAGGCATCGTATGGCGATAATTCTAAAGCTTTATTTAAATATTTAATACCCAGATTATAATCTTCCATACTGCCATAAACAATTCCAATGTAATGATATGCAGATATGTAAAACGGATTCATGTCAATTACTTTCAACAAATCCATTTCGGCACCTTTGTAATCTTTAAGCTCGTATTTTGCTATTCCACGAAAAAAATATGGTTCTACTAAATCTGGTTTTACTACAATTACAGAATTAAATTTTTTGATTGCATCTTGAAATTTTTTATTGTAGATATCGTATCTGCCTTTGTATATAATACTACGAGTATCAAGTTGTGCAAAACTAGATATTGCAATAAAAAGGAATAATATAAGTATTTTTGTTTTCTTCATATACGTTACAAAAATACTTTTTTAGAATTAAATTGATGTTACAGAATTGGTTTATTTTTTTACAAATTTCTGTACTATTTCTTTATTGTCTGTTGTTATTATTTTAACAAAATAGCTTCCTTCAATGTAATTACTTACATCTACTGAAATATTTTTGTTAATATTATCGGAATAAAAAACAGTAAAACCTGATACGTTGTAAATATATAGTTTTGATATATTTAAGTCGTTGAATTTTATATTAAGTGTATTTTCAACAGGGTTTGGATAAATATTAAATGTACTAATGCTGTTTGTTTTATCAATACTAACAGTTTCAGCATATAAATCGCTTTCCCAAACACCTCTGCCATAAGTTGATGCTCTTAATTTGTTAATATTTGTAACCAACTCTAATTCTGTTACTTTAACAAATGGTAGGTTAATACTATAGTTTACCCAATCGGCTAAATCGTCATTAATATATAAAACTCCCAAACTGGTTGCAGCATAAATTCCGTTTTCTTCGTTATTTTCGTAAGCAATACTATATATACCGGAATATATTGTTGAATAAGGTGTTTCAAAATTATCACCGGCATCTTCAGAAACCATAATATTTCCGGCAGTGCTATTACTTGTCGAAACAAATATTTTCTCAGGGTTACTATTTGAAATTTCTATACCTGTTACTGTTCCTCCTGATGGTAATGTTATTTCTGCCCATGTATCACCTCCGTTTTTTGTTCTAATAAACATATCAGACCGAGCAGCATAAATATAATTAGAGTTACTAGGAGCTATTGCAATATAGTCGAAATAATTATCAGAATTTAAGTTAGTTATAGCTGTCCATGAAGAACCAAAGTTTGTTGTTTTATATATATTTTCTGCTCCAATGTACAGAATGTTATTGTATATTTTATCAATAATATATGGTGCAACCCAATTTGCTCCTTCACCATAATTATCTGCCGAAAATATTTGGTTATTATTATCGCCTCCTGTTGTAGATTTATATATAGTTGCATAATATACAGAACAGTAAACATTATTAGGATTAGAATAGTCAATAATTGTTTCCATTCCATCTGCACCACGAATATGTTTCCAATTAGAATTGTATAAATTTGTACCATTATCTTGACAACCAATAGAAACCATACTGCCATTGTGCGAATTAGACATTTTATAAATCTCGCTAATGTTTAAACCACTGCTAATATCTTCCCAACCTTGATAGTTTGTATTTTTAAAAACTCCTCCATCAGATCCACAATAAAGTGTATTTCCATATACATCTAAAGAATGTATGTCAGCATGAGAATAAACAGAGTTATCTCCGGTATGATACCATTTTGAAATTATACTCCAATTATTACCTCCATCAATTGAACGCCATACATTTACACCACCTGTGTATATAACATCTTTATTATCAGCAGAAACAGCTATTGCTAAATCATAAAAAGCTTGAGAAGCATTATCATCACCATCTTCATCATATCCTAAAAGGTTTATTTCGTCACCATTAACCATTTCTGTGAAGCTAGTACCACCATTTGTAGAACGATATACACCCATAAAATTTTCATTAAAATCGGCAATTAGTGCATAAATATATGAAGTGTCGGCAATAGTTACGTCAAAAGCAATTCTGCCAAGATTTAATGTAGGAAAATCCCAAATAGTTTCAAAATTATTACCTCCATCAAAAGAACGGTAAAATCTATCTTCTCTAACTGCAAAAACAGTATTTGGATTTAGCGGATTAAGTTTAATTTCTTTAATATCTCCAAAAGGGATAACTTTCTCCCAAGTAGTTCCTGCATTTTCTGTTTTGTATAAACCTGATTTTGTTCCTGCAAAAATTATTTCAGGGTTATTATAGTTTATTTCTAAACAATTAACAACTATTTCATCGTTTAACCCCGTTGTATCCCACGAAGCACCACCATCAATAGATTTATATACTCCTAATCCTAAAGAATTATAGCCATCTCTATCGCCTGTGGCTAAATAAATTATTTCAGGGTTATTTGGATTTATTTCGATATCAGATGTTCCTTGTATAGGAAAACCATCGGTTATGCAATTCCATGTTTGACCGGCATTGTTAGATTTCCATAAACCACCACTTGCTGCACAAACATAAATAATATTAGAGTTATTTGGGTCAACTGTAACAGCATTTATTCTGCCATTTCCGGGATTATAACCGGAATTACCATTTACCCAATCGGTTGGACCTAGCGGCGACCAATTACCATAATTTAAACTTTTATTATTGGCATAAGTTTCTTTGTATTGATTTACAATTTCGTTTTTTGATTTTAAAAAACCTTTATCATCAACATCTAGTCGATTAATCCATTTCCATCTTTCGTAATGTTTAAACATTCTACCATCAGATAATTTATATAAACTATCTACTGTGTTTACATTAACTTTATTTGATGATTTAATTTCTTTAATCCAACTGGTATTATCTTGTGAAATTGCGTTTAACGATATTAATATTATAATTAAAAAAGTGTTTATTCTCATATATTAAGTTTCCTATTTTTTATTAGACCGCAAAAATAATATAATTGTTGCATCATCAAGCATTTCTTTTATTAAAAAAGAAAAAAACTAAAAACCTTTTTTATAACATCTAAAAAAATAATGTATTGCAAGTGCATATTAGTATATTTGGATACTTTTAACCAAATAGTAAAAATAGTATGATTGACCAAATAGCTTTTATTGCTGTAACGCTTGTTGCTGCTGGTGTTTTTATGTATTCTGCATCCTTGATTTACGCAAATATTAAGATGCTAAAAAAAGCATATCCGGTAAATGAAATTGGCAAAAGATTAAAAATGTTGCTCGAAATTGGCTTCGGACAAACAAAAATTATGCGTTATCCTATAATAGGATATGCTCATGCTTTAGTATTTTGGGGGTTTTTATTAATTGCATTTGGTTCTGCCGAAATGATTTTAGATGGTCTGTTAGGTACAGAACGTATTCTTAAATTTTTGGGCATTGCTTATGATTTTATAATGGCCGGTGGCGATATTTCTGCTTACCTTATTGGTTTTCTGATAATTGTTTTCCTTTTTAGACGTATGTTTATGCACATTAAACGATTTGGTGGCGAAGAAATGAACCATAAAAACCATGTTGATGCAAATTTTGCTTTATCATTAATTCTTTTATTAATGATATCATTAGCAACAATGAATATTGGATATATAAAAAGTGCAGAAACTATTCATGGTTATTACCCGGTAAGTTCTGCAATAGCAAATATGTTTACAGCCGATAGCAGCAGTATGACACATATGTATAACGCAAGTTTATGGATACATGTTCTATTGATATATTTCTTTGCAAACTATTTGCCATATTCTAAACATTTCCATGTATTTATGTCATTGCCAAATGTTTATTTTAGTCGTTTAACTCCGCTTACGCAGATGACTAATATGGAATCGGTAACAAAAGAGGTTAAAATAATGATGGATCCTAATTTAGCATTTGCTGCACCTGCCGAAGACGAAGATGAAGAAGAAATAGCACGTTTTGGTATGAAAGATGTTGAAGACGGAACATGGAAAAATTATTTAGATTCATTAACTTGTACACAATGTGGTAGGTGTACCGCAGCATGTCCGGCAAATCAAACAGGTAAAAAACTTTCGCCTCGTAAGGTTGTGAAAAACTATCGTGAAAGAATGACTGAAAAAGCAGCAGGTTTACGCAAAGATAATTCTTATGATGACGGTAAATCCTTACTTGGTGATTATATTACAGCCGAGGAGCTTTGGGCTTGTACAACCTGCAATGCTTGTGCACAAGAATGTCCTGTAAACATTGATCATCCATCAATAATACTAGAAATGCGAAGATATATCTTTATGGAAGAGTCTGCAGCACCATCGTTACTTAATTCTATGTCAACAAATATAGAAAACAATGGAGCTCCGTGGCAGTATCCACCAACCGACAGATTAAAGTGGGCAGAAGATATAACAATAACAATTAACGAATAATAAAATGAGTGAAACAAAAAAAATAAAAGTTAGAACAATGGCTGAACTTGCAGCCGAAGGAAAAAATGCTGAGTATCTTTTTTGGGTTGGTTCGGCAGGTAGTTACGATGATAGAGCAAAGAAAATATCTGTCGCATTTGTTAAATTGTTAGAATATTGTGGAGTAGATTATGCCGTTTTAGGCGAAGAAGAAACCGACACAGGTGATTCTGCAAAACGTGCAGGAAACGAATTTCTGTTTCAGATGCAAGCAATGCAAAATATTGAAATAATGAATGCTTACGAAGTAAAGAAAATTATTACTTGCGACCCACACGATTATAATACAATAAAAAACGAATATCCTGAGCTTGGCGGAAACTATGATATTCTACATCACTCTCAGTTTATAGATAAGCTAATAAAAGAAGGCAAGCTTAAACTTGATGATAAGGTTTTTAATGGTAAAAATATAACTTTTCACGACCCATGTTATTTGGGACGTGGCAACAAAGAATACGATGCTCCACGAAATGTACTAAATATTTTAAACTCTAATTTAGTAGAAATGCACCGAAACAAGAGTCGTGCATTGTGCTGTGGTGCAGGTGGTGCACAAATGTTTAAAGAAGCCGAAAAAGGAGATTTAGAAGTTTTTGAAATGCGTACAGCAGATGCTCTTGAAGTAAATCCTGATGTAATTGCTACTGCTTGTCCATTCTGTATGGTTATGCTTACCGATGGTATTAAAATGAAAGAAAAAGAAAACGATATACAAGTTCTTGACATTGTTGAAATTATTGTTGAAACGCTTGGAATATAAAATAACAATAAATTAACATTTTTTATCTATTAGGCAGAATAATGAAAGCTGAGTTAAACTAACTTTGCTAAATCTAAAAAAAAATGAAAAAATGCAATGAAAAGAATATACATAATAATCTTGATTACAATACAATTTTCGTTAATTGCACAAAACACAATTACAGGAAAAATTACCGATAAAAACACACAAGAAACATTAATAGGAGCAAATATCTATATCCCTGAAGTATCAAAAGGAACAGCCAGCGATATTAATGGTAAATTTACTATAGAAAATATACCAAACGGAACATTTACTATTAATGTAAGCTTTTTAGGATATAAAAATTACATCAAGAAAATAACATTTAATAATAGCGATATTAAGTTAGACATTGAGTTAGAGCAAAATGCATTTGTTAGCGAAGAAATTGTAATTTCAGGAGGTAGAGTTTCTTCTCAACATCATAATGCAATAAAAATTGAAGCTATTCCAACAAAGGAAATTAGCAATTCCGGTAACATAAACTTAATGAAATCTATTTCTAAAATACCAGGTGTTGATGTAATTAGCAAAGGTACAGGAGTTGCTACACCTGTTATTCGTGGTTTATCTACATCGAATATATTGGTATTGAACAACGGAATTAGAATAGAAGATTATCAATTTTCTGAAAATCACCCATATTTAGTTGATGAATTTGGAGTTGATGATATTGAGATAATTAAAGGACCTGCTTCTTTATTATATGGCTCTGATGCTATTGGTGGTGTTATTAATTTTGTTAAAGAAAAACCTGCAAAACAGAATACAACTACAGCAGATGTAAATCTTAGATATTTTTCTAATTCAAACGGATTAATTTCAAATATAGGAGTAAAATCAACAAAAAAGAATATATTTTGGGGTATACGCTTAGGCGAAAAATCTTTTGAAGATTATACCGATGGTAGTGGAGTTATTGTACCAAACTCAAGAAACACACAATACAGTGCAAAAGCATTTGTAGGATTAACAAAAGATTTTGGTATTTTTAGAGTATTCTACGATTACAATAAAATGCAACTAGGATTAACAATTCCGCCGGTTATTGCATTAACCGATGGAAACTCTAGAACAAACGAGTTTTGGTATCAAGATTTAGATAATCATTTGCTTTACACAAAAAATACTTTATTTTTCAATAAACTAAAAACTGATATCAATTTTAGTTTTCAACAAAACCATAGAAAACTTAATTCTGTTGAAACTAATCCATATTTTACTGTTGTAGATATGAGCTTAACAAGTATGAATTACGAAATTAAAAACCAATATCAGTTTACTGAACGCACCAGTATAGTTTTTGGCTTACAGGGAATGAACCAAAACAACAAAAATACTCCGGCACCAAGTATTGTTATTCCTGATTACACAACAAATGATTTTTCGGTATTGGCTTTGTTTGAGCAAGACATAATTAAATATCTACATTTGCAAATTGGGGCAAGATTTAATTATAGAAACATTTTAGTACCCGAGAAAAACTATGAAATAGCAAATCATAGTTTCGATAAAATTGATAAAACATACAATAATTTGAGTTACTCGGCCGGTGGTACATACCACCTAACAAAAAATATATTGTTACGTGCTAATTTTGCTTCGGCATATCGCACACCAAACGTGGCAGAACTTACGCAAGATGGTGTTCATGGCAACAGATACGAAAAAGGAAACACTGATTTAGTTTCGCAACAAAGCTACGAAGGAGATTTTAGCGGTCATTATCATGCAAAACATCTTGTTTTCGATTTAGCGTTATTTTATAATAATATTGATAACTATATTTATCTTGCTCCAACAAGCGACACAATATCAAATGGAATGAAAATATATCAGTATCAACAAATTAACGCTGTACTTTATGGTTTTGAAACAGGTGTAAAAATTTTGCCGACAAAATGGCTTAATATAACAGAAACATACAATAATACAACAGGAATTGATCAAAACAATATGTATTTGCCTTTTATTCCGCAAAATAAAATTAATAGTAGTATCAAGTTTTTGATAAAGCAAAAGATTTTCGATAATCTAAGTACAGAAGTAAGCAATACTTATGCTTTTGCACAAAATAATATATCTCGGTTTGAAACAAGTACACCTGAATATTCTGTTTTTAATTTATCGATTAATGCTGATAAAAAATTCGAGAAGTATAGTATTTCTGCTTCAATTACTGCAAATAATATTTTTAACGAAGTATATTACGACCATCTTTCAACATTAAAAGACATGGGATATTATAATATTGGTAGAAATATCAGTATTGGTCTTAAGTTTTTGTTTTAATTTTTCTTAACAATATAATTTATTTGATTTTTCATCGTTTAAACATAAAAGTAAGCACAAAAAATAATATGATATCGAAAAATAAAACAATTCTTATATTTGTATTTTTAATTTTTAGTATCAACAGCTTTTCTCAATACGATACTCTTAGCGTGTATTTCGATTTCGATAAATCTAATATAACATATCGTCAAAAGATTAAAATCAGCAGTTTTGTAATGAGCAAAGAAAAAGATATTTATGATATAAAAATATTGGGATATGCCGATTTTAAAGGTAGTAGTGAGTATAATGTTAAGCTATCGCAACAGCGAGCAAATGCAATTTACAACTATATAATAAATGCCGGTATTAAAGCTGATAAAATTATTTCATGTTTAGGTAGAGGAAAAATTGAAGACAGCAAAGACAAAGATAGGTATTTAGATAGAAGGGTTGATATTATTTATAAATGTAAATGTAAGGAGCAAGATATAGTTGCATCTAAAGATAAAGAACAAAAACAAAGCACAAGTACAAGTATAGAAACAGCTAAAAAGGGAGATACATTTGTATTAAATAATTTAATTTTTATTGGAGGAAGACATATTCTTTTAGATTCTTCGTATCCTTATTTAGAGGAATTACTGAAAATACTTAAACAACATCCTAATCTAGAAATTGAAATTCAAGGTCATATTTGTTGCCAACGTTCTGGAGATGGTGTTGATATTGATACCGGTAAAAATAATTTATCGCTTGCAAGAGCTCAGTATATTTACGATTATTTAGTGAAAAATGGTATTGATGCAAGCAGATTAAACTATAAAGGTTTTGGTGCAGATAGACGACTTAAAAACACAAATATTAACGATTATAGAAACCGTAGGGTTGAAATTATGGTAACAGGAACTTAGTGTTATCTGCAAAAAAAAATGACGAATACACATTTATAGAAATAGTACACTTATACAACAATTATTAATAAACCGGAAGTTTAAACAAACGCATAAGTTCTAAGCTGGAGTTTTTTCTATACATAAAGTAAATAACACCATCGTAGACAATAATCTTGCTTATCCACTTATAATTTGGGATTTCGGTGCTGTGTTCTAGTTTTCCTGTTTTTTTGTTTATCTCGTAAAGACGGCTAATACCGTTTTTTGTAAATATTGTATAGATTTTACTTGTTATTTCATCAACATAAACTTGTTCTTTCCACTGCCTATTCTTATGGAAATCGATATTAATACTCGATAATTCAATTAAGCTGTCATTGTAAAACTCTATTCTATCATCAATAAAATTAAGAATGCAAATTGTATCGTTAAATTTAACCAGAGGTGAATAAATAGGATCGAAAAAGCACATTTCCTCGAAACGGATATCGGCTTCGGTAGGTGCAGCTCCCATGCTGTTAAAACGATTGCGGTCTATTAGCATTTCCATTCCCATTTGGTCGGCAATAACTCTAAATTTTACGGTGCTAGTGTCCTTCTCATCGGCACAATAGTACGAAAGCACCTGATTATGAAAACTATATTGCTCTATGTATAACTTGTTTTTTAGTTCGGTTATGCATGGTTTCATTATCTCAATAAACTCTTTGGGTTTACATGCGTGTATCAGTTCAAAATCTTTCCCGTTAAAATATATTTGATGAGAAATCTTTTCGCCAATCAAGTGTATTGTATCGGTGCAATCTTTATACAAATTTCCTTCGTAGCCAATAGGAGTAGAGGCAAGCGTGTCGCCATCTATATTCATATAAATAAGCCACGGATTTTGTTTTGTGTTCCAATCGTAAGCTAAAAGTACAAGTTTGTTGTTGCTTATTTCAAAATCGCTTATGTCGTAAACCTTGTTTCTGGTAAGTTCCACAACTTTTTTGTTGGCTATAATCGGTACTACAGGAATTTGATTTAGTTTTTTTATAAGTGCAATTTCTTTCAGCTCAGTTTCTTTTCCTGTGTATTCAATAATTTTGGTTTCGTACGCTACGTGCGATATTTCGATGGTCTGAGGCAGTTTTTCAACTTTAATAAAGAAATATCCACGCGAGTCGGTACTTGTTCCCAGCTTGGTTCCGCTAACAAGTATATTCACGTTTTTTATTGGGCGGTCGCTATTTTTGTCGAACACAACACCTTCAATAATTTCTTGTGCAAACAATTGGCTCGATAAAAGCAATATTATAATTATTAGTCTATTCATTCTTTTCTTTTATTTGACACTGATTTTAATGATTTATAATGAATTATCTTTTTTTAAATCTGTGTTAATCTGCGTCTAAAATATTTAATCAATTTCCGATAGTTTAATTTGTGCTTTTTGCGAATAAAACATAGCGTCTTCTGCAATTTTCTGCAAAAGCTTTTTGCCTTCGGCTTTGTTTGTATGCAATAGCGACAGTGCTTTGTAGTATTCTGCCTCTTGGTCGAAAACATTCACCGGCTCGTCAATTACCTGATTGTAAAACAGTATAGCTTTCTCGTATTTTCCTAATTGATATAAAGCCATTGCTTTATAAAACTGTGCATTTAAATCGTTTTTATACTGCGAAAGAATTGTGTTATACATTGCAATTGCTTCGGAATACTTTGCTTTTTTATATTTATACAATGCTTTTTCTAAATATGCAAAATACGACAGATTTAAATCATTATTTAAGCTTTGTCGTTTATATTTTTTATCCTCTAAATTGGCGTATTCAGGGTCTAAACCTCTATCTTGCTCATTTTTCTTGTTAGCGTTATCTCTATCGTATAGCGAATAATCAACACATTTATACCTTGCCAGATATTTTATTCCTGCATTGTAAGTAAAACCCAATTTTGCATTACCACTAATGCTATCTAAAACATCAATTGTAACAGCTTGCTTTTGTTTAAGGCGTTTTATTTCTGTTTTTTCTCTTTCGCTTTTCACTGGTTTTTCTTCTTCTTCGGCACTAGTAACTAGGGTAGGGCTTTCTTCCGCATTTTCCTCAAAAAGCTCTTTGCTCTTTGTTTCTTGTTGTTTTTCCGATGTTTTTATTTCAATCTTTTGATTAGCAGTAGTGTTTTGTGCAATATTATTATCTCTTTGATTAGTGAAAATATCGGGATAAAAGAAAATAAAAACGCCTATAGAAGCGGCAATGCCCGTAATAATAAAGTATTTTAGGTAAGATGTAGATTTCAGAATAGAACTCGATACATCAGTTTTTAGTTTAGAAATATCTTTTAATGCCTCTGGGTTTTGTTGATATGCCTCAAAAGCATCAAAATCTATATCGCTGCTTTGTGCACGCAGCTCAATATCGTGCATTTCCTTGTCGGATAATTTTCCCGAAAGGTAATCTTCCATTTCTTTAGCAGAAATAGGAGCTTTATTGCCGAATATATTATTATACAAGTTCATTTTCTTTAATTTTTTTACTTAAAATAATCTTTAAGTTTCGTTTTGCATTTTGGATATAGCTTTTTACTTTCTTTATCTCAAAACCTGTTCGTTCTGCTATTTGTTTATACGATTTTTGCTCGAAATAGAATAGCATTAAACATTGTTTTTGCTCATCAACTAATTCATAAATTGCACTCAGTAATCGTTTGTCAGATATTTCGTTAAGCTCTTCTTCTTTTTGTTGATAATAGATATCCTTATTGCATTGGTCGATAGAATTACTTTGTATTTTTGCCATCTCTTTGTTGTGTCTGAAACATTCGTTTTTTGTTACAACATATAACCAAGATTTAAGGTTTTTAATCTCTTTGCTTTTTGCCTGTTTCATCAATATCTCCATAATAGAAATTAAAACATCTTTACAAATAGTATTTGTGTTGCTGTACTTAAGACAAACTCCATAAATAAGATGAGCATAGCGATTAAAAATTTCCTCTATAAATACCTTATTATGGCTCTGTTTGTACTTATCGAGCAAATCCTTATCACTAATTTGTTTATATTTCTGTTTATTGATTAATAGCATTTAATTATTTTATTACAGTAAAGATGAAAAAAATAACTGAAAGGGCAAAATTTGTTAGTAGATAGTGAACTACTCATATCTCACTACTCTCTATATTTCCAATTATAATAATAATCGAAGTAACTTTTTGTTTCAATAACAATTACACCACCTGTTATATCGCCATAAGCGGCAGGAATACCACCGGTAAAAACTTGCATACTTTTTATATTACTACCATTAACATTTGGGTTAGATTCTCTAGTTTTAACACCATCAACATAAATTGCAGAAGTGTTAGGTCTAGAACCACGTACGATAATACCTTTACCATCTTCACTCTTTTTAATATCGGCAGAAACTGCTGTTAGCATATCGTTTAGATTTCTATTACTTGGCATTACTTTTAAGTCTGGAGTTCCCAGAGTTACACAACCTGGCTCGCTCGGGTCTATTAAAGGTTTAGAGCCATCAACAACAACTGTTGTAATAATTTCTATGTTAGATATCATTTTTATTGTTTCAATAAAAGATATCTGTCCGTTACTTACATTTATATTTACAATATTTTGTGTGTGATATCCTGTAAACGAAACTTCTAAAGCATAAGTTCCGGAATTTAATCCTTTAAAATTAAACCAGCCGTCTAAATCACTCATTGTTCCATCAATAATTTGATTGGTTTTTAATGCTATATTGCAATATGGCATTGGATTACCATCTTCATCAACAATTTTTCCTCTTATACTTCCTTGCGAAAACAATAAGCTCGAAAGAAGTAATAATCCTAATACTAAACTAAATTTTTTCATTATTCAAAGCTTTTATGTTGGTAAAAATACCAACTGGTTAAACATATTTTCTAATAGGAGTGAAAATGGCATAAGATTCCATAAATTGTTTTAAAAAATGTTTTTTTTGGTGATATATGAGTGGCTTTTATTGGAATGTATCTCTTCTTTTTCGGCTAAAGCCAATTAAATAAATCTATAATTTAATCAATGGCATAATGCTATTGCTATTAACGATTTGCAAACTTTGAGTTTACTTAGTGTTCTTTGCATGAGATAATTAGCGGAAATAATCTTTTATAGGTTAAAGAAATAAACTAGAACAAATATAAAAATAAGCCCTAAAACTGAAATTAGAATAATCTTTTTGATATCTTTTAATCTTTTTTGTTTCTCGTATTTTCTCCTAAATCTTAATAATTCAAGACCGTTGCATAAATCAAATTTTATTTAATTCGTGTTAATTTTTGCTTTTTTTCTAATATTTTATCAAATTTTACTGCTTTTTATTCATTTTTCGCTCATAAACATCTATTATTTAACCT
>Ga0256913_10001055_pt1 | contig 14337 bp, 12 predicted proteins | sample Axial_MatmetaG_FD_185970 | JGI IMG/M metagenome (GOLD analysis project Ga0256913, IMG submission 185970) | Deep-sea worm associated microbial mat communities from Axial Seamount, Juan de Fuca Ridge, Pacific Ocean - Axial_Mat | ecosystem: Environmental > Aquatic > Marine > Oceanic > Microbial...
GGTCTTTTGTTTCGTCGGCCAGCCCTGCGCTAACGGTTACCTCTTCAAGCGAATAGGTGAGCGGGTTGAGCAGTATCTTTCCCAGGTTTTGTTCCGTCTCTTTTATTTTGAAACCGGTTTTTTTTTGGTTGTAGCCCACATAATAAAATCGTAAAATTCCTTTACGGTTAGCCACTTTAATGTTAAAATTCCCAAGAGAATCGGTTATGCCGCCCGATGCACCTCCGTCAACGGAAATTTGCACCGCCGTAAGGGGTTTTAACGATTCGGCATCCTGCACGTTGCCGGTGATAAAATACTGTCCCAACAGCTGCTGCGACAACAACACCATCAAAAAAAATAGACCTTTTTTCATTTAAAGAATGTTTTCAATGATAACTCCGTTAACGATTTGTTCCGGAGCCGATGGATTGAAAACATACAACAGGAAAGATAACCGGCATCAACAAATGCCGTTTACCTTAAAAAAGATATGCTTTAACCATGTTTTCTTCTACCATCCGGACTTTAACCGTCGGCTTTGGAATTTCACCAAATCAGTCGCATCACAGATGCGAGTCGCGGGCTGTCACCGCCGGTAGGGAATTACACCCTGCCCCGAAGAAAATCGGGGCAAATATATTTTATATTTGAAACGAACTGATAAAACGGGAAAAAATTTTTTCCTTTTAAAACACTGCGGGATATTTTTTCGGATTGTACTGGTGCATTACCTGATAAACCCGTTCAAAAACATCTTCCTCGTTGGGATTTGAGAAATAATCGCCATCGGTACTGTAAGCAGCCCTGTGGGCATTGGCCGTAACGGTTTCGGGTTTGGCATCGAGATAGTAATAACCGTTCATCTCTTCCAAAACCTTTTGCATCATATACGAAGTGGCTCCTCCCGGAACATCTTCGTCAAAAAAGATGATTTTGTTGGTTTTTTTCAGCGATTCGATGATTACACCGTTTACATCGAAAGGAACCAGTGTTTGTACGTCGATAAGTTCTGCCGAAACATTAAATTTTGACAACAGTTTCATGGCATCCTGCGCAATTCTTACGCACGATCCGTAAGTTACCAAAGTAATATCGTTACCTTCAATAAGCACTTCGGGAACACCCACAGGAGTTTTATATTCACCCGTGTTAAGGGGTTTTCTTTCGCGTAAACGGTAACCGTTAAGGGGTTCAATAATAATTACCGGCTGGTCCGATTCCATGTAAGTGTTATAAAACCCGGCGGCCTGCGTCATGTTCCGCGGAACCGCAACGTGCATACCTCTTACCGAATTAATAACCATGCTTAAGGGTGAGCCTGCATGCCAAATACCTTCAAGGCGATGGCCTCTTGTACTTATAATCAGGGGTGCTTTTTGGCCGCCGTTGGTCCGGTAGTGCAGGGTGGCCACGTCATCGCTAAGAACCTGTAATCCGTAAAGCAGATAATCGAAATATTGTATTTCGGCGATGGGGCGCAAACCACGCATGGCCATACCCAGTCCCTGGCCTACAATGGTCGCTTCGCGAATACCGGTATCAAATATTCTGTTTTCTCCGTATTTTTTTTGAAGCCCTTCGTAGGTTTGGTTAACCCCGCCTATTTTTCCTACATCTTCGCCAAATGCCAATACCAGCGGATTGGTTTTGAACAGGTAATCGAAGTTATCCCTTAACACCTCTCTTCCCGGAATATATTCTTCCTTTTCGTCATAAACAGGTGCAACAGGTTTAACTTTTAACGCCGATTTTTCGGTTTGGCTGTAAAGGTGAGAGCTGTAGCGTTTTCTGCTGTCGGCCAGCTCTTCTGTCAGCCAGTTGGTAATTTTGGTTCGCAGCGAGTCGTGGGGTGCGCTGCAATCGTCGCAGAGTTGCCATAAAATACGGCGGGCTGCCGAATAAATATCTTTTCTAACGGGGTCGCCTGTTTTTTTAAGATGGTCGGTTATGTTATGGATGTCATCAGTAGATGCGCAATGGCAGGAAGTGGTTTCAACCATCTTAATGAATTCGTCTCTTTTTTTATGAAGCGGATTTGTAAAGTTTTTCCATGCCCTTTTTTTGGCTTCTCTTGCCGTTTTAACGGCATCTTTTTCAATTTCATCCAGCTCGTCTGCCGTGGCAACTCCCGTACTAATAATCCAGTTTCTCATTTTCAGTATGGGATCGCGTTTTGTTTCGCCTTCAAGCTGTTCTTTCGATTTGTATCTTTCGTGCGAACCCGATGTGGAGTGCCCCAGTGGCTGGGTGCAGTCCGTTACGTGTATAACCGATGGTATATGGGTTTTCCGGGTTTTGTCAACAACTTTTTTGTATAGCTTTGTCAAACCGGCATAATCACCACAGTCGGCTTTGTAAATGTCCAGCCCGTTGGTATTTTCTTCTTTTTGGAAACCTTTTAGAATTTCGGAAATGCTGTTTTTAGTAATTTGTTTGTCGTTGGGAACCGAAATACCCCAGCCGTCATCCCAAATGGACATCACCATGGGAACCTGTGTAACACCTGCGGCATTGATGGTTTCAAAAAAGTAACCCTCCGCCGTGGAGGCATTTCCTATGGTGCCGAATGCAACCTCGTTTCCGTTGTTGCTGAATTTTTTGAACAGCGGATGTGCTTTGCTCTGTTTATAATAGTTTGAGGCCATTGCCAGTCCGAGGAGTCGTGGCATTTGGCTTGCCGTAGGAGAGCTGTCGGGAGCGGAGTTTTTTTGTTCCATAAGGTTTTTCCACTCACCTTTGTCGTCAAGACTGCGGGAAGCAAAATGGTTGTTCATCAATCGTCCGCCGTTGGCAGGGTTGGCTTCGGGGTCGGTGTCGCCGTAAAGCTGTGCGAATACCTCTTCGAGTGTCATCATGCCCGTTGCCAGCATAAAGGTTTGGTCGCGATAATATCCCGAACGCCAGTCGCCGTTTTTAAATGCCTTTGCCATGGCCAGCTGGGGAATCTCCTTACCGTCGCCGAAAAGGCCGAATTTAGCCTTTCCCGTTAACACTTCTCTTCTTCCTAAAATGCTTGCCTGCCTGCTTTCGTTGGCTATGCGATAGTCGTTAAGTATCTCTTTTACCGTTAAATTTAATTCTTTTAATATGTTTTTTGCTTTGCTCATTATTCTGCTTTAATTTCAGACTGCAAAGGTAATTAAAAAACATTCTAAATAAGGATTAATTATTTTTCCTGCATCATTTTAAAATGTGGTTTACAAATAGAAACACGCTTTTCTTTTTTTTATGTTTATAAATTATATTTCATTTGGGTTTTTAATATGGATGTTTGATAAATCGTTTAATTTGTAAAAAAACATTTTTAGCATGGAAAAATATTGGTTTTCATTGAAACGGTGGTTAATGGTTGTATTGCCATTGGTGTTTGTTGTTGCATTTTCATCATGTAAGAAGGGTAAAACAGCTGTTGAACCGGCCGATTTTGTAAATCCGTTTATCGGAACCGGCGGACACGGGCATACCTATCCGGGTGCCGTAGTTCCGTTTGGCATGGTGCAGCTTAGCCCCGATACCAAAATCAACGATTGGGATCACTGTTCCGGATACCACTATTCGGATGATGTGATTTTGGGTTTTAGCCATACCCATTTGAGCGGAACAGGTGTGGGTGATTATGGCGATATCAGGTTTATGCCCACCACGGGCAATTTGCAGGTTGAGCCGTCAACAGCCATTGCTCCCGATTCCGGTTATGCTTCACGGTTCAGTCATAAAACCGAAATTGCCGAAGCGGGTTATTACAAAGTACACCTTGATGATTACGATATTGATGTGGAGCTGACCGCCACCGAAAGGGTAGGGGTACAGCGTTATACTTTTCCCAAATCAAAGCATGCTCATATTATTCTTGATTTGCAGGAAGCGGTTACAACCGAAAAGATATTACACGCCGAGTTTTTGATTCGGGGCGATCATGAAGTTACCGGTTACCGGCAAACCGACGGCTGGGCCGATAACCAATATCTGTTTTTTTACACCTCTTTTTCAAAACCTTTTAAATCGTACGGAACGGTAATTAATGGCGAGATGGTTCCTTTTCAGCCGGGCGTGAGGGGGAAAAATGTAAAAGTATGGTTTGATTTTGAAACCGAAGAGGGAGAACAGATTGTTGTAAAAACGGCAATTTCGCCGGTGGATATGACGGGTGCTTACGAAAATTTGAAAGCCGAAATGTACAAGGGGTATGATTTTGACTCTGTTCGTCAAACGGCTTATAAAAAGTGGAATAAAGAGTTAAGCAGAATAAAAGTAAGCGGAGGTTCGGAGAATGATAAAACGGTTTTTTATACGGCACTTTATCACAGCATGCTGGCCCCCAATATTTATTCCGATGTAAATTACCGTTTCAGGGGGCACGATCATAAAATCCATAAGGACGACAGTTTTACCATGTACACCGTTTTTTCGTTATGGGATACCTTTAGGGCGTTGCATCCTTTGTTTACCATTATTGAACGCGAGCGCACCAACGATTTGATCAATTCCATGATGAATATGTACAGTCACGACAGCCTGCTTCCGGTTTGGGAGCTTGCCGCCAACGAAACCAACTGCATGATAGGGTATCATTCCGTGCCGGTTATAGTTGATGCGTATGTAAAAGGGATCAGAGGTTTTGATGCACATCAGGCATTAAATGCCATGGTTAAAACGGCGGATGCAAATCATTTTGGTTTGGAATATTATAAAACCAAAGGATATATTCCGTCGGATAAAGAGGGAGAATCGGTTTCAAAAACACTGGAATATGCTTACGACGACTGGTGTATTGCACAGTTAGCCAAAGAACTGGGAGAACAGCAGGTTTACGACCGGTTTATCCGGCGGGCGCAGTATTACAAAAATATTTTTGATAAAAACAGTGGTTTTTTCCGGGCCAAAGCCAACGGCTGTTTTACCGAACCTTTCGATCCTCGGCAGGTAAATTTTAATCTGACGGAAGCCAATACCTGGCAGTACAACTTTTTTGTTCCGCAGGATGTAAACACTTTAATCGATTTATTGGGAGGCGATAAAGGGTTTGAGGCAAAACTTGACGAATTGTTTACAACCAACTCGGAACTTACGGGAAGAAAACAGTCGGATATTACAGGATTGATTGGCCAGTACGCACACGGTAACGAACCGAGCCATAACATGGCCTATTTGTACAATTTTATTGGCAAACCGTGGAAAACCCAACAGCTTGTGCACCGCATTACACACGATCTTTATAAAAATGCCCCTGATGGATTGGCAGGCAATGAAGATTGTGGCCAGATGTCGGCGTGGTATGTGTTGAGTGCCATGGGATTTTATCCGGTTACGCCCGGAACCGATCAGTATGAAATTGGTACGCCGGTTTTCGACAGGGTTGAAATCGACCTAGAAGACGGCCATCAGTTTGTTATTGAGGCTAAAAACAGGAGCGATGAGAATTATTATATCCAATCGGTGAGCTTTAACGGAAAATCTTATTCCCGTTCTTATATAACACACGATATGATTATGAACGGAGGGACGCTGGTTTTTGAAATGGGCGATAAACCGGGCAATTCGTGGGGTGTGAAAACAGATGACAGACCGGTAAGACGGATTACGGATAACCCGATAACACCGGTTCCTGTTTTCAAAGCAAAATCAAAAACCTTTATGGAATCACAACAAATTGGTTTGGAAGACCTGGACAATAATGCGGTGATCAAACTAAAAAGGAAAAATGGTTCGTGGGAAAATTACAATGCACCCTTTTTAATTAACAGTTCCGTTTCAATGGAGGCAAAGGCTGTTAAAAACGGAATGGAGAGTTTTACGGAACATGCTGAATTTTTTAAAATACCCCAAAACAGAAAGGTTACATTAAAAACCGGATACAGTTCGCAATATACGGCCGGTGGCGACAATGCTTTGATTAATACCATTCGCGGGGGTGCCGATTTTAAAACGGGAAACTGGCAGGGTTACGAAGGGGTTGACGTGGATGCGGTTATTGATTTGGGAGAAGTGCAAACAATACACTCCATGGGTATCGGTTTTTTACAGGATGAAAATGCCTGGATATTTATGCCTTTACAGGTTTCGTTTGAGGTTTCAACCGACGGAGTTCATTTTGAAGATGCGGGTGTGGTAAAAAACGAGGTTGATGCGCATCAAAGCGGTGTGATTATTAAAGATTTTAAAGTGGAAAATATCAACAAAAAGGTACGGTATGTTCACTTGGTGGCAAAAAACCGTGCCGTATGCCCTGAATGGCACAAAGGTTACCCCAATCCTTCCTGGATATTTACCGATGAATTTTGGGTAAAGTAGGACTTGGGGAACCGTTTTTTTCCGGGAAAAAGTTTTTGATGTTTTCGGTATTTTAAAAACATAAAAAAAGCCGGTTTTTTTTAAACCGGCTTTTTTTAATGTTATTGCCCCAGATAAGCTTTTAGCAATCTGCTTCGCGAAGTGCTGCGAAGTCGTCTGATGGCCTTCTCTTTAATTTGACGTACCCTTTCGCGTGTGAGATTAAACTTTGATGCAATCTCTTCAAGCGTATATTCGTGCGATTTTTCGCCAAGTCCGTAATAGAGGTTAATCACATCACGCTCTTTTTCGCTTAAGGTTGATAACGATCTTTGAATCTCTTTCCCCAACGACTCCCGCATCAGGTCTTCATCGGTATTGGGTGTATCTTTTGGAACAAACAGGTCTAAAAACTTGGTGTCTTCTTCCTGGCCTACCGGTGCGTCGATGGAAACAAATTTTGTTGAAATTTTTAAAGCCGCATCGATTTTGTGTTCCGGAAGTTCCATCGCTTTTGCGATCTCCTCAGGTGACGGAGGCCGCTCCAGCTGCTGTTCCAGCATGGAGGTGGCTTTTTTGATTTTGTTTAATGATCCTACCTGATTCAACGGCAACCGCACAATACGGCTTTGCTCGGCAAGTGCCTGTAAAATCGACTGTCGAATCCACCAAACGGCGTAAGATATAAATTTGAACCCGCGGGTTTCGTCAAATCGCTGAGCGGCTTTTATTAAGCCGAGATTGCCTTCGTTAATAAGGTCGGGAAGGCTTAGGCCCTGATTTTGATATTGCTTGGCAACAGAAACAACAAATCGTAAGTTGGCTTTGGTCAGCTTCTCCAGAGCAACTTTATCACCTGCTTTGATCTTCCTCGCCAAATCTACCTCTTCATCAGCCGTAATTAATCCTTCTTTGCCAATATCCTGAAGGTATTTATCCAGCGATGCGGTGTTTCGATTGGTGATTGATTTTGTGATTTTAAGTTGTCTCATGGGTTGATTTTATATTTTTAGAAAAACGGGCTGACAAATTTATTTAAAAAAAATCTAAATAGCAAGTTTTTTACAAGATAAATTCAAATGAAATTTTAACGCCGTCAGGATACATACCTTTAAGTTTCACAATATTATGCTTGTTGGCCTTCAATGCGGTTTTAAGGCTGTTTTCGGAGTTTACCGCCACCCCGTTGATGTTATAAATAACAAACCCTTTGGTTATTCCGCCTCTTTGCAGGATGCCGTCTTTCAGGTCGGTAACCTTTAGGCCGTTGCTGATGTTCATATTTTCAAGTTCCTCATCAGTAGCCTGTTGCAGCCATGCTCCCAGGTCGCTGTTGTAAAACGATTCGGCATGACGAACGAGGGTTATGGTGTTGTCGCGTTTTTTCAGGGTTACCTGTACCAGTTCTTCACCCTCTTCTTCGGTATCTATTTTAACGGTTACCTTGTCGCCGGGTCTGTATTGCCCCACAATTCCGGTTAATTCCGAAAGGCTGTTGATGGGTTTTCCGTCAATGGAAAGGATTATGTCTCCCGATTTTATTCCAGCGTCATCGGCACCGCTGCCGTCAACAACACCGGCCACATAAACGCCTTTTAAATTATCAATGCCAACCGATTGGGCAAAGTGTGCATCAATGTTTCTGACCTGCACTCCAAGGTATCCCCGTTGGGTGGCACCGTAGTTTTTAAGGTCTTCAACCACTTTTTTTACAATGTTGGCAGGAATGGCAAACGAGTATCCTTCGTAAACGCCCGTATGCGACGCAATGGCAGCATTTATTCCCACCAGCTCGCCTTTGGCATTAACCAGGGCCCCGCCACTGTTACCGCGATTAACAACAGCATCGGTTTGAATATAGGATTCAATGGCCGAGGGTGCTCCCAGAATATTAATATTACGTGCTTTTGCGCTTACAATTCCGGCGGTTACCGTCGAAGTCAGGTTGAACGGATTTCCAACTGCCAGCACCCATTCACCGACTTTCAGTTTGTCGGAATCACCGTAGGTTAAGTATTCCAGATTGTTGTCGTCAACTTTTATCAATGCCAGATCGGTGCTGGGGTCGGTACCAATTACACGGGCTTCTTTTTCGGTTTTATCGTTAAAGGTAACGGTAATTTTATCGGCACCATCCACCACATGGTTGTTGGTAACAATGTATCCGTCGGGTGAAATTATTACCCCCGAGCCAAAAGCAACAATGTTATTGGGTTGTTGCGGATAAAAATAGTTGCGGAACGGCCCGAAAAAATTATCATAATAAGCCGATTTAACGGCCATTTCGGTTTTGATGTGTACTACGGCATTTACCGATTTTCCGGCAGCTGTGGTAAAATCGATTTGCGTTTCGGGAATGGCAACAGGAACTGAAACCGGTGCGGCAGTAGCAGGAGTTTTATTTGATGTTACAGCTTCTGTGTAGTTGGCTTGTTTAAAACCTGTTGAATAGCCGGTTTCGGTATTTTCGGGTTTAATAAAAAAGTACATGGTTATTATCACCAACAATGTGCCGGCAACGGCTCCTCCAAAACTTTTTAAAAATGCTTTCATGGCTTTTCAATTTAAAGGGTTAAAATAAGTACGTCTAATTAACGTTATTGTTACTTTGGTTGCGTTAAGAAATGTTAAGCTCAATGCTTTACTATTTCTCACTTCTTTGTATCTTGCGGCTTCAAATATCCTGCCACCGGCAGCGCGGTTAACAATTTTTAAAGAATGAGATTCGGTTTTGAGAAATATCACGGTAACGGAAACGATTTTATCATTATTGACGACAGGGAACAAAGGTTTCCGGTTTCAAAAAAGATAATAAACCGGCTTTGTAACCGCCGTTTTGGCATAGGTGCCGACGGGCTGATACTGGTAAGAAATTCAGGCAACGCCGATTTTCAGATGCTATATTATAATGCCGACGGCGCTTTGGGAACCATGTGTGGTAACGGGGGCAGATGTGTTGCCGCTTTTGCTTTTGATCATAAACTGGCAGGTGAAAAGATGCTTATTGATGCCGGCGACGGATACCACGAGGCTGTTATCAATCGTTATGATAAACAAAAAGCATTGTTTGATGTTTCGTTACAGTTGTTACCGGTAAACCGGGTAACGGAGATGGAAAATGCCTGGTTTCTTGATACCGGCTCGCCGCATCATGTGGAGTTTGTGAAATGTGTGGATTCGGTGGATGTTGACAGCGAGGGAAAAAAAATCAGATATAGCGAACAATACAAACCCGGCGGTACCAATGTTAATTTTGTTGCCATCGAAAAGAAAACCCTTTTTGTGAGAACTTACGAACGGGGCGTGGAAAACGAAACCCTTTCGTGCGGTACAGGTGTTACGGCATCGGCGCTGGCTGCATTTTTGGAAACCGGAAACAAAGATTGGCGTATAAAAACCCGTGGCGGCAATTTTAAGGTAACTTTTGAAAACGAGGGGCATCGTTTTACCGATATATGGCTGCACGCTCCTGCTCAAATGGTTTTTAAAGGAGAAACAGAATGTTAACATCCCATCAAATTATATTAAGGGCTCCCGAGCCGCAGGACGTGGATTTTTTATACCGGCTGGAAAATGATGAGAAACTTTGGCATGTCAGTCAGACATTTCGTCCTTTTTCGCGTTTTGAAATGGAACAATATGTTTTAATGGCTGAAAAAGACCCCTTTGAATCGCATCAGGTACGATTTATGATTGATTTGAAAAACGGCCAAACCGTGGGCACGGTCGATCTTTTTGAAATCGATCCGTACAATAAAAAAGCGGGCGTGGGCATTGTGATAGTTGAACAATACCGTAATAAGGGATATGCAGGGGAAGCGCTGAAAAGTATTATCTCCTACTGTTTTTCGCACTTAAACCTGCATCAGCTTTATTGCAACATTGAAAGTGATAACGAAAACAGTATCAGTCTTTTTAAAAAGGCGGGTTTTGAAGTGAGCGGGATAAAAAAAGAGTGGAACCTGAAAAACGGATACTGGCAGGATGAATATTTTTTACAATTGATAAATCATTAATATGGCATATTATCATTCAAGATATTCGGTGGGTAAAAAAAAGAAAAAAAGTAAACTTAAACGATTTGTTTTTTTGTTTCTTACTTTTTTGATTGTTATTGCATTGGGTGCGGGTTATTACCTTTACAGGGTGATTTATAATCCCAATACATGGACCCCTGACGGGAAACCTGTTTCGGTAAATATCCCGACCGGTTCCGATTATCAGACTCTTAAAAATATTTTGTACAAAAACGGATTGATTATTCACCGGAAAAATTTTGAGTGGGTAGCCGAAAAGAAAAAACTTAATACCCTTGTAAAACCGGGGCATTATGTAATTCCTAACGGTATGTCAACCCTCGATCTGGTTAATATGCTGCGTTCCGGAAACCAGGTGCCGGTAAAGGTTACATTTAACAACGTGCGTGACATTTATCAGCTTGCTCAAAAGGTCGGAAGTCAGATAGAAGCCGATTCGGCAGATATTGTTGAAATACTTCAGGATTCGGCTTTTCTTGAACAGCTGGGACTTAAACCGGTTACGGCATCTGTTATGTTTTTGCCGAATACCTATGAGTTTTGGTGGAACACCGATGCCGAAGCATTTGTAAGCAGGATGTATCAGGAATATGTAAAGTTTTGGAACAAAGAACGGTTACAAAAAGCAAAAGAGGCAGGACTTTCAAAAGTTGAAGTGGTTATTCTCGCTTCCATTGTGGAGAAGGAAACCACCAAAAACGATGAAAAACCGATGATTGCCGGTGTTTATATAAACCGTCTTAAAAAAGGATGGCGGCTGCAGGCCGATCCTACCCTCGTTTATGCTTTAAACGATTATACCATTAAAAGGGTACTCAACAAACACAAACTTATCGACTCACCGTACAACACATACAAGCATCTCGGTTTACCGCCCGGGCCTATTTGTATTCCTTCCATCGCCTCCATCGATGCCGTTTTGAATTACGATAAAGGCAACTATTTTTACTTTTGCGCAAAAGATGATTTTTCGGGCTACCATGTTTTTGCAAAAACAAACCGGCAGCATGTTAAAAATGCAAAACGGTATCAAAAAGCCCTTAATGCAAGAAATATTAAAAAGTAACCACAACAATGAAAGCATTTAAAGCTTACGATATCAGAGGTGTTTACGGAAGAGACCTCAACCCTGAAATAATTTATAAAATAGGTTTTTTTTTACCGGAAGTAATTCCGATGAAAGAGGTTTTGATCGGCAGAGACATCAGGTTGTCGTCCGATGAAGCCTTTGAAGCCCTGAGCAGAGGGTTTACCGATGCGGGGGTTCATGTTGCCGATGCGGGACTTACCACCACACCCATGATTTACTGGGGAACCGGAAAATATAATTTTGATGCCTCGGTGATGATTACCGCATCGCATAACCCGAAAGAACATAACGGGCTAAAAGTATCTTCGAAAAATGTTTTGCCGGTGGGATACGATAACGGTTTGAACCGCGTGGAACAGATGGTGGAAAACGACCTGCCGGTACCCGTTCCGGAAAAAGGCAAAGTAAGAGATTTTGATTTTCATAAAGATTATCTGGAGTTTTTAAGCCGCTACAGGGAAGACTATTCAGGTTTGAACATTGTTGCAGATTGCTCCAACGGGATGGCAACCCTTTTTGTAAACAAGCTTCTTGGCAGCAATGTGCATTATATTAATTGTACGGCCGACGGTAATTTTCCGGGCCATGAGCCCAATCCGCTGGAACCTGAAAACCAGGTGCAAATAAAAAAAGCCGTGTTGGAACATAAAGCGGATATTGGTGTGTTTTACGATGGCGATGCCGACAGGGTTATGTTTATTGATGAAAAGGGAGGGTTTGTTTCGCCCGATTTGCTGATTGCTCTTTTGGGTCACTATTTCTTCGATGGAAAAGGTGAAAAGGGAGCGGTTGTTCACGATATTAGAACCTCGAAAGCCGTGGGCGAGTATCTTACAAAAAGATGGGATGCCGGGGTGGCCATCTGGAGGGTAGGTCGTGCATACGGCGCTACCAAATTGCGCGAACTGGACGGCGTGTTTGGCGGCGAGTTGGCGGGTCATTACTATTTCCGCGACTTTTATTATTCCGACAGCGGTATTATGGCTTCGTTGATATTTTTGGATATTTTGAAGCGGTTTAAAAAGGAGGGAAAAACATTTTCGCAGCTGATCAGCGATATTTCAACCTATGCCAATACGGGTGAGGTTAATTTTAAGATTGAGAAAAAACAGGAAGCCATGGATGCCGTAAAAGAGTACTTCTTCGAAAACGAGTATCCCCAAAAGTTTTACGATTTCGATGGTTACCGTCTGGAGTTTGAAAACTGGTGGTTCAACATCCGTCCTTCAAACACCGAACCTTATCTGCGCTTTCTTGCCGAAGCCAAAACGGAGGTATTGCTCAAAGAAAAAACGGAGGTTATTTATTCGATTTTAAAAGGGTTTGAGTAGTATGTTTTTTCTCAATCCGGAAATTATAATGCACAGGAATCAATATTATGGAGAGTTATCACAAATTTATTGAGATGATTTTTCACTGTTTGATGTGCTAAGTCAATTTATAATGAATCGTATAAAGCTATTATTTGTTGGTTTTCTGTTTTTAACCCTTTCGGTACGGGCGCAATATGTCAGCCGTCCGGATACTTTATATAAAAACCGTTTACGCACCACGCTGATAACATCGGGGGCGCTTTACGGAGCTACCATGACAACTTTGTGGTTTTTGTGGTATGCCGACTATCCTCATTCGGGTTTTCACTGGATAAACGATAACTCCGGCTGGTTGCAAATTGATAAAGCGGGTCATGCAACAACGGTATATGTGTCAAGCGGATATATGTACGATGCCTTACGGTGGTCGGGGGTGAGCAACACAAAAGCCACCCTTTACGGTGTGCTGGCAGGATGGGGTTTTTTAACAACGGTTGAAGTGATGGACGGTTTTTCGGCTGAATGGGGAGCTTCGTGGGGCGATGTTATTGCCAATACCGCCGGAGCAGCCCTGTTTGTTTCGCAGCAGTTGCTTTGGAAAGAACAGCGTATCAGGCTGAAGTTTTCCTATTTCCCCACCGATTATGCACAATATCGCCCCGATTTGCTGGGCGAAAATCATCTGCAACGAATTATCAAAGATTATAACGGACAAACCTATTGGCTCAGTGCAAACATCTATTCTTTTTTGCACCGCGACTCCGGATTTCCGAAATGGTTAAATGTGGCTGCAGGGTACGGCGGCAAAGGTATGCTGGGAGCGGCTTCCAATCCGGATGAACATAACGGACAGCCGCTGCCTAAGTATAACAGGGTAAGACAATATTATCTTTCGGTGGATATTGACTGGACAAGGATTAAAACCAATTCACATGTGCTGCGTACGGTTTTTAAAGTGTTGAGTTTTGTTAAACTTCCGTTTCCGGCGCTGGAATACAATAGCGAAGACGGCATTAAAGGGCACTGGCTCTACTTTTGATTTTGTTCTCCCTTTTTACCATGATACTTTTCCATCTCCTGTTTCATCCACTCTTTGGCTTTCATGGTCATCTCCTGAACCGACTTTAAATCAACACTGTTTCCTTCTGTTACCGGATTGGAAGGGTAAATGGGTTCACCAATAACCGTTTTTATGGTTAATATGTTTTTGGATATTTGTTTCCCGAAAAATGTTCTCGGTTTAAAAAGGTGAACCATGGGAACAACCGGACAGTTGGCATAATGTGCAATATAAAACGCACCTCTTTGAAAATAGTCGATGCCCTGATAGAGATGCCAGAGTTCGGCTTCGGGAAAAAAGTGAACGATTTTACCGTCGTTTACGGCTTTTGATACGGGTTTGATGATTTGTTTGATACCGAAAAGCCCGTCGGGGATGGGAAACCCTTTCAGCATTCTGAACATTTTACGATAGTAAGGTGCCTCGAAATTGCGCTGTACCGATGCGTACCAGGCGCTGCGCGGCTTTAAAGCCAGACCGGTTAACACCGTATCGAAAATATGGCAATGGTTGGCAACCGTAATAAATCCTTTTTTCTTTAATGGTTTCAGGTTTTTTTTACCCGTAATACGATGACGGCATACA
>Ga0256913_10001056_pt1 | contig 14334 bp, 15 predicted proteins | sample Axial_MatmetaG_FD_185970 | JGI IMG/M metagenome (GOLD analysis project Ga0256913, IMG submission 185970) | Deep-sea worm associated microbial mat communities from Axial Seamount, Juan de Fuca Ridge, Pacific Ocean - Axial_Mat | ecosystem: Environmental > Aquatic > Marine > Oceanic > Microbial...
ATGTAACTATATCTTTGGTAAATCCAGGATATGGTACATTTTTGAGTGCTTCTAAAACATTCTCTTGTGTCATCTACGACTCCTAATAAAATTATTGATACTTGATTTATACCACTAATATCTTAAACTTAATTTAAATTGGATAAAAAGTCTCTGATTATTCAATATTATACAAGCTTTTAGTTTGTATAATACCGTTACAATTTGAAACATATAGGATTTGCCTTTGAAAGATACTACACTAATCTTATTGGGTGCCGGAAACTCTACTAGATTTGGGCTTGATGTCAAAAAACAGTGGCTATATAGCGATGATGTGCCGTTATGGCTTCAAGTAGCACAAAAGTTTGAAGCACTAAATTTATTTGATAGCATCATCATCGTATCATCACCCAAAGAGATAGCATATATGAAAAATTTTGCAGATTTTGAGTTTGTAGAGGGTGGTAACACTCGCCAACAATCACTCAAAAACGCTTTAAGTGTTGTATCTACTCATTATGTGATGGTCAGTGATATAGCAAGATGTTGCATACCTGAGAGTATGATAAGACGCATATATGACGCTAGAGAAAACAGCTTTTGTGTAGTACCAACGCTAAAAGCGACTGATACTTTGTATATGAATAACTCTCCAATAGATAGAGAGAGTGTAGCTATCATCCAAACACCTCAACTAAGCCAGACCAAACTACTCAAACAGGCACTAAATGGCAACCAAACCTTTACAGATGATAGCTCTGCTATAGCTTCACTTGGATATAAAATCACTTTTGTAGAGGGTGATAACAAAGCACACAAGCTTACTACTTTGCAAGATTTGCTTAGACTTGAGTGTATCAAACCTCCTAAAGATAAAACTCTTGTAGGGTATGGGATAGATACTCACCCTTTTGAAGACGACAAGTCCATGTATCTATGCGGTGTACCTATAGATGCGAAATTTGGATTCAAAGCCCATAGTGATGGAGATGTAGCCATACACGCACTTATAGATGCACTACTTGGTGCTAGTGGTATGGGTGATATAGGAGAACTTTATCCAGATGATGACGATAGCTTTGCAGGGATTGACTCTACCAAGCTACTAAGCGATACAACTCATCGCATCAAATCATATGGGTTTGAGATAGTCAATATAGATATGACTATCGTAGCACAAACACCAAGACTCAAGGAGTATAAACAAGCTATGAGAAAAAATCTAGCCTCGATACTAGGTATCGCACCACAATTTGTCAATATCAAAGCAACCACATCAGAGAAGTTAGGATTTATCGGTCGCAAAGAGGGTGTGAGTGTCCACGCAGTAGCAAATCTAAAATATTTTAACCACAAAGAAGTACAATGAAGATAACAATAGTAGAAAATGAACTATATCTAGCACAAAGCATATCAAGTAAACTAACAGAACAAGGGTATGATGCGGAGACTTTTAGCTCTATCAAAGAGGCTATGAAATCAAATGCTGATGTCTTTTTGCTCTCTACCAATATACCAGGGCAAAATATAATGCCTCTGATAGAGAAGTTCAAAGACAAAATCATAATCTTGATGGTAAATTATATCAACAACGATACAGTAGGAGAACCTCTTAAAAGAGGGGCTAAAGACTACATAGTCAAGCCATTTATGATAGAAGAGTTGCTTAGAAAGATTGAACACTACCAAGAGTACCAAGAACTCAAAAAAGAAAACAACCTATACAAAGAGTATATCTACAATATGCTAGGTCAAATCAAAGTGGATTTTGATATAGATAAACTATCATCTTGTACTGTTATAGAGACCAACTATCCAAAAGCAATAGATAAGCTTATATTTGAGTATGCCAAAAAACACAAAAAGCATCTAAGCATCATCTCTGTTCAAAATGAAAACTGGCAAGATAAGATTACGAAATTTAATAATGAATTGTTATATATCATAGATGTACATACACTCAAAAAAGCTGACAAAGAACAACTACTAACACTCATACAAGACAAAGAGTTTATCATCTGTACCACAACTACACTAGAGTGTGATTTTGACACTATCACAATCACAACAGAATCCAAACTCTATGACCACAATGAAATACTCACAATCGATGATTATGTCAAATATGTAGTGAACAATTTCCAATACAAATTCCCAGATACAGAGCTAAGCAAAAAGCTAGGGATTTCAAGAAAAAGCCTATGGGAAAAAAGGAAAAAATATGGACTCTTCAAAAACAAATAAAACACTCTACATTGATACTGAAGCACTCTCTACTCTAGCTTTGGTTCAAGCAGGACTCATCTCGCCTGTTACTAAGCTGATGGATAGTAAAACAGCCAAAGAGGTAGATAGTCTCAAGAGATACAAAGGGGTTCCATTTCCTTTTGCATTTATACTAGCTCCCAAAGGTAAACAAAACCACCAAACACTCCTAAATGTCAAACCAGGTGATAAGCTTGACTTGATAAATCATAGCAATAAGGTTGGAGAGCTTATAGTGGATGAGACTTTTGAAATAGATCCAAACCAAAGACTCAAAAATATCTACGGCACAGATGATTCTTCACATCCAGGGGTCAAAAATACTATGGCAAGACTTGGCAAGATAGCAGTTTGTGGGGATTATACCGTCAACTATCCACTCATACAAGATAGTATCAACAAAATAAACCAAATGAAACAAAAAACTGGTGCTCAAGTAGTATCTGCTATGATGCTTGCAGCCAACCCACTCAATAGAGCTCACGAGAGAATGATAAGACAAGCGTTAAGCGATAGTGATTTGCTAGTGATATTTTTAAGAAAACCATTTACCAATGATGGGCTTAGATATGATATAAGGTATAATGCATTAATAACTTTTGTAGAAAACTTTCTACCACGCAACAAAGTACTTATAGTGCCATTTGAAAACACTTATATATTTGCAGGATACAATGAACTTATCCTTGATGCATTGTTAGCCAAAAATTATGGATGCGATAGATTACTAGTGGGCAAAAACCATGGTGGCTTGGGTCTATACTATGACAAAAATCGCCTTAGCAGTATATTTGACCACTGCAAAAATATAGATATAGAGATACAAACAGTTGATGAGTATGTCTATTGTGATACTTGTAAAACTCTTGTGAGTACTCAAACCTGCCCTCACGGACAGCACCACCATGTACACTACCACTCACAATCTATACTCAAACTAATCCAAGCAGGATTGTTGCCACCACCAATACTAGTACGCAAAGAGGTATCAGCCAATATCATCTCAGCACTATATCCAGATAGATTTGACAATCTCCAAGAGATGCACTACTCACTGATGCCTGGCTCTGGACTGCTTGAGCAACAAAGCGAAGAGCAGTTTTATCAAAAACTTATCAAACTATATCAAACATCATCACTCACATAAGGACAACTATGCAAAATCTAATCACTCTATTTGGTATCTCCAATCGCTTCGTAGCCTCAGCCATAGCCTTGATAGTCGCCTTTGGGATATCTACTACACTTGGCATACAAACACTATTTATGTTTATGATACTTCTTGGTATCATCACTGTTTTTGAAGGTAACAAATACTGCAATAACACCAAAAACTCTTGTGATAGTATATCTTTGGATACTTTTATAGGAGTATTTTTTGCTCTAAGTATCTCGCTATCTAGTTTGCAACATCCATCCAATACTTGGGTTATAGCTACTTCTATACTAACACTCATCTCTTATATAGGTATGGATATATACAGACCATCTACAATCAAATGGCTAAGAGTCAATGTCAAAGGAAGCTTAGGTGTAGTACTAAGCACCCTACTAGCAGGTATGGCATCAGGTATGCTTGTGATTTTGATACTCAAAGGTATAAGCTATATATAAGCTAAAAGCCAAAAGCTTAAAGCTTAAGGCTGAAAGCAAATCAGTATATGTGACTAAAATCACACCTTAACTACTAACTACTACTTGCTAACTACTACCTGTCAAAACCTCAACAATCACACTCGTATATGCTACTATATCTTTACTATCTATCGCTTTATTATCTTTGATTTTTTTGTGTATTTTTTCCAAAATCTTTCTTTGAGTGCTATCTAATAACTTGGAGGCGAAAGATTCATCTGGGTTTAGGGTGATTTTGGCTCTGTTGGCATGGGATAGGTTTTTGAGTACCAACGCATAATACAAAGCACGAGTGAGTATCACAAAAGCTAGGTTGGTGTTTGATATGGGTCCTATGGTGATTTGTTTTTGGGCTAAATCTTTGCCTAGTACTTTGGTGTGAGATACTTTATCATATCCTAGATATGCTCCTATGCCTCCTACTATCGCACCTATAGCACCACCTAGTAGCAAAGTATGTCCAACAGTCAATACATCCAATGCTGCACCAGTTACCGCTCCACTTCCTGCACCCATCAATATGGCATCTTTTTGAGATAGTCCAAATAGTGATATACTCTCATCTGAGAACATATCCATAGTGCTAAGCTCCAAATTTTGTATCTCTTTTTGCAAAGTGGTATGGTTAAATATCTGCTCTAGTTTTGTTTGCATTTGGGATTCAAACTCTCTTAGTCTATCTTGATATTGAGTTTTTAGCTCCTCCTCTGATATCGTACCTTGTGGTTTTTTGAGTTGGTATGAGAGAGTATCTATGATGTATTGAGTGATGATATCTGCACTTTTTTGGATGTTGGATTTGTGATACTCTTGAAATGCTTTAATAGACTCTTTGATAAGTGGAGTCCAATCCTCATTGAGCTGAGCTATGGCTTCTAATACCTCTATATGCTCATCAATCTTGGCTTTCATAGGATTGTATGTTCGTACCATCTTAAAGTAGTGGTTGAGTACACTTTTCCACTCACTACTATAATCTTCATCACCTATATGATTGAGTAGTGCCATAGATGGCTGACCTGTGAAGCTAAGCATTTGCATCTCTAGCTCATACTCAGGAGCAAATGGTTTGGATGCATCTACTATATAGATAATCCCAGCACCCTCTAATATAGGGGTAAATAGCTCTATCTCATCATTGTATCTAGCATCATCTCTAAACTCATTGACAAACTCTCTAAGCCTATGTACCCTCTTGGTTGCTGGTGTAGTAGCATCTATGCCTAGCCACTCATATACCCTTCTAGCTCTTTGAAATCCAGGAGTATCAAATAGCTCATATAACACCCTACCATCTACTATCAATGGATATGAGCGATATTTGGTAGTAGTACCTGGTACATCGGATATTGCTACACTATCATCAAGTGCAAGTGATGCTACTATAGAGCTTTTGCCCTTGTTTGGGTGTCCTACGATGGCAAATTTGGGATGATTATCACTCAAGATTTTCTCCTTTCATAGATATATTATCTAGTTTCATTGAAGCTATTTTGCGTCTCCATATCTCATAATCACTCTTTTTGATGCTATCTTTAGCTACAGTGATGATAGTAATGTCGATAGCTTGTTTGCTCAAATCCTCTATAAAATCAACAAAATCACCAGTAGGAGTCTCCCAAGACTTTACCAACACAACCACGCTACCGCTGATTTGGGATATGATTTGGTTGTCATGCTTTAGTGTATGCATACCACCTACTTCATTAACACTATCACACTCTATGTTATATTTTTGTTGCATCTTATCTATCATATCCATATCCATACCCCACCCAAGTAGAGCATTGATTTTATTTGGCTCATTTACATTGATGTCAGTTGGTATTTGGCTTGGTGCAAAAACCTCTTCTTTGGTGATAGCTTTGGTTGATATGATAGGTGTTTGCATATCTTGGAATATCTCTTTTAGTTTTGGATGGTTGCTTAGAGTGTTTTTGATAGCACTATTTAGCCGTATCGTAGCGATGATATAAAGTAGCACTCTAAACAAAATAGCATACACCAAAGTAGCCATCGCCAAAAACTTCCACCAAGCTCCAAGCATGTTGGCATGAGTTAGCATATCAGTTGGTATCTCGCCACCTAGTCTAAAATATCTACTCACCTCAACTAGATTTGAATCTATCGTAGCTTGTGGCAAAAATGTACTCCAAGGATAAGCTATCATATCTAGCCAAGAAGCAAACTCAACTGAAGAGATATCCAAAGTCGAACTCCAAGCAAAAGCGATATCTTGAGTCGAGACTACCCAAACAAGAGCTAATCCTACACCAATATAAAAAATGATTGACAAACCAATAGCCTTTTTGATGATGAGGTTTTTGGCTACGCTGGCATCTAGCGAAGCTCTCTTTGTGTCTTTTGATACAAATCTATCAAATAACATCTCAAGCCAAAAAGCAGGAGATAGATACAGTAGTGGTGTATGGTTTTTGCTTACAAACATAGCCCATAAGCTAAATATAGCCGATAGCACAGGCACTACCACCACCATAGCTAAAAAATATATCACATTGACTGGTTTATCGCCACTATAGCTAAGCAATCCCACACCAACACCTACTCCTAAAATAAAAGCCAATATCCCCATCAATACACCAACCATTGAGTAGTGTTTGAGTATCTTTTGAGTAGTTGGCTTGAGTATAAGTTTGTGCAAAAAATGTTTTTTGTATGCACTCAAAGCTGATAAGAATTTACTACTAGTTAGATTATGTTCTAGTGCAAAATCTCGTCTTATTTTGTGTGTATTGTCATCATATTTACACAATTCTATAATCTCTAAATAATCTTTCAAATTCATCTTTGTCCCATCTTTATACAAAATGTCGAGCCTTTATCTTTTTTGGATTTGATATCAAGTTCAAATTTGTGTAACTCTACTATGGTTTTAACGATGGAAAGCCCAAGCCCCATAGAGTTATCCCAATTATGCTCACCACTACGATAAAATTTCTTAGTTACTTTGGATATATCCTCTTCTTTGATACCCACTCCAAAATCTTGGATACAAATTTTACTAAAATTAATCTCTATTATCACTTTATCTTTGGAGTATTTGAGTGCATTTTCTATCAAGTTTTTGAGTGCTACATCCATCAGTGTCCTATCTGCTTCTATCTCTATACTATCGCCTTGGATGATGATTTCTCTATTTTTGTATTTCTCTTTGAGTGATTGGATGATATCTTCTACAAGAGCTTTAAGCTCAAACCTTGATTTATGCAATCTTGCTTCACCACTTTCAAATTTATTCCACAAAACCAATCTTGAGAGTAGTGATTCTATCTTGGCACCATTGTTGTATATTTTGGCTAGAAACTTATCTCTAAGAGTTGGCGGAATATCTTTGTCTTCTGTGAGAGTTTGAGAGTATCCCATGATAGAGGCTATTGGGTTTCTAAACTCGTGAGCAATGGCTGAGAGCATACTAGCTCTTTGTTTGTTTTTGAGTTTGAGTTTGGCATTGTACTTTTTCTTGATATCTTCTCTTTTTTTGGCTTTTTTGAGTACTTTTATGAGATTTTGTTTGATATTTTCAAACTCTTGGGTAAAAAATAGCGTCTCTTTATCTAGCTTTTGGTAGTCATCCAAGTTTTTCAAGTATCTATTGATAAGCCTTAACTCTTTTTGGATTCTGATAGCCTCTTTGTAGATAGCATATAGCAACACACCCATAGATAGTGCTATGAGTCCTACTATCTCATAAGCGTTAAGCTCAAATGAAGTAACCAAAAAGATATCAATAGCCCCCATAACAGTAGCTACAAATATCAATTTACCCATCACAAAATCAACAAAACTAGGCATCTAATCTATATCCTTGCTATACAACTCTATAGTTTTGCTAAATACCCTATACAAATCCTCCACCTCTTTGATAGTAGTTCTTTCATTTGGTGCGTGGATTGTATCATTGATGACACCAAACTCTATCACATCTATACCATACTTGGCAATAAATCTAGCATCGCTTGTACCACCAGCTGTTGAGTACTTAGGCGTTATATCACACACCTCTTGGATAGCTTTATCTATGGTTTGTACTATTTTGGTATCACTATTGGTTACAAATGGATAGGCTGATTGTGCCAACTCTAGCTCATAATCCAACCCATCAAATGCATCACTTACAAATGTTTTGATATCATCTTGGGTGGTTTTGGTGGAGTTTCTGACATTGAACATCATCTTTAACTCTCCTGGGGTTACATTGGTTACCTCCATACCAGAGCGGATATCAGTGATGACAAATTTGCTTGGTGCAAAATAGTCATCTCCGCTATCTAAATCAACCCCTGCTATTTTGGGCAATACTTTTGAGATTTGGTGGATTGGGTTGATAGCTTTTTGTGGATAGGCAGCGTGTCCTTGTTTGCCTTTGAGTTTAAGAACTCCATTGATAGAGCCTCTTCTACCTACCTTGATAGCATCTCCAAAACGCTCTTCACAAGTAGGCTCAGCTACTATACAACAATCAGGCAACATATTTTTATCCTTGAGATACTCTAGCACTATTTGTGTGCCATATTTGGCATCACCCTCTTCATCTGAAGTTAGTAGCAGTGATAGTGTACCATCAAAATCACTCACATTTTTGAGTGCTTGAACAAAAGCTGCTACTCCGCTTTTCATATCTTGAGTGCCTCTAGCGTACACTACACCATCTTCAACCTTTGGTACAAATGCATTACTATCCCATCCATCTCCAGCTGGTACCACATCCACATGCCCTGCAAAACATAGATGCTCTCCCTCTCCAAATCTTTTGTACAAAAATAGATTTTTAACTCCACCTTCATTTATATATATAGCTTCAAAATCACTCAAATAAGACTCTATAAACTTTAAACTACCACCATCATCAGGTGTAACAGACTCAAAGCTTAACAATTTCAAAAACAGATCTATAATATTCACCAATTTTTCCTTTTTTTGGGCATTAAAATTGTAATTTTAACTAAAATAATATATAATCATACAATTTTATCGCTAAAAGGACAATAGTGCAAGTAGATATAGATGTACTTCAAAAACTAGAAAAACTATCTCATCTAAGAATTGATGATGACAAAAAAGATGAAGCGATGCAACAGCTTAGCAATATTTTGGGATATGTAGAGAACTTAAATGAACTAGATACAAGCAGTTTGGATGCTTCATTTTCTACGCTAGATGGTGGTACTCCTATGAGAGAGGATACCCCAAGAGAGCCAAATGATATAGCAAAACGCATACTATCAAATGCACCAAATGCACAAGATGACTTTTTCATCGTACCAGCTATCATAGAATAAAGGATAAACTATGGCTATATTTGATATCAAAAAACTACTCCAAAGTGTCGTAGCTCATAAAGCTTCAGATTTACACTTAGTAAGCCGTACAGAGCCACAAATTAGGCTAGATGGTGTACTAAAACCTGTCAACCTACCAAAACTAAAAGGTGAAGATATAGAGGAGATGTGCTACTCTCTCATTACTGAGAAACAAAAGCAACATTTTGAAGAGTTTGATGAGCTTGACTTTGCATTAGAATTACCTGGTATTGGTAGATTTAGAGCAAACTACTATAGAACAATGGGTGATGTAGCAGCTGCATTTAGGATTATTCCTATTGATGTACCATCATTGGATGATTTGGGTGCTCCTGAAGTATATAAGAAACTAGTCAAAAGAGAAAAAGGACTCATCTTAGTTACTGGTCCAACAGGTTCTGGTAAATCAACCACACTAGCAGCTATGCTAAATGAGATAAATATCACTGAACAAAAACATATTATTACAGTTGAAGACCCAGTGGAATTTATTCACCAAAATAAAAAAAGTGTCTTCTCACATAGAAGTGTGGGAGAAGATACCAAAAGCTTTGCTACAGCACTCAAATATGCAATGCGTCAAGACCCTGATATCATACTCATCGGGGAGATGAGGGATAAAGAGACCATATCTGCAGCATTAACAGCCGCTGAGACTGGACACTTGGTATTTGGTACTTTGCACACCTCATCAGCTCCTGGTACTATCAACCGTATTATTGATGTGTTTAGTGGTGATGAACAACCGCAAATTAGAGCTATGATTTCTTCTTCTCTAGTTGCCGTTATAGCACAAGCCTTACTACCAAAGATTGGTGGTGGTAGGGTTGCAGCCTCTGAGATACTTGTTACAAATCACGCTATCAATAACCTCATTCGTGAAGATAAAGTACACCAAATCTACTCACAAATGCAACTAGGTCAAGGTGATACAGGTATGCAGACCCAAACTCAAGCTTTAGTTAAGTTTGTCAAAGAGGGTAAAGTAGCTAGAGATATAGCACTTCAGTTTGCCAATAAACCAGAAGAGCTTGAAAAAGCACTAATGTAAAGAAGAGTATTATGTTAGAAAACTTTACAATGATAGATTTTAACTATTTTGATGTAGCTATTAGCTCTATAGTACTTATCCTTGGTATCAAAGGATTTCTCAATGGATTTATCCGTGAGATTTTTGGACTAGCAGGATTGGTAGGAGGAGTCTATTTGGCATCTATGTTTGCTCCTGTATCTGCTGATTTTATAGACAAAAACTTTATACATTTACAAAATGTAGCTCTATTGAAATTGATAGGTTTTTTAACTATACTAATTGCTGTATGGTTGAGTGCTACTATTGTCGGTACCATACTATCTAAACTTACCACTATGAGTGGTTTGAATTTTTTAGATGGACTTTTGGGGTTTATTATAGGTGGGGGTAAATATTTTATTATATTTTCCATAATTGTAACAGCCCTATCAAATGTAACAGTAGTGAAGGATAGTATGCATAAATATATCAAAGATTCTCTTTTGTATCCTATCTTAGTCAAGACAGGTTCAACAGTGATTAGAATGGACCCTAGCACCATAGGTCTCAAAACAGACCAAGATATAAAAGTTATCGATATAAATACTACTCAAGCACAAGGAGAGTAGTATCAATATGATAAAATACCCTGTACTACTTGATAAATTCAAAGATATCTTAAAAGATAACTCTTTGAAATTTACCAAACAAAGAGAGTTGATATTGAAATTTTTGTATGAGCATGATGACCACTACACACCCGAAGAGGTATATCTGAAAATCAAAGAGAAAAATCCAGATATCAACATAGGTATAGCTACTATCTATAGGACTTTGACTCTGCTTGAAGATTCAGGGATAGTAAGCTCCATATCATTTGGGATACAGGGCAAAAAGTATGAGTTTGGACTCAAAAACCACCACGACCACCTCATTTGTAGCAAGTGTGGAAAGATTATAGAGTTTTTTGATGAAACCATAGAGAAACAACAAGAGATCATTGCAAACAAGTTTGATTTCAAAATGCAAGAGCATAGTATGAAAATCATAGGACTATGTCAAGACTGCCAACAAAAACAAAACAACATAGGAGACGACTTTGATATTTGACAATCAATATATCCAAGAGAGAATAAAAAAAGCACAAATGCTAAGCGAAGCTGGTATCAACCCATACCCTGCCAATAAAACAAAAGGTATAAGCTCAAAAGAGTTTAAAGAGAGATTTGATTATGTGCTAGAGCTTGATGATGAAGTAAAACAAGACAAAACTCAACACATCAAACTAGTTGGTAGAATTAAATTTATCCGTATCATGGGTAAAGCAGCATTTGCCAAGATAGAAGATAATGAAGGTTTAGTACAGATATACTACAACCGTGATGAGTTACCTGAGGGGTATTATAACAATGTAGCTAAAAAGCTATTTGAAGTAGGAGACATCATCGAAGCTAGTGGGTATCCATTTGTAACTCAAACTGGTGAACTTACACTGCACTGTACAGATATACAGATAGTTACCAAAGCTATCTTCCCACTACCTGAGAAGTTTCACGGACTAACTGACCAAGAGATTAGATATCGCCAAAGATATCTTGATATGATAGTCAATCCTGAAGTTACCAAAACTTTTGTGATGCGTTCTCGTATAGTCTCTCTTGTGAGAAGATTTTTTGAAGATAAAGGCTTTTTGGAAGTTGAAACTCCTATGATGCACCCAATCCCAGGCGGAGCTAATGCCAAGCCATTTATCACTCATCACAATGCTTTGGGTGTAGATAGATACCTTAGAATCGCACCTGAGTTGTATCTCAAAAGACTTATTGTTGGTGGTATGGATGCAGTATTTGAGATAAATAGAAACTTTAGAAACGAAGGTATGGATGCTACACACAATCCTGAATTTACATCTATAGAGTTTTATTGGGCTTATCACAACTACCACGATTTGATGAGACTAACCGAAGAGTTGTTTGACTATCTATTTGAACATCTTCATCTACCTAAAAAGTTACAATATGGAGAGTATGAGATAGATTTCACTACACCATTTGCCAAAGTGCCATTTATAGAAGCTCTCACAACCATAGGAGGTGTACCAGCCAAAATCACAAATGACAAAGATGCCATCATAGCATATCTCAAAGAAAAAGAGATAGAAGTAGATAGCAACCTAACACTAGGATACCTCCAAGCAGAACTATTTGATGAGTTTGTAGAACCAAAACTAATCAATCCTACTTTTATCACACAGTACCCTGTAGATATATCTCCACTAGCTAGAAGAAGTGATGAAAACCCAGAGATAACTGAGAGATTTGAGCTATTTATGGCGGGCAAAGAGATAGCCAATGGGTTTAACGAATTAAATGACCCAATAGATCAATACAACCGCTTCAAAGCCCAAGTACAAGCCAAAGAGACAACAGGTGATGATGAAGCTATGCATATGGATACAGATTTTGTGAGAGCATTGGGCTATGGTATGAGTCCAACTGCTGGTGAGGGTATAGGTATAGATAGACTTGTGATGATGCTAACCAACCAACACACAATCCGTGATGTGATACTCTTCCCTGCTATGAAGCCTGAAGTAGAAGAGAAACCAAAAAATGCTTGTAAAAAATGCGGTAACACAAATGAAAAAGAGCTAAAACCAGCCAAAAAAGGCAAAGGCTTTTTCTGTATGGATGCAGCTGCTTGTAAACAAAGAGCAGCTACAAACAAATAGATACGATATAAAAAGGAAAGAATAATGACTAGAGAGTTAAAAGTATTGATAACAATCATCACTATAGCTGGTTTGACTGCTTGTAGCTCTCCAGAGCTTAGCAATAGCAGTAGAGTCAAAAAAGAGTATTTTACCAACGGTCAAATTATGTCAGAGTTTATTATGAGTGATGATACTGGACAAAATGGTATATTGAAAAAGTATGGCTATGATGGTAAACTTACCTCTATCGTTCCAATCAAAAATGGTGTAAAAGATGGTATAGAGATACTATATGATGACAAGGGTAGAGTTTTGAGAAAAACACCTTATGTCAAAGGTCGAATAGATGGAATATTGAAAGTCTTTTATGCAAATGGAGATTTGTTGGCTACTATACCTTATGTCAAGGGTGTTAGAAATGGATATGCTTACAAATATAGACCAGATGGTACAGTTTTGGAAAAAGTACTATTTAAAAGAGGAAGGATAGCAAACTAAACTATCATTATAGATAACAACACTCCGCCATCAATGGCGGAGTATCTTAGTATAATCCAAATTTACCATCTGCTCTTTTATACATTACACGCATATTACCACTGTAGTCATTAAATACTATAAATTGTCTTTTTTTCTCAGCTTTGAGAGCTTCGATAGCTTCATCAAAATCTAGTGGTTTGTGAAGCTCCAAGTCCATTGGTACTATCTCTATCTCATCAGCTTCTAGTTCAGCTACTGCTTCAGCCTCAGCACCCAAATCAGCAAAGCTCATAACTCTATGGTCTTTGATTTTATCAGCGTGTCTTCTGAGTGATTTTTTGATACGCTCCATACCTACATCTAGTGCAGCATATACATCTTTGTCTCTTTGAGTTATTACGATAGTATTTTTGTCTTTTAGATTTACTATGATTTCTACTTTGAAACCTTTTTTGCCGTGTTTTTCATCAGCTGCTATGACTATATTGGCAGATATGATGTCTAGGTTATATTTACTAAGTCCATCTATAAGTGCATCTGCATAAGCTTTGATAGCATCTGTTAGTTCAAAATGTCTTCCTGTTATACTTCTATTCATGATAAATCCTTTTTATTGAAGTATAGATATTTTATCCATACTTAATTTTGACATACTTCCCACAGCTCACGCAGGGGGATTCTGGCTTTAAACGAAGATGCCTACAATAGCAGGTCTTATTTCTCCTATGCCAAAGGTCAATGCCCCAACCTTTAAAGAATTATACTAAAATATTAGAAAATTTTCAAGCCAAATAAATATCCCAAATCCCGAAATAGAAATTCCAAACCTCAAGAAATCGTAAAAGTTGTTCATAATAACCATACATTTTGAAAGAAAACGGTGTAAGCTTGTATGAGTTTGTATTGATAGTTGGTAAAAAAGAGTG
>Ga0256913_10001057_pt1 | contig 14317 bp, 9 predicted proteins | sample Axial_MatmetaG_FD_185970 | JGI IMG/M metagenome (GOLD analysis project Ga0256913, IMG submission 185970) | Deep-sea worm associated microbial mat communities from Axial Seamount, Juan de Fuca Ridge, Pacific Ocean - Axial_Mat | ecosystem: Environmental > Aquatic > Marine > Oceanic > Microbial...
TTCCGCGGGGAGCGCTGAGCGTTGCGCTCGCTCAATTCCTTGAAGCGGGTCATCATCTCCGTTTTCTCCTCCTCGGGGGCGGTTTTCAAACGCTCCATTAGGGAATCCATCTCTTTTTCGTCGTGGTATTTGTTTATATATTCCAAGCAGTCGTTCAGGGCCTTTTCCTGTTTGGCGTGTAGTTTTTCCGGATCGTCGTCCTGGAATTCCGGATCCGCCATCGCCTTGCTTACGAAAGGATCCGCCGCGAGCGCCTGGTCGCCCTGTAGCGCCTCCTGCGCCAACTCCCATTCTCCGTTGAGGGTGTTCGATATCACGAGCTCCAAGGCTCTTCCCACCGGAGCCTTCGTTATTCTGTCGCTGGTGAGTTTTTCGGCCACTGCCTGCGCGAACGTCCCGTGCGCCAAGGCGACCTCCAGGAGATGGGTCTCTGCTTTCAGCAACTCCCTGGGGTAGGCTCCGCTAGCGGTGTCGACAGTATTCTCCATTGGCGCCTCGCCCGGGGATAGAGCCGATTTGTCGGAGCGTATTTTGTCGAATTTCCTAAGCCTGTTCAACTCGTTGATGATCGTCTGTTGCGGCAAGCCCAAGCGTTGCGCCAGAAGTATCGCCTGATCCGATCTGAACGTCGCGGAATTCGACAACGCTATCAGCCGTATCAGCTCCTCGGAGACGTGTTTTTTACCTTCCGGAGTGGAGGCGTCGTGTTCCGCGGAAAGCGCGCGGAACGCGAAGTCGAAAAAATCTACGGCTCCCTCCACGAGGCGCTGGAGCTCATCTGGGCCTTTCTCGTTGAAAATGGAGTCGGGATCGGAGCCCGGAGGCATCTCGACGACGTTGACGAGGACGTTTTTCGGTAGCAGAAGCTCCGCCGCGCGGAACATCGCTTTGCGCCCGGCTTCGTCGGAGTCGAACGCCACGACGACGGATCCAGTGTGGTGCTTGAGCATTGTCGCCTGTTCGTCGGTGAACGCGGTGCCCAGCGGAGCCACTGCGTTAGTCACTCCGCCGCGGTGGAACGCGATGGCGTCCATCTGCCCTTCGCAGAGGACGACTTGTTTTTTGTCCCGTATCCCCTCGCGGGCCATAGGGAACGGATAGAGGAGACGGCTTTTGTTGAATATCCAGGTCTCCGGGGTATTCACGTATTTGCCGCCGAAGGCGTCCTTGGAGACGACCCGTCCGCTGAACCCCACGACTCGCCCCTGGGCGTCCCACACAGGGAACATCAGACGGTTGCGGAAGACGTCGTAAACGCTCTTTTTCTCCTCGTGCCTTTTCGCGAGTCCCGCGGCGAGAATCTCGCTTTCGGAGAACCCCTTTGACTTGCAGTGGTCGAGGAGGACGGTCCATTCGTCGGGGGCGGCTCCGAGACGGAACCGCTCCACTATCTCTTTCGGCAGACCGCGGGTCGCCAGGTATTTAGCCACGGGGGAATCCGGCGCGCCGCGCAACACGCTCTCGAAAAACGCGGCCGCCACCTCGTTGAGCTTGTAGAGGCGCTCCTTCGATATTTTCGCGTTTTTCGGGACGATCGCGACGTCTCCCGAGGACGATGCCCGGGCCGAGGGCTCCCAAGGCTGTTCATCAGGGATGAAGATGGCGTATTTGTCGGCCAGCATCCGCGCGGCGGTGGGGAAATCCACCCCCTCGCGCTCCATCACGAACGTGAACACGTTGCCCCCTTTTTTGCAGCCGAAGCAGTGGAACATCTGCTTCTCGACGCTGACGGTGAATGAGGGGGTTTTCTCGTTGTGGAACGGACAAAGGCCCTTGTAGCGGTTCGAGCCCGCCCGCTTGAGCTGGACGTAGCTTCCTATGACATCGACAATATCCGCTTTCGAACGGATTTGCTCGATGATCTCTTCTGGTATCGGTTTAGGCATGGCGAACCGCGCCCGGAGCCGGTTGGATCCGGGAAATCGTTGATATGGAGTGAGGCGTCAATCCTCGACTATCGTCTCGATCACGATGTTTTCGAGCGGCACGTCGCCGTGCGGACCCCGTTGCCCCGTGGAAACGGTGGCGATCTGATCGACCACGTCCATCCCATCTATGACCTTGGCGAACACGCAATATCCGTACCCCTGGGGATCGGGCGATTTGAAATCGAGGAAGTCGTTGTCGACCAGATTGATGAAAAACTGGCACGAGGCGCTGTGGGGATCGGAGGTTCTCGCCATAGCTACCGTGCCGCGCTTGTTCGGGACTCCGTTGTCGGCCTCGTTTTTGATGGGGGCCTTTGTCGGGAGCTGGTTGAACGATGTGTCGAATCCTCCGCCTTGCGCCATGAAATTCGGGATGACCCTGTGGAAAATCGTGTTGTTGTAATGGCCGTCGCGTATGTATCCCAACACGTTTTCAACCGTTCCCGGAGCCTCACGCTCGAGAAGTTCCAGCTGGATGTCGCCTTTCGATGTTTTGATCGTGACAGTTTTCATTCGCCTCTCTCCTTATTGATGTGCGCGTCCGGGACATGCTCTATCCTCCCGCCATTGGAAGATACCCCTGTGGAATGGTTTCTTCAAGCCCCTTCAGAAGGAGGCGCTCCGCGGTACGGGAGCGCTTGTCAATCGTTTTGTTTTGTTGATGCGACGGCGTATTGGATCACCGAGACCATCAGCAACAGCGTGGCCGCCTGCACCAAAACCACGACCGTGGTTCCGGGGCCTCCCCAAAGCAATGGCAGCACGGCCAGTCCGATGGTTAGCGCCAAAAGGTGGGTGGTCAGGACGGCCATGCTGCGTTTCATTCCCATCTTCATAAAGCGGTGGGATATGTGGTTGTGGTCTCCCACATAGAACGGTTTGCCCAGCTTCCATCGTATGACGGTCACCGCGACCAGGTCGAAGAGCGGAAGCGCCAGAATGAAAAGCGGAAGCAGTATCGATAGCCGGGAGTGCGATTGGAGCGGGCCGTTGGTTTCGTAATATGTCACCATCGATCCCGTAACCGCCAGCAGATAGCCTAGCAGGTGGCTGCCGGAATCGCCCATGAATATGGAGGCGGGAGTGTGGTTGTAGAACCAAAAGCCGATCACCGCGCCCGTGGCCGCGGCACCGAACACGGCGACGAAATATTGTCCTCCCAACGCGGCGCAGATGGTGAAGAGGCTGAACGCTATGGCCGCGATTCCCGCGGCGAGGCCGTCCATGTTGTCGAAAAAGTTGAAGGCGTTTATGACCACCATGATCCATAGCACGGAAACGCCCCAGGATATTATGGGGTCCGCGATGAACGCGGATGTCCTGGCGCCACCCCAAGTAACGGCTATGGCGGCCACGACGAACTGGCCGCCGAACTTCGCCTTCGCGCTCATGTTGAATTTGTCGTCGTAAAGCCCGAGAAGGGTGGCCAGCACCGCCCCCGCCGCCAACGCCGCCAAGCGCGGAGATACGGCGGATACGCCGGGAAGGTGTTTCGCCACCGCGATTGGGATGTCGCTTCGCTTCATCGACGACACGAGGAGCATTCCCAAAGCCACGGTGGAAAGGAGAGCCAGGCATATGGCCGGCCCTCCAAGCAGGGGAGTCGGTTCCTTATGGCCCTTGTGCCCCTGCGACGCCGGCTGGTCATGGAATCCGATTTTCAGTGCGATACGCCTGAATAGGGGGGTGTATATAAGTGAAAACACGGCGGCGGTAATAGCCGTCATAGTGTATATGTTCCACCAAGTCATCGTAGCCGCTCCCGCTATTGGCCCGCATATCCCGAACGAGGTGGTAATCTAGCTTGGGATATGGTGGAATGCCAGTCCGGAGGGAGGGCTAATGGCGCCCGCTTATGACTATATGCCCTTTTCTCAATAGAGCGGGTCGTAGTAATAGGGCTTTATCGTGGCGGTCTTGCTCAATCCTCCGAGCGTTGTGAGCGATAGCGTTTCCACATGTCCGTCGGCCATCGGACAGACGTATCTGGCGGCGATATGCGGAACGCGCCAGTCGGGATTGCAGTGCGGGAGTCCGAAAGCGCCTTCGTCATAAGCGGAGGAGGGACACCACATACTGGCGTATCCGACTTCTCCGAACGCGATTAGGTGGGAGGGGGAGTTCATCCTATACACGGTAGGTATGGATATGTCTTCGAATTTCTCTTCGCCCTTCCCCAATGCGCCGTTCAGCACATACGTTATCGGCTCCTCTCCGGGAGCGGGAGGATACCAGTTGGGATTCGTGTAGGGTGTCGCCGACGGGCATTGAAACGACTTTTTCGACATATTCGCGTATCCCATCAGAACCGAGGCCCAGCAATAAGTGGTGTCCCAAGGCGATAGTTGGGCGATGTTGGTCAACAGTATGCCGTGGGCGTCTATAGCGTAGGAATGCCATAAAGTGCTTATCTGGGCGTTGTTCGACGCGCATTGCGCCATCTTCGCCATCTCCTTCGCCTTGTTCAAAGCCGGAAGAAGCAGAGCCACCAGGATGGCGATAATCGCCACGACCACCAGGAGTTCGATCAGAGTGAAGGCCGAGTGTTTCATTTTCAGTCCTCCCGTATGGAACATCCACTGGCATGTTTGGAGCATTTCGTGTGCCAGTAGTATGCCGGACGGGGGCCGGAAACCGTTTCGCTTGGAGGATTCCGAGGATATTTTCACTTTTGAGTCTCGGAAAACGTGGCGGAGCGATACTCGCTGGTTTAGAGATACTGAAAGAAGGCGTCCATCGACGCCCCAGGGGGAGTTGGTCTCACGCGTGAGATTTTATGCGGTTAAACGTTGAAGGAGGAGGAGGGGGGCGGCCTCCCGGCATAGGCGGAGCCGGAGCGTCAGGGCTTGTATTTGGGATAGTAGTAATATCGTTTGATAGGCGCGGATACGTCCGTGCCTCCCAATTCCGTGAAGGAATGATTTTCCACGTGTCCATCGGCCATTGGGCATACATAGCGTCTTCCTCCCAGATGCGGAACCTCCCAGTCGGGGTTGACCATCGGCAGCCCTTGCTTCTGGTACGGCCTCACAACGGTCGCGTATCTCACTATATATCCCTGCTCTCCAAACAGGATGAAGTGCCCTGGAAAATTGATCTTCGCCGTCGAGTTGACGGAATACGGGGATACCGAACCGGATCCGGCGAGCTCGTTGAACACATAGGTTATTCCGGTTTCGCCAGACAGCGGTGGTTTCCACGTCTTGATTTTTTTGCTGGAGGGGCATATCACGAACTGGGCCGGGAGTGGCACGTAACGATTCAATATCTCGGTCCAACCATAGGTCTTCCAATAGGTATTCTTATTCTCTTGGCAATAGAGGAGGATTTCATGGTTGCAGTTGGCGTAGTGGTTCCATGCGGTCGCCATTTGTTCCATATTTGAGGAGCATTGAACCATTCTGGCCATCTCTTTCGCCCCGGATAGCGCGGGAAGAAGAAGTGCCACCAGTATCGCTATGATCGCCACCACGGTCAACAACTCTATGAGTGTGAATTTCTTGGACATCGTTTTCCCCTTTTTTGTCATTGGAAAATCCCGCGTAGGATTATACAAAGACACCTCCTTATCCCCTCACCAATAACGGGTAGAGCGGATGATTTCAAGTGGATATGGATCTTTTCAGATATTCAAGGGTTAATCCAATATCGAAACTGCTCGCTGGCGTTGCCGAAAACCTTGTTTTTTTTGTCTTTTTGTCGATCCCTCCGAGTTCCGCCAAGGTGCGGGCTTCAACGTGGCCGTCGGCCATTGGGCATACGAATCTTTGGCCAATGTGTGGAATCCGCCAATTTGGTGGCCCGTCTCCGCAGGGGAGCCCGCAGGTGGCGCATTTGTAGTCCGACGAGGTACACGCCATGTGCGCGAAACCACCATCGTTGAAAACGATAAGGTGCGACGGGGAGACGATCCGAAAGATGTTGGGGACATTGGGGGCCGCGGCGTCGTTGCCGGCGCCGAGATGCTTGGTCATGCCATAGCTGCTGGCAACTTCACCCGGAGCAGGAGGGAGCCACACGCTGGTCTTCGCTTCCGGACAACGGAATACTTCCCGAGGATAGTGTGAGAATTTCAGCAATACATGGGACCCGCAATACGCCGTGTCCCAATGATGAGATTGGATGCATGGAATCAGCGTCCCGTTGCGTGTCATGGCGTAAGAGTTCCAGGCGGTGACCAACTGTCCGCAATTGGAAGTGCATTGGGCTAATTTCGCCATCCGTTTCGCCGTGCCTAACGCGGGGAGGAGGAGCGCGACCAGTATCGCTATTATGGCGACAACAGTCAACAGCTCTATGAGAGTGAACGATCTATTACGCCGTTTCAACATGTCAATCCCATTTTTATCGTCCAGCTAAGACTTTTTCGGGCGTTTTTCGAGACAAGCGGACGCAAATGGTGTCAATAAAAATCTTCCCACTCGCATGGACGCTAATCCAGTCTCCAGTTGCGGAAACGACATTCCCTTCCCCTCCGTTACTTAATAATAGAGATTTTTTTGTCGAGAATCAAGTCGTCATATGCGCTTCATTGAAAAATCCATATACGAGGGAGGGGGAGGGGATATGAAGGAAATGCTTGGCGAAACGTGAATTTTCATGATGTTTCGCTGCCTGGCAAGCCGTTCCGGCGTGTTTTTTGGGAGAACCCTAGCCTATCTAGGGCTGGTATCTAGGGTAGTAATAGTATTGTTTGGCGGGGGCGGTCCTGTCAACCCCCCCCAATTCTCCCAGGGAATGGTTTTCCACATGTCCGTCGGCCATTGGACAGACATATCGCCTATGTCCGAGATGGGGGACGCGCCAATCCTTGTTCAATTGCGGGAGGCCGCGCCCGCTCTCGCAAGAAGCTCTCACAGCGTATCGAATCAAATATCCTAGCTCGCCAAAAACAATCAGATGATTTGGGAAAGTTATTCCCGCGATTGAATTCACGCTCAATTCGGGATATGTGGAGCCCGTTCCCGCCAGTTCATTGAATACATACGTTTGCCCTACCTCGCCAGCCAGAGGAGGCATGTAGGCCGTCCCCTTGCTGCTGGGGCATTGCACTAGCTCGTCCGAGAACGATGAGTAGTTACACAGAATTTTCGTCCAACCATAGTCCTTCCAATAGGATTTTTTATTTTGCGCCGTATATAGCGTCATGTTGGCGTTGTCGTGGGCATACGAATTCCATAGCGTCACCAGTTGCCCCATGTTTGAAGAACACTGGACCATCCTAGCCACCTCTTTGGCTTTCGAGAGCGCGGGGAGAAGCAATGCGACGAGTATGGCGATAATTGCGATAACCACCAATAATTCCAATAACGTGAACCGCTTATGCCGTTTCATTTTTTCTCCTTATTTTTATAAGGTTTGCAAAGGCACACCGCGTCAAACTAGAGAAAAAATAAGGAAAACGTTCGTGATTTCAAGTGTAATTACAAAATTTTTTTGATTTTTTTTAGATTGTAAGCTTAGCGAAGCGTTATGTTCAGGGTTTCGGGGAGTCGTTTTCTGAGTTCTTCGTAGGCGGAGTTGACCTCTTCATCGGTGAGGGTGCGCTCCGGATTTCTGAATACGAGGGAGTAGGCCAGGCTCTTTTTGCCCGGGCCGAAAGTTTTGGGATCTTCGAAGAGGTCGAATATCTCGACGCTTTCGAGGTTCGGGAGGTTGAACGATTCGATGGCCGCGATGATCTCGGCGTGTTTGAGAGACGCGTCGGCCACGAACGCTACGTCCCTGGCGGTGGAGGGGTATTGTGGAATCGGCTCGAACCGTTTCTCGGGTTTCGGAAGGGCGAGGAGGGCGTCGAGGTCGATGGATGCCGCGAAGACCTTCGTCTGCAGACGCAACCCTTTCGCCATGCGCTCGGCTATCTCTCCGCAATCGCCGATCCGTTTTCCATCCGCGTGAATCGCGGCGGCGGTTCCCGGTGCGTAGTTCGCGGTGGCGGGGTCGTTTTTTCCCATTAATGAGAATTCAGCCTTGAGGTGTCGTTTATCCATCCATTCCTCGATGACGCCTTTGAGGTCGAAATAGTCGAGCGTCTCGTTTTTTTCCTTCGAGAAGCGCTCCGGATGGCGACGTCCCGTGATCGCTATGGCGCATTCCAACCGCTCCTCTTTTTCGGGATGGGCGGTGAACACGCGTCCTATCTCGAATATCCGCATGTCGCGGTTTCCGCGGGCGGCGTTGCGTTCCACGGTTTCCACCAGTTGCGGCAGGAGCGAAGGGCGCAACACGGCCAGATCCAAGCTGAGCGGGTTTCCGAGGATTTTCAGGTCCTCTTTCTTGTATTTCGCGTCGGACAGCGCCTTCTCCTCCGGGAGGAGGGAGTAGTTCATCGTCTCGTCCAGCCCCAACGCGAGTAGCTCGGCCGTCGCGGTCTCGACCTCGATTCTGGCGTCGGCCTCTATCGGGCCTCCCGAGACAGCAGCGACCGGAGCCGCGGAAATCGCGTCGAGCCCGTGTATCCTGGCCACTTCCTCCGCTAGATCGGCCTCCCGTTCGAGGTCGAGACGGAAGGAGGGGACGGAGACTTCCGCCTCGGCGTCCGATACCGGCTCCACGGAGAGCCCCAACGCCTCGAATATCCCGGCGATCTCGCCGTTCGCGATATCCGTGCCCAAAAGGGAGCGTATTTTGTCGAAGCGGCATCTCACCTTCCGCCGTTCCGGGGGCGGCGCGGATACGTCTATCAATTCGGAGGCCAACTCGCCTCCGGCCAGTTCGAGTATCAACGCGGCGGCTCTGTCGCTGGCGACGGGCGCCATCTCGAAATCGGAGCCGCGCTCGAAACGGAACGAGGAATCGGTGGATATTTTATGGTTTCTGGAGGTCGATCGGATGTTGGACGGCGCGAAAACCGCGCTTTCCAAAAGGATGTCGACGGTGGTGTTGGATACCGCGGTTTCCGCGCCTCCCATCACGCCCGCCAGAGCGACCGGTTTCACCGCGTCGCATATCACCAGATCGTTTTCGGTTAGCTTGCGCTCGACTTCGTCAAGGGTGACGATCTTCTCTCCGGAACGGGCGTTCCGCACGACGATTCGTCTCTCCTCCAAGAGATTCAAATCGAACGCGTGGAGAGGATGCCCCAATTCCATCAGCACGTAGTTGGTCACATCGACAATGTTGTTGATGGGGCGCAATCCCACCGCCTCGAGGCGGCGTTTCATCCATTCCGGACTTTCGGCCACCTTCACTCCGCGGATGATCCGGGCCGTGTACCGCGGGCAGAGATCCGCGTCCTCCACATCGACGATATCCGCGGAAACCGCGGAGTCGGCGGTGGAGGGCGGTTCGATCCGCGGAAACCGCGTCTCCGTCCTTGTCAGAGCGGAGAGATCGCGCGCCACGCCCCAATGGGATAGGCAATCGGGGCGGTTGGGAGTTATCTCGACCTCGAAGACCGTGTCTCCGTCGCCGGTTTTCTCCACCGCCTCGACCTCGATCCCCGACATCGTGAGGGAACGCGCCAGAGCCTTCGGGGCTCCGGCGTCGATGTATTCCCCCAGCCATTCGAGGGATACCTTCAAGCGAGTTCCTCCAACGCGGCCTTCCTGCTGAGGCGGATCTTGCCGCGGTCGTCGACATCCAGCACCTTGACCGTGACCATGTCGCCTTCCTTGCAGATGTCGGTGACTTTGTCGACCCTGTAGTTGGCGAGCTCGGATATGTGGAGGAGCCCCTCCTGTCCGGGAAGTATCTCGACGAATGCGCCGAATTCCTTGACGGAGATGACTTTGCCGCGGTATACCTTGCCGATTTCAGGCTCGGCCGCGACGCCGCCGACCATTTCGAGGGCTTTTTCGAGGGCTTCCGCGTTAGCCGCGAAGATATTGACGAGTCCGGTGTCGTCGACCTCGATAGTCGCTCCGGTCTCCTCCTGTATGCCTTTGATGATCTTTCCGCCTGGGCCTATCAACGCGCCGATCTTGTCGGGATTGATCTGCATGGACTCGATTCTAGGCGCGTAGGGGCTGATATCCTCACGCGGGGTGGAGAGGCATGCCTCAATCACGTCGAGAATCTTGAAACGGGACGTCTTGTTGCGTTGCATCGCCTCGTAGAGGAGTTCGATGCTGATACCCGGAATCTTCAGGTCGAGCTGGAATCCGGTTATACCATCGCGGGTTCCCGAGATTTTGAAGTCCATATCGCCGTAATGGTCCTCCGAGCCGAGTATGTCGGTCAGAAGAAGGGTCTCTCCGTTCTCTCCGGTCACCAGTCCGCAGGATATCCCCGCGACCGGCGCTTTGATTTTGACGCCCGCGTCCATCAACGCCAACGTCGCTCCGCATACGCTCGCCATCGAGGTCGAGCCGTTGGAGGACATGATTTCCGATACGCAACGGATCGTGTAGGGGATGTCTTTGGGAATCACCTTCGCCACGGAGCGTTCGGCGAGGTTGCCGTGTCCGATCTCGCGGCGGCCCGGACCCATTATGCGTCCGACCTCGCCTACGCTGAAGTTCGGGAAGTTGTAATGGAGATAGAACTTCCTTTCGACGTCGCCAATGATGGTGTCGGTGAGTATCGCGTCGCGTTTCGTTCCGAAAGTGGCCTGCACCAACGCCTGGGTCTCGCCGCGGGAGAAGAGGCCGCTGCCATGGGTGCGCGGGAGTATCCCGGCCTCGGCGGAAAGGGGACGCAAATCCTCGATTCCGCGTCCGTCGGAACGCATTTGCTTCTCGAGTATCCCCTTGCGCACGGTCTGCTCCTCCAACTTCTCGAAGGTGGATTTCAGATGGCGCTCGAGATTGTCGACGTCGGCGAACCGCTCCGCCAGCGCCTTCGACATCTCGTCGAATATGACGTTGAGCGCCTCGATGCGCTCCTCTTTGGAGTGGATGAAACAAGCCTGCTCCATCTTACCTTCGCAGAAGGATTCCACGGCCGCCTTTATCTCCTCGGGAACCGAATAGAGCTCCACCGGTTTCTTCTCTTTGCCGGCGATGGAGACCAGCTCGTTTATAGCTTCGACCTGTTTGGCCACGACTCCATCGGCGAACGCCAGCGCATCGCGGAGCGTCTCCTCGGAGCACTCGTCGGCGTCCCCCTCGATCATGATTACTTTTCCGGGAAGTCCGGCGTATATCAGCTCCAGGGTGCTTTCCTTCATCTGGGAACGCGTCGGATTCGCCACGAACTGTCCGTCTATCATTCCGACCTTAAGCGCGCCGAGCCCGCATTTGAAGGGGAGGGAGGATATCGACAACGCCGCGGACGCGCCGAGCATCGCCAGGACGTCGGGGTTGTTCTCCTCGTCGGCGCTAAGCACCAACGCCTGGATTTGAACCTCGTTGAAATATCCCTTCGGGAACAGGGGGCGTATCGGGCGGTCGGTCATGCGGCATACGAGAATCTCGTTGTCGGATGGGCGTCCCTCGCGTTTGATGTAGCCGCCGGGAATGCGTCCCGCGGCGCTGAACTTCTCGCGGTAGTCCACTTGCAGCGGGAAAAAGTCCGCTCCGGGCCTCGGGGGGCCTCCGCAGGCCGTGACCAGGACGATCGTGTCGCCTTGCCTTACGGTAACCGCTCCGTCCGCCAGTCCCGCCAGTTTGCCGGTGGCGATTTCCACTTGCCTGCCGCCGTCCAGTTCGAAGATCGTTTTCTTCTCTTCCATTGTCTCTTTCTCCTTAGCCCGTTCGCGGAACGCCGTTTTCCTTGCGTTTCAATGGCGCCGCGCGGGCTTGTTTTGTTTTTCCAAAGGAGAACGGGAAGGCGGGCTTCGGGATCGGAAGGGGAACCGAGCGGCTCCCCTTGTAATTGGATTCCACCGCGGAATCGCGGTATCAAACTCCGCTGGCGTCGCCGCCCTCGGCTTTTGATAGCGTCCGAATTCCACAGTGCCCCAACTTGGTGTCCCGACCGGGCGTGTCGTCCTCTCGATCGGCTTTGGAATGCTTCATAAACTCAGGGAACAACGCCCAAACGCCTTCCCTATCTCAAAAACAGTCCTTCTATTCCTTTTTGTTCGATACGTATGCTATCTAAAAAAACGCGCCCCCTGAGTCGGGGGCGCCCTGCGTTTATTTCCTTCTGATTCCCAATTCGTCGGTGATCTTCTCGTACGCGTCCAAATCTTCGCGCTTGAGATATTTCAGGAGCTTCCTCCTTTTGTTCACCATGGCGATGAGGCCTCTGCGGGAATGGTTGTCTTTCTTGTTCGCCTTGAGGTGTTCCGTCAGTTCCTTGATCTTCGCCGACAGAATGGCGACCTGGACGACGGTCGAGCCGGTGTTCGCCTCGTTCCCACCGTGTTTCTTGATGATTTCGGCTTTGCTCTGCTTATCCATTTTTTTCTGGTGTTCTCCCAATGAGTCCGTTCTACAGTCCGCGTACGGCGCGGGCATGCGAAGCCGTGGAATCTAACGCCTTCCGGAGTATTTGCAACCCGGGATGTTGAAAAAACCGCCAAGTTTCCCAAACCGGATATCCGCGCCGCGTTCCGGCAAGGGGCCCCCGCGGGCGCCTCACACGGTTTTCAGGACCGCTTCGAACGCTTCCGACGCGTCGGAGACGAAGACGAAATCGAGTTTCCTCCTAACCTCTTCCGGCACGTCGTCCAGATCCTTCTCGTTCTCTTTCGGCATCACGACTTTTTTGACGCCCGCCGCGAGGGCCGCGATGACCTTCTCCTTGATGCCGCCGACGGGCGTGACCTTTCCGCGGAGGGTTATCTCACCCGTCATGGCGACACGGGGCGCGGGGGGGGTGTTCCGGAGGTGCGATACAAGCGACACCGCCATCGTGATCCCGGCGGAGGGGCCGTCCTTCGGGGTCGCCCCGTCGGGTATGTGTATATGGAAATCTTTCGTCGCGAACACTTTGTCGTCTATCTTCAATTCCCCGCTTTTGCTCCTTACATATGTGAACGCGGCTTGTGCGCTTTCCTTCATCACCTCGCCCAGCGAGCCGGTGAGCTTCAGTTCCCCCTTGCCGGGCATCGAGGTCGTTTCCACGGGAAGTATCGCGCCTCCCACGCTCGTCCAGGCCATCCCGAGCGCCAACCCGGGTTCGGGAACGCGTTCGGCCTCCTCCTTGATATAGCGCTTCGGGCCCAGGAGGCCGGGCAGATCCTCGGGTTTCACGACCACCCGCTCCCCATCCGGAACCTTCCCCTCCACTAGCTTCCTCGCCGTCTTGCGGCATACGGCGGCTATCTTGCGCTCCAGTTTGCGCACCCCCGCCTCGCGGGTGTAATCGACGATCAGCGACTCTATCGCCGGCATGGTTATCAGAAGGCGTTTCCTGGTCAGTCCGTTCTCCTTGAGCTGCCTCGGAAAGAGGAAGCGTTTGGCGATCTCCTTTTTTTCCCTGGTCGTGTATCCAGGAAGGCGTATCACCTCCATCCTGTCGAGCAGGGGCGGAGGGATCGTGTCGGTTATGTTGGCCGTGGCGATGAACATCACGGAGCTGAGATCGAAATCAAGTTCGATATAGTGGTCGTTGAACGCGTTGTTCTGCTCGGGGTCGAGTACCTCCAGTAGAGCCGACGCCGGGTCGCCGCGGAAATCGGAGCCGATCTTGTCTATCTCGTCGAGCATGAACACGGGGTTGGCGGACCCCGCCTTCTTCATCCCCTGTATGATCCTTCCGGGAAGGGCTCCGACATACGTGCGGCGGTGGCCGCGTATCTCCGCCTCGTCCCGTATCCCTCCGAGCGACGCGCGCACGAAACGGCGGCCCATCGCCTTGGCTATAGACCTGCCAAGCGAGGTCTTTCCAACGCCCGGAGGCCCGACGAAGCACAATATCGGGGATTTGCGGTCCTCTTTCAGTTGGAGGACGGCTAGGAAGTCGAGAATCCGATCCTTGACCTTCTCCAATCCGTGGTGGTCGGCGTCGAGCGTCGCCGCGGCCTTGGCGATGTCGCCGTTGTCCTCGGTGTAGATGCTCCACGGCAGGGATACGAGCCATGTGAGATACGTGTGCGACACGCTGTATTCCGGCGACGCGGGATGGATCGACGCCAGACGATCCAACTCCTTCTCGATGGTCTTTTTGGCGTCCTCGGGGAGGTCCAGTTTCGACATCTTCTCCTCGATGTCGGCCACGTCCGGGGATTTCTCCTCTCCAAGCTCCTTTCTTATCACGTTCAACTGCTCGCGCAGGTATATCTCCTTTTGGGTATTGCCCAACGTGTCGTTCACCTCCGTCTGTATCTTCGCGCCAAGTTTGAGAACCTCGATCTCCCGGTGGAGGAATATCGCCAACAGCTGAAGACGGCTTTTGACGTCGCGCGCCACGAGGACGTTCAACTTGTCCAGGAAATTCAGATTCAACGCGTCGGCTATCATATCGACTAGACGCTCCGGCTCGTCCACGTTCAGGATGGCCACCTTCATCTCCTCCGGAAAGAGGGGCGAGAGGTTTATCACCTCTTGGAAGCGGATCAC
>Ga0256913_10001058_pt1 | contig 14311 bp, 11 predicted proteins | sample Axial_MatmetaG_FD_185970 | JGI IMG/M metagenome (GOLD analysis project Ga0256913, IMG submission 185970) | Deep-sea worm associated microbial mat communities from Axial Seamount, Juan de Fuca Ridge, Pacific Ocean - Axial_Mat | ecosystem: Environmental > Aquatic > Marine > Oceanic > Microbial...
CTTCTTTATGGAAACCCGTTTTCTGTGTTAGTGCAGGGAAAATATTTTTTACAATATTTGCCATTTTCATTTGCCATTTAGGTGGTTCAAAACCCAGTTTCAGCCATGGTGACGAAGCAATTAGTCCTGTTAAATTTGGTTTTCTACGCAAAACATAATTTATAACTAAATTCCCTCCTAAACTATGACCATAAATAAAACGTTTTTTGCAATCATTATCTTTCTTGGAATAATCTAAAAGCAAATCAATATCTTGCATTAAATGCTCATAGCTTGGAGTGTGTCCGGGTTTACCCTCAGATTTTCCGTGTCCACGATAATCTATTGCATAAATTGCTATACCTCTTTCGGTGTAATATTCAGCCATTCCTGCATATCTGGTAGAATGCTCACCAATTCCGTGTATTAAATTTATTACAGCATTTGTTTCGTTTTCTGGTTGCCACGATTGCCCAAAAAGATTTAATCCATCATTTGTTGTTAACGAAAATTCTTTATGTATCATAATTATACATATATTTATTTATTTGGTAAAAATATATCTTTTTAAAGATTTTCTCATATCACTTTTAATTTATTAATTAACAATTTGGCTTTCAATTTACAAATAAATTCAAACTTACATATTGTACAAGTATTGTATAGGTTTATATTACTTGTATCTCGGTTTTGTACAGGTATAAAATTATATAAAACATACCATTAATAATAACTTTGATTTGAAATTTAAATTTTTTATCATGAAAAAAATAACATTATTAATTATTACTTTAATTTTTAGTTTTTCAATCTATTCTCAAACTTCAATAATAACTGAAAATTTTGAAGGAACAAACCCGCCTACAGATTGGTCCACTACATCAAATGGAGATGGATGGCTTTTTGGAGTATGCGGAGGACCTTATTGGATACCACCTTCACATACAAACTATGCCTATGTTAATGATGCCGATGCGGGTCAATCTAACGATGCTAGTACAGATTATTTAATAACACCTGAATTAGATTTATCTTCTTATTCTGCGGTAATATTTAAATGTGAAGTTTTTCATGATGGTTATTCACCGCAAGGAGCTAGTCCTATTGCCACAATCGAAGCATCTACTGATGGTGGTAATAATTGGAATGTAGTAGATACAATTCAATATGAGGCAGACTGGCATTCAGTTGTTGTTTCATTATCAGATTATGTTGGACAATCTTCTGTAAAAGTTGCTATTCGTTTTAACGATCTAGGAGTTTGGACAAGTGGAATGGCTGTTGATGATATAGAAATTTATGAGCCTAGCCCATATGATGTAGGAATGATATCAATAAATAATCAAGATTTTATACAAAATGGAAATGTGAATTTATTAGGGACTATTAAAAATTTTGGTTCAGTAGAAGTTAATAATTTGGATATCTCATGGTCAATAGATAATGGAACCACCGTAAACACAGATAATCTTACAGGATTAAGTATTGCCGCCGCCCAAACATATGATTTTACACATTCAATTCCAATTGATATGTCTACAACCCAAAATTATAATGTAAAAGTTTGGGTATCTAACCCAAACGGTAATTCTGATGGGAATAATATAAATGATACTATTACAAAGAGTCTAGTTTCTATTAGCCAGGTTCCTCAAAAAGTAGTTGTAGGCGAAGAAGGAACAGGAACATGGTGTGGCTGGTGTCCAGGTGGAACTGTATCATTAAAAAATTTAAAACATTACTACCCAGATTCTTGGATTGGAATTTCAATACATCATGATGATCCTATGGTAGAAACGGAATATGATAATACACTATATCCCGGTAAATTAACAGGTCTACCAGGTGGATTAATTGACAGAAAAAATCATTGTGAAGAATTAGGTGTAACCGAATTTGAAGCTGGATATCAAGAAAGAGTTGTAAAAACTACACCAGTTGCAGTAAATATTTCAAATATAGATTGGAATAATTCAACAAGAGAATTGTCTTTTGATATTGAAGCTACATTCTATACAAATATTGATGGTGATTTTAGAATTAATGCAGTTGTAACAGAAGATGAAGTTACTGGAACAGATAACAATTGGGATCAGCATAACTACTATCATAATGTTGAAGATTTAATTGATTGGGAAGGTATAAATTGGAAAAATCTTCCAGACCCTGTTCCTGCTGCAAATATGGTTTATAATGATGTTGCAAGAAAAATATTTGGAGGTTGGAGTGGAACAGCCGGTAGTATTCCAAGTTCAGTAGTTGATGGAACTGTTTATTCTCATTCATATAGTTATGTATTTCCAGATACAATGGACGAAAATCATTTTAATATTATAGGAATGGTTATCGATCAAAATTCAGAAGAAATTATTAATGCAAAATTAACTCCTTTAATAATATCATCAGTTCAAACAAAATATCCTTATAAAAATGTTATGATTTTTCCTAATCCTTCAAAAGGGTTAATAAATATTGTAAATGCACGTAATTCCAAAATTGAAATATTTAATATTAACGGACAAAAAATTAAGGAAATTACTAATTATTCAAACTTTGAGACAATAGACTTATCAAACAATATTTCAGGAATATATATTGTTAAAATAATAAATAACGAAAGTATTATAACAAAAAAAATAAATATAAATAGGTAGTGTAAGTATAGTTAATTTTTGTGAAGAGATTCCTTTTTTCAAGGAATCTCTTTTTATTTATATAATGATTACATTTGTATATTATGTTAAATTGGGACGAGCAAATATCTAATTTCAAAACCTATTTAATGCTTGAAAAAGCATTGTCGGAAAATTCTATTGAAGCATATATGCGTGATATTACAGGTTTATCGAAAAGTGCAAAGCAAAATTCTCCCGAAAAATTTCCTGAAACTATCGATTTAAATTTCCTTTCCAGATATCTAGAAGAGCTTTATGAACTTGGCATTAGTGCACGTTCGCAGGCAAGAATTATTTCCGGAATAAAAGCATTCTACAAATTTCTTTTGTTAGAAGATTTAATTAATGATGACCCAACATCATTACTTGAAACACCACGATTAGCAAGTAAATTGCCAACAGTTTTATCTATTGAAGAAATTGATTTATTACTTTCGGCAATAGACCTTAGCAAAGACGAAGGACATAGAAACAAGGCAATGATTGAAACCCTTTACAGCTGTGGTTTGCGTGTATCTGAACTAGTAGGTTTAAAGATTTCTGATTGCCATTTTAAAGATGGTTATATAACTGTTTTCGGTAAAGGCAGCAAAGAAAGAATTGTGCCTATCGGAGAAAAAGCTATTAAAGAAATCAGCTATTATACAAAGCATTACAGAGCAAACTTGAAAATTCACCCCGATTTTGAAAACATACTTTTTTTAAATCGTAGAGGAAAGCAACTAACAAGGGTAATGGTTTTTACAATAATAAAAAATCTGGCAAAAAAAATAGAGTTAAAAAAGAATATTAGTCCACATACTTTTCGTCATTCTTTTGCAACACATTTGCTCGATGGAGGTGCAGATTTACGTGCAATACAAGAAATGCTTGGGCACGAAAGTATTATAACCACAGAAATTTACACTCACTTAGATAAAGAATTTTTACGCGATACTATAATACAGTTTCACCCAAGAGCATAACTAAGATTTGCCAGTAATATTAAAAAATCCTAATCAAAAAACTTAGGCGAAATTAAATTCTCGAAAGAATAGATTTCGTTCCATTTTTCTTGAGTTATAAGTTTTCGTTCTTTAACAACTATATCATGTATAGATTTATTTTCATTAAGTGCTTCTTTTGCAATAGACGAACAAGTTTCGTAACCCAAAAGAGGATTTAATAATGTAACAATCCCTACACTACTCATAACCATTTCTTTTGTTCTTTCGGCATTTGCAGTTATACCATCAACACACTTTGTTCGCAAGGTATTACAAGCATTTGCCATCCAACGAATTGAATTAAACAAACTAAAAGAAATAACCGGTTCCATCACGTTAAGTTGCAACTGACCTGCCTCCGAAGCCATTGTTATAGTTAAATCTGCACCAATTACATAATATGCAGTTTGTGTAACAACCTCTGGGATTACAGGATTTACTTTGCCGGGCATAATTGAAGAACCGGGTTGCATTTGTGGTAAGTTTATCTCGTTAAAACCTGTTCGTGGTCCTGATGAAAGTAAACGTAAATCGTTACAGATTTTAGAAACTTTTATTGCAGTACGCTTTATTACACCCGAAAGTTGAACATAAGCTCCTGTATCAGAAGTTGCTTCTATTAAATCTTCGGCCAAGTAAAGTTTTAAACCGCAAATATCGGTTAATATTTTTGTAACTAATTCGGGGTATGCATTTGGGGCATTAACTTTAGTACCAATTGCAGTGGCTCCCATGTTTATTGAACGAATAAGCGTTTTTGAATCTTGCAAACGCTCAATTTCTTCTTCTAATGTTGTTGCCCAGCCCCTAAACTCATCGCCTAAGCTCATAGGAACTGCATCTTGCAGCTGTGTTCTTCCCATTTTAAGCACATTTTTAAACTCATTAGCTTTTCGCTCGAAAGAAGCTTTTAAATCTACAAGCGAATCTCTATACGAATTTAATCGCAAAAGCAAACCAATTCTAAATGCTGTTGGGTAAGCATCGTTTGTTGATTGCGAACAATTTACATGATTATTTGGGTGACAATATTCGTATTCGCCTTTTTTATGCCCCAATATTTCAAGAGCAAGATTTGCAATTACTTCGTTTGCATTCATATTTACCGATGTTCCTGCACCGCCTTGTATCATATCGGTAGAAAACTCCGATATATATTCGCCTTCAATTAATTTGTCGCATGCTTGGCAAATAGCATCGGCAATTTTTGCATCGATAACGCCAAGCTCTTTATTTGCAAGAGCTGCCGCCTTTTTAACATAGGCAAGCCCTTTTATTAGAAATGGCTCCATAGAGATTGGCAAATCTGTAATATTAAAATTTTCTAAGGCTCTATGAGTTTGAATTCCGTAATAATTTTCATTAGAGATTTCTAATTCTCCAATAAAGTCATGTTCTTTTCTTGTTGACATAATATTTTATTTTTATTGATTATTATCTTCTGTCGATAGATTTTCTACCGATGTTATTTCAATATCATTTGTATCGATATGAATTTCTGTTCCGCTATTACTCTCCGCTTCTTTGTTTATTAATATTTGCTGCTCCAATTCTTTCTTTTCTTTTGCATTTTTTATAAGAGCCCATGCCATTATCCCCGATGTTGCCAGAATTGTTAAAAGTAAAACTCCACCTTCTAATTCTACGGTTAGATATTTTCGTGGGATAGCAAAAAACAGCAGTATTGTAATTAATCCGCGTGGAGCGATATAAAGCTCCGGCTTTATGTTTTTTCCATTAAATAATCTGAGTAGCAAATATCTAAGACCAAATATAGAGGTAAGAATTAAGATTGTCATTAACCAAACTTTAATGCTTAAAAGTGATGATAAAACTATTGTCATACCAAAAACTACAAAAAAGAATGTTCTTGCTACAAAAGCCGTTTCAAAAGTTATAAGTTTAAAATCTCTAGTAATTTCTGAAATCACATCTTCTTTAATATGTTTACCTAATTTTTTATTGAAAAATAAATTTCTATTATTGAGTATCAAACCAAAAACTAAAATCATTAATAATGATATTGATGGCATGTGCATTAATTTACCTACTGCAAAAATTAGAGTAAGAACAGCTATCAATAAAAAAAGTTTTATTTCTGTTTTAATCTTTTGGAAAATAAGAATAAGTACATAACTTGCTAAAACAGTGAAAACAATCGCTATGGCAATATTAATAAAAACATCTAAACCAATGCTCGAAACCGAGGTATTTCCGGCGTTTCCTAGAAGAAAATAAAAGAACATTATTCCAAAAATATCAGAAAATGTTCCTTCGTAAATTAAAAATTCTTTTTTCTCCTCGCTCAATCCGCTTACCGATGGAATTATTATTGCACTACTCATTATTGAGAGTGGTGTGGCAAAAATCAATGCATTGAAAAAACTAATATCTAGAAACAATTCGATAACAAGAGCTATTAAAAGAGAAACAGATATAAGACCAAACAAAGCAATTGCTATTGATTTTAAAATTAGCTTTGTTTTACTTTTTTCTAACTTTAAATCTAGCGATGCCTCTAAAACAATCATTATCAAGCCAATGTTACCTAAAACGCCAAGAGATGTTGATAAACTACCAATTGGCTGACCCGAAATATTTAATCCAATACTAATTAATATTCCCAGAACGATGAGCATCAACACACTTGGAATATTTGTCTTTTTAGAGACTATGTTAAAAAAATAAGATATTATAACTATTAAAGATATCCCTATAATTATTTGATATGTTCCCATTTAAAGTTTTTTAAAAACCTATGCCAACTCTAATAATTGGCATTGGATAATTATAATACGGTGAGTTTCTACTTTGATTTAAATTGAACAGAAGCATTAAAGCAACACCACCTTTATTGCTAAAACGCTGAAAATATCCAACACCAACCAAAGGTGAAGCCATTAAAAATCTGTTTTGGCTTTCGAATTGTCCTGTATAATCGAAATATCGGCTTTCTAAGCTAACAACTTCAGTAACACCATATAAGAACAAACTCTCCCAAACAAAAAAACGGGCAAAAACTTTGCCTCCATAAACCGAAGTTTTATAAGGGTTTACCGTAGAATTTAAATTATAATATTGGTAAATTATTCCTACACCTGCCGAAAATCTATCGGTAAAAATATATCCGGCTTCGGGTGCAATATTTACGTATGTATAACTTCCGAAAGACATTCCTAAATCGCCACCAAAATATACATTATCCCAAAAACTGACTTTACTTGTGTTTCCTGTTGCTTCATCTTCGGTAATAAATTCTTGTGCAAAAGAAATATTTGCAATCAAAAACATTATTATTAAAAAATATATTTTTTTAACCCTTTTCATTTTAAACTTTTAGCTTATTATTTTTTACCTTGGTAAATATATGATTTTTTTCGTTTCAAAAAAATCTTCTTCAAAATAATCTGATATGTTTACTATCTCAACTTTTTTTGCAAAACTTTTTATTTCAGATTTAAAATCGCCACCTTTTAAATAAATTATTCCGTTTATTTTAGCATTATTATGCTTTTGCGAAATAAGTTTTGATGTTAGTGCTACAAACTTAGGAAAAGCTGTAACAGCACGACTAATAACAAAATCGTATTTTACTTTTTGTTTCTCGGCACGTGCATGTTCGGCAGTTAAATTTTCTAAACCAATTGCTGCAGCAACTTCTTTTACTACGGTAATTTTTTTGCCTATGCTGTCAACCAAATGAAATTGAACTTTCGGGAACATTATTGCCAAAGGTATTCCGGGAAAACCACCACCGGTTCCTACATCAATAATTTTTGTTCCTTCTTTAAATTTAATAAACTTAGAAATACTCAAAGAGTGCAATACATGACGAACATAAAGCTCATCAATATCTTTGCGAGAAATTACATTAATTTTTGAATTCCAATCCTGATAAAGTTTTTCAAGTTTTACAAATTTATCCTTCTGATTTTCTGAAAGTTTAAAGTATTTTTCTATTACTGATATATCAGACATTATAGTTTTTTTTAATAAATGAATGTATTGCATTAAATGCCTTTTCGCTTTCTTCGAACATACCCATATGACCCGAGTTTTCTAAAAGCAAAATCTCCATTTTTGGATTTAAAGAAAATTGTTTATCATCGGCAATATACGGAATTAAATTATCTTTTTTACCTGCAATAAAAAGCATTGGTTTTTCAGAATTACTAATTACATCAAGGTTTTCCTCACGAGTTTTCATTCCGTTTAGTGCTGCAATTACTCCTTCCGGTTTTATTCTTCGGGCAATTTCTTTGCTGAATTCCAACTTATCGGAAAATTTTGTTTCTGTGCCTTCGGCATACATATTTGGTATGTTTGTTTCTACAATTAAATTGTATTTACCGTCTTTTACAAGCTTTATTTCACGTTCACGATTTTTCTTTTTTTCATCGGTATCGGCATATGCTTGTGAGTGAAATAAACAAAACGCTTTTAGCTTCTCCTTATAGTTTTTAGCAAATTCTAATGTAACATATCCGCCCATAGAGTGCCCAAACATTATGCAATTGCTAATATTTTCGTTATCTAAAACAGAGTTAACAGCTTCTGCCATTAAACTCATTTTATGCTCATTAGCTATTGTTCCGCTATTACCGTGACCAAGCATATCTATTAAAACAAACTTATATTCTTTGCTGAGTTTTTCGGCAAATTCGTTCCAAATTTCTTTTGCTTCTAAATATCCGTGCAAAAAAACCAAAGTTTTTTCTGCATTACCCAGAACTCTATATGCAATTTTTGTATTTCTGAAATCTATATATTTATCCATTAAAATGTTTTTCTACAAAAGTACACAATGTTTAAATAATTGATATTTTTTATCTTCTTTTTATTTGAAAGCTTTTAACCTGCATTATTCATCTAAAAATTCACATAAAGTTACATAAATATTGTTGTTTCTGATTTAAAAAAACTGTTTGTTATTTCGTTCTCATAAGGGTTTTCATAATTTACCATATATTTCTTTAATTGTTTTTGAAATAGCTCGCTATTTCTTAAAAAATTAAATTATCTCTGAAAAATTATGAAAATATTGTTAAAAAACTAATTTTTATAACTCCCCAAAGTAAAAATAATTACTTTTGTTTTTATATGAAACAAAATATTTTTACAAGATTTCCAAAAACATTTTGGGTAGCAAACACTGCCGAATTATTTGAACGTCTTGCTTGGTATGGTTTTTATATGGTTTTTGCAAACTATTTAACAAAATCTACCGATTTAGGTGCATTAGGATTTTCGCAAGAAGAAAAAGGTTGGATAATGGGAGTTGGCACATCTCTACTCTACGCATTGCCAATAATTACCGGTACAATTGCCGATAAATTGGGATACAAAAAGATACTTTTACTATCTTTTGCTATTTATATGTCTGGTTTTTTAATGCTTGGTAAAGTTACCGGTTTTTACAGTGTTTTTCTTGTTTTTCTTTATGTTGCTGTTGGTGGTGCTTTGTTTAAGCCAATTATTTCGGCAACAATTGCAAAAACCACAACAAAAGAAACTTCATCAATTGGTTTTGGTATTTTTTATATGATGGTGAATATTGGGTCTTTTATAGGTCCATTGTTTACTATTGAATTACGTGAAATCTCGTGGTATTCAGTTTTTGTTTTTACAGCAGGAGTTTTTCTTATTAATATTTTATTGATATACTTTTTTTACAAAGAACCGGATAGTGAAAATTCTGAAAATAAACTTATTGATGACATAAAAGCTTCTTTAAATAATATTGTTATTGCCTTATCAGATTTTAAATTTGTGATATTTTTAATTCTGATAATCGGCTTTTGGTCAATGTATTATCAATTGTTTTTTTCGCTTCCTGTTTTTATAGACCAATGGGTTGACACAGCAATTCTGTTTAACAAAATACACGAGTTTTCTCCGGCTATTGCCGATATAATAGGTACTGCACAAGGTACAATAGAAGCAGAAAAACTTACAAATATTGACGCATTTTATATAATTATATTTCAACTTGCTATATCAACAATTGTAATGAAAATGCGACCAATTAATGCAATGATAACCGGTATAATGATTGCTTCTATCGGAATTGCTTTGATGTTTATTTCTATGAACTCCATTTATTTAGTGTTCTCTATTCTGATTTTTTCTGTTGGAGAAATGTCTAGTTCACCAAAAATAACCGAATATATCGGGCGAATAGCACCAAAAGACAAAGTGGCTCTTTATATGGGAATGTCGTTTTTACCGGTTGCAGGAGGAAGTTTTTTTGCAGGAATTCTTTCGGGAAATGTTTATGGTGGTATTTCCGACAAGATAAATATAATAAAACAAGAAGCTATTGAAAGAACATTGAATTTACCGGAGATTACAGAGAAATATTCTAAAACAGATTTAGTTCACGATTTTTTAACAAAAACAGGAATGAATGCAAGCGAATTAAATACTTTTCTTTGGGATAAATATCATCCTTATAATATCCTTTTTGTTTATGCCGGTATAGGTGTTGTAACAGCAGTTGGTTTAATTTTATATGATAAATTTTTAATGTCAAAAAAACAATCATAAATGAAATAAACTTTACTTTTTCTTATTGCTAAATTGTTCTATGGCTAAATGGCTCTATGGTTAAATTGTTCTATTGCTAAATTGTTAAATGGCTAAAGTCTAAAGTCTTATTACTAGTTACTTTTTTATTGGATATTGATAATTCCTTGTTGGGTATTTATTTCTATGGTTCTATTTACCAAGACAAAAAAATAGTAGAACCTGAGAATTTGCCAAAAAATGTAAAAAAGATAGAAGAAGAAATAACAGAAATATTAGAATACTCCACAAAAATTATATGTACGCCAAATAATCTGTCCCAAATATGTAGTTTTAGATGGCAAAATATTAATCGAATTTAGGTTATTAAAAAAACTTTCATAAAAAAATATAATATATGATATTTTTACTTGTTTATATTTCATGATTTAAATACCTTAGTCAATTATTAATCCAAACACCAACAGAGTGTAACTAATTAAATATTACTATTTTGAGTTTAGATGTAAGAAAAATAAGAGATGATTTTCCCATTTTAAAGCAGAATCTTTATTCGGGGCAATTAGTATATTTCGATAATGGAGCTACAACACAAAAGCCCATTCAGGTTTTAGATATATTAAACGAATACTATTCTAAACACAATAGTAATATACATCGTGGCATTCATTATTTAAGCGAAAAAACCACACAAGCATACGAAAAAGCAAGAACAAATATACGCAAATTTTTAAATGCAAAACTAGACGAAGAAATTATTTTTACATCGGGAACCACCGAAGGAATAAACCTAATAGCATATTCGTTTGGCGAAAAATACATACACGAAGGTGACGAAATAATTGTTACACGCATGGAACATCATTCTAATATTGTTCCTTGGCAAATGCTTTGCGAAAGAAAAAAAGCAAAGCTAAAAGTTTTAGATTTTGATGTACATGGGGTTTTAAAAATTGAGGAATTAGATTCTTTAATTACTGACAAAACAAAAATTATTTCTCTAACTCATGTTTCAAATACTTTAGGAACAATTAATCCTGTAAAAGAAATTATACAAAAAGCACACGCTAAAAACATTCCTGTTTTAATAGACGGAGCACAAGGAATACAGCACCAAGATGTTGATGTACAAAATTTAGATTGTGATTTTTATGTTTTTTCAGGTCATAAAATTTACGGACCTACAGGAATTGGTGTTGTTTACGGCAAAAAAGAATATTTAGATGAAATGCCTCCATACAAAGGCGGTGGTGATATGATAAAAACCGTTACTTTCGAAAAAACAGTGTATAACGATTTACCTTTTAAGTTTGAGGCAGGAACTTCAAACTATATTGGAGCAATTGGTTTAGACCACGCAATAAGATATATTTCTGATATTGGCTTGAAGAATATTGCAAATTACGAAGCAGAACTTGCCAAATATGCCACAAATCAATTAAGCAATATTCCCGGAATAACTATATATGGCAGAGCCGAAGAAAAATCATCAATAATTTCATTTTTAGTTGATAATATACATCATTTCGATGTAGGAATGGTGCTCGACAAGATGAATATTGCCGTTAGAACCGGAACACATTGCACTCAACCAATTATGGATTTTTTCGAAATATCAGGAACTGTAAGAGCTTCACTTTCATTCTACAACACTGTTGAAGAAATAGACTTATTGGTTGAAGGTGTTAAAAAAGTAAAATCACTTTTTAATTAAGAATTAATATGACAATAAACGAAATACAAGATTCAATTATTGAAGAATTTTCTTTATTCGATGATTGGTTAGATAAGTACAACTACATAATAGAAATAGCAAAAGATTTACCCGAAATTGCTCAAGAATTTAAAACAAACGACAATCTTATAACCGGTTGTCAATCTAAAGTTTGGCTTAATGCCGAATTAGAAAACAATAAAATTAGATTTACTGCTGATAGTGATGCAATTATCACAAAAGGGATAATATCTTTACTTGTAAAAGTTTACGACAACAGAACCCCACAAGAAATTATGGATTCTGAAATATACTTTATAAAAAAGATAGGTTTAGAAGAAAATTTATCGCCAACTAGAGCTAACGGGCTTTTATCTATGATGAAAAAAATAAAACTTTACGCATTAGCTTATAACTCAAAATTAAACAATTAATTATTATGGCAGAAGATTATATGCAACTGGAAACCACAGTACTAGGTGTACTAAAAACAATTTACGATCCCGAAATACCTGTAAATATTTACGATTTAGGGCTTATTTACAGCGTAGATATTGATGAGGACAGCAATGTTACAATTGAAATGACACTAACAGCACCAAATTGCCCTGTAGCTGATTCAATTTTAGCTGAAGTTAAAGACAAAGTAAATTTTATTCAAGGAGTTAAAACAGCAACAGTAAATTTAGTTTTCGACCCAGCTTGGGACCAATCTATGATGAGCGAAGAAGCAAAACTAGAGTTAGGTTATTTATAAAACCAAATAGATTTTGAAAAAACTAAGCTTATATTTTTTTTCAATAATTAGCATAATCTTTTTATATAATTGTGCAAATGTTTCGTACCCGTCAGGCGGTCCAAAAGATGTTACGCCACCGCTTGTTCTGCAACAAAACCCCGAAAATGGAACAACAAATTTTTCTGATAAAAAACTTAGAGTTTGGTTCGACGAATATGTCAGCGTAAGCGATTTAAACAACCAGTTTATTTCGTCTCCACCACTAAAAAAACCTCCAAAATATATAATGAAAGGAAAAAGTGTTGAGTTTACAATTGCTGATACTTTGAAAGAAAACACAACCTATCATTTAAATTTTGGAAATGCAATTGTTGATGTAAACGAAAGAAATCCTTATGTAAATTTTGATATTGCCTTTTCAACCGGCGATAAAATCGACACAATGCAAGTTTCAGGAAATATAATTGATGCGTTTACACTTTTGCCTGTTAAAGATGTTTTGCTTTTACTTTTTGATGCCGAAACTTATACCGATTCTCTACCCTACAAAGAAATTCCTAATTATATTGGGCGTTCCGATGCTAATGGCAATTTTGATATTAGTTATATCAAAAACGGAAAATACAAAATTTTTGCACTAGAAGATGCAAACAAAAACAGAATTTTTGATATCCCAAACGAAAGAATTGCTTTTTTAGATTCTGTTCTAATAACTACTGTTGAAGAAGAGATTATTACCGATACAATAAGCAAAAATGCTGTTCTCAAAGATTCTGTTAATAATAAAGAGTACAAAAATACTTCAAATGACAGCATAGTTTATCGAACAATATATCATTACAAACCGGAAAATATAAGTCTTTTGCTTTTCGAAGAAGAAAACTATCAGCAATACATTTCAGGCACTAAAAGAAACGAACCTGGTATTATGTATATATTTATGAACGATACACTTACACAAAGAACAGAATTAAATGGAATTAACTTCGATATAAATAAATGCTACACAGAATTTTCTACTTTGCGTGATAGTATTACCATTTTTATTGAAGATACAAATATTGCAAAACTCGATACCTTATTCCTTTCATTCAAATACCAAAAACCCGATTCTTTATTCAATATTGTTGATTTTACCGATACACTAAAGTTTATCTACAAAGAAAAAAAGAAACCAAAACAACAAAAAAAAGGAGAGCTAATTCAAGAAGGAAAAAATCTGATAGAAGTAGAATTTAACGTAAGAGATAAAGGAAAAAAAGATTTAAACTCCAAACTTTCTTTTGTTTTATCGTATCCTGTAAACTCTATCGATAAAAACAAATTTAAACTGCAATATAAACCAGACGAAACATGGAAAACCCTTAATTTTAAGCTCATTAACGATAGCATAAATAAACGTAAATACTATATCGATTTTCCAATAGAAGAAAATTTAGAGTATAGTTTAACAATCGACACAAATGCTTTCGATAACAATTTTGGATTAACAAATGATACAATTATACACAGTTTTATTTCTCAAGAAATGAGCTATTACGGAAAAATAATATTAAATCTTACTAATGTAGAAAACCAAGTTATAATTCAACTTTTTCAAGGCGAGGAAAAAATTGTTCAAGAAAAGATTACCGATAAGAACGGTACCGTAGAATTTCCATATCTAAAAGCTGGCGATTACGGAATAAAACTA
>Ga0256913_10001059_pt1 | contig 14302 bp, 9 predicted proteins | sample Axial_MatmetaG_FD_185970 | JGI IMG/M metagenome (GOLD analysis project Ga0256913, IMG submission 185970) | Deep-sea worm associated microbial mat communities from Axial Seamount, Juan de Fuca Ridge, Pacific Ocean - Axial_Mat | ecosystem: Environmental > Aquatic > Marine > Oceanic > Microbial...
TGGTTAAGAGTAGCTTCCATATAGTACAGATCTGCCAGTATGGTAGCAAGAGAATCTTCATTGAGAAATTCAGAAGGGACCCTGACTCTTTTTGTACATCCCTCCCATATCACAAGTAAAATAAGTAAGACCGAAACCTGTTTTAGTAGTTTCATATAATTTGTCATTTAAACGACAAATTTACTAAAATAGACGATAAAAATTAATCCGGGGGAATAAATCGTGCTTACCTTCCATCAGCTCTTAATACAGCTCTAACAGTTCTGAGAATTATTACAAAATCAAGTTTTAAAGACCAGTTGTCAATATATTCCATATCCATTCTCATCCACTCTTCAAAAGAAATATCATTCCTGTTCTCTGATATTTGCCAAGTACATGTAATTCCCGGCTTCATCGATAAACGTCTTAATTGCCAACGTTCATATTCCTTAACCTCTTTGGGAACCGGAGGGCGTGGGCCAACTAAAGACATATCCCCCAACAATATATTAAAAAACTGTGGTAACTCATCTAATCCCGTTTTTCGCAAAAACTTACCAACTTTGGTTATTCGAGGATCATCTGCCATTTTAAACACAGGGCCATCCATCTCATTGTGCTCTTTTAATTTCTCTTTTAACTCTTCTGCATTAGTCACCATGGTTCGAAACTTATATAACCAAAATTGCCGCCCTCTTAATCCTACTCTTATCTGTTTGAAAAAAACCGGGCCATTTGACGAAAAAGAAACCAACAATGCAACAGTAACATAAACAGGAGACAAAACAATAATGGCAATTAATGCACTTACGAAATCTACTAATCTCTTTACTTTAAGAGATAAATAATCTAAAGGAGTATTTGAGATTGTCAATAATGGCGTGGTACCAAAAAAGTGCAAATGAGTTTTATTGGAAAGCATATTAAATATTGGAGAGTACATTCGAAAAACAACTCCTATCTCACTACAACTCAATAAAAGATTTTGAACAGTTTGCATATCCGGCATTTCATAGCAATAAATCAGTTCATCTATTGTTTCATCAGCAAGTAATTTATCTATGTCGGTATTCTTTTCTAAAATTTTTAATCTATTACCATAATACTCCTTAAAATCCTCACCTATAACCGAATTAATCTTATATCCCCATTCATTGTGAGCAAAAAATTTATTTACTAAAGGAATTGCTGACTTATCACCAATGATAATCACTGTACGAAAATTAAGACCTTTTTTCCTTGCATTCTTAAATATTGAAAACAGAATAAATTTAAATACAAAAGTCAGAATAAGGCTCAACGCTGCAAAATAAAAAAGCAATTTTATATTAACAACTCTCTGCTCAATAATGAAAATTAAAAAAACAAATAACATAGACCCTATTACAGATAACAATATGCAATTAAATAAAAGAACAGAAAAAGGCCTTGAACGATAAAGTTCACTAACTCTAAGTATTTTTGAAAGGAAAAACCAAATGACTAAAAGAGCTAAATGCAAGATTACAGAATCCTTAGTAGTCAGAGAAACCATATCTCCTTTCTGAAGAACCATAACTATATTTAAAGCAATCCAAGCCAGTAAAACATCGATAAATGCTAAAAAGTTATTAACGATTTTGCTTCTTTCATTAATCATTTCATAATATATTTAAAAGCCTTATCAAAAATCTTTTATAGATAGCCATTAATTTACATAAAATTATATATTTAAATCATCAATTTAAAACTTTTACACAAAAAACTATTTTAATAAAAAAGCCGCAGGAATATTCCCACGGCCAGTCTAATATATATAAACACATCTCTGTTACATCATACCCGGCATTCCGCCACCCATTCCGGCTCCTGCCATCGGGTTGGCTTTCTCTTCTTCAGGTTCATCAACTAATACACATTCTGTAGTCAGGAACATTCCTGCTACCGAAGCTGCATTTTCAAGTGCGATACGGGTAACTTTGGCAGGATCGATAACTCCGCTTTCAAATAAATTCTCATATTTATCTACACGGGCATTGTAACCAAAGTCATCTTTTCCCTCAACAACTCTTTGTACCACAACTGCACCTTCCCTACCGGCATTGAACACTATCTGACGCAATGGCTCTTCAAGCGCACGTTTTACGATCTCTATACCTGTAGCTTCATCGTCTGTTTCAGGTTTTACTTTATCAAGTGATTTAATAGCACGGATGAAAGCAACACCACCTCCGGGAACGATACCTTCCTCAACGGCAGCACGTGTTGCACTCAAAGCATCATCTACACGATCTTTCTTCTCTTTCATCTCCATTTCAGAAGCAGCACCAATATATAAAACTGCTACTCCACCTGCCAATCTGGCAAGACGCTCCTGAAGTTTCTCTCTGTCATAATCAGAAGTTGTATTCTTGATCTGAGCTTTGATCTGAGAAGTACGCCCCTCTATAGCTTCTTTCGAACCGGCACCATTCACAATTGTAGTATTCTCTTTGTCGATCGTCACTTTTTCAGCTTCTCCTAACATTTCAAGAGTAGCATTCTCAAGTTTCAATCCTGTTTCTTCAGAAATAACAGTACCGTTAGTAAGAACAGCTATATCCTGAAGTATCTCTTTACGACGATCACCGAATCCCGGAGCTTTAACTGCTGCTATTTTCAACGATCCTCTCAAACGGTTCACAACCAAAGTAGCTAATGCTTCTCCGTCAACATCCTCAGCTATGATCAACAAAGGCTTACCTGTTTGAGCTGTTGCTTCAAGTACGGGAAGAAGGTCTTTCATTGTAGATATCTTCTTGTCGTGGATAAGAATATAAGGATGCTCAAGCTCAGCCTCCATCTTCTCAGTATTTGTTACAAAATACGGAGAGATGTAACCACGGTCGAACTGCATACCTTCCACAACATCAACAGAAGTCTCGATACCTTTAGCTTCTTCAACAGTGATTACGCCTTCTTTACCAACTTTTTCCATTGCTTCGGCAATAAGTTTACCGATCTCTGTATCATTATTAGCAGAGATAGATGCAACCTGTTGTATCTTTTCACTATGGTCACCAACTTCTTTTGCCTGAGATTTAATATCTTCAACAACAGCTGCAACAGCTTTGTCAATACCCCTTTTCAGCTCCATAGGATTAGCCCCTGCTGTAACGTTCTTAAGACCAACAGTTATAATTGACTGTGCAAGAACGGTAGCAGTAGTTGTTCCGTCACCGGCATCATCTCCGGTCTTGGAAGCCACTTCCTTAACCATCTGTGCTCCCATATTGGCAAAGGGATCTTTCAGTTCTATTTCTTTTGCCACAGACACACCATCTTTCGTAATTGAAGGTGCACCAAATTTTTTATCTATAATTACATTTCTTCCTTTAGGACCGAGTGTAACTTTTACGGCATCTGCCAACTCGTCAATACCTTTTTTTAAAAGCTCACGGGCTTCTACGTCAAATTTTATTTCTTTTGCCATTTTAACAGCTTTTTAATGGTTTTATAATTAAACAATTTTTTCTCACAAAGAAACTTTAACAGATCAACAAAAAGTTTCCAAATAATTCCGCATCTACTATCTCATAAAGTATGCCAAAAAAAAAGCGTGTCAATATGACTGACATACTGACACGCTTTTAAATATTTTAAGCTCTGAAACTACTTCTGGGTCGGTTGGCCTGACTGATCACCTGCCTGAGACTGTTCTGCCGGAGTATTCGGAAATACCGGAGCTTCCTGTGAAGGCAGAGAAAGATTATTCAACTGATCATCAATTTCCGACCCGGTTGCACCACCCTTTGGCAACACCATTACCGCAACAAAAGCCAAAACCAATAATGCTCCCGCAAGGGTCCATGTGGCTTTTTCCAGAAAGTCAGTAGTTTTACGCACACCCATAACCTGGTTAGATGAAGAGAAATTGGCAGCAAGACCGCCACCTTTTGATTCCTGAACTAAAACGATAAGGATCAATAATATACTAACCAAAATAACCAACACCGAAATAAACTGATACATATCTTAAATTTTTACTGATTACTACTTAATTTTTTCACATTTTCAATTTGCTGCGCAAAGTAAACACTTTTTTCGGGATATTTCAAACTCAGTTTCTCAAATATCTTTAATGCTTTAGAATAATATCCCTGTTTCATATAAATTTTCGCAAGAGTTTCTGTCATAAGTTCATCACCTTCAAAAGCAATTGACTCTTTTATCTCATTTTTGCCGTTACCTTCCTGAGATATCTTTGGTTTTACAGGCCCATGATGGCCATTCAGGAATTTATCAATGACATCAACGGTCTTACTACTCCTGTCGGTTTGTTTTTCTACCTGTTCAACCACACTATCTACAACGTCATTATTTATCAGATAGAGCCAATCCACAAAGGAGTGACTTCCTTCCTGATTTTCATCATCCTCCATACTCAAAGTATAACCAGGTCCGCTTTTTTCATAATCGAACAACAGTTCTTCCGGCAATGTTCCTGTTTCCTCTCCCTTATCATCATTTGCCTGAAATGTAAAACCTACTTTCCCTCCCTGCAGAGTCTCAGTCACTTCATCAACACCAAAATAATCGCTTACAGATTCTACCTTACCGGTAACAGCCACAGATGAAGATCTTTCTTCGGTTAATTCTTCGGTCACTTCCTCAATCGGCTTTTCTTGTCCGATCTGAACATTTTCACTCTCTTTTTCAGGATACAGCCCTTTTATTACTTCATAGAGGCGTGTTCTGTCGGAAACAAAAAGTGCAGATCTTTTAAGTTCAGGTTCATACCGTACATGATCCAGCAAGTGAAGATTCTTCAGTAGGAGTAAACGTGCAGCCTGAAAAAAAGGATATTCAGCAACCAGCTCCTGCAAACTCATTAATGTGTTCTCATTAAGATCAACAGGATTACCGATAAAGTCATATAGTTGCTGCTTGTTCATACGTTACCAGTCAGAAAAAGCTCTGTTAAAAATATTTTCCGTAAGCTGATCTATTATCAAAGATGTCAGTTCACCTTCTACTTCTGATATATTTCTTTCTGAGGCATAATCCTGATATGCAGAGAAATTAGATTCCCAATTCTTCTTTGGATCCACTTTATTTTTGTATCGCACCTTTACTGTGATCGTCAAACGGGATTGGGCCGACACCGCATCCTCCTTAATAGCCATAGGTCTGATAGTATATCCTGTTATCTCACCTGAAAAATCAACATCTCCCACGCCATTAACCAAAACAAGACGTGATTCACCCATCACCCTCTCCTTCATCAATTCAGTAAATTTCTGGCTCAGCAAAGGATTTATAATCGCAGCCCTGTTGTTAAAATACTGCACAGAAAATGTTTTCAGATTTTCATCAATTGAAGCTCCGCTGAGCGTCATGTGTATTGAACAACCGGATAAACTTAGTATTAATAAAAACAGAACAACTTTAAAATACCTTATCATAAAAACAAAAACTTAACATCCATAATTTTTATTAAACATCGCACATCATACATTATAAGTAGTACATCTCACTACCCTTCAATATTGTATTCTTTAATTTTACGGTAAAGTGTCCTTTCCGATATCCCAAGGTCCTTTGCAGCATATTTCCGTTTGCCGTTGTGTTTTGCAAGAGCTTTCTTTATCAACTCTATCTCCTTATCAACTAATGACAATGACTCCTCTACAAACTCTTCGGTATCCTGTATCATCGGGTCATCATGCTCTGTTTTTTCAGCAAACCTGACCTTAGGTGTTGTAACAGTCGCTACATGCGGAGTAACTGTCGGAGTTACCGCAGGAGTATCGATCAAAGCACCATCACCATCATCATAAAGTTTCTTAATTATCTGGGCATGTTCACCTTTAACATCGGAACAGGCATCATCCTGAAGCATTTCAAGAACAAGTTTCTTAAGGTCGTTCATATCATTCTTCATATCGAACAATACCTTATAAAGTATCTCCCTCTCATTGCTGAAATCTGTTGATCCTTTCTTCTCAGTTTCAACTAATGCAGGAAGATTATCTCCAATATGATAAGGAATATAGGTTGCCAGTGTTTCAGCATCTATCTCTCTATTCTTTTCGATAACTGAAATCTGTTCTGTAATATTTTTCAGTTGTCGCACATTCCCGGGCCAACGATACCTGACAAGCAACTCTTTTGCTTCGTCGGTAAGTTTTATAGGCGGCATACGATACCTGTCGGCAAAATCATTTGAAAACTTCCTGAAAAGAAGATAGATATCCTCTATTCTGTCACGTAACGGGGGAATTATGATAGGGACACTGCTTAAACGATAGTAAAGATCTTCGCGAAACTTGCCTTCTCTAATGGCTTTTTCCATAACTACGTTGGTAGCAGCTACAACTCTCACATCTGTTTTCAGAACTTTCGATGAACCAACCTTGATAAACTCACCTGCTTCAAGCACTCTAAGTAATCTCACCTGTGTATTCAAAGGCAATTCACCTATTTCATCCAGAAAGATCGTACCTCCGTCGGCCTCTTCGAAATATCCTTTTCTGGCAGCCAAAGCGCCTGTAAAGGCACCCTTCTCATGCCCGAAAAGTTCCGAATCAATTGTTCCTTCAGGTATAGCGCCACAATTTACCGCAATGTACGGCCCGTGTTTGCGGGCACTGTGCTGATGTATTATTTTCGGAAAAACCTCCTTACCCGTACCACTCTCTCCGGTGATAAGGACCGAAAGATCGGTAGGAGCAACCTGAACAGCCACATCTATTGCTCTGTTCAACCCGTATGCATTACCTATTATTCCGTATCTTTGTTTTATTTGTTGAACATCCATGTTTAAAATACTGAAAAAATTACAGTTTCACCTGACAAAGTTACAATTCTAAATTTAGTTTTCTTGTTTTACAAGTTACATTTTATCCAAAATAATCATATAAAAATAGATTTAATAACCTCATTTTTCTTAAATTTAAAATAAAAACAATCATTATCATGAATAAACCCAAATTATTGGAACTGGACCCATGGCTGGAACCTTTTTCGTCTTTTATCGAATCCAGAGTCGCAAAGTACCAACAAAAACTGGAAGACCTTGAGGAACAGGCAGGCACATTAAAAGATTTTGCCTCCGGGCATATCTTTTACGGATTACACAGAACAAAGACCGGATGGATTTTCAGGGAATGGGCTCCAAATGCTATTCAAATATTTATCATAGGAGATTTCTCGGAATGGAAGCCTCTTTCCGAATACAAATTAAAAAGCAGAGAAAACGGTGTATGGGAAATTGAATTGCCCGACAACCTACTCACTCACGGAGACTACTATAAGCTACTCATCAGGTGGGACGGAGGAGAAGGAGAAAGAATACCAGCCTATGCAAACAGAGTAGTGCAGGATGAAGAAACAAAATTGTTTACTGCTCAGGTATGGGAACCCCGTGAAAACTTCAACTGGACTGACAGTGATTTTGAACCTGACAAATCCGCACCACTCATTTACGAAGCACATGTAGGAATGTCGTCACCGGAAGAGAAAGTTGCTTCCTATGCCGAGTTTACCAAGAACGTTCTTCCCAGGATCAAAGAATTAGGTTATAACACAATTCAGTTGATGGCTATTCAGGAACATCCTTACTATGGGAGCTTTGGATATCATGTAGCAAACTTTTTTTCTGCATCTTCAAGGTTCGGAACCCCTGAAGAACTAAAAGAGCTGGTCAACACAGCTCACAAAATGGGCATTAATGTTATCATGGACCTGGTACATTCTCATGCCGTAAAAAATGAACTCGAAGGTCTGAGCAGGTTTGACGGCACCACTTATCAATACTTTCACGAAGGCCCTAAAGGCGATCATCCCGCATGGGATTCCAAATGTTTCAATTACGGTAGAGATGAGGTACTGCATTTCCTTTTATCAAATTGCCGCTATTGGATCGATGAATATCATTTTGACGGGTTCCGTTTCGACGGAGTAACAAGTATGCTGTATTACAACCACGGACTTGAAGTGAATTTCACCTCTTATGCCGACTACTTCAAAGGTGAAGAGGATGTTGAAGCTTTAACCTACCTCACACTGGCAAACAGGCTGATACACGACATCAAGCCACAAGCTATCTGTGTAGCGGAAGAGATGAGTGGCTATCCGGGACTGGCTGGAAAAGTTGAAGATGGAGGTATTGGCTTTGACTTCCGCCTTTCGATGGGCATCCCTGACTTCTGGATAAAAACGATTAAAGAGAAGAAAGATGAGGAATGGAATGTGGCCCAGATCTTTCACGAATTATCGCAGCACAGACCTGAAGAAAAAACAGTTTCGTATGTAGAATCTCACGATCAGGCCCTCGTAGGTGATAAGACCATTTTCTTCAGATTAGTGGATAAGGAGATGTACTATTCAATGGCCAAGAACGTAGAAAGCCTTATTATTGACAGAGGCATAGCTTTACATAAAATGATACGACTTGTCACATTGGGAACTGCCACCGGAGGATATCTGAATTTTATGGGAAATGAATTCGGGCATCCGGAATGGATAGATTTCCCGCGCGAAGGGAACAACTGGTCGTACAAGTATGCCCGCAGGCAATGGAACCTTGTTGACGATAAACTATTGAAATTCCACTACCTGAATGATTTTGATAAGGCGATGATCAACCTTTTCAAAAAACATGATCTGCTTCCTGTAATCCCTTACCAGCTACATGCAAATGAGCAGGATCAGATACTTGCATTTCACAAAGACAGGTATATTTTCATCTTTAATTTCAACCCTTCTGTCTCTTTCGAAGGATACGGCATAAACGTACCGAAGGGAAAATACAAGATAATCATGACAACCGACGACAAAGAGTTCGGCGGTTTTGAACGGGTTGACACAAGTTACATCTATTATTCCGAAGTCATACCTTTCAGTAATGAAGTGCACCAGATAAAATTATACATCCCTGCACGTATCGGCATGGTTCTGGAAAGGCAAAAGATAAAGCGGGTAAGATGAAAATCGCAATAAAAAACCTGTCAGGCATTTGAGTCCTGACAGGTTTTTAAATATCTGATCATATCATTTTTCAGATCCACCGCATAACACCGAAGTCCTGCTTGTGAGGAAGAGCATCGTGAACAGGTATCATTCGTATTCCGAAGTTGTAAAGACCTGATCTCTTGAGTTTATGCTGAATTGTGTAATATGCTTTACCATCCTTCTCTTCTACCAATTTGAAAGGTTCGGCAGAGATCATCCTGATATTGTCCGGATTATCCACACTGCCTTCAGTAAACACCATTTCAAGTCCGATCTCAACATCCTGAAGATCTTTCTTGTCAAGAACAACATTCACGACATACTTATCACCCACGCCAAGCTCTCTTTTAACTATATCGGGCATATCAACAGATATTACCTCTATCTTATCCCATCCGGCAGCTACTCTTCGCTTCCATTCGGCAACTTTGGCAGCACCTTCATAATCATTATCTTTTATCCTTAACACACGCTTATACTGCTTATTGTAAAATTTTTCGCGATAGTCGTCAAGCATACGCTTAGTTGTGTAATCAGGAGCTATATGTGCGATTGAGTTCTTGATATACTCAACCCATTTTACCGGAATACCATTTTTATCCACATCGTAGTAAAGAGGAATTATCTCGTTCTCAAGGATATTATAAATATTAGCAGCATCAAGTTCATCCTGGTACTGTTGATTCTCGTATACCCTTTTATCTGTCAATGCCCAGCCAGCACCTTCCTTGTAACCTTCGTACCACCATCCGTCAAGCACGCTGAAGTTCAGCACACCGTTAAGTTCAGCTTTCTGGCCCGAAGTACCTGATGCCTCAAGAGGACGGGTAGGTGTATTCATCCAGACATCAACACCACTTACAAGACGTTTGGCCAGTTCCATGTTATAATCTTCCACAAAGATTATCTTACCTATAAACTCAGGACGACGTGACATTTCAACTATCCGTTTGATCAAAGCCTGACCACCACCGTCGGCAGGGTGAGCTTTTCCTGCAAAAATGAACTGTACCGGACGCTTCGGATTATTCAGGATACGTGCCAGACGCTCCTCATCAATAAATAACAGGTGAGCTCTTTTGTAAGTTGCAAACCTCCGGGCAAATCCTATGGTAAGAACTTTATCGTCCATCTTCTCCATCGAATCCATTATCATTCCCGGATTTTCCTGCAGATTCGGCAGATTCCTCTTTATCCTGGCCTTAAGATAATCGAATAATCTTTTCCTAAGTACATTACGCACCTCCCAAAGCTCTTCGTCAGGAACACCGTATATCTTTTTCCAGATCTCCTTGTTTGAAAGATCGTTCATAAAATTCTCATCAAAAGTCTCATACATCTGACGAAGCTCCCTGGCAGTCCATGTTCCGTAATGAACACCATTGGTCACATAACCTATATGAAGTTCTTCAGGGAAGAAACCTTTCCACAGGTTCTTAAACATTTTCTTCGTCACCTCACCGTGAAGCCAGCTTACACCGTTCATCTCCTGAGAACATTTTGCAGCCAGATTACTCATGGAGAATTTCTCGGAATGATCGCCCAGGCGTTCACGGCCCATATCCATGAATTGATCCCATGAGATATTCAGCTTTTCAGGAACATGACGCATGTAAATCCGAAGCAGGTCCTCATCAAATTTATCATGACCTGCAGGTACAGGAGTATGCGTTGTAAACAATGAAGAAGCTCTTACAACCTCCAGTGCTTCAGTGAAGGTAAACTTATCCCTTTCGATAAGATTTATAAGACGTTGAACATTTGTAAATGCTGCATGTCCTTCGTTACAGTGATACAGGTCACTGGTAACCTTGAGTGCATCTAACAGACGTATACCTCCCATTCCAAGAAGTATCTCCTGCTTAAGCCTGTTTTCCCAGTCACCTCCGTAAAGAGAGTGGGTAATACTCCTGTCAGCATCACTGTTCAACTCGCAGTCAGTATCAAGCAGATACAAAGGCACACGACCTACCATGGCTCTCCATATCTTTATCTGAACCGTCCTTCCGGGAAGATCAATATGGATGAACATTGGTTTTCCTTCCTCGTCTCTCATTCTGTCGATAGGAAGATTGGAGAACTCCTGTGCATCATAATTAGCGATCTGCTCACCGTTCAGTGATAATGACTGACGGAAATATCCGTAACGATACAAAAATCCTACTGCAACCATGTTAACTCCGCAATCACTTGCCTCTTTCAGATAATCGCCGGCAAGGATGCCTAAACCTCCTGAATATATCTTAAGAACATGAGTCAATCCATATTCCATACTGAAATATGCAATTGCAGGAGATCCCTCACCCTTTTTGCTCATGTACTCACGGAACATATTTTCCACTTTTTTAAGGTCGGCCACAAAAACTTCATCTTTCGATAGTTGATCAATCCTTTCAAGTGTTACCTTTTCGAGCAAAACAATAGGATTCTTTTCAACATCGATCCACAGATCTTCATCAACTCTCTCAAATATATCCATTGCCTGATAGTTCCACGACCACCATAGATTTCTTGACAGCTCATGCATGAACTTAAGGTTATCGGGCAATTTCGATTTTACAATTATCTTTTTCCAAACAGGGAATGGTGAAGTTTCAGGTTTCATCTTTATTCTATATTCTTTGGGTACCAAATTAATTTTATCTTTTCTTCCTTCTACAGCCTGCAGGGCAATATCGTATGCCTCGTAATAATACTTGATCAATTCACTCCAGGCTACTGACCGGGATATATCAGCTGCTTTCTCTCCGACTTTTTTTACTTTATCCTGATTAAGTTTACTGTAATAAGTAATTACATCGGCAATTGCCAAAGCCACCTCGTGACCATTAGAGTCGTTGCGTTCAATGACTGCAATTCCATCATCTATACCTTTTGACATGCCCCTGACCCAAAGGCCGAAACCGGCAAGCGTGGTTGTAATTGTAGGAATCCTGAATGCAAGACTTTCAACCGGAGTATATCCCCACGGTTCATAGTACGACGGGAACACTGTCATGTCCAATCCGATAAGGACATCGTAGTAATTCATGTTAAAAATACCATCATCACCATTGAGATACGACGGGACAAATATCAGTTTAACCTTGTCACTCTCTTCATTGCTCAGGTGTGTTTCCTGAATTTTATTGATTATAGGATCATATCCCAGATCATGCAAACCATGGGTCAGGAACGGATTGTCAAGCACCTTATCTGAATCCGGATTGTTCAGTTTTTCTATCAGATCTTTACGCGGCCCGTAAGTATTTGCCGGTATCATTACAAAAGCGACGATCTCCCTTTTCTGGCGTTCAGACTCATTCAGGGTTTTTAAAGCATCAAGGAAGACATCTACGCCTTTATTCCTGAATTCATACCTACCGCTATTAGCAATGAGAAGTGTGTCTTCTTTAAGTTTGTAACCTAACAAAGCCTCAGCAACGGCACGCAATTTATACCTTGCCTCATCTCGTTTTGTATAAAATTCCTTTCCTTTCGGGACAAACGAATTTTCAAAGCCGTTAGGTGTAATAACTCCTACGTTTTTCCCAAAAAACTGATTGCACTCACGTGCAGTAATTTCAGAAACCGTTGTATAGCAATCGGAATGAATAGCCGAGTTTTTCTCCAGCGAATGTTTTGAAACGACTCCAAGATCACGGGCCTTAGTATCTCCGTCATATTCATTGATATGATCGTACAATGGCATTCCGTTTCCTGCGATTGAGCGTCCCACGGTAGTTGCATGAGTTGTAAAAACAGTAGCGATCTGGGGTGCATACTCCTTAAGGTAAAGAGCCCCTGCTCCAGTCATCCATTCATGGAGATTTGCCACAACATTATCTTCCATACCGAGATAATGATTGTAGAAACTTTCTATGACCTTACCCACAGCATGTCCGAACAACAAAGATTCCACATAATCCCATGTTCCGCTGATACTGTCAACCTGATACAGCTCCCAATATTTGGCAAGCAGTTTATCTTTTTCAGGAATGAACGTGGTAAAATCAACTAATACGGCTATCGGTTTACCTATAATGTTCCAACGTCCTATTCTTACCATCAATCCCTCATCAGCCATCCGGCATTTCCAATCATCGAACAGGCTTTCTTCAGGTATGAACTCAGGATTCTCTTTTTCTCCTCTCCAGACATCCGGACCTATAAATATCAATCTATCATCAAACTCTTTCAATAAAGTAAGAGCCTTTGTGGAAAGCACTGTGTGAATTCCACCTATTTTATTACATACTTCCCAACTGGCCTCAAAAAGGTAGTGGGCTTTTAATTTTTTATCACTCATAATCTCCTAAATAATTCGTACTTATAACAAACAGACATCTCTGTTTATCAACACATAATAAAAAACGCAAAAGAGAGCAAATCACTTACTCCCTATGCATTTTATTTTGAAATGAAGTGCAAAATTACAAAAAAAACATGCCCTTCGCTACTATCTCCTGACAATTACTAATAACTATTTAACTTTTCTTTCCTGCTGTTTTCTTTGCCTTTACTTTAGACTTTGTTTTGGTTGCTGTTGTTTTCGATGTGGTTTTTTTCGCTTTTGCAGCAGTTGTTTTTCCAGCCGACCTTTTCGCTGAAGTTCTGGTTTTTTTAATACCACCCAGTCTCTGCAGTTCAGCCTCAAGTTTAGCAAGCTTTTGTTCTTTTTCTTTTAGCACTGCTGAAAGTGTTGCAAGCTCCTGCTCAACATTGCTCTCAGGCACCGCGGCATTAAGACGGAGCGTAAAGTCACTCAAAACGTTCATATAATTCATGAACGCCTCATAAGGAGTCTCGTATGGATTGAAATAAGCATGAACTTCACCATCAGAAAAGAACTTGGTACTCATGTAATAAAAATGGTCACTTGTCTGCAGGTAAGCCCAGTCTTTTAGGATATCCTCATCAGTACATTTCTTTATCTTCGGCAATAATGAGTACAATTTGTCGTATGCCTCATTTTGCATTTCATTACCGAGCCAGGCCGTAAGGTCCCGTTCCTCATCAGCCCAGCTTGTTGGATTCGGAACATGAATTGCTGAAACAGGCTGAAGCTTCTTCACTGCCTCACTCGGAGTTATGAATCCCAGTTCTTTTTCCTTCAGAGCAACTTCAGGAATATTCTCAAGGAATTCAAATATTCCGGTATCTTCCCATTGATGCTCACCGAATGTTTCATAATCCATGAAAAGATTTATCAACTCTTCTTTTGAGCTCAGAGCCTTAATCCAATCGATATATTTTGTTGCTGTTAAAGGATATTCATTCCAATCCTTATTACTGAAACGGAAAGCAATATCATCACTTAGCGTAAAGTTCTTAAGCATAACTTTCAGCCTGGGATTAATCGCATTGG
>Ga0256913_10001060_pt1 | contig 14295 bp, 11 predicted proteins | sample Axial_MatmetaG_FD_185970 | JGI IMG/M metagenome (GOLD analysis project Ga0256913, IMG submission 185970) | Deep-sea worm associated microbial mat communities from Axial Seamount, Juan de Fuca Ridge, Pacific Ocean - Axial_Mat | ecosystem: Environmental > Aquatic > Marine > Oceanic > Microbial...
TGTGATAAAATTTTGATTTTGATAAATTTGACCAGTCTATTTGATCTTTATCAAAAAATAATAATCTTTTATTTAATCCTGCTTCCTGACCACTATACACAAGTGGCATTCCCTGAATGGTAAATGTTAAAACAGCCATGGCATCCGCAGCATCTCCCAAGCGTTCTTTTATTGTTCCGTTCCAGGAATTTTCATCGTGATTTGTAATGAAATTCATTCTGTATGCTTCAGGAGGAAATCTGTTGTGGTCCTTTTGCAAAAAAGTATCTATCGAAAGCGGAGACATTTTACCTTGTGCTATTTGATTTATGATATGATGCAGTTCCCAACCGTAAGTCATGTGGAATCCTGCTTTGTGCAATGCCGGATCTTCCCATTCCGCAAGCATAAATACAGGTTTGATTTTTTCCAAATCACTAATAGCTTCGCTCCAAAAGTCGTTTGGTACAAAACCTGCCACATCACATCGGTAACCGTCAATATCAGTATTTTTGACCCAGAATTCCATGGCATTGATCATCGCTTTTCGCATTTCTTTATTATCATAATTAAGGTCTGCTACGTCTGTCCAATCTGTTCCTTTGGGATGAGTGATATTACCGAGACTGTCTTTTGTGTACCATTCGGGATGGGATTTTATCCATTTATGATCAAAAGATGTATGATTGCCCACCCAGTCGAGTAATATTCTCATGCCTGAAGTATGAACCGTATCAACCAGTTTTTTAAAATCATCTATTGTTCCCATATCCGGGTTGATAGCCATATAATCCGAAATGGAATAAGGACTTCCGAGTTTACCTTTTCTTTTTTCCAATCCTATGGGATAAGGAGGCATTATCCATAAGATATCAATACCGAGTTTTTTTAATCTGGCAATATGAGGTATAAAGGCATTTATGGTACCTTCCGGTGTATATTGTCTAAGATTTACTTCATAGATTGTTGCATTATTCGACCATTCGGGTGCCGGTAAAAAATTAAAGCTGTCTTTTTTTTCTACTTTAACCGAAACCGGTTTTTCTTTTGATTTTTTACAAGAATAAGTAAAAAGAAAGGATACTATCGCTAAAAATAAGATTGTTTTTTTCATTTAATAAGGATATTTATAGTTCTAATATTTAAAATTAGTTTCCGGAAGAAAACAAATATACAACTTATAGTAAATATTACCGGTAAGAAAATATACAATTTTTTAAAATTCAGAAAATCTGTAGAGATGTTTTTGTTTTTTTCGTATAAAAGTTTCCTGTTAATTATTCACCAGTACTTCCGATCCTGATTTTTGTATCTTAATTGTAATTTTATGTTTATCTATCTTGAAATCACTTCCAAAAGTGCTTTTCAGATTCTCTAAATTATATTTTTTATCTAAATTAATATTTATCTCCTGTTCTTTATTGCTGTTATTGACAAAAATGATAGCTGTTTTATCAAAATATTTTCTTGTGTAAACAACAATATCTTTTTTAATCATTAAAAAATTCAGATCTCCAAATAAGAAAACAGTATTATTTTTTCGCAAATGAGTTAATTTGGATACTTTTTCAAATAATTTTTGTTCGTTTTCATTCAAATTATCAAACTTCATATCCCTTCTGTTGTCAGGATCATTTGCCCCTGTCATACCTATCTCATCTCCGTAATAAATGACAGGCACTCCGGGAAAAGTCATTATAAAGGTATGCATAAGTGCCAGTTTGGAATATCCTTCAGGCGTTTTTTTAGTGATTTTTCTGTTCCAACCGGCGTATTTTGAATCTTCATCCATGGAGACATCTCCGGTAGCAAGAGCCATAAATCTTACTTTGTCTTGGTTGCCGGTCATATATCCCATAAGATTGTGCATTCCATAGTATTTAATACTTTGTTTTATTTTTTGTATTAACAGATCAAAGCCGGTATCGTCTTTTAGGATTGATTGTATTAATGCATCATAAATATTGAAGTCAAATTGTCCATCCAAAAGTCCTGAGCCGATATAACTGCTTATCAATTCAGGGGTACCGTAAGTTTCCCCAACCTGATAATAATTTTTTCCGGTTTTAGTGCTTTCTTTTTTTACTTTTTCCGTTAGTATTCGCCAAAAATTGAGAGGAATATGTTTGGTAGCATCGTGTCTGAACCCATCAATATCATATTTATCCAGCCAATATACAGCGCTGTCAGACAACATATCCGCAACTTCCTGTTTTTCAAGGTTTAGAGTTGGTAAGAACACATCAAACCAGGTTGTGAGACGGTGTTCATCCCATTTTTCAGTGTTTAATGTTCCATCCGGCAGATAAAGGTTTGTAAACCATCCTTTATCTTTGTATTTTTTGTAAAACGGATGATTTTTATGAACATGATTGGCAACAAAATCAAGCAATATATTTTCATTGTTTTCATGTGCTGTTTTCACAAGTTGCTCAAGGTCTGCTGAAGTTCCGAATCTTTCATCAATCTTAGTAAATGATATGGGCCAATAACCATGGTAGGCGGAGAACTTGCTTTTTATCCCTTTAATATTATATAGTCCGTATTTCCCTTTAGGATTTTGTACAATAGGTGATAGCCATATAGTGGTAACTCCAAGTTTTTTGAAATAACCTTTTGAAATCATTTCCGTGACTCCCGCAATATCTCCTCCGTGAAAATCAGCTTTTGGACTTACTTCCGGATCATTTAGGGGAGCATCATTCTCCTTTTTTGCATTTTTGAAGCGATCTACCATAACATAATAAAGAATATTTGTTTCTTTATCCATTCTTGTCAGGTTTTTTGCTTCCAAAAGTACTTTACCGGAATCAAGCGGTATGAAAATCTCATCAGAAACACTATTTTTGCTATAATCCCATGCTCTTATATAAGATCTTTTTATTGTTTTTGCGATATCCGGAATCTTGATCTTCAGTTTATTCCCTTTTATTTCATAGCCTATCCTGTGATTTTGATACATCACTAAATATTTCAAGTCCAGCAAATTGCTTTTAAGGAAAATACTATTGTCTTCGGTTTTATCCGTTTGTAATTGCGGTAATTGATCATCGAAATTATTTCTTATAGTCAACTGTGAATTATATCCTCCCATACCATTGTTAACTTTGATATTATTATTGGGGTCTAGTTGCCAGATTCCATCCAAAACCACTTGGTAAGAATATCTATCGGGTTCGAGAAACAATTCGGCTTTCCATTGATCATCTATATATTTCAATGGGGTATTTGCAGGGTTCCAGGCATTGATATCACCGACAAGATTAATGCTTTTGTATTTATGCTCAGGATCCGGAAAGATATATGTGTACCGTATTTTTTTTGATTTTAATACAGGTATTTCCATTGTTCCTTTAGATGTTTTTATTTTTAGTACATCAATTGGATTCAAACTATCACTTGGTATCAGTAACATAGTATCGGTTATTTCTGCATTTGCAGTAGATAATCCTTTTGGGTAAATGATATCATCTATCATTTTTACATTATCAAAGTAATCTTTAAGTATCAATTTGGTTGTGTCGGGATTTAGGTTTACAGGAGAAGCCAGTTCTGAAATAACTTGTGTTAAGTCGGGAACTATTTCATCATTGAATTTTTGTTTGCAGGAATTTGTTAAAATAATGGTTAGTATTAGAATAAAGAAGAGTTTTATATATTTTTTCATTTTCCGATATTTATGGCAAATATAATTAAATTATTTATTTTTGTGAAATGAGCAATTTAAATCCTAAAATAAGACTGAATAAAAAAGCTTTTCCTCAAATAGAAGAATTGTATAAAAAAATACTTGAAGGTGATCGTTATGCCCTTGGGAAAGCTATTACGCTTATAGAAAGCAATACTTCTCAGCACAGGAAAGAATCAAAAGAATTGATTTCCCTGTGTTTGAAAAATGAAAGAAATACTTTAAGGATTGGCATTACCGGAGCACCCGGAGTTGGTAAAAGTACATTGTTGGAAAATTTGGGATCATATATTATTGAACAGGGATATAAACCGGCTATTTTAGCGATTGATCCCAGTAGCAAAATTTCGGGAGGAAGTATTTTGGGAGATAAAACAAGGATGAATAAACTTTCCAGGTCTAAAAATGCTTTTATCAGACCTTCCCCTGCAGGTAAAAGTCTTGGAGGAGTTGCAAATAAAACCAAAGAATCTGTGATTTTAGTGGAAACTGCGGGTTACAATCCGGTATTTATAGAAACAGTAGGGGTAGGACAATCGGAAACCACCGTTCATTCAATGACTGATTTGTTTATTTTATTATTGCAACCCGGAGCAGGAGATGAGATACAGGGAATCAAACGAGGAATAATAGAAATGGCGGATATTATTGTTGTCAATAAAGCCGATGGGAACAATATTGTCAATGCGGAAAAAACTTTTTCCCAATATTCAAATGCCATTAGCTTATTATCAGAAAATGAAAACGGTTGGAAAACCAAAATAATGATGATTTCAGCTTTGGAAAATATAGGTATTGAAGAGTTATGGTCTATGATACTGAATTATGAAAAAACAATAAAATCATCAGGATATTTTGAGGCAAATCGAAAAAAACAAAATGTGGATTGGTTCCATGACTATTTGTTCAACAACTTACTTGAAATATTTACCGGTAATCCGGAGTTAAGTAAACAATATTCGGAAGTAGCTAAAAAAGTGGAAAATGGCGAAATGTCTTTTTACGAGGCAGGGGATTATCTGATTGGCTTGTTGTTAAAATAGAAAATTTATGTTTTATAAAAATAGAGTGATTTGGGGTTTATTAGTGTTTTTATTTGTTTATATTTCCGGTAATTCACAAGAGCGTTTTTCTTTTCCGGTAAAATATAAAATACGTCTTAGCGGTTCGTTTGGAGAATTGCGGACAAATCATTTTCATTCGGGTATCGACATAAAAAGTTCAGGTGTGTATAAGTTGAACAGAGTATATTCGATAGGAGACGGATATATTTCTAGAATACGAACCGGTCCCGGAGGATATGGAAATGCTATTTATATTAATCATCCCAACGGAATTACAAGCGTATATGCTCATCTTGAACATTTCAGTAAAAAATTGGATACAATCGTAAGAAAAATACAATATGATCATGAAACATTTGCAATTAATCAAGATTCTTTACATATTCCGGTAACAAAAAATGAATTTATAGGGCAATTAGGAAATACAGGAAGATCATTTGGTCCACACTTGCATTTTGAATTGAGAGATACAAAAACAGAACACCCGCTAAATCCATTTGTTTTTGGAATAAAACCTCGTGATAAAAAAGCTCCGCAATTGCTGAAATTGAAAATTGTGGCTTTGGATACAGCATTTAATGAATTGAATTCTAAGATCTATAAACTTCAAAAATCCAAGTATGGTAATTATATCACTAAGCCATTTACTATAAAATACGGAGCATGGCGGGTAGGAATTGAAGTTTTGGGATTTGATAAAATGGATAATGCTTCTAATAAAAATGGAATTTATAAAATGTTGATGAAAGTGGATGGAGAAAAAGTATTCGGTTTCAAAATGGATTCATTGGATTTTAATAGAATGAATTCGATAAATGCTTTTATAGATTATAAGCTATTTATAAGTACAAAATCAAGATATATCAGATTGTTTAAATTACCGGGAAATGACCTTCGATTAATGGATGAAAGCATTAATAGTGTTGTCTCTTTGTATAAAGATAAGAGCCGGAAAATAGAAATAATAGCTGAAGATTTTGATGGTAATAAATCCAAATTGATATTTAATATAAAAAGAGACACTGTTATAAAAGAACCGGAACCAAAATTGTTTAATGAAATAATAGAATGGGGGCGGGAAAAGCAGATTGGAACTTTGGATTATTCCATATATTTTAATAAGGATGATTTATTTAAAGATCTTTATTTGTTTTCGAATATTGAAAAGGACAGTATTGATACCTATTCGGGTAAAGTAAAAATATTCACCAATGGAGAACCTTTCAAAAATGATGTGGATTTATATATCAAGCTATTAAAAGTTGATTCTTTTGCCGATAAAATGACTATTGTGAAAATAGAAGACGGAAAAAAAATCAATTACGGTAGCGATATAAAAGAAGGTAAACTTCATACAAGAATCGATACCTGGGGGATTTATAAAATAGATTTGGATACTATTGCACCTGAGATAAGACCGGTGAAATTCAATGATAATTCAGTAAATGCAAAAACAATAAGTTTTAAAATAACTGATAATTTTGATGTTGCCGGACTTGCTTCAGGGTTGAAATATAATGGATTTATAGATGACAACTGGGTTTTGTTTGAATATGATAAGAAGAAAGATATAATTAAGCACAAATTTGAAAGAAAGCTTAAAAAAGGGAAACATCGATTGAAAATAATTGTTGAAGATGACAAAGGAAACAAGGCGATTTTTGAATCTAATATAATAAAATAATAAATATGACGCAATTAACAAAAGGAGACAAAGCACCTGATTTTGAAGGATTGATCGAAACGGGAGAAAGAATCAGATTTAGTGATTATAAAGGTAGAAAACTGATTTTATATTTTTATCCGAAAGATTTTACTTCCGGCTGTACCAAAGAAGCGGAAAACCTATCTGAGAATTTTGGTTTTTGGAAGGAAAAAGGATTTGAAATAGTCGGTGTAAGTCCTGATAGTGTTGAAAGGCATAAAAGATTTAAGGAAAAACACAATATTCCTTATCATCTGATCTCAGATGAAGAAAAGGAGATTGCTACTGCTTATGGAGTATATGGATTGAAAAAAATGTACGGAAGGGAATACATGGGGATTTTCAGAACTACTTTTGTTATTGATGAAACGGGAACTATTATTTTGGTAGTTAAAAGAGTAAAAACAAAAGAACACACGGAACAGTTGGCAAATCTTCTTGATCTATAGGAAATCAAAATAATATTTTTAGCTAATTTATACTTGGAATAAATACAGATTTGAAATGAATTCAAGTTGGTGTTTTTATATATTTAGTAATAGCTTTGTAAAAAAATAAATATAAAATCATGGCAGATTTACATTTACCAAAAAACAGGCTTAGAATAGCCGCATTGGAATATCATTCAATGGGAAGAAAAGGAAAGATTGAAGTTGTTTCGACCAAACCTTTTAATACAGCTAAAGACTTATCATTAGCATATACACCGGGAGTTGCAATTCCTTGTTTGGAAATAGAAAAAGACCCCCATTTAGCAACAGAATATACAGCTAAAGGAAATCTCGTAGGAGTTATTACTAACGGATCGGCAGTTCTTGGATTGGGAAATATCGGTGCCTTAGCCGGTAAACCGGTTATGGAAGGTAAGGGAATTCTATTTAAGAAATTTGCAGATATTGACGTATTTGATATTGAATTGAATATTTCAGATCCTAAAAAGTTTGTTGAAGTGGTAAAAGCCATGGAACCGACTTTCGGAGGAATCAATCTTGAAGATATCAAAGCACCGGAATGTTTTTACATAGAAGAGGAATTGAAAAAATCCATGAACATTCCTATATTTCATGATGATCAACACGGTACTGCTATTATTTCGGGAGCGGGATTAATCAATGCTTTGGAATTGGTTGAGAAGAAGATAGAAGATATTAAAATAGTAATTGTAGGAGCAGGGGCTGCAGGTATTGCCAGCGCCAATCTCTATATGAAATTAGGAGCAAAACTTCACAATATCTTTATGTGTGATAGTAAAGGCGTACTTTATGAGGGAAGAGGCGACGAAGATAAAAATAAATATAAAAAGCCATTTTTCAGAAAAACAAATGCCAAAACCCTTGATGAGATAATCGAAGGAGCAGACGTTTTTGCAGGATTTTCCGTAAAGGGTATTTTGAAAAAAGAAATGGTGAAAAAAATGGCAAAAAAACCATTGATCTTTGCAATGGCAAACCCTGATCCTGAAATCACATATGAAGATGCGAAAGAAGCTAGTCCGGATGCTATTATTGCAACGGGAAGAAGTGATTATCCCAATCAGATAAATAATGTTCTGGGATTTCCATATATTTTCAGGGGTGCTCTTGATGTTGAAAGTGTAGCCATCAACGATGAAATGCAATTGGCAGCAGTTAAGGCATTGTCACAACTGGCGAAAGAGGAAGTTCCCGAAGAGGTAAAGCAAAAATACGGTAATGAACCAATGGAATTTGGGCCTGATTACATCATTCCAAAACCATTTGATCCAAGAGTGCTGCTTTATACGGCTTCTGCAGTTGCAGAAGCAGCTATCAAAACCGGTGTTGCCAAAAAGAAAATAAATATAGAAGAATACAAAGATCTGTTGATGTCTAAGATCGATTGGACAAGGAATATGATGCGAAATATTTATGTTTTATCTAAAAAGAATCCTAAAAAAATTGTATTTCCTGAAGGTGACAATCATAAAATTATCTGGGCAGCATCAGAATTAGCAAATGATAAATTGGCCAAACCGATATTATTGGTTGATAATAAAGAAAAAACTATTGCAACTTTTGAGGAATTGAACCATTGTTATCAAGGTATAGAATTTGTTGAGTATAAAACCTCAAAACTTTACAGGGAATATGTTGATGCTTATTATAAAATGAGACAAAGAAAAGGTATCACTCAAAGAAAAGCATTCAAAGATATGAAGAGCAAATACTATTTTGCTCCGATGATGGTGAAAATGGGATATGCCGATAGCGAAGTAGGTGGTATTGACGCCAGTTACCCTTATGTATTGATACCCGCTCTTGAAATTATAGGTACTGAAAAAGGAGAAGGTCAAGTAGTTTCCGGAATGCATTGGATAAAATATAAAAATACTTCTATTTTCATTACGGATACTGCGGTTAATGTAGATCCTAATGCAATAGAGTTAATGGATATTGTTTCCAATGGAGTAGAAGCGCTTAAACGTTTTAAATTCCAACCTAGAGTAGCCATGTTGTCATATTCCAATTTCGGATCTGTCAGAGATAAAAACACCGATAAGATAGATGAAGTTATCAGATTGGCAAAACAAAGATATCCGGATTTGATCATTGATGGACCAATGCAGGCAAATTTAGCCTTAGATCCGGATAGATTACATGAATTTTATCCGTTTTCAAATTTGCAGGAAATGCCTAATCTATTGGTTTGCCCTGACTTGAACTCAGCTAATATTGCTATAAAATTACTCTCGAAATTGAGTAGTGCTCATATTATCGGGCCGATAATGGAAGGTTTTAACAAACCGGTTCAGTTGGTTACCAGATCAAGTGATGTTAGAAATATTATTAATTTGGCAACTATTTCAGGTGTTGATACATTGAGAGTTGATTGATGAAGATTTAAAAATCGGGGCTTAAATTTGGATATATTATGAATTATATCTAACTTAAGCCCCTGTTATGATCGATTATCAAAATAAATTAATAGAAAGGCTGAAATTATTTGCCGGTAATCACAAAAACGCTGTTGATCGAGTGTCTGAGATTTTGAATATTGCAAAACCTACAGCATATAAAAAATTAAATGGGGAAAGTTCCTTTTCAATAGTGGAATTAGCATTGATTATGAGGGAATTTGACATGAGTTTTGATGAGTTGGTTTTTGACAGGAAAAAGAAAATTGGTTTTCAGTTTCCATTCAAAGCAAGAAAAATAAAAAACTTTCATGATTATGTTATTCCTCTTAAGATGTTTATGGCGATTGCTGCACCTATACCGGATTTAAAAATCCATTATGCCACAAATGAATTACCTTTTTTCTTTTATTTTTTGGATAAAGACCTGACTTATTTTAAGTTTTATATCTATGCGCTTACAGTTTGGGATTTACCCGGATTTAAAAATAAAAAATTTAATCTGGATGATTTTTCAGAATGGTATGTGATTAAAGACGATGTTGATTTTATAATCAATAAATATTATTCTATTCCTAATATTGAATTATGGAACGAAGGAGTTTTGAATAACACATTAAATCAAATAAAATATTTTCTGATTTCCGGTTTTTTCCAAAATCCTCAAGATGCTTTATTCCTGTGTGATAGATTGGAAAATATGATTAATCACGTGTTTAAAATGGCAGAAACAGGTAAAAAAATCACTTTTAATCAAAATCCGGATTTGATCGATACTAAATTCTTAATGTATCACAATGAAATATCCCATACAAATAATATTTTGCTTATACAATCCGAGACTTTGAATCAGATTTATTTTGCTTATGATAATCCTAATTATATTGTTACCGACAATCAGGATCTAATCGATTATACAGAATCCTGGTTTGAAAAAATAAAAAAGAATGCTCTTCCCATATCTCTTGATTCGGAAAAAAACAGAAGAGCATTTTTTAATATAGTTTTAAGGCAAATAAATGACACGAGAAAAGATATAGAACACATAATAGAAAAATATTACAGTTAATGAAGATATTTTTATCGGTTTTCTTTTTTTTAATCTCTTTAATGTTATCAGGACAGAATTTTCAGCAAAAAATATTTGCTAATGATCCTAATCCCGGAGTTTTTTTCGGTAGATTTGTTTCTTTACAAGATGATTTTGCCTTTATCAGTGCATATCAGGATTTTGAAAATGGTTCAGCTTCCGGTTCTCTTTATATTTTAAAAAAAATAAATGGTGAATACCAACAAATCAAAAAACTTTATCCTGACGATGGAGGTGTGGAAGAATATTTTGGTTATTCATTGTCTTCCTATGGAAAATGGGTGATAACAGGAGCGCATCATGATAGCGATTTCGGCGCAAGTAGTGGAAAAGCTTATCTTTTATATTTGGAAAACGGTCAATGGGGTTTTTACCAAACTTTATTGCCTCCTGATTTGTCTGAAGCTGACGAATTTGGTAAGACCGTTGACATATATGGTGATTTTGCTATGTCCTGTTCATATTTGGATGATGATAACGGGACGAATAGTGGTTCTGTATATATTTTTAAAAATATCAATAATACATGGAATTTGTATCAGAAGATCCAGGCTGTTCAACCTGTTGACCATGCTCAATTCGGTTTGGCTTTAGATATTTACAAAGACAAAATGATAGTTGGCGCACCATATACAAGAAAAGATGAAATCGTTTGTGGTGCTGCTTATATCTTTGAGTTTATTGATGATTTATGGGTTCAAACAGCTTCATTTTTTCCCGTCGATCTTGAACAACATGATGAATTTGGAATCACGGTAGAAATAAATGAAAATTATGCATTTGTAGGAAATATTAAGGATGATGATGCAGGAAAAAACAGTGGTTCGGTCTATGTATATGAAAAACAGGAGGGAAATTGGACGTTTGAACAAAAATTGTTAGCTCCTGACGGTGAAGCTGGAGATGGCTTCGGCATAGCTATAGATATTGATGGAGATTATTTGTATGTAGGTTCATATTTTGATGATGACAATGGAACCAATAGCGGGTCGGTTTATGTTTTTAAAAATAATCAAGGGGACTGGGGGTTTTTCACTAAATTTTCTCCTGACGATTCGGATGATAGTGATGCTTTCGGTGCTAGTATTTCCGTTTTTCAAGATGAGATATTAGTAGGAGCTTATTCCGATGATGATTATGGTTTTTTTGCAGGATCGGTATATTTGTTTTCAAAACAAAAAATATTAACGGAAACAAAAAATCCAGGGAAAGATAATAATAAATTTATTGTTTATCCAACGTTGTTTGATGATAATTTAAAAATTTTAAGTTTGCAACCGGAATGTATTAATATAGAAGTCTATGATATTTCAGGGAAACCGGTATTGAGTAAAAAAAACATTAAGCTACCTGGAGAAATTGAAACTAAGACTTTATTAAGTGGAATGTATTTTTTAAAAATATCAAATAATAAAGTCAACCTGACAATTACAATAATTAAAATTTAACCCCAAATATATATTAGGGGTTAAAAAAACAATTATAAATTTCAGATTAATTTAAAGAAAAACTACCTATCTCTTGAATAACTTCATAATGGCTTAAGAAATAATATTCGTAGGAAATCTCATAAGCCAACGGTATGGCATCAAGCACTTCTATTAATTCTTCTTCACTATCAAATTTCAAAACAACCCAAATTAAGGCATCTTCAGGACTTAATGACAATGACAATAATTTGCCGCTATTTCTTAAGTAGTCTAAAATAGTATTTATTACTTTTTCAAAACTTCCCGTTTCATAAACTTCCGGATTGAAATAATCCAATTCCACCATAAAATGATATTCCATATCAAAGTTTTAGTTATAAATTACCAATTATAAGTCAAAAGTAAGTGTTTTTTTAATAATAACAACTTTTTTATAACTGAAATAAAAATTTATAAAAATTATTTTGTGATAGTAAGGCTGATAAATTCCTTATAATTTTATTCTTGATATGCAGCAAAACTATATGTAAAACGGCAATCTATCGGTTGTGAAACGAAGTTTTTAAACTGTATCTCAACATCCATTTCATACGAATCGTCTTTTAAAATCTCCCTGACATCTTCTCCTGTGCTTAATAGCTTGATCTCTCCATTAAGATTTAAAGGCACTTCATCCCGGTAATAAATCTCTACACGGTTTTCGTAATCTTCTTTTTTGTATATCCAAACTGAAATTTTGCTGATAATACCGAAATTTGCATTGGAATATATAGACAGGATCTTACCTCTTCCTGCATATAATTGATCGATAGAGGAAAGCGATATTTGTTTTTCCGTTAAATGTTGATTTAAAAAAGAAGGAATATCATGAATCAAAAAATGATGTGTAGATATGGGATCTTTACCGGCGGGAATCGTAAAATTGACTTCCTGAAATATTTCAAATAAAGGAGTTTTTGTTTTACAAGAGAAAGAAAAAACTAAAATAATGAATAAAAATACTCTGATCATTAATAAATATTTATTATTAGACGTTAAAACTGTATATTTATTATTTAATATCAGTTGCAAACACTGCTTTTTCTAAAGTTGTTTTTTCTTCTAGCCATTATTATAAAATAAAATGCTTAATACCGATTCCATATTAAAGGAGTGTAAATACAAAACTACCAGAAGTAGTGGGGCGGGAGGACAACATGTAAATAAAACTGAAACTAAAGTGATTTTGAAATTCAATATAAAAAAATCGAAAATTTTAAATGAAAAACAAAAAGAAATTCTTTTTTCTAAATTAGAAAATATAATCGATAAAACAGGGTCAATAAATATAAGTAGTCAAAAATATAGATCGCAATTAAAAAATAAAAGGACAGTTGAAAAAAAACTTTTAAATTTAGTGGAAAAATCGTTGAAAGTAAATAAAACCAGAATCCGGGTGGAAGTAAGTAAAAAAATGATTGAAAAGAGATTAAAAGATAAAAGAATAAAATCGGTAATTAAGAAATTCAGGCAAAAACACAATTTAGGATTTGATTAAAAGTATAAAGAAAATAAACGGTTTATTGCTGTTTATTAATTATTTTTATTTATTTTGCATAAGATATATTTCGATTAATTACGGAAGATAATGAGGAAATTTTCATATATAACTTTTTTAATTTTGTTGCTATCTGTTACACAAAATATTGTTAGTGGACAAAGCTCCTTTGGTATGAATTTTGGGGCTGTAGCAGGTTCTAATGGTAATATTATTCAGGATACCGTTAACAATGATGTAATATTTAGAAACGGCTATCAGATCGGGGTTTTAGGGAATTTTGGTACGTATAGTTTTTTCGTTTCACCCGGAATATATTTTAAGGATTTTACTATAAAAAAAGATTTTGATAAGATTAATCCATTTGAGAGGTCACCGAGAATAAAATTGACGAAAGCAAAGGTTGTTTTAGGCTATCAGACAAACTTATTTACACGAAAAATAAAACTCAAATTTGGAGGCGGCATGAACGGTAATTATATTATTAATATCAGTGATAATGACGAAGGATATAATTTCGATTCGCTTCAAGATACATATTGGGGTTACAATATTGATATGGGATTGGATTTCTTCTCATTGACTTTCAACATTTCCTATGAAAAAACTGTTAAAGAAGTATTATCTATAAATGATAAAAGATCTAAACTGGATTTTATTATTTTATCTGCAGGAATCATGTTTTAAAACAGGCATTTTTCAGTAATTTTAAAAAGAAAATCATTAATTTTTTGTACCTTTGCGTGCTCAAATAAATTTTAATATATGTCAAATCAAAAAAAACAGGAATATAATGCTAATAACATTACGGCATTGGAAGGATTGGAAGCGGTCAGAAAGAGACCGGGAATGTATATCGGTAGTACTGATGGTAAAGGTCTTCACCATTTGGTATGGGAGGTTGTTGATAATTCAATAGATGAACATTTA
>Ga0256913_10001061_pt1 | contig 14289 bp, 14 predicted proteins | sample Axial_MatmetaG_FD_185970 | JGI IMG/M metagenome (GOLD analysis project Ga0256913, IMG submission 185970) | Deep-sea worm associated microbial mat communities from Axial Seamount, Juan de Fuca Ridge, Pacific Ocean - Axial_Mat | ecosystem: Environmental > Aquatic > Marine > Oceanic > Microbial...
CTTCCGTCTGTGGGTGTTGGATTCGGAGGCAAGGGAGGGGGCCGTCGAGCGACAACGCAAGTGGTTTTCCGGAGAACTGGCCAGGCATGCCGGGACGCGGCGGAAAATGGCGGCCTACCATTCGCCGATGCGGCCCCACTCCGTTTCCAAATCCAACCGAAACTGGTTGTACGATCGTTGGGCCAACCTTTTTTTCGAGAACGGAATGGACGTGATCTTCGAGTCGGATCAGCATTCGGTCAAACGAACCTGGCCGATTTGCCCCGACAAGGGAGCGGGGAGCTACGAGGGGTTTGTCCGCGACGACGAGAGGGGGACGGTCTACGTCGGCGAGGGGACGTGGGGGGCTCCGATGAGAGCGGCGAACAATCCGAAGCCCTGGACGCGAGCCTGCGGCCGGTTCAATCAGTTCAAATGGGTTTGGGTTTCTTGGGAGAGGGCGGAAATCCGCAGCGTAAAATTCGAGCGAGCCGATGCGGCCGAGAGCGTTTCCGACGAAGACCCCTTCCGGGAACCGAAGGGCATCGTTTTCTGGACGCCGCCTTCCGGCAAGGTCCTGCGCGTTCCGCTCGATCCGAACGCTCCGAGCGTGAAGAACGCGCCGGAATTCGTCGTCTGGCTCGACCGGAACCCGGCGGCATGGTCGTGGGAGGAGGATTCGAACGGGGTGCGCCGCGCCGAATGTTTCTTCGACGTTCCCGACGCATCTCTGACGAGAGGAAAGGTCTTCGCGGAATTTTCGATTTCGCCCGGCGACGTCGTCGTTCGCCTTAACGGAAACGAGATTTTGCGTCGTACTCCGAAAAAGGAGGATTTGTCCGACGTCGACGGGAAGGGCAAGGCGAGCGCCGGCCCTCCGAAGGTGGATCGATTCGTGATGGGACTCGATGCGAAGCTGCTTCGAGACGGGAAGAATCGCATCGAGGCGGAGTGGTCTCCGGTTGGAGATGGAAAACCGCGCTTCGACGTGCGCATGGGGGCTTGGACGAATCGAAAGGCACAATGACCCAATGACCCTTCCCTTTTCCCTCTTCCTTGCGTTCAAGTATCTAAAGCCGAACCGGTCCTTCGTTTCGGTCGTTACCGTCGTCTCGACGTTGGGCGTGACGATTGGGGTGGCGGTGCTCATTATCGTGTTGTCGGTGATGACCGGTTTCGACGAAACGTGGCGACGGAACATATTGGATTTCAATGCGCACGTCAGCGTGGTGCAGCGGGGGGGCGTCGTGCTTGATCCTGGCCGGGTGGAAGCGGCGGCGGCATCGATTCCCGGCGTGTGCGGGATCGCTCCGCAGGTGGAAGGGGTGGTGTTGATTCAGAAGGAGCGCCGAACGGTGACGCCGGTTTTGCTGGGCGTGAATCCGGAGAAGGAGAAAACGGTCAGTCGGGTGCCGGAAAGCATGGTCGCCGGGCGGTTTTGCGTAGATGACGACGCCATTGTATTGGGTAGCGAGCTGGCGGCGCGACTGAACGTTTGGGTCGGCGACGTGGTGACGGTTTTCGGTCCGGGCAGTCTGGCGGGCGAGGACGAGTTCAGGTTGCCGGAGGATCTGACGGTCTCCGGGATCTTCGATATCGGCATGTTCGACTACGACATGGGCTTCGCGTTCACGTCGGCGGAAATGGCGCGGGAGCTCTACGACGTGGAGCGGGGCGTTCATTCCGTGCGCCTGAAGCTCGACGATCCCCTGCGTGCGGCGATCGTGGCCGATGCGCTGGAGCGGAAGCTGGGGCCCGGTTTTCGCGCCAAGACCTGGATGGAGATGCACAGTCAAATCTTCGCCGCGTTGCACGTGGAAAAAAACATGATGTTTTTTCTGCTCGCCTTCGTGGCGTTGGTGGCGGCCTTCAGCATCACCAACACGCTCATCACCCTGACGGTGCAGAAAACCCGGGAAATCGGTCTGCTAAAGTCGCTGGGATTCCGGAACGGCGGCATCACGGGCATCTTTCTTTGGATGGGATTGATTCAGGGGGCGATCGGCAACGCGTTCGGAACGGGCCTGGCGCTGATGGTGCTGAGGTATCGCAACGAGTTGCTGCGTTTCATGTCGAGCGAGTTCGGCTTGGAGTTGCTGCCCCCGGAACTCTATCAGCTAAGTTTGTTGCCGGCGCACACCCTGCCGTCCGACGTGGGCATCGTTTGCGGGCTGGTGTTGGTTTTTTGCACGTTGGCCGGTGCCGTTCCCGCTCTGCGCGCCGCACGGATGGAGCCGGTGGACGCGTTGCGCTACGAATAGGGAGAGGGTTGCCGTTCGCCGCCGGGCCCGTTGTTGACGAGTGCGGCGGAAAAACCGGCGCCGAAGCCGTTGTCGACGTTGACGACCACGACGTTGGGGGCGCAAGAGTTGAGCATGGTCATCAGCGGCGTCAATCCGTTTTGATGACTGCCGTAGCCGATGGAGGTCGGGACGGCGATGACCGGGCAGGAAGCCAGCCCTCCGACGACCGACGGCAAGGCGCCTTCCATGCCGGCGACCGCCACGATGCAACGGGCCGTTCGGATCGGATCGACGTGGGCCAGCAGCCGGTGGATGCCGGCCACGCCGACGTCGTAGATTCGTTCGACCTTGGCGCCGCACAACGATGCCGTGAGGGCCGCTTCCTCCGCGACGGGCACGTCGGCCGTTCCGGCCGTCATTATCAGCACGGACCCGGTCTTCGGGCGTGCGGAGGCTTCGAGGAAGACGCATCGGGCCGGTTCGTCGTAGCGCAACTTCGGTTCCTCGACCCGCAGCGCGTCGAAGATCTCCTTCGAGGCGCGGGTCAATAGCAATACGTCGTTGCGCTTTCGCAGGGAGCGGAAGATTTTCCGGATTTGGTCCGTGCTCTTTCCTTGGCAGAACACCACTTCCGGGAACCCGGTGCGCAGCGTGCGGTGATGATCGATTTTGGCGAACCCCAGGTCTTCGAAGGGGAGGGCACGCAATCGATCCAGCACTTCCGGCATCGAGATTTCTCCGAGACGGAAGCGTTCGAGCAATTTTTCCGGAGGATCCTTGTGCATTTCGACTTCCATGATGGTTCAAAGCCGTCCGTCGCGCAATCTTTCCGCAATGCTTTCGCCCCTCATGCCCTCCGGGGCTTCAAAAGGGGACTTCGCGGCATTGACAAGGCCGCATCTCGGGGACATTATGCCGGAACGATTTTTGATTTTATTCGCGCTCCGCGCTTGGCGCCGGGCATCGGGAGAAGCAGGAGAAAGGATCGGCAAAAATGATCAATAAGAAACGCATCACCACCATTTCCCTAGCCGTCGTGTTGTTTTCGGTTGTGGGCGCGGTCCGAGCGGCCGAAGGAACGAACGACGTCGCCATCGACCTCGGCAAGACCGAGGACCTGTTCGCGCAACCCGTAAAGCCCAATCCGCTCACGTCCGACCCTTCGGCCGTCGCCGTGCGCGTGAACGGCCGGGAAATTACTCGCGGAGAAATCATGGAGGCATTGAACGTCGCGATGCGTCAGCTCGCCGGCCGGATTCCTCCCCAGCAGCTTCAGGCCGCGCAGGCCAATCTTTTCCAGACCATCAAGGACCGGTTGGTTTCGAAAGCGTTGTTGGAACAGGCCGCCACGGCGGCGAAGATCGAGGTTTCCGACGAAGAGGTCTCGACGGCGCTCTCCAAAATCAAGGAACAGATTCCCCCGGGAAAGACCTTGGAGGAAATATTGAAGTCCGAAGGCAGTTCGCTGGAGGAGTTCACCTCGGATCTAAAGAAATCGCTGGCCATCGATAAGCTGATGGATGAGCAGATCAAGGAAGTGCCGGCGGCCACGGAGGAGGAGGCCAAGGCGTTTTACGATGCGCATCCGGACGACTTCAAGAAGCCCGAAACCGTTACCGTCAGCCATATTCTCATCAAGGTCGATCCGGACGCTTCGGAGGAGGTCAAGGCGGAGAAGAAGACGCAGATCGAGCAAATTCGCTCCGACATTCTGGCCGGAAAGATTTCCTTCGAAGACGCCGCCACGAAGTATTCCGATTGTCCCAGCAAGGCTCAGGGCGGATCGCTCGGCACCATTCCCAAGGGCAAGATGGTTCCCGAGTTCGAGTTGGCTGCCTTTACGCAGGAAACGAACGAAATCGGCGACGTCATCGAGACGCAGTACGGCTACCACGTCATCAAGGTGTCCGCGCACGAGGACGCGAGCGTCGTGTCGTTCGAGGAAACCAAGGAACGCATCGTCGAATATTTGACCGACACGAAAAAGCGGGAAGTCGCTTCGAACTACGTCAAGGGATTGCGCGAAGAGGCAAAAATCGAGGATTTGACCCCACCTCGCCCCATTAGCGTTTCGACGCCGCCGGTTTCCGTAAAGTCGGAGGAGTAGCTTCGGACGTCTTTTTTCGCACTACGAAGAGCGCCTCCCGGAGGGGGGCGTTTTTTCGTATCCGCCGCCGGCCCTTTCGAGGATGGGGCATGAAAACGCCATTGTTTCTCTTACGGGTGGACATGCTAGGGCCGAGTGCGTACCATACGGGGATAAAGGGGTCGATTTATGGGCATGAAAAGCGGAACATCCAAAGCCGTGGCGAGGGGAGAGGTTGTCGATGGGCGGCTCGTTCTTTCGCTTTCCGGGCGGTTGGATGCCGATGCGGTGTCGGATTTATGGCCCGACGTGAGCCGTTTGCTCGAGACCGGCGGGGAGGAGTCCATCCTCCTGGACGGATCGGGGATCGAGTATTGCGATGGTTCCGGGGCAGCGCTGTTGGTTTTCGTCGAGCGGGTTGCGCATCGGTTGGACGTACCTTTTGAGCTCGCCGGCCTGAGCGAGGAAGTCGCCGGTTTGGTGGCGCTGTTTCCCGTCGAAAAGTTTCGCGAGGATGCGCTGTGCGCCCGGTCCAAGCCGGACTGGTTCGTTGCGATGATCGGGAAGGAGACGGTGGGGTTTTTAAGGAACCTCGTCGAGCAAGTCGCCTTTTTGGGCGAGTTGCTGGTGGGACTCTTCAGGACGTTGTTGCATCCCGCGAGCCTGCGATGGCGCGATTTGTTGGGCATCGCCGAGGCGGCCGGAGTAAAAGCCCTGCCGATCGTGGCCTTGTTGGGGTGTTTGATCGGATTGATCATGGCCTTTCAGGGCGCCGTGCTGATGAAGCAGTTCGGGGCGGAAATCTTCGTGGCCGATTTCGTGGGCATTTCGGTCGTTCGCGAGCTGGGACCTCTAATTACGGCCATTATCGTCGCGGGTCGGACGGGCTCGGCCTTTGCGGCGGAAATCGGGACGATGAAGGTTAACGAAGAGGTTGACGCATTAACGACGATGGGGCTCGACCCCATGCGATTTTTGGTGGTGCCGCGCATGTTGGCGGCGACGGTCATGACGCCGATGTTGACGCTGTTCGCGAATTTGTGCGGCATTTTGGGCGGAGCCGTCATCATGATGGGAATGGGCTTCCCGCTGGTTACGTATCTCAGCCGAGCCTTTGCGGCGGTTTCGATGACGAGCTATTTGGCGGGGCTGGTGAAGTCGGTTGTTTTCGGCGTATTGGTCGCCGGCGCGGGATGCATGTCGGGCTTGCGCACCGGCGAGGGGGCCAGTGCAGTCGGCGATTCCGCCACGCGAGCCGTGGTGGACTCCATCGTGCTGATCGTGTTTACCGATGGCTTGTTTGCGGTGATATTCTACTATCTGGGCATATAGCATGGAGTACGACGACGTCATTATTCGCGTGGAGGAGATGACGGCCCGCTATGGAGAGCGGCTCGTGTTGGACGCGCTTTCTTTCGAGGTGCGTCGCGGAGAGATTTTCGTGATTCTCGGGGGGTCCGGGTGCGGGAAGTCCACCTTGCTCAAGCATATGATCGGTCTCTATCGGCCCTATTCCGGCGACGTTAAGATCGGCGACGTCAGCGTGGTTCACGCCGAAGGGGAGGAGCGCGACCGGCTCATTCGCCGTTTCGGCGTGATGTATCAAAGCGGCGCGCTTTTCGGTTCGATGAATCTGTTGGAAAACGTTTGTCTTCCGCTGGAGGAGTTTTCCGACCTGCCTCGACCGGCACGCGAGTTGATCGCTCGCATGAAGCTGGGGCTGGTGGGATTGGCCGACTTCACCCGGCACATGCCTTCCGAGATCAGCGGCGGCATGAAGAAGAGGGCGGCCATCGCGCGAGCCATGGCGCTCGATCCGGAAATTTTGTTTTTGGACGAGCCCTCCGCCGGGCTCGATCCGGTTACCGCCGACGAACTCGATGATCTGATCATCCGTCTTTCGCGTTCTCTCGGCATTACGTTCGTGGTCGTGACGCATGAGTTGCCGAGCATCTACAAGATTGCGGATCGGGTGATCATGCTCGACGCACGGACCAAGAAGATGATTGCCGAGGGAGACCCGGCGACGCTACGCGACTCCCATCCCGACGAATGGGTGCGCAACTTTTTCAACAGAAAGGCTTCGGCGAGCGAATGAAAGATTCGCGGAACGAACGGTTACGATACCCCGCCGCCGGGCCGCGGCAAGGAGGAAAGCATGAGTAGCAACAAACCGCATTATTTCGCCATTGGACTGTTCGTGTTGATTGCCACGGTACTGGGCATCGCCGGCGTTCTCGTCTTCGGCGCCGATCGGATGAGTTCGCCGAAGTATTTCGTCGAAACCTATCTCGACGAATCGGCCGCCGGAGTGGACGTCGGTACGCCGATCCGGTTTCGCGGCGTCAAGGTGGGGAGCGTAACGGAGGTTACGTTGACGTCCCTGGAGTACGAGACGCAGAAGTCCTATATTCTGATTCGTTCGGCACTGGATCCGAAGGTGGTGAAGGCCGAATCGGATATTATCGGGCGGATCGAGCAAAGCGTAGGCGAGAAGGGACTGCGCGTAAAACTGGTTTCGCAGGGCATTACGGGGCTTTCCTATCTGGAAATGGACTACGACCCCGAGGTGGCGGCGGATCGATTGCCGATCGATTGGAAGCCGAGGTATTGCGTCGTACCCTCCGCGCCTTCCATGATGCACAAGGTCTCCAAGACGATCGATCGATTGACGACCCAGTTGGATCGGATCGATATTGCGGCGATCGGGCTGCACGCGCAAGGCGTGGTGAGTAATTTGGAGGTGGCCAGCGTGGAATTACGGCAGTTCATCGTTCGCCTCGACCAGGTCGACGTGGAGGGCATAGGCTCGAACGTCGAAAGCATGGTCGTCAGCCTGAACGATGCGGCGATCGACGTGAAGCGAATTGCCGAAACGGCTTCCGGAGAAATTCTCTCCGACGTCGGCGCGGCGGCGGCCGATCTGCCGAGCGTCACGTCGAATCTGGTGACCTCCTCGGAATATCTCAACAGTATCCTTTCCGCTTCCGATTACAAAATCGATCGCATTTTGCTCAATCTGAACTACACGCTGGAAGACATTCACGAACTGGTTCGCATGGTAAAACGCTATCCCGGGGTTTTGCTTCGCGAACCGCCTACGGAAAAGCTTAGACCCGGAGGGAAGAAATGATGAAGAACGCGCTTCGATTCGCAGGACCGTTGCTGATTGCCGGATTGTTGTTGGGGAGCGGTTGCCTGGGACTTTGGCAGCGGGAGATCGAATTCAGCTCCTTTTTGATCGAGGCGCCCCGTTCGGGCGCACCGGCGGAAAAGGCGGTGGCCTCCAAGTTGTGGATTGGCGACGTGACGGTGCTGCCGCCGTTCAACGTGCGCAACTTCATCCTCCGGCGCAGCGACGTGGAATATTCCGCGACCTATCGTTCGGAGTTGCTGATGACGCCGAGCGCGAATTTCCGCAACGTGCTGTACCGCTGGTATTCCGAAAGCGGACTTTTCGGAGAGGTGGCCTTCAAGAGCCGATTGGACGCGGCGTTGAGCCTGTTCGTTTCCGTTACCGATTTCCATGGCGACATCGCCGAGGGAAAGGCGGTTATCGAAATGCATTTCATTTTGGTGGACGAACGTGGCGATTCGACGGGAAAGGTCTTGTTCGCCAAAACCTACCGGGAGGAAGAGCCGGTAAAGTCGATGGAGGCCGCCGATTTGGTGCGTGCTTACGATCGCGCGCTGTCCCGGATCATGGCCGCATCCGAGAAGGACGTGGTCGCCGCGCTCGAATAAGGGCGGCTCAACGTCCGTCGAGTACGTCGAGGAGCCTTTCGGCGATGGCGCGGATGACCGGCACGCTGACGGAATTGCCGAATTGCCGGTAGGCCTGCGTGTCGCTGACGGGAATGACGAAGGTTTCCGGGTAGCCCTGGAGTCGCGCCCACTCGCGCGGAGTCAATATTCGGACGAATTCGCGGTTTAGTCCGCCGGCCTTGCGGGTCGGCGGGTCGAAGTCGGTCAGCCGTTCGTCGACAACGAGGTTTCGCTCGCGTCCCATGCCGCCGCACACGACGGCGTTGGCGATGCCGGTCGGGTCGAGGATTTCGAATCCGAAGCCGTTTCCCTTGCTTTCGTGGCGTTTCCGGTGGCGTTTTAGGGTCTCGAGATAACGTGCCGAAAGATAATATTTCCCGGAAACCGGTTGCGCTTCCAAGACGTCGCGGAGGCACGGAGAGACCGCCGCGGGTTCCGGAAACTCGAAGTCGGCGGCATGGTTTCCGCGCCGGCGGTCGAAGCCGACGAGGTAGATTCGCTCCCGATTTTGCGGGACGCCGTAATCCTTCGAGTTGAGCAGGCGATGCCGAACCTCGTAGTCCAGTTCGTCCAGCGCCTTCAGAATCGTCGCCAGGGTTCGTCCCCGATCGTGGTGAGTCAGCCCTTTGACGTTTTCCAGCAGGAAGGCCCGGGGCCGCCGGTCGCGCAGGATGCGCGCGACGTGAAAGAAGAGGGTGCCGCGCGTATCTTCGAAGCCGCCGCGCCGACCGGCAATGGAAAAGGCCTGACAGGGGAAGCCCGCCAGCAGCAGATCGAAATCCGGAAGCTCGGCCGTGTCGATTTGCGTCACGTCGCACGCGAGGTCGTCGCCGAAGTTGGCGCGATAGGTTTTTCTCGCGTGGGGGTCGATCTCCGCCCCGAAAACGGTTTGGGTTCGGCCGGTTTGTTCGAACCCCAGGCGAATGCCGCCGATTCCGGCGAAGAGGTCGATGGTTCGATACGTCGTTTCGCGATGAATCCGCATGTTCCGGCTCTTCGGAGGGAAATGGTCGGGGCGACTGGATTCGAACCAGCGACCTCTGCAACCCCATTGCAGCGCTCTAGCCAGGCTGAGCTACGCCCCGGTTCCGACCTACAACCGTCGGAAAAGGAAGCGCGAACGGTATCACGCGCCCCCGGTGCCGTCAATGCGGAGAAACGAACTTTTCGCGGTTGCGCCGCAATTTTTCGGAGTAGAGGGTTGGATGAAAGAAGGCATTCCTCTATGTTGTGCGTTTCTTGGAAGCGAATCATGCGAGGGACAGCCTTATGCCGAAATTGATACTTGGATTGCCGAAGGGAAGCCTGCAGGAATCGACCTATGCCCTCTTCAAACGGGCGGGGTTCGAGATCAAAGGCGGGTCGCGTTCCTATTTTCCGACGGTCAACGACGACGAGATCGAGTTGCGCCTGTTGCGCCCGCAGGAGATGAGCCGCTACGTGGAGCACGGCATGCTCGACGCCGGCATTGCCGGGCTCGATTGGATCGAGGCCAACGGCTCCGACGTGAAAAGCCTGTGCGATTTGGTTTACTCCAAACAGACCAAGCGTCCGGTGCGCTGGGTGCTGGCCGTTCCAAACGATTCGCCCATCCGCTCCGTGAAGGATTTGGAAGGCAAGCGCATCGCCACCGAGGGCGTCGGCTTGGTGGAGCGTTGGCTCGAACGCAACGGCGTGAAGGCCGAGGTGGAGTTTTCCTGGGGCGCGACAGAGGTGAAGGTACCGGACTTCGTCGATGCCATCGTGGACATTACCGAGACCGGCAGCTCGCTGAAGGCGAACAATCTGCGTATCGCGGACGTGTTGATGGAATCCTTCACGCGATTTTTCTGCTCCAAGGAAGCGTGGGCCGACGAATGGAAACGCCGGAAGCTCGAAAAGATCGCGCTCTTGCTCAAGGCGGCGCTTGACGCCACCGACAAGGTTTTGCTGAAGCTCAACGTGCGCGAATCCGATTTGGAGTCGGTGAAGGCCTTGCTTCCGGCCCTGCATTCCCCGACCGTCAATCGGCTGACCGACGGCGGTTGGTTTGCCGTGGAAACCGTCGTGGACGAATCGGTCGTTCGGGAAATCATTCCCGATCTCAAGGCGGCGGGCGCGGAAGGAATTATCGAAATTGGCTTGAACAAGGTGGTGGCCTAGGTAAGGTAGCCGCCTTTTCGGAACCGGATTCAGGAGAAGACATGGGTAGCATCAAGAAGTGGCGAAAAAAGAAGATGGCCAATCACAAGCGGCGCAAGCGGCGTCGCGCGGATCGCCATAAGAAGAAATAACGAACGCCGGCGTTCCGGCCGTTTTTTCGATCTTTCTCGGCAAGGCTGAAGTCGTTGGACTTCGGCCTTGCTTCGTTTCGATGCGATGCCGCCGTGCTATTTTTTCCCGGCGTGCCGGGCGAGCGCAAGGTAGCCGAGCACGCCGTTCGCGATGCCGTGCGCGAGCTTTTCCCGATAGTCCGCGCGAATCATCAGCGCCTCTTCCGTCGGATTGGACAAAAACCCGCATTCCACCAGCGTGGCGGGGCATGGCGCGTTTTTCAGAACGCAAAACCGGGCCCGTCTCAACCCGCGATCGTTGTGGCCGGATTGCTTGATCAGGTTGCTCTGAACGGAAAAGCCGAGGATGGCGTTGGCGGCGTCGTATGCGTTGCCGGGCCGGGCGGAGAGATTGCCGCCCTTTCCGTATTGGTTGCTGGATTCGCAACCCGGCGCGGTCAGCACGAAGGTTTCTATGCCGGCTGCGCTCGCGCTGCCGGAGCTGTCGGCATGGATGCTGACGAAGAGGTCGGCCTTGGCCTTGCGGGCGATAAGGCTACGCGTTTCCAGCGGAATGAAGACGTCGGTCGTTCGCGTCATCTTGACGCGAATCTTCCGGGCTTCCAGTCGAGCCTTGACGCGTTTGGCGATGGAGAGAACGGCCAGTTTTTCGTACACCTTGCGCTTGCCGATGGCGCCGGTATCCTTGCCTCCATGCCCCGGGTCGAGGACCACCAGTTTCGGAAGCTTCGGAACGTAGGCGTGAGAGCGCAAGATCGGATCGATCAGGGTTTCGTAATCCACGGCGGGAATCGTCCACCCTTTGCCTCGTTCGTAGCGCGAGGGGCGCTGAAGCCAAACCATCGTGCCGTTGATCCACGCTCGGCGACTGTTGGTTTCGAATTCGAGGACGTTCCACTTGTTGGCGAGTTTCGCGCGCTTGTTCGCGTACGACGACCTCATGGTGTAGCGTCGGGCCAGGAAGGAGAGGGGGATGGGTTTTCCGCTCGACGACTTGGCCAAGGCGACGTTGGCCGGCAAGACGGCGCCGGACAGGGCCGCCTGCGTCAGGAAGGCTCTTCTCGGAGTGGATCGCAACGAAGACATCCCCTGCAGGCTATCGAAACCCGATAGGGCTGGAAAGCGGCAATTGAATCGGGTTTACTTTCGGGCATGAAGTTCAAGAGCTTGAATCAGTTGCTTCGGGCGGGTTTCCGAAACGGCCTGATCGCCATTTTCGTCATTATTTTCTGCGGCATGTTCGGCTATCGCTTCATCGAGGGATGGAGCTGGTCCGATTCGCTCTACATGACCGTGCTGACGGTCTCGACCGTCGGCCTGCGCGAAGTCCATCCCCTTTCTTTTTCGGGGCGACTCTTTACGATTTTGCTGATCGTGTTCGGTTCCGGGTTCATGGCCTATTGCGTGGCCCGAATCGTCGAGTTGCTGTTTCAGCGCAGTCTGTCCAACGCATTGGGGAGAAAGAACATGATGAAGAAAATAGCCCAACTGAAAGATCACGTGATTCTTTGCGGATACGGGCGCACGGGCAGTTCGGTGGCCACGGAGTTGCAGGATGCGGGAAAGCCCTTCGTGGTGGTCGAGAACAACGAGGAAATCGTTCGGCGGCTGGAGGAGCAGGGCTTGCCCCACGTTGCCGGGGACGCATCGGAAGAGAGCGTTTTGGAGGCGGCGAACGTCGCGAAGGCCGATTCGCTCGTCGCCGCGCTCGAGTCGGATGCCGAAAACCTGTTTCTCACCCTCACCTCCGGCAGCATGAACCCCGGATTGCGCATTATCGTTCGCGTGCACGACCCCGACAACGCCCGAAAGTTCCGCAAGGCCGGCGCCTCGCGCGTCGTTTCGCCGATTGCTTCCGGCGCCAATCAAATCGCGCAGCTCGTTACGCGCCCGGCGGTCGTGGATCTCGTGGAGTTGGTGACGCGCGACAAGAACGTCGCCCTGCAGGTCTTCGAGCATCCCATCGAGGAGGGAAGCGAGATGGCGGGAAAAACCATTGCCGAGGCGCGGCTTCGTCAAGCCTTGGGATGCATGGTCATCGCCATCAAGCATCCCGGAGGGCACACGGGCTTCGATCCCGGTCCGGACGTCCGGCTTCATGCCGGCGACGTGCTGGTGGCGATCCGCCGGCCCGAGGGAGAGGGGGATTGATCGAGGGAGAGGTCCGAGCCCCGCAGGGTTCGTCAGGCCCCTCCGGATCGTTTCTTCCTTCGGCGCTTTCGCGCCTTTTCGATGGCGTAGCCTTCGAAGATCCAGAGTTTTCGGACGCGGTTTACGCGGTCGAGCAATTCGCGCCGGTCGGGAGGCAGCGGCGTGGCGCCGTTGGCGTCCCAAAGCTTATAGAGCCCGGAATAGTCGATGAGAAAGGCACGTCGCCGCAGGGCCGCCGGCATCCAATCGATCCGGAGCGCGCTTTGGAAATCGATGACGTAAGGCGCTCCGTCGTCGGAAACGAGCCAGTTTTCTCCCCTGCGAAGATCCAGATGAACGATCCGGCGTCGATGCATTCCCTCGAGCGTTTTTTCCGCGTCGAGCCAATAGCCTTCCGGCAACTTCCGCCCCGCCTTCTTCTCGGCGCCGAGGGTTTTTCCGGGGACGTAACGATAGCGCAGGGCGTGGGCAGAGAGGCGTTCGATTCCGGCGGGAATGCCCGCCAATCCGGAAAGTTCGGAGAGGATGCGCGCTTCACGTGCGACGAGAAAGCGGCCGATGGTCGCGCGGATCGCCGGCGATTTGTCGGCGAAGGTTTTGATCACCCATTGCGCACCGTCTTCCTCGACGCGATAGACGTCGGCGTTGCCCGCCTTGCCTCGATTGAGCAGGACGGGTGCGGATTCGGTTGGTTTTCGTTCGAAAGGCATGCCGGGGGAAGATGCCGGTTTCGGGCCTCCGGAGCAATCCCCTTGTCGCCTCCCTAGGGAGCGAAGCGAGCGGTTGCGAAGATTTTGCCGACCGGGCTTGGCGAGGCTTGGAGCGCTTCGCTCCCTTGCGTTGAAGCGAATACAGGGAATCGTTCTTCTTCCGAAGATCGGCTCGCCTTGTCCCTACTCGCTGTTTTTCGTATTTCCCGGGAAACGCCGGCAGCATGCGGACCTCTCGGGGCTCATCTTCAGGCATTCCGTCGGGGAGAAGTGCGTTTTCGGAAGCTTTTGCGCGCCGCGAATCATCGAGGCCGGCGATTTTTTCCGTTTCGCTCTCTTCGCCCGGCAACCGAACCGGCGACGCGCGCAGGTTCGCCTCCTGCGGGGGAAAGGTGAAGAATTCGCGTGGATTCGGGCGGGTCGTGGTTTAGGTTCGCCCGGTAATCGTCAAGTTCGAAGCCCGAGTTAGCCATCGACCCGCAACCTACAACCAACGGACCGGACGGGGTTCGCGCGGAATGCCGGTTCGGCGGACGGCGCGAGCTGATGAAGGTGGCTTGGCCGCTGGTCGTCAATATGGCGTCGGTCGCCATGCTGAACTTCAGCGATCGGCTTTTTCTTTCCTGGTACGACGAGGCGGCCTTTCGGGCCTCCCTACCGGCCGGCATTCTCTTTTTCACGCTGACGTGCGGCTTCATGGGATTGGCGGGATTCGTCAACACCTTCGTGGCGCAGTATCGCGGAGCGGGCGATCCCGACGGCTGCGCGCGTTCGACGGCGCAGGGCATCTGGATGGCGCTGGTTTCCTTCCCGCTGATTCTCGCGCTGACGCCGGTCGGCACGGCGGTGTTGCGCATGAGCGGTCACGGCCCGGAAACCTTCGCCTTGGAGGCGCGCTATTTGCGCATCCTGATGTGGAGCGGCGGGGGGATGGCGCTGAGTTCGGCGCTGGGCGGCTTTTTTTCCGGTCGGGGGAAGACCCTGACGGTCATGACGTGCAGCGTGCTTTCCAACGCGCTGAACGTCGTGCTGAACTATTTGTTCATTTTCGGCAAGGGCGGTTTTCCCGAAATGGGCATCGC
>Ga0256913_10001062_pt1 | contig 14288 bp, 14 predicted proteins | sample Axial_MatmetaG_FD_185970 | JGI IMG/M metagenome (GOLD analysis project Ga0256913, IMG submission 185970) | Deep-sea worm associated microbial mat communities from Axial Seamount, Juan de Fuca Ridge, Pacific Ocean - Axial_Mat | ecosystem: Environmental > Aquatic > Marine > Oceanic > Microbial...
CCTCTTCGTCGGAGGTCAGCAGCAGCGAAAGGGTGCCGCGGAAGCCTTCGGTACGCCGCATCGCCTCCAGGAAGGCCGCCACCCCGCTCTTCATATCCTGGGCCCCCCGGGCGTAGAGTAACCCGTCACGAATGACGGGGACGAAGGGATCGCTCACCCACCCCTCGCCGGGCGGGACCACATCCACATGGCCGGCGAAGCAGAGATGCTCCCCCTCCCCGAAGGTTTTGTAGAGGAAAAGGTTCTTCACCCCGCCCTCGTCCACCCGGATCTTCCGCCATCCCGGCAGATACTCCTCCACGAACTCCATCAGCCCCCCATCGTCGGGAGTGACCGACGGAGCCGAAAGCAGACGGATCAGCAGATCGACGACATTCATTCTTCATACCCTCCTTGTTCGACGGGTCCGTGCCAGGCAACGATGCCACCCAGATGGTTGATGACCCGAGGGTGCCCCATCCTCTGCAGCATCGGCTGGAGCATTCCCGTTCGGTTGGCGGTGCGGCAGGTGAGGATCACGGGACGCTCCTTCGTCGCTTCGACCAGCTCTCCCGCCCAGCGGCGAAAGGCCGTCGTGGGCCGCAGCAGATCAACGCCGGGAATGTGCCCCATCTCATATTCCCAGGGTTCCCGGACATCCACCAGAAGAAAATCTGCCTCCCCGGCTTCCCTGGCTTTCAGCAGTGCCTCCAGTTGGGCCGAATCCACCGACCCCCCTTCCAGCCATGCCTCGCTCCATCTCATCGAATCACCTTCCGCTCAACTTTTCTCGCATTATATCCGAATCCCTTGCAGGAAAAACGGTAAAACGCCTGCTCTTACCGATTCCATTTCCTTCCCACCCCACCGGGAGTTAATCTCATTTTCTATATAATATTCCCCATAGAAACCGTAATCGGAGAAAGGAGCCGGAGTGCAGATCGATCAGCGGACGCTGGAAAAACTGGAAAAGCTTTCCCATTTACGGATCGCCGAAGAGAAACGGGAGGAGGTCCTCCATCAACTGACGGAGATCCTCGAATATGTCGAAAACCTCAATGAACTCGACACGGAAATGCTCGACAGCCACTTCTCCACACTCGAAGGAGGGACTCCCATGCGGGAGGACCTTCCTTTCAACGATCCCGAGGTCCCCCGGACCATTCTGGACCATGCCCCCGAAAGCCGGGACGACTTCTTCATCGTTCCCGCTATCATCGAATAGAGCACAATCATAGGGAAAGGAAATCCATGGCTACTTTTAATATCAAAAAACTCCTCCAGAGCGTCGTCGTCCACAAAGCCTCCGACCTCCACCTCATCTCCAAGAAAGAACCGCTCCTTCGCGTCGACGGCAAGCTCCGCCCCGTCAATATGCCCAAGCTCACCGGGGAAGACATCGAAGAGATGTGCTACGCCCTGCTGACCGAAAAGCAGAAGAAACGCTTCGAGGAGGAGAACGAGCTGGACTTCGCGGTCGAGCTCGAAGGGATCGGGAGGTTCCGGGTCAACTACTACCGGACGCTGGGCGAAATGGCCGCCGCCTTCCGGATCATTCCCCTGGAGGTTCCCTCCCTGGACGATATCGACGCTCCCGCCGTCTACCGCAGGATCATCAAACGGGAAAAAGGATTGATCCTGGTCACCGGACCCACCGGCTCCGGAAAATCCACCACCCTCGCCGCCATGCTCAACGAGCTCAATGAAAGTGAATCCAAACACGTCATCACGGTGGAGGATCCCGTCGAATTCGTCCACCAGCACAAGAAGTGCGTCTTCTCCCACCGAAGCGTCGGTGACGACACCAAAAGCTTCGCTGCCGCCCTCAAATACGCCATGCGGGAAGACCCCGACATCATCCTCATCGGGGAGATGCGGGACAAGGAGACCATCGCCGCCGCTCTGACGGCCGCCGAGACCGGCCACCTCGTCTTCGCCACCCTCCACACCAACTCCGCTCCCGGCACCGTCAACCGGATCATCGACGTCTTCAGCGGGGACGAACAACCCCAGATCCGCGCGATGCTCTCCAGCTCTCTGGTCGCCGTCATCTCCCAGGCACTGCTCCCCAAGATCGGAGGTGGACGGATCGCCGTCCCAGAGATCCTCATCACCAACCACGCCATCGCCAACCTGATCCGGGAGGACAAGGTCCACCAGATCTACTCCGCCATGCAGCTGGGCCAGGAGGAGACCGGCATGCAGACCCAGACCCAAGTGATGGTACGGCTGGTCCGCCAGGGGGTGATCACCCGGGAAGATGCGATCCAATGGTCCAACAAGCAGGACGAACTGATCCGCATGCTTTGAGATCGGGGACAGACACGCAATGGCACTCAATCCTATCGATCTCATCGTCGGTTCTCTGATCCTCGTCCTCGGCCTCAAAGGGATCCTCAATGGATTCCGCCGCGAACTTTTCGGTTTCGCTGGCCTGATCGGAGGGGTCTTTATCGCCTCCCGGTCGGCCGACCCCCTTGCCAACCTGGTAGAGCATCGCCTTTTTCAGCTTTCCAACCCGGCCGCTCTCCGATTGATCGCCTTTATCCTGGTTCTCATTCTTATCTGGGGAAGCATCGCTCTGCTGGGGCGCTATCTCGAAAGTCGGAATACCTCCCAAAGCCCCGGAGCGCTCAGTCGTTTTTTCGGTTTTCTGATCGCTACCTCCAAATATTTTCTGGTGTTCGCGATGATTCTCTCGGCCCTCTATCGAACCCCCCTGATCCGAAACAGCCTGCATAAACATGTCCAAAGCTCCCTGCTCTTTCCCTACCTGAACCAAGCCGGCCGAATGGTGATCCACCTCTCACCACTAGGAAAGACGACAATCCGGAAGAGCTCTGCACCTCTCCGGAAACAATAAGGAAATCCCCGCATGGTCGATTATGCCTTTCTGCTTGGCGAGCTTAAGAGGATCCTCAAAGAAAAACAACTAAAATTCACCCGCCAGAGGGAGCTGGTACTTAAAGCCCTGTACGAACATGAAGGGCACTTCTCCCCCGAAGAGATCCAACGTCTGATCCGGGCCGGATCCCCAGAGGTCAATGTGGGGATCGCCACCATCTACCGAACCCTCGCTCTGCTGGAGGAAGAGGGGCTCGCCGAGTCGATCTCCTTCGGCAAAGCGGGCAAACGCTACGAGATCGGTATGAAGAAGCACCACGACCATCTCATCTGCACCAAGTGTGGCCGGATCATCGAGTTTGTCGACGAAGTGATCGAAGCACGCCAGGAAGCGGTAGGCGAGAAGTTCGACTTCACCATCACCGACCACACCATGAAGATCCTCGGCATCTGCAAAGAGTGCCGGGAAAATAGCCATACACCATCCTAACGAGGAGCATTGTTTGATATTCGACGACAACCAGTACATCCAGGAACGGATCAAAAAGGCCGAGACCCTGCGATCCGAAGGCTTCAACCCCTACCCAGCCGGCATCAAAAAGGGCACCCCTTCCGCCAACTTCCTCAAAGAGAACGCTGACCTGACCGAGCGACCGGAGGGAGAGCGCAGCGCCCCCGACCGCCACTACCGCCTGACGGGGCGGGTGAAGTTCATCCGCATCATGGGCAAGGCCGCCTTCGCCAAGATCGAGGACAGCGACGGGCTGGTCCAGATCTACTACAACCGCGACGACCTCCCCGAGGGGTACTACAACAAGATCAAGAAGCTCATCGAGGTGGGGGACATCGTAGAGGCCGAGGGGTATCCCTTCGTCACCCGCACCGGGGAGATCACCCTCCACTGCACCGACCTGCGGATCGTCACCAAGGCGATCCACCCCCTGCCCGAAAAGTTCCACGGCCTTCAGGACCAGGAGCTCCGCTACCGCCAACGCTACCTCGACATGATCATGAACCCCGAGGTCAAGGAGACCTTCCGGCTCCGCAGCCGCATCGTCAGTCTCATCCGCCGCTTCTTCGAGGAGCAGGGCTTCCTGGAGGTGGAGACCCCGATGATGCACCCGATCCCCGGCGGGGCCAACGCCCGCCCCTTTGTCACCCACCACAACGCCCTGGGGGTCGACCGCTACCTCCGCATCGCTCCCGAGCTCTACCTCAAGCGCCTGGTGGTCGGCGGTATGGAGGCGGTCTTCGAGATCAACCGCAACTTCCGCAACGAGGGGATGGACCATACCCACAACCCCGAGTTCACCATGATCGAGTACTACTGGGCCTACCACACCTACGAGGATCTCATGGCCCTCACCGAGCGCCTCTTCGACTACCTCTTTGAGCACCTGGGGCTGCCCAGGAAGCTGCAATACGGCGAGCAGGAAGTAGACTTCTCCACCCCCTTCCGCAAGGTGGGCTACCTGGAGGCGATCCACAGCATCGGCGGCGTCCCCGAAGCGATCATCCATGACAGGGAACAGGCCCGCGCCTATCTCAAAGAGCACGGCGTCGAGACCGACCCCAATCTCAGCCTGGGCTACCTCCAGGCGGAGCTCTTCGACGCCTTCGTGGAGGAGAAACTGATCGACCCCACCTTCGTGGTGGATTTCCCCGTGGAAATCTCCCCCCTGGCCCGCCGCAGCGACGAAAACCCCGAGATCGCCGAGCGCTTCGAGCTCTTCATCGCCGGCAAGGAGATCGCCAACGGTTTCAACGAGCTCAACGACCCCCTGGACCAGTACGAGCGGTTCCGGATGCAGGTGGAGGCCAAGGAAGCCACCGGCGATGACGAGGCGATGCACATGGACCTGGACTATGTCCGGGCGCTCAGCTACGCCATGCCCCCCACCGCCGGCGAGGGGATCGGCATCGACCGCCTGGTGATGCTCCTGACCGACCGTCACTCCATCCGCGACGTACTGCTCTTCCCCGCCATGCGGCCGGAAAAGGGAATGGGAAAAGAGGAAGAGAACGACAACGACGAACCCAACGAAAAGGAATGATATGAGCTATTTCATCGAACAATTCGACCCCGAGGTCTACGAAGCCATCGTGGCGGAGCTGAAGCGGGAGACCGAGCACCTGGAGATGATCGCCAGCGAGAACTTCACCTTCCCCGAGGTAATGGAGGCGATGGGATCGGTCTTCACCAACAAGTATGCCGAGGGCTATCCCGCCAAGCGCTACTACGGCGGCTGTGAATACGCCGACCGCGTCGAGCAGCTGGCCATCGACCGCTGCAAAGAGCTTTTCGGCTGCGGCTACGCCAACGTCCAGCCCCACAGCGGTTCCCAGGCCAACGGCGCCGTCTACGCCGCCCTCATCAAGGCCGGCGACAAGATCCTCGGGATGGACCTGAGCCACGGCGGCCACCTGACCCACGGCTCCAAGGTGAGCTTCTCCGGCAAAAACTACCAGAGCTTCACCTACGGGGTGGAGCTCGATGGCCGCATCGACTACGAGCGGGTCCGTGAGATCGCCCGGATCGTCCGGCCCAAGATCATCGTCTGCGGTGCCAGCGCCTATCCCCGCCGGATCGACTTCGCCAAATTCCGGGAGATCGCCGACGAGGTGGGAGCGATCCTCTTCGCCGACATCGCCCACATCGCCGGCCTGGTGGTCGCCGGGGAGCACCCCAGCCCCTTCCCCCACGCCCATGTGGTCACCACGACTACCCACAAGACCCTGGCCGGCCCCCGGGGCGGCGCCATCATGACCGACGACGAAGAGATCGCCAAGAAGATCAACTCCGCCATCTTCCCCGGCCTCCAGGGCGGCCCCCTGGTCCATGTGGTCGCCGCCAAGGCCGTGGGCTTCAAGCACAACCTCGCTCCCGAGTGGAAAACCTACGCCAAACAGGTCAAGGCCAACGCCAAGGTCCTGGCCGACGTCCTGATGGAGCGGGGCTACGACGTGGTCAGCGGCGGCACCGACAACCACCTGGTCCTGGTGAGCTTCCTCGACAAAGAGTTCAGCGGCAAGGACGCCGACGCCGCCCTGGGCCGCGCCGGCATCACCGTCAACAAAAACACCGTCCCCGGCGAGACCCGCAGCCCCTTCGTCACCAGCGGGATCCGCATCGGCTCCCCCGCCCTCACCCGCCGGGGCATGAAGGAGGCGGAGTTCGAGCTCATCGCCAACCGCATCTGCGACGTCCTCGACCATATCGACGACCACGAGCTCCATGCGAAGATCCGCGAAGAGATGAAGGAACTCGCCCTCAATTTCGTCATCTATGACCGGCCCATCTACTGAGAAGACTCCTCCCCCCTTCGAAGAGCGCCTCGCAGAGCTGGCGGAGGGGGCGGACCACTACTATCTCAAGTCCTCCTCCATCGTCGAACGGATCGAACACAACGGCCGGGTCTTCTACAGCAAGTTTCGACGTATCGATCGACGCCCCAACGCCATTCTCCTCTCCCAGCACCTTCGAAAGGAGGTGACCCTCGCCCTCCCCCTGCTGCACAAAGGAGTTGGAGATAAACTGATCATCGAATATCTGGGAGAGGAGCCTGAACACTTTCTTCAAACCCTGGTCCGCCTCTTCGAACACCTCGGGCTCCGGGGCTATGCTCTCTTTCAGGGCAAACGGGGAAAGCGACGTACGGTAATCCTTCCACTCCCTCCCCAGGGCCTCGACTCCCTCCATCGACTGGGAGGGGAGCTCTCCGACATGCTTCAGACGCGCCTGCCAAAATCCTGGCGCATCCTACCCGACCGACGGTTGCCGGAAAGCTACAATATCTATACTCTTCCTTATGGATATATTAACTAATATAATGCTTAGATTTTTTAGGTTATAATCGACCCACATCTCAGCGTGGAGTAGCAGCATGAACGATCACAATCTCGACGACCTCATCATCGGTGATCCCGAGCCCGGCGGTGGCAAATCCAAAAGCCTCCTCTCCCTGATCGCCCTGGTACTCATCATCCTGATCGTCGGCGTGCTGTTGGCCAAGCTGATCTTCAGTGGCCCCGAAGAGATCGAGGAAGAGGCGGCTCCCACTGAACTTACCGGCCTGGTCAAGCCCAAAGCCAAAACGAAGCGGAGTTCCGAAACCACCCCCAAAGCCAGACCCGCCGAGAAGATCCCCGACGAGCTCAAGCCCATCACCCGGGAAACGCTGCCGGAAAGCGAAGATCTGAAGCCGATCGTTCCCAAACCCACACCGAAACCGGCCGTGAAACCCAAGTCCACCGAAAAGAACACAGTGCCGTCCGCTCCAAAAAAACCGGTAGCAAAGACGAGTAAACCCAAACCCCGGCCCAAGCCTGCAGACCTTTTCGAGAAGAAACCCAAACCCCAAAAAACCACTCCCTCCACAGGGAAAAGCTATTACATTCAATTGGGTTCTTTCAAGCGGATGCCCGATCAGAAGTTCCTGGACAAGATCAAGGCCAACGGTTATGAGCCGATCATCGTCAAGAGCGGCAACATGATCAAGGTCCGCATCGGCACCTACGGTTCCTACGGCGATGCCAAAGCCAAACTTCCGGAAGTGAAAGAAAAACTGGGTATCGACGGCTTCGTCGTCAGGAAGAAGTGATGCTGCGCAGCTACCTCTTTGACCAGCTCACCCCCGTCGCACTCTACGGGGAGATCAAAAGGCTCTATCCCAACGAGGTGACCATGCTCTTCGAGAGCGTCGTCACCTCCGAGGAGGGAAACTTCAGCTTCATCGTCGTCGGAGCCAAGGAGCGGCTGGTCTATCGGGACAACGTCACCACCTTCACCGGCCGGGACGGCTCCGTCACGACCCTGGAGGAGGATCCCTTCGATTTCCTCCAGGCCTACTATCGGAAGCTCGACACCGAACGCTTCCGAGCGATCGCCGCCGAAGCGGGCTTCTCCTTCGTCGACGGCTTCATCGGCTTCATCGCCTACGACATGGTCCGAGTCTTCGAACCGGTACTCCGGGAGTGGATGGACGGACTCCACGACCCCCTTCAGACCCCTGACCTGGACCTGATCCGTCCCAAGCTCATCATCGGTTTCTCCCACAAAAGCTCCGAGCTGACCCTCATCGACCCCGACGGAGAGAATCCGGAACTCCTGGAACGGGTCGCGGCGCTCCTGCCCAGGCCCCACCAGCCTCTCCCCTTCCAGCCCGCCCGTCTGGAGGGGGAAGGGGAGTTCGCCATCGCCGCCGAACGCTTCATGGAGATCGTGGAGGAGGCCAAGGAGCACATCCGCGCCGGGGACGTCTTCCAGATGCTCCCCTCCAACCGCTACACCCAGCGGGGCCACGTCGACCCCCTGAGCTTCTACCGGGTCCTGCGCTCCAAAAACCCCTCCCCCTATCTGTTCCTCCTGGACTACGAGGAGTTCAGCATCTGCGGATCCTCCCCGGAGGTGATGGTGCGCCTCACCCGGGGGGAGATCCTCCTGCGTCCCATCGCCGGGACCCGCAAGCGGGGCAGCACTCCCCAGCGGGACCACGAACTGGAACAGGAGATGCTCAACGACCCCAAAGAGTGTGCCGAGCACCTGATGCTGGTGGACCTGGGACGCAACGACGTGGGCCGGGTCGCCCGGACCGGCACCGTCACCGTCCCGGAGATGATGCGGGTGGAGAAGTACTCCCACGTCATGCACATGGTCAGCGACGTGGTGGCCCAGATCGATGAGGGGAAGGATATGTTCGACCTCTTCCGGGCCACCTTCACCGCAGGCACCATGACCGGCGCCCCCAAGATCAAGGCGATGGAGCTCATCGCCCGCTTCGAGGGACTCAAGCGGGGCTTCTACTCCGGAAGCGTCGGCTACTTCTCCTTCACCGGCGACATGGACTCCGCCATCGCCATCCGCACAGCGCTGATCAAACCCGACTTCATCGTCCTCCAGGCCGGAGCGGGCGTCGTCGCCGACAGCCGACCCGAGCTGGAGGAGCTGGAGGTGCGTAACAAGCTCATGGCTCTGCTCGCCACCCTCCGGCAGATGGAGAGCTTCTCCCCCGACCAGCCCCTCCTTATCCTCAAAGAGCGTTCGTAACCCCCCCTTCCCCTCCCTCTGATCTGTTCACGGTTTGTCGCCAGAGCTATCCATTGACTGCATAGCGAATGCTATAATAAGAGGGAGGAGTGGTATGTGGATCAAAGAGTACAGAAAGAACTGCTAAAAATACTCTACCGGGATCTGAAGTTCGGGATCGTTGCGGCGCTGGCGGCTTCCCTGATCCTGCTTTTCGGCCTATCCCCGGTGATCGATATCAAAGCGGCAACGATATGGTTTCTCATCCAGGCCCTTCTCCTCCTTTATGGAGGTGCTCTGATTCTTCGTTTTGAACATGCGAAAACTCCGGAACGTTCCCAAGACTGGCGGCAACAGCTCTATCCACTGATCCTGCTCTTTACCGCGGTCTGGATGGGAGGTGTCTTTTTGCTTTTTCCGGACGGGCAACCGCTCTACCAGTCCTATCTGATCATTGTCCTGGCCGGCATGACCGCCGGAGGAGGTTATGCCCTCGCCGCCGACAGCTTTTCGGCGGTGACTCTGATCACGGGAATCCTCCTCGCACTCATCATCCGAATGCTTCAGGAACACGGAAGCATTTACCGGTTGGAAGCCCTCCTGACCGCTATCTATCTGCTGATGATGATCTACCTCGTCCGCCGTTTCCATCGTCACAGGGTCACCCTGCTGGAGGAGTTGCAGCGGGCCAGCAAAACCGCCTCCCGGCTTCTGGAGAGCCAGACGAGATTGGCTTTTCTCTACAACTCCGTCCCGGCTGGAATCTTTTACTACAACAGTCAGCTGGAGATCGTAGAAAGCAATGCCCTTTTCCATCGGCTCTTGAACCTGGGGGGAGAGGACGAACCCGATCCTCCGACAGCGATACATTCCCTACCCGACGTCCTGCGTCCCCAGCTCGAAAGGAGCCTGCGGCATCCCAACCGGCCGGTCGAAGGCATAGTCCGTATGGAGGAGGGATCTTCCGTACGATGGCTCCGCCTCAAAGCGATCACATCTCCCGACCCCGAACACGGGATCTGCGGTGCCGGCGTCCTGACCGACGCCACCTCCCAGATGAAACATTTGGAAAAGATGCGTTACGATGCGGAGCATGATCCTCTGACCGGACTTCCCAACCGCGCTCGCCTGTTGATGGAACTCTCCACGCGCCTTCAGGATCTTCAGCGGAAAGAGGCGATGGTTGGGCTGCTCTTTATCGACCTGGATAACTTCAAACCTATCAACGATCGATACGGTCACGCCCGGGGTGACCTCGTCCTGCGATCCGTAGGAAAACGCCTGCAAAACCGGCTTGCTCCCGGAGATCTGCTGGCCCGATATGGAGGAGACGAATTTGTCGTATTGATTACCGGGGATCCTCCTTCGGATAAAGCAGCTGATCATGAGATTTCCGCCAAAGCGGAGGATCTCCTGCAGCACTTTCTCCAGCCCCTCTCCTTGGAAGGAAGCATCCACTCCATCACTCTCAGTATCGGAGTGGCCACAACCAGCGATCCGAGGTGCCGCGCCGAAGATCTGATCACGCAAGCCGATCAGGCAATGTATCATGCCAAGCGGTCCGGGAAAAACCGCATTGTTCATTTTCGGGAGATCAAGAGAACTCTTTTACGATTCTCCTCCATAGATCCGGCAGAAGACCCATCAAAGTATTCCGATAGGAGTGTCCATCCCTGACTCTTCCTCCTTTTACAATTCCCAGATCTGGAGAGGAGAAAGACCGACATATCGAGAAATGGCAAACGTTTGCTTCCGAACATTTGACTTCAATTAATTTTGCCTCGCTAAAATCGATAGTATGAAGAGTATGGAAAGCAAAAAACCCATCAAGATCCTGATGATTGAGGACGATCCCGAGTTCGCCGAACTGCTGACCGAATACCTGGCGCAGTTCGGCATGGAGGTGACCAACTACGAGGATCCCTTCCTCGGGGTCAGCGCCGGGGTCCAGAACTACGACATGCTGCTGCTGGATCTGACCCTCCCGGGAATGGACGGCCTGGAGGTCTGCGAAGAGGTGGTCCGCAAATACAACATCCCCATCATCATCTCCTCAGCCCGCAGCGACATCGAGGACAAGGTCAAAAGCCTCGAGCTGGGAGCCGACGACTACCTCCCCAAGCCCTACGATCCCAAAGAGCTCCACGCCCGGATCCTCTCTCTGCTCCGCCGCTACAACAAGGGCGGAAAAGCGGGCCAGGAGAGCACAAGCGAATATGAGATCCGCGGCGACACCATCTACCACCACGGGCACCCCCTCCATCTGACCCCCGCCGAGTTCGACATTCTCTCCCAGCTCATCCGCAAACAGGGGATCACCCTCTCCCGGGAACAGCTCATCAACGAATCGACGGTCATGAGCGACAGCTCCCAGAAGAGCCTCGACGTCATCATCAGCAAGATCCGCTCCAAACTGGGAAATCCCAAGGCGATCCAGGCGGTGCGAGGGATAGGGTACAAGCTTGTTTGAGCGTCTTCAGGTCCACTCCCTTCGGAGCAAGATCGACCTGATCTTCGCGTTCGCCCTCATCCTGCTCATTACCCTCTTCACCGCCCTGCTCAAGAGCTCCTACGACCGCTCCTTCGAAGAGATCGAGATGCAGGAGCGGGCCAACATCCACTACCTCTATCTCTATTATCTCCAGTACGGGAAGATCGATACCGACTATCTCGCCTCCCAGAACATCAAGGTCGTCGATGCGGGAGGGAAGAATGTGGCGCTGCATCGGCTGATCGGTCCGGAGGGGTCCAGGAAAAAGTTTGAGGTGGTCCACATCCGGCTCCACCGCTACATCCTTATCAACAACGACCGCTTCAAGCTGATCCTGGAGAACATGAACCGTCCCCGCTATCCCCTGGAGCTGACCCTCGCTTTTGCGGGAGCCCTGGGGCTGCTGATCCTCCTCTATCTCTGGATCGTCCGTTCCATCCGTCCGCTGAGCGAGCTCAAACGCAAGATCATCCGCTTCTCGCAGGGGGATCTCGATATCCAGTGCCACAGCGACCGCAAAGACGAGATCGCCGAAGTGGCCAACGCCTTCGATCGGGCGGTCCGGACGATTCGGGATCTTCTCCAGGCCCGCCAGCTGCTTCTGCGGGCCATTATGCACGAGCTCAAGACCCCCATCGCCAAGGGACGCTTCCTCTCCGAGATGATCGACGACCCCCGGAAGCGGGAGCGGTTCCACGCCATCTTCTCCCGGCTCAACCTCCTCATCGACGAGTTCGCCAAGGTCGAACAGATCAGCTCCAAGAACTTCCAGCCCGACTTCCGCCCCTACAAGGCCAGCGACATCCTGGAGGGGAGCGTCGACCTGCTGATGCTCGAGGATCCGGCAAAACATCTCCATACCGTCATCCGGCAGGATTTCACCCTCCGGGCCGATTTCGAACTGCTCACCCTCGCCCTCAAAAACCTCATCGACAACGGGATCAAATACTCCCCGGACCGCCACGTCGATATCCTCATCTCCGCGCCGAAGATCGTCGTCAGCAACCGAGGCGAACCCCTAAAGGGCCCAATCGAAGAGTATTTCACCCCCTTTCACGCCTCCCAGGGTGGGCTCGGGCTGGGCCTCTACATCGTCAAGAGCATTCTCGACCTCCACGGCATGGAGCTGGAATACCGATACGAGGAAGGGCAGGTAAGCTTCACAATCCTCTATCGGAAACCGGACCGTTCTGTAATATCCACGAATAATCCTGTGGGTGCAAAAGAGTAGTCAAACACTACGGAGGAAATAAGAATGAAAAAGATTTCTTTAAAGAGGTAACAATCAAAAAAGATCTTATCTTTGTGAAGTTCGGAGATTTTGAGGGGTATGCGTCGAAGGATGGTAAGTATCTGACCTTTAGCCAGACGGAAATCGATATCGCGAATGGAAAATTTGGCGAGACAAGAAAACAGAGACTCAAAGCGACTCAGTGACCCGCTTTAACTCGCATATAAATAAAAAGAAGGCTTGATACTACTGAAGCCTTCTTTCGAAGTGTAAGGAGAGAGCTTTAGAACTCCTCCCCGATCATAAAGGCGAGCTCCAACGCCTGCTTGGCGTTGAGCCGGGGGTCGCACTGGGTGTGGTAGCGGTCGGCAAGCTTGTCGGCGGTGATGGGGCTGGAGGTGCTGCCGGTGCACTCGGTGACATCCTCTCCCGTCATCTCCAGATGGATGCCTCCGGCGACGGTCCCCTCTTTGGCGTGAATCTCGAAGAACTTCCGGACCTCGGCGAGGATGTTGTCGAAATCCCGGGTTTTGAAACCGGTGGCGGTCTTCTCCACGTTGCCGTGCATCGGGTCGATGGTCCAGACGACGTTCTTGCCCGCTTCCTTGACCGCCCGCAACAGGGGCGGATAGAGCTCGGCGATCTTCTCGGCGCCCATGCGGACGATCAGGTTGAGCCGCCCTTCCTCGTTCTCGGGGTTGAGCTTGTCGATCAGGGCTACCAGCTCGTCGGGTTGCATGCTGGGGCCGACCTTGCAGCCGATGGGGTTCTTGATGCCCCGGAAATACTCGATATGGGCCCCGTCCAGGTCCCGGGTCCGGTCGCCGATCCAGAGCATGTGAGCCGAGGTGTTGTACCACTCGTCGGTGAGGCTGTCGATGCGGGTCAGCGCCTCCTCGTAGTTGAGCAGGAGCGCTTCATGGGAGGTATAAACGGTGGTCTGGCGCAGCTGGGGGGCCGTCTCGCTGCTGATCCCCGCCGCCGCCAGGAACTTCATCGCCTTGTCGATCTGGTTGCTCAGCTCTTCGTAGCGTTGCCCCAGGGGATGATCCTTGATGAAATCGAGGTTCCATTGATGGACCTGATTGAGATCCGCCAATCCTCCCCGGGAGAATGCCCGCAGGAGGTTCATGGTGGCCGCCGACTGGTTGTAGGCCTTGAGCATGCGCCGGGGATCGGGCCGGCGGGCCTCTTCGGTGAAGGCGATGTCGTTGATGATATCCCCCCGGTAGCTGGGGAGCTTCACGCCGTCGATCTCCTCGAAGTCGCTGGAGCGGGGTTTGGCGAACTGTCCGGCGATCCGGCCGATCTTGACCACCGGCTTACCGCTGGAATAGGTCATCACGACAGACATCTGGAGGATCAGTTTGAAAAGGTTCTTGATGGTATCGGCGTCGAAGGCGGCGAAGCTTTCGGCACAGTCGCCTCCCTGGACGATAAAGGCCTCTCCCCGGCCCACTTTGGCCAGGTCCTGTTGGAGATTTCGCGCCTCACCGGCGAAGATCAGGGGCGGATAGCTCTTCAGCTCCGCTTCGACCGCTTCGAGGAGTTCGCGGTCCTCGTAACTGGGCTGCTGCTTGATGGGGAATTCACGCCAACTGCTGGGACTCCATGTCATGCTCTCATCCTTGCTCACATCATGTGAATATTCGAAATTTTGGAAGGGATTATACCCAAAGTCCCGATAATTCACGTTTGGGGGACTCCGAAGGGGCATC
>Ga0256913_10001063_pt1 | contig 14284 bp, 12 predicted proteins | sample Axial_MatmetaG_FD_185970 | JGI IMG/M metagenome (GOLD analysis project Ga0256913, IMG submission 185970) | Deep-sea worm associated microbial mat communities from Axial Seamount, Juan de Fuca Ridge, Pacific Ocean - Axial_Mat | ecosystem: Environmental > Aquatic > Marine > Oceanic > Microbial...
GTAATTGCTCTAAAGTTGTAGCACCTACTAAATTTGTAGTCAAAAGCTCGTTATCAAAACGGTCAATTTGACTTTCATCATCTAGCATTTACTCCAAACCCCAACTTTGTTTATATGAGTGTATAGATAAATCTACACTCAATTTACCTTGCTCTATCAAGACAAGCTCTTTAATATCATTTTCATCTGCAAATATATCTTCAATTGCACTATTTCCTATGACTCTTAATATCCTATTGTATGATTGCGGTGAAATTTTATCTCTATATTGCTCTAAAAGCTTCATACTTGCAGTTTTTTTCTTAATCCAAGTCATTACCAAATCCTTTACTCCCCAACAACAAACGCATTTGAGTTTATCTCTTCTTTTATTCTATCTAACTCTTTTTTAGCATCTGCTTTGGAGTGGAATGGTCCTATTTGGACTTTGATTGGGGATGTGCCTTTGATTTTGTACTCATATCCTAACTCTTTGATGCGTTGTAGGTATCTTTGTGGTGGAGTTTGGGTAAATGAACCTGTTTGGATAAAATACTCTTCGCCCATACTTTGTTCTTGAGACTCTTCTGCATCTAAAGCTTTTTCTAATATATCTTGAGATTTATTACCTTTGTAGGTTACAAGCCATTTGATGATATTATTTTGTAGTGCTGATGCTCTGAAATTGCCTCGGCGAGTGTTTACAAGTATCACTACACTATATAGTTTGCCATCTTTTGCTTTGACATATCCAGCTATATTTTTGACCCTTTTTAGAGTTCCTGTCTTCATCCAAGCTCTATTTTGTGCTACACTACCACGAAAACGGCGTTTGATAGTACCATCAACTCCAGCGATTGATAGAGTCTTCATCCATCTTTTGCCATACTGCTTATAAGCTACTTCTAGCAAATGTGTCAGGCTCATAGCATCTACTCTTGAACTTCTTGAGAGTCCACATCCATTATCTATATGCAAAAAATCTGCAAAGTTGATATGGTTGGCTCTTAGTATCTGCTTGATAGCATCTTCACCCTTTTGTAAAGTTGCAGGTGGTCCATAAACTTTGGCACCAAGGATTAGCATCAACTGTCTTGCAAAAAGGTTGTTTGATTTTTTAGCAGTGATAGATACTATCTTTTCTAGTGTTGATGAGTGGTGTCTATATAAGAACCTAGCACCCTTTGGTACGCGAGATAGCTTCAAATTACCACTATATTCTATATTGGCATCATTGAGTTTGCTTTTGAGTTCATAATACAAACTCAGGTATGGTTTGGTTACTACCTCTCTTAGCTCTCTTTTGCCACATCTTTTGGATATCTTGCCTTTTAGCCAGATATGAGTTGGAGTGTATGAGTCATCTATCTTTTGATATGGCCAAGAGTATTTGCCTTTGCAAGATTTGTTTACTTTTTTTAACTCATCGTGTATGATTATGCTTTTGTCATTACCTTTTGTATATGCTTTGTTTTTGTTTGGTACTACACATATAGTAGATACTCTTTGGTTAAACATCATAGCATCTGGCATTGCATTGTATGGACTATATTTATGCTCATCAAAACCTGAATTATTTTTACCTGATACTTTAAAATAGCTTCTATCTATGATGATATTGCCTGTGATTTTGCGTATATTTTTGGATTGCAATAGCTTAACAATCTCATCTAAGTCTTTGCTTTTGTAAGTAGGGTCTCCATAAGCTTTGATAATCAAATCCCCATCAAGTACTCCACCACTAATAGTACCTTTGATATAAAAATCTGTAGGTATTTTATAATCAAATCCCAATTTTCTCACAATAGCATATGTAGTAAAAAGCTTCATCACTGAAGCTGGTAGTCTTGAAGTGTGTGGGTTTAGTGATGCCACTACACTATTATCATTTAGTGATTTGATATATAAGCTTATATCTTTTTTAGGGATTGTGGATTTGGTTATAAAACTCTCAATCTTTGCAGGAAGTGCATATAAAAATGCACTCAAGATTATACTTAGGATAAAAAATCTCTTCACGGTTAGAACTCTATCTTTTCTTTTGAACTCTCTATCATTGAGACTATGATAGTATAAAGGTTTGCAATAACTGCACCAATAACTAACCCAATAGCTACAGAAGTATTGTCATAAAATTTCATAGCAAAAAATGCAGGAATCAAGTGCAAATCAGCCACCAGCGAACCAGCCAAAAGTTCTGCTGAGAGTATGTTTCTCACTCCAATTTTGAGTATCGTAGATACCATATTGACTGACCCAGCGACAAATAGTGCTACCAATGAATCTTCATACAAAAATGCCGCTGATGTAGTAAGCGACATCAATGTAAAAAATATATAAAAAACTTTACCCCATTGCATAATCTTATCTCCTAACTATACTGTACCTTGCTCATACATAGCACGCATTTTCTCTTTCTCTTTTGCTATTTTTAGCTTCTTGGCCTCTTTGTCTCTAAACTCTCTTACACTAAATCCAAGCCACATCAAAATAGGTGAAGCTACAAATATAGATGAGTAAGTACCCACAACCACACCAACTAAAAGTGTAAAGCTAAATCCACTGATAATCTCTCCACCAAATAGATATAGAGTCAATACAACAAAGAATGTTGTAAGCGATGTAAGAGTAGTTCTTGATAGTGTTTGAGTAACTGATTCATCTATAATTTTATCTAATAAGTTCTCTTTACTACCCTTGATACCCTCACGGATACGGTCAAAGACTATGATAGTATCGTTGAGTGAATACCCAAGGATTGTAAGAAGTGCTGCAAGGGTATCGAGATTGACCTCTATACCAAAAAGCACCACTGCACCCATAGCGATAGATACATCATGCACTAATGCCATCACTGAAGCTATAGCAAAACGCCACTCAAATCTAAATGATACATATATCAAAATCCCGGCAATTGCCAAGATTAGAGACATCAAACCCTTTTCTCTAAGCTCTGAGCCAACTTTAGCACCCACCATATCAACACGACGCACTTTAAATTCGCCTGTACCTTTGAGTAGCTCACGCATACTATCACCCATATCTTTACCTAGTGATTTGCTACTAGTTTTGGTACGGATGATTATCTCATTGTCATTACCAAAGTATGTTACACTTGCACCTTCATATTTTTTCTCTTTGCTTAGTGCATCTCTTACTTTATCGATAGGTGCTTTTTGGGTGTAGTGAACTTGCACTAGTGTACCACCGGCAAAATCTAGTCCATAGTTGAACCCTTTTGTCAAAATCAATGCCCAAGATATCAAAACCAAAGCGATAGAAATCATACCAAACTTTTTGCTCTGCTTCATCAAAGCAATAGGTTTTTCATACTTAAATATTTCCATTATTTTGCCCCTTTAGTATTGATACCAAACCAAAAGTTTAGTCTATTTTTGTCCATCTTTGGCAATAGCCACTGATAAATCCCATGAGTTCCTACTATGGCTGTTAGCATAGAAGCTAAAATCCCTATACCCATGGTGATAGCAAAACCTTTAAGTGGTCCTGTACCATATGCCCAGAGTACAACAGCAGCTATGAGTGTAGTAACATTGGCATCCAAGATAGCAGTAAAGGCTTTATCATAACCCTCTTCAATCGATTTGGCTATAGATTTGCCCTCGTGAAGTAACTCTCTGATTCTTTCATTGATGATAACATTGGCATCTACTGCCATACCAACAGTCAAAACAATCCCAGCCATACCAGGTAGTGTCAGTGTAGCACCAAAGAGTGACATTATAGCAATAATCAAAAACAGGTTTCCAACCAATGCTACATCAGCTACCACTCCAGCCATACCATAATATATCACCATAAAGGCAACAACAAGTATAAACCCAAGAGCAAGAGCTAATGAACTAGCTTTGATATTGTCAGCTCCCAAGCTTGGTCCAACTGAGCGTTTTTCCATCACATATACAGGTGCTAGCAAAGCCCCTGAGCGAAGTGCGATAGCCAAATCGTGTGCTTCATTGATAGTAAAATTCCCAGAGATTTGGACATGTCCTCCACCTATCCTTTCACGGATAACTGGAGCTGAATATACTTTGTTATCAAGCACTACTGCCATGCGTTTGCCTACTGCTTTGGCTGTAAAATCACCAAAAATCTTGGCACCTTGACCATTGAGTGCGAAATTGATAACTGGTTGGTTGTTTTTATCAAACCCTACCTTGGCATCTGTAAGCATAGAGCCATCTAGTACAGGAATGGCACGAAGTAGATATTTTTCTTTGTCATTATACACATCTGGTAGTATCACATCACCATATTTTTTGGCTTCACTTGGCGATATGCTATATACTCTAGCTGCTCTATCTTCATCTACTGCCATCAGCTGCAAGTGTGCTGCTCTAGCGATAAGTGTTCTGATACGCTGTTCATCTGCTTGAGTTTTGATACCAGGCACTTCTACTAGTATCTTGTCAGCTCCTTGTTTGGCTACAGTTGGCTCAGCCAAACCAAACTCATTGAGTCTGTTTCTGATAGTATCAACTGCTTGATTGATAGCGTTTTTCTTGGTATTTTCTATATCTTTTGGAGTCAAAGAGATTTTAAATTTTAAGCCATTATTTTCAACCTTGACACCCTCTAGTTTGGTTAGCAGTTTTTGCACCTTTGGCAAATCATCACTATCAAGCAACTCAAATGAGACTTCATTATCTCCCACTTTCAAATCATCAAAGATAATCTCAGCATCATCAAGCGTATATTTGATAGTAGCTGCTACAGATTTGAGATGAGACTCTAGTGCCACATCGGTCTTGACTCCCAAAAGCATATGAAGTCCACCTTGCAAATCAAGCCCTAGTGTTATTTTCTTGCCACTTTGTGTTTGCATCAAGGATGGGATAGAGAAAACTATCCCAAAAATGAGTGCAAATATAAACAGTACAACTCTAAAATTAAGCGTTTTCATTGCTACTATCAACCTTTTTGGCTACAAATGCTCTATCTAGTTTGACTACTGTATCATCATTGAGTTTTACTTTGAGATAATCAGCTTCTGGCTTCAATACAGTTACAATCAAACCACCATTTGTTATAATCTTATCACCTTTTTGTAATCCATCAACCATCTCTTGATGAGCTTTTTGTTGCTTTTGTTGTGGACGGATAATAAGAAAATAAAAAATAGCAAACAGTAAGATAAATGGTAAAAATGTACCTATAAGATTAGGTTGTGCTTGCATAAGGAATCCTTTTGAATAAAATTAGGCATTATATTAACACTTTAACACTAATAAAAGGCTTTTTTATCTCTATACTTTTAAGTAGCTTTATATATTTGGACTACTTTGAGTTATCCTATCCTATGCTTGATACCACTTTGGCTATTGCTGGTTTATATTTAGTGCTTGTATCTGAGAGATATACCTATTTTAGTATTGGATTTTTTACATCACTGCTTTGGTTTTGGTGGATAGGGATTAGCTTTTTGCACTACCATATGGCTTATTTGATACCTTTTGTGCTTTTGTTGATTGGGTTGATTTATGGGATTTTGTTTTATCTAATAGCAAAGATATCCACACACTTTTCAAACAATCTCTACAGTCTGCTTTTTAAAGCTTTTGGTCTTTTTACACTAAGCTATATACACCCATTTGGATTTGATTGGTTTAAGCCTGAGCTAATTTTCATCAACTCATATCTTGGCATACAAAAGTGGCAATTTGGTATAGTTTTGCTATCTTTGGTTTTGAGTATATACAAAAAAAATATTGCTTTTTTGCTACCAATAATATTGGCTTATACCCCTAACCATCCACATATCCTAAACCAAGCCAAAGATATCAAACTCACCTCTACTCACATATCAGTAGAAGACAAATGGAACCCCCAAAAATTAGCACAAAACAATACTAAAATGCTAAAACTAATAGATGAAGCGATAACTAAAGGATACAAAACTATCATCTTGCCTGAATCTGTTTTTGTCAGCTTCCTCAACTATGATAAAGAACTCTTTGATAGATTGAAAGCAAAAGCGAAAGATATCAATATAGTAGCAGGTGGGTTGTATCTCGATGGTAACATACCTAGAAACTCTACATATATTTTTACCAAAACCAAAGTCCAAGTAGCACATAAGTATGTCTTGGTGCCATTTGGAGAGAGCAATCCATTGCCCAAATTTCTAAGTGATTGGGTCAATGAAGTGTTTTATGATGGAGCGGTTGATTATGTAGCCACCAACCACCCCTCGACCTATACTATAGATGATATAAACTATACAAATGCTATATGCTATGAAGCTACAAGCTCCAAACTATACAGCCACCACCCCAAAAATATCATAGCAATGAGCAATAATGGATGGTTTAGTCCATCTATCGAGCCGACACTACAAAAACTACTGCTAAAATACTACTCACAAAAATACCACACCACCATATACCACAGTGCCAATATGTCTAAAGCTTATGTTATATATAGTCATTTTTAGTAAAGCTTTATATAAAATATGATATATTAGCTAATGCTTCTTATATAAATGTATATATGGAGGGAAAATTTTAATGCTTGATATAAAGTGTTTTAGGTTTTAGGTGTAGTTCGTTTTGAACTATTACTTAATATCCATAGAGTTGGGGCATCAACTCTAGCAGGAGAAGTTGTAAGAGCTACTTTTGTAGCCTAATTTTGTTGATAGCTTAACCCATCTACCTATCGCATAGGGATTTAGAATCCCCTTGCTTTAGCTATGGGGAGAATGTCAATATTAAATCAAGAAGGAGTTTATGATGAGAAATATAAAGCAATTGTTTAATTACTTGCTTTTTCCAATACTTTTTTTATTGAAAAAAGTAATAAAGAGGAGCATTATGCTTCCTGTACTAGTGTTGGTACCTATCTTTACTTATGCGGATGGAGCAGTGGATGATAGTTATACGACACAGATCAATACAGCTGTTTCAGGAAATGTTCTTGATAATGATAGTGGAGATGATATGTATGTATTAGAGAATACATCACCTTCAAACGGTACTCTTAGCGGTGTGAACTCTGATGGAGCATTCACCTATACACCCAATAGCAATTATAGTGGAACAGACAGCTTTGACTATACAATGAAATGGTGTAGTGAAAGGGGATGGTTTGGATGTAAAACATGGTCATCTGATACAGCAACTGTAAAAATTACAGTCAATGACAATACATGTGATGGTTGTGATTGTAGTCTAGATACATCTAGTAATGATAGCTCTCCAGGGGTAGTGATACCAGATCTTGATGGTGCAACTTCAAGTGTCAATACTTGTATCAGTGGTGAGTCGCCTAATGGTGATGAAGACTATTATTATTTCACTGTTGATACGGATGGAACACTAAATATCAGTGCTACAACATTAGATAATAGTAAATACCACCTAAAGGTTGGTTCATCTGAAGGTGGAGATGAATACTATCCTGATACCAAGGCAAAAAATCATACTGTTTCTGATATCTCTTTAAATGCTGGAGACAGTGTGTATATATATGTCAAAGAGTCTGGAAGTGATACTGATAAATATGAGATCAATTTTGAGTTTACAGTAGATGACTCTGTTGTAGAAAATGCGGATGATCTCTGTTATGACTCTATGACGACAGATGGCTTTATCTGTATGGATTTTGGACCATTGGCAGGCGGTCTTATGTGTACACAAACGATCTCTATACGCAACTGGCGTGCAGAAGATCTGACAGATGTCACTACCGTTATCGATATGACTGGATTTGATTTTAGTGCATTTGATGATTGTGGTATTGATGGTGAGAGTAAAAAAGGTTCTGAATGTCAACAGGAAAGTTCATTTAATTTTGGACCAGCCAATGTATTTGAGAAAGCAATCGTATATGACCCAATGCCTGATTATGGTGGTGGGGATGAACACACTATCTATGAAAAATCATTAATTGATATAAATATACTTAATAATGAGAAACTATATGCAACCTATAAGAAAAATGGAAAAATATATAGAGGTAGTATTAAACCATGTCAGGTGGGATATTGTGAAGAACAGAATCTTACAGAAGGTTTTCATATCATAGACCCTGATGGGGGAGATGATAGTAATTCGTTTGAGATTTATTGTGATCAAAATAGTAAGTTTGCTCCAAGAGATCTTATAGCATTGCCTATCAAAACATCAAACAACGATAATAACAACTTTGTTTATGATAAACACCATCCAGATACTGTGAACTATTATGCAGAAGCAAAAGATCATAGTCAAAGCTTCCAAGCTATTGAAATCAATGCAAAAACAATGGAGGTTTTGACTCGTTCAGATGGGGATCCATTAGTCACAGGTAACTACAGCACTATGGGGACAGAGTTTAGTAATATCAATTTGATTGCTACACCATTTGGTATCGACTGGAGTGATATTAACATCACTCAGTGTGATGTAAGTAAACTAAGAAAAGCATACCATGGGCAAGCTGTCAAAGTTAATCTGCTAGATTATACAGATGCGAGATGTGAGGTCAACCATATGAAACTCAAGCTACTTGATGACTATAAGTACCTTACTTATTTAGATGATGAAGTTTTGGAATATACTTGTAAGGAGATGTCAGAAAAGGTACCTAGTAATGTTTTAGAGAGTGAAGATATAAAGGGTCACTATTGGATTACTCCTCATAAGCATGATAGAAGTTATAGTGCAACAGATATTACAGATGCTGCAAATCGACCTATAGTGGCTTATTGTTGGTATCAAACAGATTTGGATTGGGCATGGACATTTTTGATGGGGCTAGATGGAGTTGTGACCAATAGTAAAGAGGATATTGTCAATAAACAAGATACTTGTTCTCAATTTGGGTTATATTTCTTTGTTCCAGATTCCAAACAAACATTTGATCGTGTTAGAAGATATCTCAAAGATATGAAAACAGGAGATCAAGGTTGGGAAAATTATACGGGTACTATAAGAGAAAAATATAAAACTTATAATAATAATCCTTCAAAAGAGTATTATCTATATAAGATTGGATATGAGACAATCTGGCCTTATGGTCCTATGGGTGTATATTATCCATGTAATGGAAATACAAATGCAGAAAGTGGATGTAGCTCTCAAGGCTGGTATCCTGGAAATATATCTGAGAAAGGTTGGATGAGTGGATCAGCGATGAATAGTAGTGATCCTGATGGTATGGGTGCCAAGGGTTGGGTCTCTATCTTGGGAGAACAAGATTTGAATATTACAGAAAATTGGTGGATATCAGATATCGGAGCAGGAGAAGAGATAGGTTTCTGCTCTAATCCTGGTAAAAGTTATGATCCAAGCGGTACACATAAATGTCAATCTCAAGACTTTAAGTATTATGAGCCAACTGGAAACTATGTTAAAGATGCATGGTTAAACTTTGTACATGATGAAGAGGGGTGGGTATATCACAATGATGATAATAATGCATTCTATGCGTATTATGACTATATGTGTATGTCTGAAACCAATTATATCAAAGCTGAGCGTTATGTATTGTTGCCAGGTTTCTTCAATGCCATTGAAAGAGAGACAAGAAGAGGAAATACTGTTGTAGATAGTACTACTAAAGAGAATTTCTATGATGATAAATTGACTACTCAACTTGTAAAAGACACTATTAAGTTGGATATCATCTTATATGATTTCAATACAAGTGGTGATCAAGTCACTATAGATAGAACAAAATTGTCAAATGATTTAAATAAAAGTGTAGGTGTATTTTTAGCAAAAAACAATGAAAACAATGGTCAACTAGAGCTTATTAAGTATCTTGGAGAATATAAAGATTTCGCAGGTGGCAAAGGAAGATTGCAGATTAGCGATTTTAGCAGTGATTATGCATATAAAGATACTTTTATACACTTCTATTATTGTAATCCAGCAGATATGGATTGGACAGAGTGTTGGGACTTTACTGATAGTGATAGTAGTCCTGTTGTAAGTAAGAAAAATGATTATGCAGGGCAAAGTGATTCTTATGATAGATTCTCTATTAGACCAAAAGATTTTAATATCACATCTGATATAGATACTAAAATAAAAGCGGGTGATGAGTTCAATCTAACAATAAAAGCTTTAGATATAAATGGAACACCTGTATTGAATTATAATGAACCTGTTAGTATTTCAGTGAATTCTCCTGCTTTAGATTTTAATGTAACAAGAGCAGGTTGTGAAAGTGGTACTTTATCTCTTGTGAATGATGTAAACTTTACTAATGGAGAGGCTATTGTAACTCTTACTTATAGTGATGTTGGTGATATTAATATTACATTACATGAAATCAGTGGGAGTGAGTTTGCTCATATTGATTTAAATGATACAGACTTCAATAGTGATACAGATGATTCACCGCAAATAGTAAATGATATATATAGAGAAATAAAACCAGCATCTTTGATAGTCCATGTTATACCATATAAATTTAATATAAATGCTATATTAAATGATTATAAACCAGGTCAATTTACTTATATATCTGAAGATTTGAATATGTCTTCTACTTTGGAGTTAAATATCAGTGCTGTTAATAAGCAAGATGATATTACATTAAACTATAATAGTGAATGTTATGCCAAACCTATAGATGTCAATTTAACATTCCTATATGGATTATATTCAGATTCAACTAGTACAGTGGTTCCTGTAGGACTAAATAGTATTCATTATCTGATAGAGGATAGAGAAGACAATAGTAGATATTCTAATGATCGTAGTATAGCGATTGGAGATATGAAGCTTGATCATTATATTGATACCAATGTAGTATTCCCATCAGGGGATCATAATGGTACATCATATTTGGATATAAAAGTTGGGTTTGATAGAAAAAATGATACACCTATCAATCCATTTGAATTAAATATTACAGATATAAATATCAGTGATGAAGACAATGTTGTAGGAACAACAACTGTTGATACCAATGCAACATATCTATACGCAAGAGCCAAAGCTACAAAAGATTTCTATGATGATGTTAGTACGAGTAGTACAAAGACACCTATCAAAGTAGAAGTCTATTGTGACAAATGGCCAGCTTCAGTTAAATGTCCAGGTGTAGATGTTGTCAATGGTGCTACAAATGATTCTAAGTGGTACATATCTACTGCACACAATAGTGATAATGGAGATGGTCATATCTATCCGTTTATTGATGCAAGTTATAGTGCTTCTGTTTCTCCAGCCGAAGCAAATATCACAGTAGATGGTATAGATAATGATGTTACAGTAACAAATAGTTCTGATACTTTACCATATATTGTAAATGTTACACTTGATGATACATCACCTACTGAGACAAGTAGTTGGTTGATTTATAATCCAGATAGCCCAATCTTGTATCCATCAGTATTCTATAAAGTCAGATTTATAGGAAGTTCTACTTGGAGTGGTGTAGGAAAAACAGGTAATGTAGTAGATACTGATATAAGTACCAAAAAGTCACATAGATTGGATTGGTAAATATGCGTATAGGTATCAATAGAAAAGCTATTGCGATGATAGAGCTTATCTTCGCAATAGTGATTATGGGTATAGTCTTAATGTCTGCTCCTACTATGATATCACAAGCTTCAATGGGTTCGATGAGTGCCGTCCAGCAGGAAGCTATAGCTGCTGGAGCTACAGAGATAAGTATGATTATGACAAGAGCTTGGGATGAAAATGATACCAATGAATCAGATTATGCCCCTATATTGGTAGTGGATGAAAATATAACAGCCCTCAATGAAGATAGCAATAATTCAGGTAAAAGAGTAGGTACTCCTAGGTTTTCTAGTAGGAGTTTTGTTACAGCAGAAGGTAGGCGATTGGATGCATCTAGTTTGGGTGTAGATAGTGATGATAGTGGTGATTATGATGATATAGATGATTTTGATAAAAATACAACATCATTGGTAACATCAGAAAGTACTACTACAGAAGAGGGTGATTATATAGATGTGTCGTTAAGTATGGAAATCGATATCACATATAATAACTCACCAAATATAACCTATACTGATACCAATATCTCATTTGATGCCCCTTTTAGTACTACTTCTACAGATACTACAAATATCAAAGCTATATCTGTACATATCAGTTCTGGTAGCAATGGTGATACATTAGATACCAATATAACTTTGAAATCTTTTATGTGCAATATAGGTACTTTTGAGTTACAAAGAAGGAGCTTTTGATGCAGAAATCTATAAAAAATCAAAAAGCTTTTACTATGCTAGAATTGGTGTTTGTTATAGTGATACTAGGTATTGTCTCATCTATTGGAGCAGAAATTATAGCAGATGTATATCGAAGTTATATTTTGGAGAGAGCTACACATAGAAGTAGTATCAAAACAGAACTAGTAGCCAATCAACTACTCAATAGACTTACATACTCTATATATGGTACAGTAATTGGTAGAAAAACATCTGATAACTCATATAGAGCTATCAATGATTTAGATGATACTGACTATGATATCTTAGAGTGGATATCTTATGATAATGATAGTTTTTCAGCCAAAAGAACTCCTGGTTGGAGTGCTTTTATCGATTTGGATACATCTACAGCATCAACACTAGATACCAAAGGCTCTGATTTGAGTATCACCAATAATATTATTCAAAATTTAGGTGCTAATGATATATCAGATAGTGCTATATTTTTTCCAGGAGAATATACAGCATATAATGTTGGATATGATGGTGGTGATAATAGTGGGGTTACACCTCTACAAGCTACTAGTTCAGGTACATCTATGGATGTAAATGTTACAGGTAAAATAGTTACAGAACATTATAAGTTGGGTTGGAGTGCTTATGCTTTGGTACCAGTTGATAATGGAGATGGGACATTTAATCTAGAATTATACTATGGCTATCAACCTTGGCAAGGTGAGACATACTCCGCTGATGGACAACATCAGACTTTGGTTAAAAATGTATCGGTTTTTAAGTTTATGGGAAGTGATAATACTATCAGGTTTAAAATATGTCAAAGAGAAAGAATTACTAATGATAGAAATATTACTCTATGTAAAGAGAAGGCGGTCATAAGATGATAGTAAGACACAAAAAAGCTTTTTCTATGATAACTGCTATTATTATGATAGTTATTATGGCAACAGTTGGTATCTTGGTGATGAATATGACAGGCAAAATCATCAAAGAGACAACTACCCAATACAGAAAAGAACAAGCTGTTCTTTTGGCAAAAAGTTATACAGAGTTTGCTATCATGGCAGTAACAGCAGATGATAGAGACAATGGATGTATAGAAGATATCAATGGTAGCAATATCATTGCCGATGATGCTTCAGGTAAAGGGTACCAAGTAGATACACGGATTTACTATATAGGTAAAGATTCTGAGGCACACCTTGTTGGCAATTGCTCTAGTAATAGCATCCTAGATAGTAATGTCACAACAGATGGTTCGGATTTACAAATCATAGTGGATGTATATGTCAAATATAAAGAGCTTGATAATATTGATGCTGATTGGATTACTTATCATAGAAGGACTTTACAAAAGATATGAGAAAGATACAAAGAAAAGCTGGTTTTACAATGATAGAGCTTGTGATGGTGATTGTTGTATTGGGTATTTTGGCATCTTTATCTATACCTAGAATCAATAGAGACCTTAAGCAAGAAGCAGCAGACACTATACTCTCTGATATAAGATATGCCCAACATATGGCATTGAATGATTATCGAGAGAATCCCTTGTCTGATAAATGGCAACGCTCATTTTGGCAAGTCAAGATAGAAAATTGTGCCAATAACTCAGGATTGTTTATAATCGTTGGTGCTGATAAAGATTATGGTGGAGATATCTCTAAAGAAGAGGCAGCTATCGACCCAGCCAATGGTAAGCCTATGTTTTGGGGAAATAGTGATTGTAGCGATGGTGGAGATGGTACAGTAAGTGAAAATATCTTCATAACCAGAAAATTTGGGGTAGAGTCTATATCTACATCTGGTGGATGTGATGATGTACAGCATATAGGTTTTGATCATCTAGGTCGTCCTCATATTAGCTTTAGTGGCTCAAATGACCCAGATTATAGTAGTTATATGACTAGTGAATGTAATATGACTTTTGCTATGAAGTCTGATGAGAACTTTACTATCTCTATAGTACCTGAAACAGGTTATGCATATATAGTAGATCAAAATGCTTCTTGATATATTCCCAAGAATCGAAATAGAAAAACAAAAAAATAAGCAAAGATGCCGTAAAATACGAGAAGAGAGACCAACAGAAGCCCACCTGCTACTTTCACCTATCGGGTGAGGCTCCTGCCAGGAGTTGAAGTA
>Ga0256913_10001064_pt1 | contig 14271 bp, 12 predicted proteins | sample Axial_MatmetaG_FD_185970 | JGI IMG/M metagenome (GOLD analysis project Ga0256913, IMG submission 185970) | Deep-sea worm associated microbial mat communities from Axial Seamount, Juan de Fuca Ridge, Pacific Ocean - Axial_Mat | ecosystem: Environmental > Aquatic > Marine > Oceanic > Microbial...
CGCTTGGCGCGTTCGAGGGTGTTTCCTGGTATTCGGCGAGTTTTTCCTGTGTGATGTTTCCTTCTTTTCACACATTGCTTTTTGGAGTGCGCGGTTGTAGTGTTCGTTTAGGCGGAGCGCCATGTGGCGCCATGGGTTCGTAATCCAAAAGGTGGGCAAATGATAGACACCGTGAGGGACTTTCTGTTTGGGGACTACAAATTTTACCTGATGTTCGCTTTGTTCGGGACGGCGATTCTGTTTGTCCAGATGTGCCTTTCGTTTTTCATGGGCGGCGGGCACGCCGATGTCGATATGGGGGACGGGGACGCGGACGCGTCGTTTTCCGACCATCACATGGATTCCGGCGCTGGCGACTTCCGATTGTTCTCCATCCGTTCGATTGTCGCGTTTCTCGCGTTTTTCGGGTGGGGCGGCGTTATAGCCTACGACCATGGCGTCAAGGGAATCGCGGCGTTTGTGATCGCGTTGAGTTGCGGTTCCTTGATGATGTTCGTCACCGCGTTGATTCTTTATTTCGTGATGCGCATGCAGCACAGCGGCAACATCACCGACGAGGAGTATCTCGGCTGTTCCGGCACTGTGTATTTGAGGATTCCGTCGGGTCGTCGCGAGATAGGCAAAGTCACCGTCACGGTTGCTGGGACGACGCGCGAGATTGTCGCCGTATCCGACGATGAGCTTCCCCGCGGGACTTCGGTGCGTGTGGTTGAGAAGATAGACGGGCGCAGGTTTTTAGTTGAGAAGATATAATTGCTGAGGTTTTGAAAAAGGAGGGTAGAGAGAGATGTTTATCGGAGCGATTGGCGGTGGGAGTATCGGTGGTATAACCGCATTGGTTATTCTTGTTGTAGGGATCATTCTTTTCGTGGCGGCGCGTTACAAGAAATGTCCTTCGGACCGTGTAATGGTCATTTACGGTAAGACAGGTGGCAGCAAGGCGTCGCGGTGCATCCACGGCGGGGCCGCGTTCATTTGGCCGATATTCCAGGATTATGGATTTCTTCCATTGCGTCCGATGCAAATCGAGGTTAATCTCGACAACGCCCTGTGTCTTCAGAACATCCGTATCAACGTTCCCTCGGTTTTCACCGTTGGGATCAGCATCGAGCCGCAAATAATGACCAACGCTGCGAACCGTTTGTTCGGTTTGCATCCGGAAGCGATATCCGAGTTGGCGAAGGACATAATTTTCGGACAGTTGCGTTTGGTCATCGCCTCGATGACGATTGAGCAGATCAACACCGACCGCGAGACATTTCTCCGCAGCGTGGAGCAGAATGTCGGCGAGGAGTTGAACAAAGTTGGCTTACAGCTTTTGAATGTGAACATCACCGATATCATCGACGAGTCGGGATATATCGACGCCATTGGTCGCAAGGCGGCTGCGGGAGCGATCAACCAAGCTGCCATCGACGTGGCGGAAGAGGAGCGCAAGGGTAAAACCGGTGAGGCCTCCGCCAAAAAGGAACAGCGCGTAGCCGTCGCCACCGCCGACGCCATCGCCCAACAGGGGGAGGCGGAAGCCGACAGCCAGCGCCGCATCGCGGTCAGGCAGGCGGAAGCCGCCGCGGTCGAGGGGGAGAACCTTTCCGGGATTGAGATAGCCAATTCCAACGCCTCCCGCGCGGAAGCGGAAGCGGAGGCTTACAGGAAGGCCGAGACGGCGAAGCGCGTGGCCGACGCTGAAATTGAGAAAGCGAATTTCAACGCCGAACGCGAAGCGCAAATGGCGCGCGCCGAGATGGAGAAACAACGTCTGAACGCCGAGCGCATAGTTGTGGCCGAAACGACGAAGCGCGAGATTGAGATAGCCGCCGAGGCGGAAGCCGAGAAACGCCGTCGCGAGGCGAAAGGTGAAGCGGACGCGATATTCGCGAAACTGAATGCCGAGGCGCGCGGTAATTTCGAGATATTGAAAGCGAAGGGCACGGGATTCAAGGCGATTATAGACGCTTGCGCGAGCGATTCCGACGCCGCGGCCAAGATGTTGATGATCGAGAAGCTCGAGGAGCTTGTCAAGCTGCAGACGGAAGCGATTAGGAACATAAAGATCGACAAGGTCACGGTTTGGGACGGCGCTGGCGACGGCGACGGTAAGACCTCCACCGCCAATTTTCTCAGTGGCATGGTGAAGAGTCTTCCGCCGTTGCACGATGTCGCGAGCATGGCCGGAGTTGAACTTCCCGACTATCTCGGGAAGATAAACGAGAACAAGCCGTCCCCCGCTCCGGTGTCCGGGAAGGTGAAAACCTCGGGAAAAGCCGCTAAAAAAAGCTGAATTCGGCGCTATATTAGCCGTCACTCCGCGCGGGTGGCGAAACTGGCAGACGCGCTGGATTTAGGATCCAGTCCTTCGGGGTGCGGGTTCGAATCCCGCCCCGCGCACCAAACAGGCGGCGTGTTGTCCTCCATGTATGGGAGGATTGGAATACTCGAGGGACGCGGTAGATGCGGTTTGAGAAACTAAGAGAAGACGTTTTATCGGCGAACATAGCTCTCAGCGAATCCAAGCTGGCGATTTTGACGTGGGGGAACGCCAGTGGAGCGGACCGCGGGGAGGGAGTTTTCGCGATCAAGCCCAGTGGCGTGCCCTATTCCCGGCTCACTCCGGACAAGATGGTCGTTCTCGATATCGAGACTGGGGTTTTGGTCGACGGCGATTTGAATCCCTCGTCCGACACTCCGTCGCACTTGGAGCTTTACAAGGCGTTTCCTGAGATTGGTGGTGTTGCGCACGCCCACAGTCCGTACGCGACCGCTTTCGCCCAGGCTTTGAAGCCTATTCCATGTCTTGGCACCACGCACGCTGATTTTTTCAACGGCACGATTCCACTTTCCAGAAAACTCACCCGCGAGGAAGTCGCCGGCGATTACGAACGTCACACTGGACTGGTCATGGCCGAAACGATAAAGGGCCTCGGTCTGAAGGCCTTGGAGGCTCCCGCCGTTCTTGTAGCCTCTCACGGTCCTTTCACTTGGGGTGAAAGCGCGGGGAAGGCGGTGGAATCGGCTTTGATCTTGGAGGAGGTCGCGAAAATCGCGGCGGCGACGTTCGCGTTGTCCCCGGGTGTTGGAGCGGTCAGCGACTATCTTCTGGATAAGCATCATTCCAGGAAACACGGCGCCGCCGCGTATTACGGACAGAAAGAATCGCGTCTTTGACGGCATTGGCGGAGTTGTTTTGGACTTTCCGAGAGGTTTGTTGTTCCCGGGGCCGAGAGGTTTTTGTCGGGACATCGTAATCGGCGCGACGCCAAATGAAAAACAAGAGATCACAAAAAGACGTTCCAACGCCTTCGTGCGGCCATTTGGAGGCTACGGAGGATTTCACCGCCCTCTCCATGACTCCTTTTGGCGGGCGTTCCATCAATCCCGGGTGGCCTTCCCTGTCGAAAATGGGATTTTCCGTCGTGCGCACTCTCGGCTCTGGCAGTATGGGCGTTGTTTTGCTTGTCGAGCGTGAGGGACAGTTGCACGCGATGAAGATCATCCGCCGCGGCGCTGGTGGAGCTGGAGGCAAGGATGTCGCTCGGTTCATCGAGAAGGTCGAGATTCTATCGAGCATCAATCATTCCAACGTGGTGGGAGTTTTGGAATACGGGATATCCGGTTCGGGAGGGGGCGTGGAGGGGGAGGATGGAGTTCCCTATCTCGTGATGGAGTTCGTTCCGGGTTCTCCTTTGAATCACATCGCGGTGGAGGAGAGGGATATGGATTGGAAATTGTCCATTCTCGCGCAAGTCGCGTATGGATTGGACGCGTTGCACTCGTATGGCTTGGTCCACCGCGACATAAAGCCCGGGAACATTTTGGTTATGGGAGACGGGACGGCGAAGCTTGGAGATTTCGGCGTGACGGGGGTTGTGGACGCCGAGCTTGGGGTTGTGATGGGTGCTTTCGGCTCCCCCGCGTATATGGCGCCGGAGGCGTTCGACCCCACGCGTCCTAAGGATAAAAGCGCCGACATTTTCTCCTTGGGTGTTGTGGCGTATGAGCTTCTCACTGGAGTGAAGCCTTTTTTCGGCGCCAACATCCGCGAGATGCGCGGAGCGATTCAGGGGGCGGACCCCATAGAGCCGAAGGCGTTGGAACCCGATATAGGGGAGGAGCTTCAGGCGACTATCGCCGGGATGCTCGAGAAAGAGCCCGACCGGCGGATTCATTCCGCCGCGGAGGTCGCGCGTTGTTTTTCTGGGGAGGATAAGAACGGACGGGATAGGAAACGTAGCGTGTGGAGGGGGGAAGAGAGATGAGAGAGGGTGTTGTGGAATATCGTTTCGAACGTTCTTGCGATGTCGTTGTCGCCGGAGCTGGAGTCGCCGGAGCCGCTGCCGCCATCCAATGCGCCCGTTCTGGACTAGATGTGGTGTTGTTGGAAAAATCCTTCGTTCCAGGGGGGCTCGCCACCGCGGGATTCGTCAATGTTTTCCTTCCTCTTTGCGACGGTCACGGATCCAAGATCGTTTCCGGGATCGCCGAGGAGTTCATACGTTGCTGCGTCTCGTCGGGACCGGGCGCGATTCCCGCGGGATGGGACGATGGGAGCGGTTTGAATCCGGCGTGCCGTTATATGGCCGAGTTTTCCCCCGCTGTTTTCGCGCTCGCGTTGGACGCGTCGCTCGTCGCCTCCGGGGTGGATGTTTGGTTCGACACGGTGGTCCGCGGAGCGGAGTTGGCCGACGGCGATATCCGCGCGTTGGAGGTGTTCAACAAGAGTGGGGACGGATTGTTGTTTGGCAAGCGTTTCGTGGACGCCACGGGAGACGCTGACGTGGCGTTTTTCTCTGGGTGTCCGACAGTGGAGGGTTCGAGCCACCTTTCCGTTTGGGCTCTCCAAGCGTCGATGGATCGCGCGGGTTCCGCGGTGGAATTCGACGATTCCGGGATGCTTTTGGATATTCTCCGTCTTGGCGCTGACGATTCCGGCCGTGGCGTGGAAGGCGGCGCTCCGGTTTTTCTTGGTATAGACGGTGGAACCGTTTCCTCCGCGGCGTTGGAGTCGCGGCGATTGCTGAGGGAGCATTACGGCAATCTTGGTCCGCGGGAGTCGCGGAGGTGTTTTCCCTTGGCTTTACCGACTATTGCGCAGCTTCGTACCACCCGCAAAATAGATGGGTTGGCGACCATCGACGCGTCGAGGAACCGTTTCGACGCGGTTGGCCGCGTTCCGGATTGGAGGGAGCGGGGGGTTGTCTGGGAGATTCCGCTTGGATCGTTGATTCCTCGAGGAGTCGGCAACCTTCTTGTTGCCGGTCGGTGCGTCTCCGCCGAGTCCGGCGCGGCTTGGGACGCCGTCCGCTCCATTCCCGCCTCGGCGTTCACGGGTCAAGCCGCCGGGGTCGCGGCCGCGCTCTCCCTCGAGACGGGCGGATCTCTCGGGACCCTTTCTCCCGAATCGGTGGTGGAAGGTCTGTCTTCCGCCTGATATTGAGGTGTGGGAACTAATTTCCTCGTGCCGGGGGCTTTCATGTTGAAATTTTTCGCGGAGCGAAACTTTTACGTTCTATTTCCATAATTTTCATGCAATATCGGAGTTGCGAGGTTATATTCTCCTTTGTGTATCCGTATCAACAAAGTCGAGGTCTCATGGCTGGCAAATATCTCGATAGAACGAAAGTCCGGAGTTTTCCTTTGAGGGAGCGCGGAAACCGCGTTTCGATCGAACGGGACAAGGTGGAAGTGGGAACGCCTTCGGAGGGACTCTCACCGGAGGCCGCTCAAATAGCGGAAACCACCGCCGCGGATATCGCGGTCGCCAGAAAGCGGGGAGCCGCTAGAATCCTCGCCTTCGGCGCGCACGCCATCAAAAACGGCTTGGGCCCGGTTCTAATCAAGCTGCTGGAGGATGGTTGGTTGACGCATCTCGCCACCAACGGAGCTGGAATCATCCACGACTGGGAAATAGCGTTTCAAGGTGAAACCAGCGAGGATGTCAGGAAAAACGTGTTGGAAGGGCGTTTCGGGAATTGGGAGGAGACGGGCTTTTTCATCAATTTGGCTTTGAATGTCGGCGCGTGGGAAGGGTTGGGGTATGGCGAGTCCGTGGGGCGTATGATCGAGCGTGAAAGCCTGTTTATTCCCGATAAAGGGGAGTTGTTGTCCGCGTGCGCGGAAGCCGCGGACAATCCTGGTAGAGCCGCCGCCGCCGCGGACCTTCTTGGCGTGATAGATGAATTCTCCTTGGACTCCGGCACCATGGTGATTCCGCATCCCTTCAAGCGTTACAGCGCGCAAGCCGCCGCCGCGGGACTGGACGCGTCGTTCACCGGGCACCCCATGTTTGGACATGACATCATATACAACCATTCGATGAATCTCGGGGCCGCGGTTGGGCGGTGCGCCGAACGCGATTTTCTGAGATTCGCCGCGAGTGTCGCGGACCTCGAGGGAGGCGCTTACATCTCGGTTGGTTCCGCCGTCATGTCGCCGATGATTTTCGAGAAATCGCTTTCCATGGCGCGCAACATCGCGTTTCGGGAAAGCGAAACGATACGCGATTTCTCCATCACCGTGGTTGATTTGAGGCCCTCGGGTTGGGATTGGTCCAAGGGGGAACCTCCGCTGGACTCTCCGGACTACTATCTTAGGTTCAATAAAACCTTCGCCAGGATGGGCGCGAGGCGGTTTGATTACGCCGCGGCTGACAACAAAGCGTTTCTATTGGCTTTGGAGCAAGCGTTGCGTGGACAACGTTGACCGACGCGATTGGTTCCCGGGCTCGTGGGTGGGATTAGCGTAGGAGCCCAGCGGTTGCCATGACGCGTTTTCGATGCTATCCTAACCGATGCGATGCCGATGGGTTGTGAGGGTGCGTGTATTTCTATGGAGAATTGACGATGAAAAAGATTATCGTTCCGGCGTCGTTGGCGGCGGTGGCGTGTTTGGGGCAAAGCGCCGTGTCGGCGGCGGAAAAACCTAACATCCTAATCATACTAGCCGACGACTTGGGCTACGCCGATTTGGGATTTCAAGGAGCCAAGGACATTCCCACGCCCAACATAGACGCGTTGGCGAAGTCTGGAACTATATTCACCGACGCGCACGTTTCGGCGTCCGTATGCAGCCCTTCTCGGGCGGGATTGATGACTGGAATATACCAACAACGTTTCGGTCACGAGGCGAACTGCCCTCCTCCCGACAAGGGAATGGATGTCAAACAGAAAACCCTCGCGGACTATTTGAAATCCTTGGGATACAGGACTGGTGTGATTGGGAAATGGCATTTGGGGGACAAGGACAAATTCCATCCGCTCAAGCGTGGTTTCGATTATTTCTACGGATTCCGCGAAGGCGGTCGTCCCTATTTTCACAACGCTAAGAAAATCGATAAAAAGGGCAATCCTCGAGCTATAGAGAAAAATTGGGAACAAGTTTCTTTCGACGGTTATCTGACCGACGTGTTCGGGGAGAAGGCGGTGGAGTTTCTAGAATCCTCCGCCACTGCCGGCAAACCGTTTTTCCTCTATCTAGCCTTCAACGCGCCCCATAGTCCTTATCAAGCCAAAGACGAGGATTTAGCTTTTTTCGCGGGTAAAATCAAAAATAAACGCCGCCGCGTTTACGCGGCGATGGTCTACGCCTTGGACCGTGCCATTGGGCGCGTGATGAAAACGCTGGACGCCAAGAAGCTTCGTGGGAACACGTTGGTGTTTTTTCTCAGCGACAACGGCGGTCCTCCGAGAACCGGCGCTCTGAACACCCCTTTGAACGGCAGCAAGGGTATTGATTTCGAGGGGGGTATAAGAGTTCCGTTCATTGTCTCGTGGCCGGGGCATTTTCCTTCGGGGAAGAAATGCGCCGCTGTAGTTTCCTCCCTCGACATCGCTCCGACCTGCCTTTCCGTTGCGGGAAGCGCGCCGCCCAAAAAGCTGGTTGGCGAAAACCTTTTTGAAATCGTCAAAAACGGAAAGCGCGACCATTCCCTTTTCTGGCGGAAGCTATATTTCGGAGCCGTCAGGCTTGGTCCTTGGAAGCTCATAGAGGTTGACGGCTACGGTTACGCCCTTTACAACCTCGAGAAGGATTTGGGAGAGAGCGAGAATTTATCGAAGAAGATGCCGGAGAAACTGGCGCAGTTGAAAGCCATCTACGAGCGGTGGAGGAAAACGCTGGTGGAACCGTTGTGGGGTGAGGGGGGGAAATGGAAGAGAATCAACGTCAAACGACATATCAACCTTATCGAGGGGAAGCCGGAACTCGACAAGATCAAATACTAGCGCGGATCCCGCGCGGGGGCCGGATCCCCGACGCGAGATCTTTTCAACGCGTTCTTGTAATTCGCCTTCCGACGTTTCGTGAATTCATCGCTGTAAAGCCTCTCAGCGAGGTCCCTGAAGCCCGTCTCGAGCTCCTTGACCGTCATGCGGTCCGGATGGTAATTGACATCGAACAAGGTGCATAGGGACCAGTCTTCTGGCGTTACGATTCTCTCCTCCCGAGCCAACCGTTCGTGTAGTGGCGTTCCTGGGAACGCGGTCATCACCGTTATTTGGACCTCGTATAGGCCACTGTCCCTCACGAACTCGAAAACGTCGTTGAATATCGTGGTGTCCTGCCCGTCCAACCCCAGTATGAAGCATCCATTCACCGTGACGCCGTGCGATTGTATGTTTCGAATGGCGTCTTTGTATCCGTTCAATTTTCGGGCTTTCCAGTTGCTAGCCCGTTCGAGTCCGTCCAGGCCAGTTGCCGTGGGGCTTTCAAAGCCCACCAGGACTTGTTGGCATCCGCTTTCACGCAACAGAGAGAGCAACTCGTCGTCTTCGGCTATGGATACATCCGTCTCGGTGAACCATTTGATTTTCTCCCGGCGCAAATCCTTCAGCAGATCCTTCCAGTAGGCTTTGTTGACAAAGGAATTGTCATCCGCGAACTCAATGAAAGGTTTTTCCCAGATTTTTTTCACCGCGCGTATTTCCCGCATGACCCTCTCGGCGGATTTTTGTTTGTATGATTTGCTTATAAGTATTGACGCCGCGCAGAATTCGCATTCGCGCGGACATCCCCTCGCCGTTTGAATGGTTATCCTATTGTATTTTCCGCTGTTCAAAAGGTCGAATCTGGGGATAGGTGAATCGTCGAGGTCGAAGTTTTTATCGAAGGATGAGTAGGATGTTTTAAGCGCGCCTTGTTTGAAATCTTCCAGCAATTCCCGCCATACCGTTTCGCCCTCGCCTATGACAACCGAATCGCAGTGTTTCCCCGCTTCTTCTGGCAGGGCTGTGACGTGGGGTCCTCCCATCACTGTCGCAACTCCCAGTCCACGGAATCTCCTCGACAGCTCGTACGCCTCGAATATCTGCGCGCTGTATGTCGATATGCCAACGAGGTCGAATCCCCTAGGGGTCTCCCCCAGTTCCTTGATATCGCTTATCTCCATATATTCGAGATCGAATTCGTCGGGAGTGAGAGCCGCCAGAGTAAGCAAGCCGAGACTTGGCAACGACGCGATAATCTTGTTTCGATCGACGAATCCTGGAAGCGTCAGGCCCAACTCGGTCAATTCCTTGTTGTGCGCGCGCACTCCGCTCATGGCTATCAATCCTATTTTCACCGGCGCGCCTCCTTATCGGCGTTTTTTCTCGGCGTAGGCCCATCCGAGAAACAGAAAGCTTTTCATTACGCTCAAAACGCTTATGGCGGCGACTATCATGAATACGATTGGCACGCCGTATTCGAGGGCGCAATAGGCGATGGCTCCCGCGAATGATAGTTTCATAATCAATCTAACGATGGCGAGGTCGGTGTTTCTCAAAGGGTTTTTTGCTATCATGAATTCGGCCAGTCCGCCGCAAATGAGAAAAAGCGCTGGGACGAAAATATATCCTGGATGGTTCGGGAGGGTGATATCCAAGGCCTTGTAGATATTTCTGAAGAACAGTAGGAACGCGCCACCCAGCAGGATGTCGTACAGTCCGACAATTCCAAAACAAATCGAGAACCGCTTTTCCTTGGTCATAACCACCTCCAATCGTTATAGTCTATTCGGACAAATCCAACATTTTCCACTGTAGGTTCTCGTGTTCCAAAAGCAATGTCCACAAATCGGGATTGCGGGAGTTGTGCCGTTCGCGCCAGTGGCTGAACGCGCGTTTCTTAAGGATCCCGGTCAAGAGCCTCAAGAGGGATCGTTCCGGAAGCGTCCAGAAAAGAGCGTCCGCGATACCCGTGGCGCACCGCGTCCTCAGTTTCGGCGCTGGCACATTCATCGACTCGAGTTCTTTTTCTATAGCGTCCCGTGTTTCCTTCTCGTTGACCGATAGTTTGGCGTAAACGGATTTTTTATCCGCGTCCTTGGATTTCGAACGCAAAGCATCGTAGATCCTTTCTCCGAGGCTTTCCACAATAAACATTTTAACCAGGAGTTTTCTATATTCCTTCGTCATTGTTTGATCTATGGTTCCACGGGATATCCGTCCCTTTCCACGTCGATGCCGCGGAGTCCGGAAACAACGTTTTTTCGACTTTGCCGTTTAAGTCCAGAAGGCGGTTCAGCGCGTATCCCGCGGCGATCGCTGCGAGCGCCGTGGCGACGATTAGCAATAGCGTTCTCAAACCGCTTTTAGATTTGATTCCAGCCTTTTCCAGGAGTTTCCGAGTGTGGTCGAAAAGACATTTCTCGGCGTTTGGCGGGAGGTCCGGTTCGCGCGTGAACAACAGCCCCATTTTCCGCGTCAGTCTCATTGGGGCGTTCATGGCCCATCCCTCGGCCTCGAGGAACATTCCGATATTCCGGCGGCGCAATTTCATCACGGCGGAGACGACTATCGGTATCGCCACGATTAAAACCAATCCCACGGCGAAGAGGAATATCCGTAGCACCACGGCGTTATCCTTCAACGCGTTCATGACCGACGCGAAGGCGCTTCCCAGTCCCGCCAATCCGATACCGCCTCCAAGCAGCATCAAAGGTCCCGCCCAGGCCGGCGTTCCGGCGGAGCGCTTTGCCGTGGCTGGAGGCGTTGCGACGGCGTTTCCCACGTTGTCCAGTCCCTTGTCGAGTCCTTTTTCCACTTTTCCGTAACTCGACGCCGTGATTTTTTCCGTCCGTCTTTTCAAGAAGGCTCCCAGTTTGACGAACGGCGATTTAAGAGCCTCCGCGATGGAGACCGGGCGCGAGATGAAATCCACCACCTCGGCGTCCCATTCGGATCCGTCCCGGGTGATGAAAAGTCCGCGTTTTCCGATTCTGAGATTCGCCACGTCTCCCGAGGTAACCGCGGTGGCGACCTCTTTTTCCGCCTTCGCGCCGTCGCGGATCGAGGTCAATTTGAGATACATGACGCATATATCGCTGAGTTCGGCGGTTTTTTTGTGCGCCCCGCGGTCCGCGATTCCCATGTTCAACTCGAATCTTCGTCCATCCATCACCAGGCGTCCCGCTTGTATCATGGAGAGGGATATTGGATCCAGGAGGCTGGCGAAGGAGACGAAATTTTCGCAGAATTCCAACATGTTGGCTTTGAAGAGTATGAGTTTTTCGACCCCCTCGATTCCCTCGATTTCGTTCGCCACCGCCAAGTCCTTGTCGAACAGTGGTTTCAAGCGTTTTGGAGCGTCGCTTTCCACCGCTTCCCTCAATCGTTTCTCACCGAGGCGTTCGACCGGGGTTTCGGGTTTTCCCGCGTCCCATTCCGCGAAAGCCGCGAATTCGTCTTTCAAACGTTCCCAGTCGGCGTGAGCGAGTTGTTTCACCGCGCCGCGGCTTTTCAAAAACCTTTTCAAAACCTTCGCTTTCAACTCGTCCAACGCCGCGCTGTAATGGGGATTCACATTGGAATCCAAAATCAGTATCCCTTCGGGACATGGCGTGGCCAATGGAGCGGCTGCCAGAAACGCGTCCATGGCTGAAAGGTCGTTCACGTTCAACGCGGAAACCGCGGTTTCGTCGGCGCGGAATCTGACCGTGGCCTCTGGAGCCGCCGCCGCCAAATCGCATTGGCGGAAGAATCCGTCGATTTTCGTTTCCATCGTTTTCAACGCGGCGTAGGCCGACACTGTCTCCTCCCCCCAGACCATTACTTTGGAGGCGGCGCCTTCGTCGAGCCATTTCAGATAAGCCCGCGTCTCGGACATGAATCGTTCGACGCGTTCGGAGCAGACGCCTTTTCCTCCGCCGGCGTCGGTGTCGCTTCCAATAGTCGCCATGACGTCTTCCACGAAGGCTCTGAGTTTAGTGTCGTCGATGGACGCGGCGGGGATGACTCCGTCGCCGTTGCATTCACCCGAAGCCAGGATGTCCTGGCGCGAGCGCGCTTGTTCCAAAGAGACGCGGGTTTTGTCGTCGGCTCCGATGTTGGACAGGATGCGTTCGGCCGCCATTGCCACCGTTTTTCCGAGGGGTTTGGCCGCGTCTATCGCGGCGAGTGGCAGTTCGGGCGTGGGATCGGCCAACACCGTTATGTCGGCAAGGACGTCGAAAAGCCAATTCAATCCTTCTCGCACCTCGTCCGCCCTTATCCGGCCATTGCCGTCGGTGTCGAGGAATTTTGTGAACGCGGGATCGCAGATGAAACTATCCACCGGGGCGCTAACGCACATCCACAGCGCCTCGTCGAGTTCCGCGACGGTTCGCAAATCCTCCGGAGAGTCGATGGAAAACTGATGCGTCCCCCCGATCTTCCGAAACAGTATTTTTCTATTGTCTGACATGGCTACGGGAAAATAACGTCGATTCGTCGTATATTCAAGACACCCTTGGGATTCCTGGATTTTCCGGACCGTGAACGCGTTCCGCTATTTTGCGCTTGGTGGGGCTCACTCCTCCGGAGCGTCCGGGATACCGCCGAGACCCGAGTCGTTTTTTTCCGTTGATTTCGGCGGGACCTTCGGTTTCACGGGCGTTTTGGGTTTCTCCGGTGGCCTCGTCGGAGGTTTCGGCTTGACAGGAGGTTGGGTGTGGACGGGTTTTGCTGGTGGTTGTGGGAGCGGAGAAAGGTATTTCGAAAGAATCGGGTGTGTGTCGACATCGATGCCCCTGTCTTTTTTTGGCGAGTCCCCCGCTGGAATGAACATCCTCGGCTTTATGTAATAGTATTTTTTGTCCGGATCCAGCGCGTCGATGACGAAACTCGGTTTTTTAATGATTGTCTCGCCCTTTATCGACACGGTGGCGAGCCTTTTCAGTTCCTTGAAGGTGAACGCCACCTTTTCGGAGTGGTGCCCCAACTTCCCCAACCCGAAGGCCCCATAGACGTCGCAGTTGTCCAATGTCAACTTGCCTTTACCCTTTCCGGTGAGGTGCGACTCCGTAATGTCAACCACGGTTTTTTTTGATGCCACAACGCTGTTGGCGATGGTTATTCTGAGATTTCCGTCGTAGCCGATGGGAGAGCTGCTCAGGAGTCCCATCACAACACATTGTTTCATGAATATTTTAGTGTCCTTCAAATAGGAAATAACACTCAGAATTCCGGTGTTGTAGATGTATTGGTCCAAGGACTCGTTTTTCACGATGGTTCTTCCGGAAATGAATCTGTCGAAAAGGGAATCGACCACGATGATGTCGCGGTTCGCTATCAAATTCCCTATCCACAGTCCCCTAAGCACGCAGTCGCGCCCGGAAACCGTGATATTCACATCGCATTTTTTCCCGCTGTCATCGCCAGTTATAAGCACTTTGTCCACGGTGATAGGAATCGCGGTGGTGTATCGTCCCGGCGTGAGAATCAAGGTGGAGCCCGGTTTGAGCTGCGCCATGGCTTGGGATACGGACAGGATATCGCCTTCGGCCTTGGGGCCGCATTTTATCACTGGTCCTTTGGGCGCGTATTCCCTGCCCAGTTTCGCTTTGGCCTCTATGGAGACTCCCAAAAGAGAGTAGGAACAGACGAAGGACAGCACTGCCATTAATATCGAAAGAGTCGTGGCGCGCATAGGCAACGTCCTTTTTTCTGTCTCGTTAGGAGGGAGCCTCCAGCGAAAGAAAAATACATCATTGGGAGTCAAATGCAAATCGACTCCGTGAGATGCCCGCCATATCCAGGGCTTACTGAGACACTGCCAAACGCCTGGAATACTGAAATACGGGTTTTAGGTTTTAAGTTTTAGGTTTTAGGGAAGACAAAGAAGGAGAAAAGCTCCCATTGGCCCGCCAGAGGAGCGGCAAGCAGGCTTGCGATACTAGCCGCGGAATCCGCGGCCGGTGGACCAAGTTTGCTTGGCGCCTAACTCAAAATCAACCCCAAGCTGTGTTAACTAAAGAAAAAACATCCGGCGGTTAGCCGGATGACACTTTCCCTTCCGCTTGTCGTCGTTGGCGCGGCTCCG
>Ga0256913_10001065_pt1 | contig 14265 bp, 12 predicted proteins | sample Axial_MatmetaG_FD_185970 | JGI IMG/M metagenome (GOLD analysis project Ga0256913, IMG submission 185970) | Deep-sea worm associated microbial mat communities from Axial Seamount, Juan de Fuca Ridge, Pacific Ocean - Axial_Mat | ecosystem: Environmental > Aquatic > Marine > Oceanic > Microbial...
ATATTTTGAAAAATCACAAAACTCTACCATCAACAAAGATCATAACCAAAGTAGATATATCTTCTATAGTAGATGAGATGGAGAGAGCTATATAGTAAAATTTGTTACTATAGTACAAGCTCTCCCGATCTCCCAAGCAGAGACTACGCCTCTGCCATAGCCTTATTTGCATATTTTTCACCAAGCTCATAAGCTTTAAGATTGATATCATGTACTTTTGCAGGTACTTTGCTAAGCATAGTATCTATGAGAAGTTGTTTATCTATAGCATTCATATATGTATTTGCTATAGCCAATGCTACTACCGATTGGGTGATAACATTACCTACCTCCTCTTTAGCTATAGTGATGATAGGTATCTCTACTATATTCCAAGTAGCTCTATCCTCATCACTAGCTGTTACTAGATTTGGCTCTATGACTATAGTACCTCCTGGTTTTACACCACTTTTGAATGATTGAAAACTTACATTTGCAACTGATAGCATGAAGTTCACTTCACCCTCATTTGCATAAGGGTAGTAGATTTCTTCATCATCAAGAGTAATATCAACAACTGTTGGTCCACCACGCACTTGTGATGTATATGTAGCTGTCTTTAGTCCATAACCACCAGCTTTGATCTTCGCTGCAGCAAAAATCTCACCAGCAAGAAGAACACCTTGTCCACCAACGCCTGTAAATCTCATTAATGTTCGTGCCATTGTGTTACCTCCTTATATTTTCTTCTCAAAGTCATCTTGAGTGATTTTTGCTCTCTCTTTTTGATGAACTTTTTGAATCTCTTTGTACATATCACAATACTCATCTGCATCTTTATCTTGCTTCAAGATACCAGTTGGGAGATAGTTCATCTTCTCCTCTTCACTTAATGTATCATACTTCTTCTTAGGCATAGTGATACTATCTATCCAGTCAAGGTTTGCCATAGCAGAGTTCATTTTGTTTTTTCTACCAAGATTTATATGACAGTTAGAGTTTACCTCTACAAATGAGAAACCTTTATGCTCAATAGCTTGTACTATCAATTTCTCTAGTTTTCTAGGAGCATTAACAGTCTCTCTACCTACAAATGAAGCACCAGCAGCGATAGCTAAATTACAAGCATTAAATGTAGGATCTATATTACCCGCTTTTTGAGTGACAGTCCACATACCTCTTGGAGTAGTTGGAGATGTTTGAGAGTTTGTCAAACCATATATGAAGTTGTTGATCACTATCATAGTTAAGTCAATATTTCTTCTACATCCATGGATAGTATGGTTACCACCAATAGCCAAAGCATCACCATCACCTGCTACACATACTACATGTTTGTCAGGATTTGCCAATTTGATACCTGTAGCATATGCAATTGTTCTACCGTGTGTAGTGTGAACTGTATTGAAATCTATATAAGAGCTAAATCTTCCTGAACATCCAATACCAGATACTACACACATATCATCTTTGTTAATTCCTAGTTTGTCAACTGCTCTAATAAAAGCTTTGAGTATAACACCATCACCACACCCCCAACACCATAGTGTTGGCATCTTTTCTGTTCTTAGATATTGATCATAATTAAATGCCATATTAAAATACCTCTTTTACTTTATTTACAATCTCATAAGGAGAGATAGCTCTACCATTTACTTTGTAAAGACCCTCTATATCAAGTCTTCCTGAAGCTCTCTCAATCTCATCTGTATATTGTCTAATGTTTAGCTCAACAACCAAAACATTCTTGATCTTGTCAGTCATCTCTTTGATTTTATTTGCAGGAGATGGCCAAATAGTAATAGGTCTAAATAGTCCAGCTTTGATACCATCATCTCTTAAATGCTTAATAGCCTCTTTTGCTGCAAGAGAAACTGAACCATAAGCGATGATAAGAACTTCACCCTCTTCACCAGTCAAGTCATCACACATAAACTCTTCATTTAACTCAATCTCATCTTGGTGAGCCATGACTTTATCTTCAAGTCTCTGGATAAGTTTTCTACAAGTCTCGATCTCTTCTGTAGGGAAACCATTTTTGTCATGGTGGAGACCTGTATAGTGGTATCTATACCCCTCAAACATAGGGTTTAGAGTAGCTGGTTCTGTAGCTTCACACTCATATGGGAAGTACTCATCAGCAGGACCATCAAATCTCTTTCTAGGTACTATTCCAGCCTCTACATCTTCTACTGTAGGGATATCAGCTTTTCCATGCATATGTCCCAATGTCTCATCAAGCAGAACAATAACTGGTTGCATAAATCTATCTGCTAAGTTGAATGCTCTTACTGTCTCTGTATAACACTCTGCTAAGTTTCCTGCACATAGTGTGATAGAACGATAGTCACCATGAGATGGATTTGAAGCTTGTTTGATGTCACCTTGTGATACACGAGTCGGAAGACCTGTACTTGGACCACCTCTCATTACATTAATACATACCAAAGGTACTTCTGCCATCTGTGCTAAACCTAAGTTTTCTGCCTTAAGTGACATACCAGGTCCTGAAGTAGCTGTCAATGCTCTAGTACCACTCATAGCAGCACCAATCACACAGCAGATACCCGCTATCTCATCTTCCATCTGAATAGATGCACCACCCTTAGCTGGTAATAGATCAGAGATGACATGCATAACTTCACTTGAAGGTGTTAGTGGATAACCACCAAAAAATGTACATCCAGCATCTACAGCTGCAATGGCTGCTAATTCATTACCAGTTGAAATTACTTCTCTAGTTGCCATTAATTACTCCCTTTATAATCTTCAGGTAATCTATACCCATTATTTGCAATCGCCTCTTGTCTTGCTTTTGATTCATCACTCAATTTAGCAAATTTGAACTCTTTTTTATCTGCTACATGTATAGCAAAATCTGGACAACTAAGTTCACACTCATTACATCCTATACATGACTCTGGAGCTATTACACTAATCATTGCCCCCAAAGTTGAGGTTGGTTCTTGTTGCATAGATAGGACACCCGCTGGACATGCATCGACACATACATCACAGGCTTTACATCTATCAGTATTTACCCATACTGGAGTATTTTCTGGAGCTACCATAACTGCCATTTTTTCCCCTTTTATTATTTAAGTTGTGTTTGACAAAGTGATAAGATTTACCATTCACTTGAGATTAGAATATCTTAGTTTATATAATTATCATATGAATAATCTTCTATTGTTATTGTGATAATTTAACTTGTTACTATTTGAAGCACTGAAGTTATCATATCTCTATCGAGGAGAATAGAGCTATTTAGCCACTACATAATATGATCAAAAGAGTTGAAACTTAAATAATCTTATGCCCAATAATCATCGATTAACCTTTTGGTTAAACTAAATATTCACAATATAAGCAATTGATGCTATTTTTATAATTCTACTATATAATTTGGGTTTATGAAATCTAATGTTATAATGCTAAAAGTTTGAAAAAAGGTGTTAATGTGGCGATAGCTCCTCATCTAGTCAAAGAGATACAACAGGTCTCTCAATCAATGTTCAATAAAAACTTCTTCGGTGTATATCATGGCTCTATATCCGCTAGAGTCTCTATGCAGAGCTTCATCATTAACAAAGAGGATACTATACTCGACGAGATCAACAAGAACTCTCTTATACAACTTGATTGTCAAAAAAAAGATTATCGTTGGAAATCAGCTAGTAGTGATGTGGAGATACATGAGCATATATATCAAGCTATATCTAGTGCAAAATATATCTCATATACAATGCCACCATATAGTACAGCTTTCTCTCTTGTATATGGCAAAGTGATACCAAAAGATTATTTTGGTAGAAAAATATTGGGTGAAATTTTAGTATATGATCCAAAAAATCTTGATGATTGGCTAGATAGAGCACCATATGAGATACCTCAGTTTTTCAAAAAAAATAGTTCTCATCTACTCTTGGTCAAAGGATTTGGACTGATCTCTTATGATCGTGATATTATTGAGATGGCCAAAAAAATTGCCGTCTTAGAGAACAGCTGTAGACTAATAGCATTAAGCTCATCATTATAAAAAGGATTGATTTATGAAAAATATACTATCTCTGCTCTTGATACTATCTGTATCACTATTTGGAACAAAAAGCAAATATCTTGATAATCATTCATGCAATGAGTGTCATGAGAAGATATATGAAGAGTTCCAATCCTCATACCACTCAAAAGGCTACTTCAATGATACCCTACATAGAAAGATAGCAGATAAAGTGAGTAAAAAAAAGTACGATTGTGCCACTTGTCATATGCCTATGGCTGACAATATTAAAGAGCTTATATCAGGAGAGGCTAGACCAGACAAGAGCAACAAAACCCATACAGATGCAGTATCTTGTTACTTTTGTCATACTATTGCTTATGTCAAAAAATCACATAGATTCAATATCAATATCAAATCCAAACAAGCAGATGGGTATAAGCCTACACTCTATGGTAGATTGGAAAATCCAGACAAGAGCGACAAACACTCATCAGTCAAAAATCCAGTATATGGTAAAAAAGTATGCATAGGTTGTCATTCACATAAACTCAACGAAAACAATCTCACTATATTTAAGGCTATGAGTGATGACCAAGATAGTTTGAGCTGTATCAAGTGTCATATGCCAGAGGTAGAGGGCGGAGCAGAGAAGATGGACAAGAGAGCTAGAGGGCGACACTCTAGTCATAAATTTTTGGGTATCCATGATAAAGATATGAGATCTAAAAGTATGGATATCAATATCTCAACCTTACCAGATCAACTAAAGGTAACTATAGAAAATAAGATGGATCATCCCCTTATCATACAGGCTGCTAGAGCAAAATATCTTGATATCAAGATCATTAGGGATCAAAAGGTAGTATGGAGAAATTTCAAAAATCATCCAAGTGAAGATCCTCAAAGCTATTTCGCTTCATCATTCAAGAGGAATGGCGAGAAGGTCATCATACCTGCAACAGCTACAGAGCATGATATAATCAACAATCTACCAGCAAGAGAGAAGAGGGTTATTGTCTATGATGATTTAGATATACAAAAAGGTGACAAGATAGATGTCTCCCTATATGTCAAGTTGGCCAAAGATGCCTGTTCAAAAGTAGTAGATATAGACGATAGCAAATTAAGCCATCCTATATTGATGAAAAAGAGTGAAAAGATAGTAGAGTAGTGTAGACTACTATCTATCTTTTTTGATCTCTGCTACTATGAGATCTCTGAAGTCACTCCTAGTTTTAGTTTGTCTCTACTGCTCTATCTTTTTGGTCAACTCTCTATACTTGTTCTTCATCTGAATATTTTCAAATGGTATGATAGTGGGTATCTGAAGCTTCATAACTGCTCTCATCATCTCTTGGCTACTTGTTATTATCTTGAAGAGATCACTACTGATGGTTACTGTTTCGTAAGTGTTTCTTGATAGGTCTAGATTTTTTTGACTTACCTCTTTTGCTTTTTTTATCTGTTTTAGTTCATCTGTAAGATTTTTACGATAGACCATAGCTGTTTTAAGTGTCAGTTTTTGAGACTCATAGTTTTGATAATATATATTCCGTCTCTTTAGATCTTTCTCATTGGATATCTTTTGGTCTGTTTCAATAAGTATATCTTTTGTTTGGACTATTATCTTATCTATCTGGTTTAGATAGTTGTGTTCTATCTTCTCTATGAGTCTATCCTCTATATAGACTACCAACTCCAACAAAACCATATGCATACCATAATATTTTTTGGCTTGGGTCAACTCTTCGTTTGACTCTTGCATTATACCTAGTAGTTGTTTGGTGATCTGATTGAGTACATCCATCACTAGAGTCATCTGTATGATATCATCTCCATCTACACGAGCTAGTAGTACATCTATCTGCTCAGGAGATAGCTTTATCCCCAACTCTTCAAAGTTTTGACTCATTATAATTTTGGTTTTGGCAATATTTATCTTTTGTGCTTTTATGAGATCTTTTGCATCAGAAATCTTCTTTTCATATTCTGCTTTGGTAGTCTTGATGTGACTATCTATTGGTGCTACTATCTTCTTCTCTCTATATCTGAGTATGTTCTCTTGTGCATCTACTATATTGGCTTCTGATTTGCGTATATTTTCTCTATAGTTTAGGAGATTGTCATCTAGTAGAAGATTGATGATCTTATCTAGGACTCTATCAAAATCTACTCTTAGTGATTTCTTGTCTTCTCCAAATATAGCATGGTCGGGTGCATTTTTTATACTCTCATTTATACTCAATCCACTCTCCAAATTTTCTATCACATCTTCCCAAATAGCATTGAAATGCTCTTCTCTTTGTTGTTTGAATTTCAATGTACTATTTTGATCTTGATTATTTGATGATAGAAATTGATGTGACTGCTGATCCCATAGACTCTTTGCACTATTTTTGAGCCGAGATAGTTGATCACTCAACTCATATGAGAAGGAGAGTGTAGAGAGTAAAGAGAGTATAACAATAAGTCTATTCATATCTATGCCTTTCTATTTTATGTAAGTTATTTATGTTCTACTTGTACTTTTTTTACTTTGGTATGGTCTGCCACATTTATCGCATTTTTCATACCAAAGATCATCCATACCACACCAATAAAAAAAATTACCAAGATAAGTAGTGGAGCATACTTTTTCATTATCTATACCTTTGAAACTATATATTTTTATAATTTTAACAAAAAAATTATCTTTAGTGATGAATTATCTCCATATTTGGCATAATTTAAGTACAAATTAAGCTTTGTTCTATTATAATCCCAATCCACAAGGACAGTTGGGTGAGCTGGCTGAAACCACATCCCTGCTAAGGATGCGTATGGGTAACTGTACCGAGGGTTCGAATCCCTCACTGTCCGCCATTAAAACCCCCTAAATAGCGTTATTTAAGAGTTATAATCTAAATTGAATTTTTTGATCACTATATTTTAAATAGAGTAATTTAAAAATTGGCAATTCTAAAAAATAACTAGTTTAATATTCAAAGATATAACAATCATGAAATACCTCTTCAACTCATCTTTGTAAAAAATATCTTTTATGATCTCTACCACATAATTTTGGTTTAACTTTTAGTATAATAGTGGTAAAATATATACTTATTTTAGACTTTTATTTAGTATGCAATAGATTTGATTTTGTAGCTTTGAACCCGAATAGTGCAGTAGAATCATGAAGATAGTATCAAGTGCTTGTACCATTGCATAATTTGTGTCAAAAGAGTCCATTGTCTCAAACTGTACAATATATCAAAAAAAGGAAGGTGAATGTCAAGAAGAGTAGGTATGTGGATGTATCAAAATGGTGGTGGTGACAAGATAGAGAAGAAGATCATCAAGAAACTAAGAGAGAGAGATATCAAATGTATTACAGGGATCAACCCTAGACAAGCAATAGCTGAAAATGGAGATCTTATCCATAATGGTAAAGTTGCAAATAAGCTTGATCTCTTTTTCTCATACAATGCTGGTGAGCAGACACAATACCAAGTCTTTCTATATCAAGCACTCAACCGAATAATGCCTATGATAAATAGCTATGAAGCATTCTCATTGACAGAGGATAAATTTCAAACCTCTTTTTTATTGAGAAACAATGGCATAGCTACACCTGACTTCAAGTTGTGTCATAGAGATGATAGTGAACAGCTTCGTGAGATTATCAGAAAATGGGATAAGATGGTCTATAAGCCAACTGATGGTTGGGGTGGTATGGGTCTTACCAAGATAGAGAATGAAGCTACTCTTGATATGCTACTTCCACTTCTCAATCAGATGGATTTGAGATTTTTCTATGTAGAGAAGTTTCTCAACTATGACAATACAGACTATAGGGTAGATATAGTAGATGGTCAATTTGTAGGGTGTTATGGACGCAGAGCTAGTGGTAGTGACTGGAGAACCAATATCACAAGTGGTGGTAGTATATTTTTGCGTGAACCAAATGATGAAGTGGTAGATTTGGCTATCAGAGCAGCCGAAGTATGTGGTACAGATATTGCAGGAGTAGATATCATTTATGATCTCGAAAAAGAGCAGTATGTTGTCATAGAGGTCAATGGTATACCAGCTTTCGCTACCCCTAAACAAGAGAAGATGGGACTCAGCTTCAATGACAAAAAGATAGATCTGATAGTGGATCTCATAGATCGTAAGACTATAGATAGTAGCAACAGACAAAAAGAGCAAAAAGAAAAAAAGAGTAAAAAGAGCAAAAACAAAACACAAAAGAGAGGTAAATAGATGGCAAAAAAAGATAAACTTCCAAAGATAGGTCTACTCTATCTTGATTATGTATTGAGATTTTTTGATAAATCAAACTTCAAAGGGTGGCCCAACAAGATAGAGACAGTTACATACCATTGGCGAAACGATAAAGATAGATTTATCCGTGAAGTCAAGAGAAAAAAGATAGATGTACTTATAGGTAATATCCCTGCAACTGCATATGAGACTTTTAGAGAGATAGCTAGAGAGCTACCAAATGTAAAGTTCATACCATCTCTTGATACTCAATTTTCCAACAAATCCAAAGAGAATGTGACAAGATTTGCTTGGAAATATGATATACCTATCCCAAAAACATACATATTTTATGATTTGAAAAAAGCTCAGAAATTTATGGATAAGACAAAATATCCTAAGATCATCAAAAAGAGTTATGGACCATCTAACTATGGTGGATATTTTGTACACAAAGTGGACTCCAAAAGAGAGGCGAAAGAGCTGATAGCTAAGAAGAAGTACCATCCAGTATATATGCAAGATTTTGTACCTATGGAGGCTGATGTGAGAGTGATGCTCATAGGTCACAAGCCTGTATGTGCATTTTGGAGGAGACCACCAGAGGGTGAGTGGCTTACAAACACATCGCAGGGTGGCTCTATGGATTATCAAAAAGTTCCTAAAGAGCTATTGGATCTTGCTGTTAGTGTATCAAAGGCTGCCAATGCAGAGTATTGGGCTTGTGATATAGCAGTAGGTCAAGATGGTAAATATCGTATACTTGAGTGTGCTACAGCTTTTGCAGCATTTCCTTATATCAGAGATTGGATAGGTCAATACTTGATGTGGAAATTTAGCAATGGTAGATTCCCTAAACCAAATATACCTCTATACAATTGGGAAGAGTTAGGCAAGATGGATAGTTCAGTACTAAGGACTCTTAGATATATAACATTTGGTAGATACTCACCTAGCTACGATGGTGCATACTTCTTAGATAGCAAAAGAGTAGATACAGAGGATGGAGATATAGCTCTTCATGAGTTGGACTCTATCTACCCTATGCTTCTCACAGAGGATCGTAACTATGAGGAGTGGCCAAGCGAAAAGTGGAACTTCCAAGATAATTATGGTAAATCTATCTCAAAAGTAGCTCCAAAGAGAAATCCAGAGTATGGAGATGATGAGAGTAGTGAAGCTGAGGAGAGTGTAGATATAGTTCTTGATGAGAGAGAGATGACAAAAGTACTAACTTCTGTCAAAGGTATAGGCAAAAAGAAATCAAAAGATATACTTGCAAGACACTCAATAGTAGAGTTGATAAATATATTGGAGAGGGAGCCAAAGAGACTATTGGATATCTCTTGGGTCAAAAAGAATATACTTGAAAAAGTAGTAGATGAGTGGAATAATTTCAAGAAAAAATTATAGGTGATAGATGAAGAATCAATACAAATCTTATGCGGAGAGTATAGAGTTTCTCCGTGATATGCAAAGGGAGTATCCCAACCTCATAGAGGTGATAAATATAGGTACTACATATGAAGAGAGAGAGATAATATTGGTCAAAATCTCTCAAGATGTAGCAAATGCAGATGAGAAACCTGCTATGCTCTATACAGGTAGTATACATGCTAGAGAGTGGATAGGTAATGAATTGGCACTCAAATTTATAGAGTATGTAGCCAAAAATCAGTTTGTAGATCCTATACTAGAGAAGAGTCTAAATGAGGCTACTATATATATGGTGCCATGTCTCAATCCTGATGGCTTCGAATACTCACGAAAACACTTCTCATTTTGGCGTAAAAATAGACGCAAAAATGGTGATGGTACTATAGGTGTAGATCTCAACCGTAACTTCTCTATAGGGTGGAGTAAAAATAGCGATACAAGCTCCAATATATATGGTGGTAAAGCACCATTTAGTGAAGCTGAGACTACTGCTATCAAAAATTTCGTAGATAGTCATGACAATATCACTATGGCATTTGACTACCATTCGCAAGGTAATGTCTTTTTCCCTGCACATAAGTTTAGACATGAAGCTGAGATAGATGGTACAGATCTCAATGCAATTTGTGCCAATATGAATGATGAGATAGCCAAAGTGACAGGGCGACACTACGGTATACATAGAGGTAAACCACCTGCATCACTCATCAATGGTAGTGGTAGAGAGTACTACTACTCCAAGGGTATCATAGCTACAGTTGTAGAGGTGGGTACCAAGAATATACCAGACTATATGAGAAGTATGAGCAGTAGTATCAACGAAAACATACCAGCCCTCAAATATGCCTTTAGTGAAGTGGTCAACTACTCATCACTAGCACCACATAGAGTAGACAACTTTACCATAGAGGAGGTGAGCTACAATAGTGTCAAACTAGTATGGGAGTATGAGCTTAGAGATGTTATATATTTTGAGATATTTAGAAGTATCAAAGATAAAGATGCTTGTAATGAGAGAACACTTATAGCTACTGTAGGTGAAAATCACTTTGTGGATACAGACCTAAATAGCTCTACAAACTACATATATACTATAAGAGCCGTCAATAAAAAGAGTGGATATAGATCTCCATATGCACCTATAGTAAAGGTGAGAACTTCTCTTGATGATAATGAATTTTTCAAACTCATATTTGCGAGTAAGAGTGGTACAGGGTATGTAGGAGAGTATACACAAGAGCAGAATCGTTCTCATTTTGGTTTAAATTCACTATTTGTTGGTATCAACAAATCCAAAGGTATATGTGATGCTGTATTGAGATTTGATTTTGACTCTATCCCTGATGATGCTATCATCAAAGAGGCCAGATTGTATCTATACCCTATGAATCGTGTAGCTGCTAAGATAGAGAAGTTTGGTGAGTGGAATCTATCTCTTATGAAACCAGATAGCTTTTCTGATGTGACAGATTTTCACCAAATAGACAATGCTGATACAAAAGGTACTATAGGTAGAGCGATAAAGTCTCACAATCTTACTCAAGGCATATGGAACTTTTGGGAGTTCTCTAGCCATGAGTGTGAACTACTCCAAGAGGAGATAGATTCTAAAAAAGCCTATTTTCGTATAGATGGACCAAAGTATCTGCCAGATGGTGAGGATTCTCAAATGATGCAGTTTGATATAGGATATGGACAGTTTGGTGGTGGATTGCACTATAGACCTATATTGGATATCAAATATACAGTTAGCCAAAAGAAGATCAAACTTCCTGCCCAAACACTTGCGACGATATCCAAATCAGAGATCAAAGAGGGTGTTTTGAAGAGTGGGTTTGATGTAGATGGCAATAAGATATATGGTTATTTAGATTTTGATCTATCTGCACTTCCCAATAGAGATACAACAGTCATAACAAAGTGTACCCTAAAGATACGAAATAGCAATACATTCAAAAAGAAGAGAGATGTATTGTACTATGTAGAGTTGGTAGATATGGATGAAGTAGGCAACTATGAAGATATCAAATCTCGTGAAAAGATAGAGTTTATAGGGTATGAAGTGTCTGAGAATGATCTATCACGAAAAGAGTATCAATACTTCAACTTCGATACACTCTCTAGAGAGATGGTAGATGAACTACATAAAGTTGGCAAAAAGCTCAAGCTCGTCATCAGGGCCACTTCAGCTTCAGGTGCCAAAAATCGTGTCACAAATTGGGTAGACGATGTCTCACTGGTGATAAAGTATATAAACAAGAGGCGAGTAGCACCTCAAAGTGTAGAGAATTTGAAGATATCCAAAGAGAAGGGTATGATCAAGCTCAATTGGGATGCTCTAAATGATGAGAATGTTACAGGCTATTATGTAGTGAGAAATACTTTTCATACACCTAAACACTTCAATGATGGTGTGAAGATATATGGAGGTAGAGATACCTATACATATGACAACTTTGCATCTATGGATGTAGAGAAGCACTATGCTGTATTTGCTTATGATAATGTACCAAACTTTTCACAAGCTACAGTGATCAAATACAATCCACTAGAGACATATTGAGTCATACATGAAACCTCCATTAGATGATTTTCTCTCCAACCATAGAGGTAAAAAAGTTCTATTTTTGGGTAGAGAAGATCTCTTCTCCACTCAAGAGTCTCAGAGGTTTTTAAAAAGATATGATATAGAGATAGTCACTACACTAGATGATGAAGTGGTAGCTCTGATAGAACACCATAGACTCAATCCTATAGAGGAGGATATATCATATGAAGCATATGATAGAGGTATATCTCTCTACAAACTAGAGGAGTTTGAGAGACTACTTAGTGACTCTATAGATGATGATCAACTCCTAATGAGTCTAAAGCTCAGTAGTGACCAAGAGAGGATATATAGAGTTATTATCAATACCCATATCAGCGACAAATTATTTATCAAATTATTGGAGATATATAGATGGTCAGATGATGAAGAGGAGGATGATAACGAAGATAGAGGAGTGGTGATAGCAACACTTAGAAGATTTTTGAACTATAAACCAAATGAAGAGGATCTGCTCTATACACCACTAAGTATCAAGAGACTCATAGGTGAGACAAGAGACCCAAATCTACTAAAAGCTCTACTAAATTTCCCCAACTATAAATTTATGCAAAAAGGTAAACAGTGGATAAGACTCAAAGAGGTGGTAGCCACCAATCCATATATAGATAGAGAGACTATCCAAAAGCTTATAAGGTATAGAGACCATAGGGTTATATTCTATCTATCTGCCAACAGCTCTATACCACTATCTATACTCAAAGAGTTTATCAAGATAGATGACCAAGATATCAATGAAGCATTAGCTACCAACCACCAGATAGATGATGAGCTATTTGTCATGCTTTTGGGTAGAGGCAAGAGTGTATGTGAGCTACTATTGGCATATCAACCTATAGATATAGGTCGTATAGAGATGATAGAGGAGGCAAATATCTCTCAAGATACCTATACTATCTTGGGAGAAAATATATATCTAAAAGAAGTTGTAATAGAGTATCTACTCTCTAAAAATATAGATGGATTGATAGAGTTATTGGCTACCAATCCATCACTATCTCAACATGACTTAAAGGGTATATATGATAGAGAGATTTTCAAATACCATCTACCATTGGCTACCAATCCATCTACACCCATAAAGATACTTCAAGAGATATATGAGAGATATAGCTCCCATCAAGATATACTTATAAATTTGGCATCAAACCCATCAACCCCTATAGAGATATTGGAAGAGCTATTTGAACTTGATATATATAAGATCCAAGAGAAACTAGCCTCCAACCCATCACTCCCACTAGAGCTACTAAATATACTCAAGATAGATACTAGACTCAGAAATGCTCTTACTCACAATAAGACTTTTAGAGACAATATCACTAAAGAGTTGGGATTATAGAGATCCCTATCTCAGTTATAAATATCTACAATATCCCCCCCCAAGACTATAGACCCAAACCATACAATATAGTTATCCTATCCATATGATATCTGATAGCACTTCACCCTCACCAAAGTCAAATCTATGTAGTCTGCTAGACTCAAATCCATCCAGATAGCTATCTATAGCCTCTCTAAGTATCCCTATCTGTGACTTCATCTTCCAATGCTCTTGATTTCGTGCATCATACAGTACTATAAATAGTCTATTTTTCAAGTGTCTTCTACCCTCACTGCTCTGATTTTGGTAGAGCCACTCTATCAACTCATCTTCATTTTCTCTAGCATACTTATAGCTCTTGCCAAAACCTCTAGGAAATATAGTACTTTTGTGGTCAAATGGTATACCATCTATCTCAAAATCAACAAGCTTATCATATATATTTAGATTGGGTTTGACTATGCTCGATAGGGCAAATATCTCCTCAACAGCCTTAGCAGACCAGAAGTTATACCATCTATTTAGAGCATAGTCCACCATCTGTTTGGGTAGATGAGAGCCTTTGACTATGACCATGTTGGCACTATAGGTGGTATATATATATCTAGTCTCTCTATCCCAAGTATCTGACTGTTTTCTGCCCCAATGGTATGGGTATAGAAGCCTCTTTTT
>Ga0256913_10001066_pt1 | contig 14241 bp, 12 predicted proteins | sample Axial_MatmetaG_FD_185970 | JGI IMG/M metagenome (GOLD analysis project Ga0256913, IMG submission 185970) | Deep-sea worm associated microbial mat communities from Axial Seamount, Juan de Fuca Ridge, Pacific Ocean - Axial_Mat | ecosystem: Environmental > Aquatic > Marine > Oceanic > Microbial...
GTTTTCGAACCGAATGACCTCGTGTATGTGATCACGAAACACGATGCCAAAGACCAATTATTGAAAATGGCCGGAAAACAGGAGGTGGAAATCAACAACATCATGATTGTCGGAGGGGGGCGTGTCGGTAAAGTAATTGCCCGCAGAGTGGAAAATGACCTGAATGTAAAACTGATCGAGTATGATTACAACCGCTCAATGCAGCTATCGGACATGCTTGACAACACGCTGATCATCAACGGTGATGCGCGCGATATTACTTTGCTTGAAGATGAAGGCATTGACAAAGTGGATGCTTTTATTGCCGTTACTAACAACTCCGAGACTAATATCCTGACTTGTCTGCATGCCAAGAAATACGGCGTGAAAAAAACAATTGCCCTTGTAGAGAACCTGGATTACATAGAAATATCACAGAATATCGGTATTGATACGGTAATCAACAAAAAACTGATTGTAGCCAGCCACATTATCAAACATTCGATGGGCGATGAGGTTACTTCACTGAAATGTCTGAGCGGTATCAATTCGGACATTATCGAACTGATCGCCATGGAAGGTTCACCTATCACAAAAAAGCCATTGTGTGAACTGAAGATGCCTTCCGGTGCCCTGATCGGCGGTATTATCCGGGGTGAAGAATCGTATATTGCCGTGGGAGATCTTAAGATAGAACCGGGGGATAATGTGGTTGTATTCTCTTTGCCCGGAGCAAAACACAAAATCGAAAAGATGTTCCATAAAGGCAGTCTGGTTTTTTAAGGAAAATTATTTGATAAGCCATATTTACCTATGCCCTACAAACGATTAATAAACTTTACGATCATCATCAGGATACTGAGCTATCTGCTGGTAGTCATTTCCCTTTTTATGGTGAGCGGGGTCGTTGTGGCACTGGCTTATGGAGAACCTGTCTGGCCGCTTATATTGTCCGCTTTAATTACGGGAGCTTTCGGCGGAATCCTCCTGTTTATTCTGAGAAACGATACCAATAAAAATATCGGAAAAAGGGAAGGTTATCTGATTGTTTCTTTAAGCTGGGTGGTTGTGTCCGTATTCGGAACATTACCTTACATTTTAAGTGGCGCCATCCCTTCTTTCACCAATGCTTTTTTTGAAACCATGAGCGGTTTCACCACCACGGGAGCCACTATCCTGGACGATATAGAAGCCGTCCCTAAAAACATCCTTTTCTGGCGGGCCATGACCCACTGGCTGGGGGGTATGGGGATTATTGTACTGACTGTTGCCATATTGCCTTTCCTGGGCATCGGCGGTATGCAGTTGCTGGTAGCTGAAATGCCGGGTATCACTCCGGACAAATTAAGACCAAGAATTACGGATACAGCCAAACGGTTATGGGGCATTTACGTAATACTGACTTTTGCCGAAACCCTGATTTTGTGGCTGGGCGAGATGAATTTCTTCGATGCCATTTGCCATTCCTTTGCCACTATGGCTACAGGAGGATTTTCAACGAAAAATGACAGCATTACAAGCTTCTCTCCGTTCACACAGTATGTCATTGCCCTGTTTATGATCTTTGCCGGAACTAACTTTACCATCCATTATCTGGCCCTTCACAAGAAGTTTGACAGGATCTGGGCAAATCAGGAATTTAAAACTTATGCAGGTATTATTGTTATTGTAACGTTGATAGTAACAATAGGTCTGCTGGTTTTCCATACTTTCCCTACCGTAGAATCTGCTTTCAGAGATGCTCTGTTTACCGTTGTCTCTATTCTCACCACTACAGGTTTCGTTACAGCTGATTACTACTCCTGGCCGGTTTTTTTATGGGTCATCATCTTTATGCTGATGTTTATTGGTGGTAGTGCAGGGTCAACGGGCGGAGGTGTCAAAGTAGTACGCCACCTGCTTTTATTTAAAAACTCATGGACCGAACTAAAAAGAGCTATTCATCCCCAGGCTGTCATTCCGGTAAAATTTAACGGAAAGTCGGTATCGCAGCAGATTATTTTTAATGTGATGGCTTTTTTCCTTCTTTACATGCTGATATTTGCCACCGGTGTTGTTGTTATGACTTTTGTAGGTACGGACTTTGAAACTTCTATCGGGGCAGTAGCGGCCACGCTGGGTAATATCGGTCCCGGCGTTGGTCATGTAGAACCTACCAGCAGTTATTCCTTTTTCGGTATCTTCTCCAAATGGTTCCTGTCTTTTCTGATGTTGCTCGGAAGACTTGAGCTGTTCACTGTCCTGCTGGTTATCTCACCCACATTCTGGAAAAACTAATATTTCCAGCCTCTTTTCTGCTTTTGTCCTCCCTTAAATAATTTATTTAGATTTGTAAACATGATAAAGCTTTCGGTAGTTATAATTACCCTGAATGAAGAAAAAAATATTGGCCGGTGCCTGGACTCGGTCAAAGAAATTGCCGATGAAATTGTGGTGGTGGATTCAGGTTCGACTGACGATACGGAAGCTATCTGTAAATCATACGGAGCCAGGGTTATCCAACATTCTTTTGAAGACTATGTCAAACAAAAGAATTTTGCTGATGCGCAGGCTGTTTACGACCATATCCTGTCGCTTGACGCCGATGAAGCTCTGTCGGAAAAGTTGCTTCAATCCATTAAAAATGCCAAAGAGAATTTTGACGCCGACGGCTATACCATGAACCGGCTGACCAATTATGCCGGTAAATGGATCCGCCATTCGGGCTGGTATCCTGATGTTAAACTCCGGTTGTTCGACCGCCGGAAAGGGGCCTGGACAGGACTGCTGATTCACGAGAAATTTGACCTGCTTGAAGGAAGCAAAATAAAACATCTTACAGGCGACCTGTTGCATTATTCGTTTCCATCGGTGGAAGCCCATAAAAAACAGGCAGATAAATTTACAACACTCGTGGCACAGGCAGATTTTCAGAAAGGGAAAAAAGCCCCTTTTTATAAAATCTGGGGCGGGCCTGTGGTCAAATTTGTGAAAGATTATTTTTTCAATCTGGGACTTCTGGATGGCAGGGAGGGCCTGACCATCTGCTGGATTTCGGCAGGAGCCACCCACGCCAAATACAAAAAACTGAAAGAATTATACAACCAACAAAAAAAATAGTGCGGAAAATAATCCTGAGCCGGACCGACAGCATCGGTGATGTTGTACTGACCCTTCCGATGGCAGGGGTGTTGAAGGAATTGCTCCCGGAAAGCCACATAATATTCCTGGGCAGGGATTATACACGTGACGTGGCAGAATGCTCCGTCCACATAGATGAATTTATCAGCTGGGATGACATCAGTAAACTAAAAAACGACCGGGAGAAAATGACCGTCATCAAAAATACCGGGGCCGATACTATCATTCATGTTTTTCCCGACAGGGAAATTGTCCGGCTGGCCAAAAAAGCCGGAATCGGCATCCGGATAGGAACTACGGGACGAATATTTCATTATCTGACCTGCAACCGGCTGGTCAGATTCTCGCGCAGGCGTTCCAACTTACACGAAGCCCAGCTGAATATGAAACTACTGCGCCCCCTGGGCATGAATAAAGAATTATCACTTCAGGAAATCGTCAGGTATTATGGTCTGGAAAACAAACCGGCTTTGCCTGAAGAATTCAAAACCCTGACAGATCCCGACAGAATCAATCTTATTCTGCATCCCAAATCAAAGGGAAGTGCCCGCGAATGGGGCCTGGAAAATTTCAGGAGGCTGACAGAACTACTTGACAAAAACAGATATAAAATTTTTATAACGGGCACAGAATCCGAAGGGGAGCTTATCCGTCCGTATTTTAAATTCGATGAGGAGTACTGTCTCGATCTGACCGGGAAAATGAGTCTGCAACAGCTGATCGCCTTTATTGATCATACAGATAGCCTGGTGGCTGCCAGCACAGGCCCGCTGCATATTGCTGCCGCCCTGGGTAAAGTTGCCGTCGGTATCTATCCGCCCATCAGGCCGATGCACCCGGAACGTTGGGCACCGCTGGGTGTAAAAGCTTCATATCTGGTGCTGAATAAAGAGTGCGACGAATGCCGGTCCGGAGGCATTTGCCGGTGTATGCTCGACATAAAACCCGCTGAAGTCATTCAAAAACTGGAGGTGTATTTTGGAACATGAGAATGGTAAATATCTTGTTGTAGTCAATCTGCATGCCGGAAGTAAAAAAGGTGAACGCGACTGGCCCGAAATTAAGAAGCTGCTGGAAGAGGAAAGTTTCGATATGCACATTGTTTTTACTGAATACCGCAATCATGCACTGAGCATGACCAAAGATCTGATTGAGCAAAAGGGTTTCAGGAAAATTATTGTCGTGGGCGGCGACGGCACTTTCAATGAGGTGGTCAATGCCATTTTCAAGCAAACACGTTTCCCTGCCGGGGAGTTGACCGTCGGGCTTATCACGGTGGGTACCGGAAACGACTGGGGCCGGATGTACGAGATACCCGAATCGTATGAAGAGCAAGTGGAAATACTGAAACAGGGAAACTATATTCTGCAGGATATCGGCAAAGTAAAGTACCGCTATGCCAGCGATGAAGAATCCCGTTATTTTGCCAACATTGCCGGCATGGGATACGATGCCCTGGTAGCTAAAAAAACCAATGTGATGAAACAGAAAGGATGGGGCGGCGCTTTGGTTTATCTGATGAATCTTGTTTCCGGTTTGTTCCAGTACAAAAACACCTATCTGGAAGTGGAAGCCGACGGAGAAAAGGTTTTTTCAGGGAAAATATTCAGCATGAGCATCGGTATCTGCAAGTATAACGGGGCCGGCATGATGCAACTGCCTTTTGCCGTTCCCGATGACGGCCTTTTTGATGTAACAATCATCAGGAAAACGAGTAAATACAGGGTCGTAAAGAACATTAAAAATTTGTATGACGGCTCCTTTCTCAACATGCCGGAAGTGGAAACTTTCAAAGGCAGGAAGTTTACGATCATCTCCAAACCTCCCGATCAATTGTTCCTGGAAACAGATGGTGAGTCACTGGGTCACTCTCCGCTTGATTTTGAAGTATTGCACAAAGCAGCCAGGCTTATTGTCAGGGAAAAATTCAGTTCTTCAAACCAGTCGAGCTGAAAAAACTGGAAATATTATCAATCATCCGGTCTTACAAATATTTTTATTGGTTGTTTTTATTCTGAAGGCTGTCCAGATATGCTTTTTCCTCTTCGGGAGAAAGCCATCCGCCACCCAACGCCTTGTAAAGCAAAATATACGAATTGAGCAGGTTTAACCGTGCCGTCAGCACCTGCAACCGGCTGGAAAACGACTGACGCTGCTGTTCAAGGACTTCCAGATAGGTTGTTGAACCCTCATTGTAGCGCACATAGGACAACGATTCCGATTCGATGGCTGTTTCTGAACGTGATTCCTGGACCGCTACTTCTTCGCGGTATGTTGAAATGCTTACCAAAGCATCTTCTACATCTTTAAAGGCCTGCTGAACAGTCTTTTCATAATCAATCAACGACATCAGCGCATTTTGCCTGGCCATTTCCACACGCCTTTTATTTTGTCCGAACTGAAACAAAGGGCCAAGAATATCAGCACTTGCCGACCATGTCAGTCCAATGGCATTTAGCGACAACAGGTCGGTACTGGCCACCCCCAGAAGTCCTGTAAGATTTAATGAGGGCCAACGCAACGCCTCAGCCACACCAATTTGTGCATTTTGCGCTTCATAAATGGCTTCGGCCTGAAGCACATCGGGCCTTCGTTCGATAAGTTCCGATGGAATACCTACAGGGATATCCATCTCATACTCATGTTCGTAGAACGGCCTGCCCATGGCAATATGCTGAGGCATTCTGCCGAGCAGGATACTTAATGTGTTCTCATTGATTGCAATGATCCGTCTGTAAGTGGGAATCGTGGCAGCTGCAATATCCCTTTCGATTTTTGCCTGGTTATAATCCATTTTCGATATCATGCCTCCGTCCAGTTTATCTTTCATAATTATCAGGGCACTGTCGCGCGATGCCAGGGTGTTTTTCGCAATAGCCAGCTGGTCGTAACTTGCCAGAATGAAAAAATAAGTGGATGCCACGGACGAAACCAAACTTAATTGCACCGTACGTTTTGCATATTCGGTAGCCATATATTCGGCACGGGCGGCTTCATTCAATCTCCTGTATTTCCCCCAGAAACCGATTTCCCAGCTAAAACCGGGGTAGACGGTAAACCCGGAAGTAATATCCGTACCACTTCCTCCTGCATTTACACCCGCACTATAATGAAAAACCGGCCATTGTTCAGCTTTTGTATAACCAATGTTGGCCCTGGCCGACTCAATACGTGCCGCAGCAACCAACACATCTTTATTTTCTTCGAGAGCTATTTTTATCAGAGTATCCAGCACAGGATCCTCCATCAATTCCCACCATCTGAGATTGACGGTCTGAGCTGTTTCGGCAGAATCAAAACGAAACGTATCGGGGCCTGCATATTGTGGCCTTTGAAAGTCGGGGCCGAGCATACAGCCCGAAAAGCCAAGGATAATCAGTAATGTGAAAATATGTAAAACTTTTTGCATATCAATTCCTTTTAAACATCTAAACTTCAGCAATTACTTCTTTTTTATGTTGTTTACGGTCACGCCTTTTCCGTTTTCGTGCCTTAAATGCTTCCACCACTGCCAATGCGGCAACTACATACAACACGGCTGTCATCACCTGCAATATCCGCAGCCATATCTCGCTGCCTGCTGCCTCGGTTCCGGTCGATACGCTTCCGATAATCAGCACCAGTGCCGAAAATCCGGTTTTATACAAGGATGCGTCCGGTCTTTCCGAAAATATCCTGTCCGCGAATAACAGCGCCGTACCGGGAAGCAGTAAGAGGAAAAAGAAGAAACTGGGTACGATAATAATCAGTACGTAGAAAATGATCGTGGCCAGACCACCGATCAGGTTACCGAATATTTTTACTTTGCCTGCCGTGTGGCTTGCCTCCTGCATCATCGATAGCACAACAATATACAAAAGTATAAGCAGTTCATTTTCCCACTGGAAAAAGATAAAAACCAACACAACAGGAAAAGTTATGATAAAGGTCTCAAGCGCATCGTTAAAACGTTCCTTCTTTCCGGGAAGATTTTTTGCCGTGGCAGAAGGGGGTTCATCTACAAGAGAAAGCAGCGGTTTATCGGGAAATAGCGTATAAACAATCCAGACCATTATGATGGAGAAGAAAGACCCGATTACCAGTGTATTGGCAATGGCAAAAGCCCAGGTTGAGGGATCTATCCCCGGCATGGGCACAGGAAATGCCAGCAAGGCAATGAGCAGGAACAGCTTAACGATAAATTGCAGACTGTCGGTGTAATACAAATAAAAAAGTATCAGTCCCAACAAAGGGATATAAACCCATATAAAATCATAAAAGAAAAAAGTAAACACAAGTCCGGCAAAAGAAGTTAAAGCCACAATGGCAACAAAGGTGATTCCCTGGCGCAGCGAGGGCTTTTTGCTTCCGGGTGCAAGAAAATTAAGCGCGAGGTACGGAACAATGTACGACAGACTGCCGCCAAAAGCCATGGCGTAACCCATGATCAGCATTATGCCAAACGCATACCTCAGTGCAGGCATGTATTCACGGTCAAGACTGACCCCTGCCGCTATGCTGTGCTGACTAGCGGACATACGATAAATAAGTATTAATCCGTATCCTGAATTTGGCTATGGCATTTAAAAAACCATGTTCTCCTGTATAGACCACCACATCAGCCTGTCCTCCGGCGCGGCAAATGCGGATGGCTTCCGCATCGCTCATCGAAACCACAACGGGAAACCGCTGCGGATCCTGCAGCCATGCGCTTTTCGAACCTATTTTCGGCAGATTCCCCGGCGATACTTTATTCCCGGCATCCACGCCGTAGCCAATACTTCTCACCTTTCCCTCAAAAACTTTTCCCGGCAGCACGTCAAGGATAAATTCCACTTTGTCGCCAATTTTCATATTCGACAGGTTGTTCTCCTTAAAATCGGCCTGTATCCACAGGTCTTCTTTTGAAACGAGCGTGGTAACCGGCTTCCCTGCCTGGCAATAATACCCGATGTCGGTATTGAAACTCTCGATATACCCGTCAGTCGGGGCATAGACGCGTGTCCAGTCGAGTTGCATTTGCGCATTGTTCAAATCGTTAATTGCCATCCGCAACTGCGGGTTGTTTTCACCGGTGGGACCCAGTTGCTTTTTGGCTTTTACCAGGTTGGCCTCGGCATTTGCCAGTTTTTCCAGCGCCTGGTTCAGCGATGTTTCCACCCTGTCGATATCGGCCTGTGAAAGGGCTCCGGGATTTTTCTTAATGATGCGCGCGGTACGGTTATAATTTCTCTGGGCACGGTCGAGTTGCGCCTTGGACACCCCCACTGCACTGGCCGCGGCTTTCACCGAAGCGCTTTGGGCGCCCAGTTGCTGAATGATATTTTCGATATTGGCGGTTGCCTTTATAACGGCGAGTGCGTACTGCGTGGTATCGATCTGAAATAGCAGGTCACCGGCTTTTACCACCGAGTTCAGCCTGATTCTTACATCAATCAGGTAACCCGAAACACGAGGGGTTATGGGAATGATAATCTCATTAATACGTGCCTGTGTTGTGTAAGGTGTCTGGCGGTCGGAAAAAACATACCAGACAAATATGACTGCTGCCAGAATTAAAACAATCTGTGATGTCCGCAAGATCGGATTGCCCGTTTTTTTCTTTTTCTCTTCAGGAACCTTCTCTTTCGCAGGGGATACTTCATTTTCTGCTACAGGTTCTTGTTCTTCGGATATATGTTTTTCTTCTGTCATATAATTTATTTTTAAAATTCATGTGTTATTTTCCGGGATCTTCAAAAAGCATTTACAAACCGGCCGCCTCTGTCACAAACATTGAAATATACCTTTCAGACAGAGATTGTTTCCGTGTGCTTTTATGAATTTTCCTGTTCCGCTGAAGGCAACTCTTTTTCAAGTGCATCCTCCACCAGCAGAGCCTCAAACACTTTGTAAGTAATAGCCAGAACCACGGCACCTACAAACAAGCCGATTATACCCGACAAAATCATTCCGCCAATGGCTCCCAATAATACGGCCAGCATGGGAACATTTACGCCGCGCCCCAGCAATAAAGGTTTAAGAAACGCATCGCTCATACTGACAATGATTGCATAAATGGAAAAGATCACGGCAGGTGTTGTGTCAGCGATTGTAAAACTATATATAGCTATTGGAAGCAATATCAAAATAGGCGGAAGCTGCACAATGGCCAGGAACAGAACGATCAGCGCCCATAAGCCGACAGCAGGAATACCGATAGCCCACATACCAATGGCAGCAAGCAACGACTGAATGATGGCAATACCAAGAATGCCCTGCACAACGCTTCTGATAATTTTGGCGGTGAGTTCCACAAAGTTTTCACTCTGCCCCCCTATCAGTGTGTTAAAAATCGACCTGGCTGCCCTCTCGGCCGGTTTGTGCTGCGTAAACAGTATCCCGGCTATGAGGATTGATAAGACAAACAGCAACACTGTGGATCCCAAGCCGGTTGCCAGCGAAATAACTCCAGGTGCCGCATGTTTAATCTGTGGCTTAAACTGATTAACTGCTGCAGAAAGATTTGTGGAAAACAGTTTCCATGTTTCATATATCGGTTTGCCCACAACCGGCCAATCAGCTATTTTTTGCTCCGGTGGAGGAATCTGGAAAGTCCCCGCACTCATCTGACTGGCTACATTTCCCAAACTGTCAACCGTTGAGCTAACAAGAAAAACTGAGGGTACGATGAGAATTAATAACATGACCACGGTAATAATTGTTGCCGAAAGTTTTTCACGGCCTCCCAGTTTTTCTGCCAGTTTCCGGAACAGGGGGTAAAGAGCAACTGAAATAATAATTCCCCACAAAACCAGCATAATAAACGGTTTGATAATCAGAAATGACCAATAAATAAGAAAAGCTATAAAACCTATTCTTAAAGCAGTGTAAATCGCACGTGTGTAATAAGCTTCATCGTGTTGCATGATTCAATTATTTTATTTTTTAAAAGTTAGTTTAACAGCAAATATAATAACCATTAGGGAAAGATGTAGATTTTATAATTTTAATGCGTAAAGAATTCCGTATAACACGGGTGCTTGTAAGCACTATGTTGCTCTGATTTTCAATACAAAACTTTTTACTGCTCAGCTTTGAAAAAGGTGAATGCCGGTTCTTGGTAATAACCTTTTACCGGTGACCACATTATTTATCGTAAAGAAATAATTGTTTTATAGCTTTATGCAGAATTTTGTGCAGGATGGTGCTTTCTGGGAGTTACTGGCATATACAGCCGGTACGGGCGGAAGTATTCTTATCATCGGATCGGCATCCGGCATTGTGGCCATGGCCATGGAAAAAATTGATTTTATGTGGTATATGAAAAAGATCGGGCTGATGGCCCTGTTGGGATTTTTTGCCGGGATCGTTGTCTTCTGGCTTCAGAATGAATTTATTTTTTAGCAGCCGGGAAAACCGTCTTTTTCAAGCGGTTGTTTATTTTTTCAGTTTCTTTTTAATCTCTTTCAGCATCACTTCCGTCATCTTCCCGATGTCGTAAACGGCTTCCAGCCCCCAGTCGTTTTTAGCCACACTGTCGTCAATGCTGGCAGGCCAGCTGTCGGCAATAGCCTGTCTGAAATCAGGGTTGTAAGTGATTTTGAAATCCGGCATGTACTTTTTAATTTCAGCGGCCAGTTCTTTGGGTGTGAATGAAATGCCCGCCATGTTGTAGCTCGACCGGATGGAAAGTTTATCCGCATCGGTTTCCATCAGTTTGATGGTGTTTCTGATAGCATCTTCCATAAACATCATGGGGAGGGCCGTATCTTCCGATAAGAAACTTTCGTAACTGCCTTTTTTAATCGCCTCGTAGAAAATTTCTACGGCATAATCAGTAGTTCCGCCTCCGGGTTCTGTTTTGTAACTGATCAGCCCGGGATACCTGACGCTTCTGAAGTCAACCCCGTAACGGTTATGAAAATACTCGCCCCAGCGCTCGCCGGCCAGCTTCGAAATGCCGTAAACCGTGTTGGGCTCCATCACCGTCAGTTGCGGTGTGTTGTGCCGTGGCGTAGTAGGGCCGAACACGGCAATAGAACTGGGCCAGAACAACTTTTTGGCATCCGACTGACGCGCCGCCATCAGGGTGTTCATCAGGGCTTTCATGTTGATATCCCAGGCCTGCAACGGAATTTTTTCGGCGTTGCCCGAAAGTACGGCAGCCAGATTATACACCTGGGTGATCTTGTTTCTTACCAGAAAATGCAGCAGATTTTGGTAATCCAGCACGTCCAGTATCTGAAACGGCCCCCCGTGTTTGATCTCATCGGTCGGATTTTTTATGTCGGTGGCAAATACGTTTGTGTTACCATATATTTTCCGGAGTTCCAGTACTAACTCGGAACCAATCTGGCCGGAACTGCCAATCACAAGAATTCTTTCCATCGCAGGCGTTTGTTAAATTCACGGCAAAAATATTAAAACTCAAAGGATAATTTCGATTTATCTGCTTATTTTAAATCATTATACCCGACATTGTTATATTTTTACAGAGTTATTTTAAAAGCACATTATGATCCGGATTAAAGAAGTTGCCACCAACAAGGACATCAAGCAGTTTGTCGATTTTCCTTTCAAATTGTATAAAAACAACCCTAACTGGGTTCCGCCCATCAAAGCGGACGAGATCAAGCAACTGAAAAAAGATAAAAATCCCGCCTTTGATTTTTGCGACGCCAAGTTCTGGCTGGCCCTGAAAGACGGAAAAGTGGCCGGACGCATTGCCGCCATTATCAATCACGACTACAACAAGAAAATCGGCAGGAACATGGGGCGCTTTTCGCGTATGGAATTTATTGACGATTACGAGGTTTCGGAAAAGCTGTTGGAAACGGCCGAGAATTATCTCAGGGAAAACGGGATAGAAGCTGTCCACGGGCCGCTGGGCTTTACCAATTTCGACAACCAGGGCCTGCTGATTGAAGGTTTTGAATACCTGCCTTCCATCGCTTCGGTGATGCACTTTCCGTATTACAAGGAGCACATCGAAAAACGCGGATATGTGAAAGAAAACGACTGGGTGGAATTCCGCCTGAAGATTGAAGAAGTACCGGAAAAGGCTGTCCGGCTGGCAGATATCATTGCCAAGCGAAATAACCTGGAGATCATTCACCCGAAAGAAAAAAGCGAACTGAAAGTCTATCTGAAAGAGGTGTTCAGCCTGCTGAATGACGCTTTCGACGAATTGCCTTACACAGCCCCTTTTTCAGGAAAGATGATTGAGTACTCAGCGAAGAAATATCTCGATGTCATCGTGCCTAAATATGTGATACTGATCAAAAAAGAAGGAGAAATTGTGGCCTTTATTGTCGGGCTGCCCAGCCTTTCGAAAGCCATGCAGAAAGCCAACGGGAAACTGTTTCCGTTTGGTATTTATCACATAATCAAAGCCCTGAAAATGCCCAAAGTAATGGACCTGCTGCTTACGGGCGTCCATCCCCATTATCAGAAACTCGGGCTTCCCGCCATCCTGATCACCGAGCTGCAAAAGCAGATGATAGCCAACGGCGTGGAGTGGGTGGAAACCACCGGTATGTTCGAGACTAACACCAAAGGCATCACCACCTGGAAAAACTACGAACACATCCAGCACATGCGCAGGAGATGTTTTGTGAAAGAGTTGAAGTAAGTTTCATGGATGATTGGATAGTTCTTTGCGTACTGTCGGGATAAGTTAGCTTCTTTTCCGGCAGGTATAAATATGCATCACGGGGTGCTATTCCGTGTTTAACGCAAAACTTTGTCAGGTCATCCACTGTTTCCATGTGGACATCCCTGACGGTTTTTAAGACGGGGCTGCAGCTAATGAGCCACAAAAAAAACAATAATTCTAAATATAACAGTTTTCCGTTTATTTTAAACCCAGTTCGGATCATTCTTTGAGAAGCTTTTGAATCATGTCATAGGCATTGTTTGTCATTATCAGCCGTGAAGTAACCAAGCTCCCTTTATAATGAACATTACCATTTTTGTCAATAATTATCAGTGTAGGAACGGCATTGAACCGAAAGATGTTTTTTATTTCATTACGGTTTTTAAATGTAACAAATAAATTTGGAAATGCATACCCGGGTTGATTGACTTTCGCGATAATCTCTTCCGTAGTTTCATTTTTAAGTGCGATGTTCACGGCATAAATACGGACATTCCCGTTATCTTTAAAAGTTTCATACAATTTCTCAAAATCCGGAAATTTTTTAAAGCAAACGCTGCAACTTGTACTCCAGAAATCAAGGACAACTATTTTTCCTTTCAAATCGCCCAAACGAACCGTTGAACCATTCTCAGTGATAAACGTTAAACCGGACACCTCATCCTTTTTAATCTGTATTTGCTCGGCAGGTTTGTTAAATACATAAGCCTGCCAGTTAGGCATACCAACGTAAGCTCCCAATGCTATAATGCAAAGAACAGACAGGATAAAGATGTATTTTTGTGTTGAAGGCGTTTTAGCGCTAAATTTCCGGTTTATAAACAAACCTGCCGGCAAAGCTACCAACGGAACCAAGGCAATGGGATAAACATGCAAAAAACCTTTTGCAAACACAAAACCGGCATAAATACTCATAAAAGGCAATAAGAGCAAAAGACTGTATAATAATTCTTTAATACGCCATTTTTTACTATATATTACCCCACCCAAAAAGAACAAACTGCCCGTAATAAAAAACTGATTTAGCCAGTTTAAAACACCGGACAGCAGGGAAACTCCGTTAATAATGACAATTAACAGAATGAAGCGGATTATGTTTCTGTTTTTCATTTCTACGAAATTGATAATGTTATTAACCTGAGTTTATTTATGGGCTTAAATCAAAGACTTAAACCAGGGATAGTGAAATTTTTATTCTGTCACATTAAAATAAAATCGTAACAGGAAAGGGTATTCTCTGTCTTCAGGGTTCACCCTGACAGCTTCTCTCAGTTTGTTTAAAGCGCCTTTCCTGTCGTCTTGCAGCATATGGTATAAACTCTCTGTCAGGTATTTGTTGCCCGACAGATAGTGCTCCATCAACTGCTGGTCTGCCACATCATAAAAAGTATTGTACAGCAAACATCTGTGGTCATTCATGTAAGCCAGATTGTCGGGCAAATTTTCCGGGTCAAAACAATCCAGGGAAAAGAACTCGGTATAGGAAAGATCATCGGTGTTGACGCGGATATCCTGCGGAAATTTTT